>ERZ1292637.250-Hain-H14-01um-R3-250-length-37699-cov-10_pt3 | contig 15707 bp, 21 predicted proteins | sample MGYA00564405_ERZ1292637 | MGnify/ENA primary metagenome ERZ1292637 (study PRJEB36523, sample SAMEA6512645) | groundwater metagenome | collected 2019-01-09 | study: AquaDiva: Metagenomics assemblies of 32 groundwater samples | reverse complement strand
CCTAAAACCCGGGAAGCCTAGTAACGAAGACGCATTCACCGGCGGCATGCGGTCTATGCGGGACCATCTCATGGGCGGCGAAGCCGGTGAGGCAGAAGCCGTGTTTGCTACGAAGCGCATCATGTCCGACCTGCAGAGGGACATCCCCAAGGAGCTGCGGAAACTCGGCTTGCCGACCAACATTCCCGACGCCTCGGTCAATAGTGCCAGTGATCTGGCGGATGCGGTCCTGAGGCACTGGAATAATAGCTACGCCGCCAAGGGTCCCGACCGCCTGAACTTCGGCCGCATTATGCCTCGCAAGGATCTCATCGCTGCCATAGAGAAGCACGCCGTAGGCCGTGTGCAGGGCGGCCCGTTGGCGGGTGCCGAGGAAGCCGCGGTCAAAGCGGCGGGAACTAAGCTGGCCGAGTCTAAGGCTACTCTCGAGCCGCTAGGCGCTGGATTCGCCCGCGCCGTGTTCAAGGACGCCGACGGCTCCGCCCTCAAGATTGCCAAGAAGGCCAGCGGCATCGCACAGAACCGCAGCGAGGCCGAGCTCAGCGGACGCAGCAGCATACTGAATCCCGTCATCGCCCACGCCCCAGACTACAGCTGGGTCAAGCAGCCACTGGTCAAAGGGTTCGAGCTGGGCGACGAAATGAAGATGGCCCAACATCTGGGCCTGGCCACCGAGGACCCGAACTGGCTTCGCAAGCTGGCCGAAGGCACGTTCGCAGAACCGCTAACGCCCGCCGCCGAAGAGTTCCAAAAAGGCCTGCAGCAGGTCATACGGGAAATCCCGGAACTAGACGCTAGGGACTTGGCCAAGGCCGCGCAGTGGGGTGTGGACGCCGAGGGCGAGCTCAAGCTCATCGACTACGGCTTCCAAGGCGCGGACGCACGCAAAGGCACGGCCGTTGGGCAGCTGGACGCTACAGCCGCCTCAGCCAAGCCAGTAAGCGACAAGGCCGTCAGGGCCTCATTCGAAGAAATGGACCGCCTCTGGCGCGTCATCAGCGCGCAGGAAAAGAAGATCAAGCCTATCATCGGCGAGTCCGAAGGCCTAAAGCCTTTGGCCAACCGGCTAAGGACTGCGCTACAGAACGAGGACACTTTCGGTTCCGCCGCCAAAGCGCACCGCGAGCTAACGACCGCGGTCGAGCGCGAAGCCGCGGCCCGCGACACCTTGGCCGCCCACTTCCCGTCGAAAGGCGGGAAGGTTGACCGTCAGTCAGTAGAGTCGTTCACCAAGAAGCTGGACCGCGTTACCGGCGAACAGCGCGTACAAGCGTTGGCCGACTGGGTCGACACCCAAAACGCCTTGGCCAACACGGCGCGCGACCACATGGACGTCTCGTTCGCCCACAACAACCAGCGGCTCGTCAAAGAGTACGGAGACGTGTTCAAACGGTTGCGGGAAGATGTGCTGTCCTTGAACGCCCAGGACCGGCTACTGCAGGTCAACCGTAACCAAGGCATCATTCCCGGCTTGGCCCTAGGCTCGGGCCTAGCGGCTATGGGCCTGGGTCCGGCGGGCCACGCCGTCGGGAACATGCTTGGCCAGACCATCATGAACCCTGGCCGCGCGGCTAGGTCCTTGGCCGCCTTGATGCAGTTCAAGACGCAAGTAGCGGGCCATATTGAGGACCGCATAGGCAAAATCATCACAGGTACTGGAGCGGTGAGGAAACTGCCGATTCAAGCCCCTAGGTTCGTAGGCGCCATGATCAGCGGCACCGACAAGGAACGGCAAGAAGCGTACCATGACCACCTAGAGGAAATGCAGGCCGTTATGGAACCTACGGCCTACATCAACCACGTGACCCCCCAACTGGCTACTATAGCCGACGCCGCGCCGGACCACGCGACGCAGATAGCCCAGCAAGGCCAGAAGACCCTGGCCTACTTGGCCAACGAACTGCCGAAGCCGCTGTCGTCCTTAGGCCCACAGAAGCCGTTCGACTTCCTCAACCCCGGCCCCCCGGGGGACAATGAGTTCACGCGTGCAACAGCAGGTAGAAAAGTAGACGAAAGTAACCCAGATACCAAAGAAGAGATTCGGTTGGCCTATCAGCGACGGGCCAACGCCCAACCCTCGCCCGAGGACATCCGCCGGTATGGCAGAGTAGCCGCGGTAGCCGTCGGTGGCGCTCCGGCCCTCCTAGACGCCATAGAACGTGGCAACCTGAACAAGGCCGAAGTAAGGGCCTTCAAGTCCCTATTCCCGCACCAAGACGCCGATCTGCAAATGCAGATAATCGACATGCTTCGCAAAGGCGGGAATAAGGTGTCTAAGAAGACTGAGCGGAGTCTTATGCTATACCTAGGCGACGCCCCGGACGCGGCCAAGACCTCGTTCCAACAGGGGATTTACGCCGAGGAAATCAGCGAAGGCGCAGCGGCCGGCGCTGCCCCTAACCTGCCCACCCCCAACCCCCGCGCACCTAAGCTAATAGGGCCGCTTTCCACACCCACCGACGCCATGGCCAACTGGCCGTTCCCTACACAGTAATACACGTATGGCCTACGATATCAAAACACTATTCTCTGCGGTGTCCACCGCCGCTGACGTCTACTCCGACTGGGTAGATACGCTAGGGGCCCAAGCCGCCATCATACACCTGGACTTGGCCAACAACAGCTCGCCTGTAGGAGCTTTCAGGGTGGAGTACAGTAACGACCTGGCCACCATCGAGTCCGAGCGGGTTCGTTGGGTAGGCGCGGCCAGCGACGGCACGCAAGGCAAGAAGACCGTCAGCGGCGCGGCATCCACGGCCAAGAAGGTGGAAATCACCGCCGACATTCCGTCCGAGGCAATCGCGGGAACGGGCCTGGCAGTGACTGGCGCTAACGGTACCATTATCGCTCTGGAGTTCCCGGCTCGGTTCATCCGAGTTTGGTACGACGTTACCAGCGGCGGGGCCGTCTCCTCGCTCTACGGCTGGGTAAACCTGGCCAAGTCATGAGCGGGCCGTTCATAGGCGACGGCGGCGGGGCGGGCGGACCGGGAACGGTTCAAGTAGCCTTCTCGGCGACTAACGCAGCGTATGCCATACCCGCGGGCTTCGAGCTCGTAGGCGCGTGGCTACGAGGTGGCGCCGGAGGTGGAGGAGGGGGCGGTGGAGGCGGGGGTGGATTTAGTGCAGCGTCTGGCGGCGGAGGAGGAGGCGGAGGACGATCGGGAAGTGCAGGCGTGTCAGCTGCGCTGACTTACGCGCCGATCACCGCACCGGCGGGTAGCACGCTCGATATTCAGATCGGCGTTGGCGGAGCTGGTGGCGCAGGAGCTACAGGCGGTGTCGGTGGTGCTGGCGTCCCCGTCGGAGCCACAGCAGGCTCAAACGGAGGCGACACTACGGTCTCGATTGCGGCCGGCGCGCTGCTCGTCACTGCGCTCGGAAACACAGGTGGAGGAGGAGGCGCGGTCCCTTCGGCGGCGACGTCAACCAACGGCGGCTCAGGACTGGCCGCTAGCGGTTTCGCGACCGCATGGCCGGTATTCGGCATCAGGGCCCAAGCCACGGGTCTAGGCTCTGGCGCGGGAGGCGCGACCGGCAACAACGCGGGCCTGGCGCTAACCCCTACCGTCACACTGAACGCACCCACATCGGGTTTTTTTGGCGCTTACACCTTGCCAACCGCAGCGACTGGCGGTGCCAGCGACGGCACACGCGGAGGAGGAGGAGCAGGTGGCTGCGGACTCCCTGGCCTATTCGGAGACGAGTACGTCAGCGAACTCGGGATCGTAGTGCCTGCAGGCGCGGGAGCAGGTTCGGGCGCAGGAGGCACTCCTGGTAACGGAGGCGCATCAAGCCTGGCGGGTACAGGCACAGCGGGCTCCAACGGTGGCGCTGGTTCTACCGGCTCTCTCGGGCGCGCAGGCGGAGGAGGAGGCGGTGGGGGCGGTGGTGGAGCAGGTCTGACCGGCGGCGCGGGCGGAGACGGCGATACCGGAGGAGTAGGCAGCGACGGCGCCGTGATACTAATCTTAGGAGCAGTGTAGAGAAAATAACATGGGCAGTTACATTCCTGATCACAGCGCCGGCAAAATGCTGGCGGTAGCAGGCCCTTCCGGCCTAACAACCGACCCCGGCGATACCGACGACCACGCTATAGAAGGTCTTTCTGTAGTTCTGCCACGCGCGGGAACTTATGCTTTCAACTTCACTCTTTTTGGTCAGCTGTCCGCTGATCCTACGGTTGTTGGGTTCGGCGTAAAGTTCAGCGGTACAACGCAGCTGTTGTCTGCTGTGTGTGCCTACCTACCTCAGTCGGATCCTGAAACACTGCCGACGCTAGAGCTAGCTGGGACTTCACCGTTCGTCAACAATGCGAACGGGGTAATAACGGTGGCCGGACCCGGGACTCTTTCCGTACAGTTCAACCGAGATACCAACACCATAAGCTGGCTAGCTGGCGGCGGTGGTTGGGTAATCGAAAAGTAAACTGCTTTCCTAACCCCGAGACCCGCATACCATGTCCGAACCTGAAATCCTACCTCTTCCCGCACCCTCCGTGCCTCCTCCTGCCGTCGTGCAAGTAACCTCCGCCGCCGTAGTGCAGGTGTCCGCGGCCCAGGTGTGGTCCAGTGCCGCCCAAAACATCATCATAGGCGTCATCATAGGGGGCCTTATGTTCACGGGCAAGGTGGGCTCAGAGATCGGCCTACTGGCTCTCGGTGCAGTTTCCGGTATCGATTTGCTAGGGCGGTTCAAAGCCAAGACCACACCGCTCGCAGCTCTGGCCCTCGGGGCCACGGGAATGTTGGGCCGCCTGCCGCACCTCTTGGTCGCCCTCGTGGTCGCCAGCACGCTGTTCTCCGGCTGCGGGTTACTACCTTCGGCCGCCGAACCCAAGGACGCCAAGGACGTGGCCGACCTGGTCCGAACCACTCTGGACCAAGCCGTCTACGCCTGCGAACTTCCCGTGTCTAAGAACGGCGATATTTCCAAGGTATGCAGCCAGATCCTGGACGCTCGTCGTGCCCTCGGGGAACGGGAATAATCGATGTCCATTATCAGTGAGCTCGTTCGCGGCCTGGTCGAAGGCATCGGGGACGTCCTGAACAAACCGCCCTCGGCCAAGCCCTGGCGCTGGGGGCACAGCTACGTTCCCGCCACAGGCAGCACTTGCATCTACTGCAAGCGGCTTATATCGCCACCCAGGCAGGATACCATTCCCGCCTGCCAAGGGCCGTCCCACCGCCTGACGCCGGCCGAACTCGGTCGCTAAACTATTCCCGTCCGATTTATTGCAGAATCGCCTTGAATGTTTCTTGTAGTCTCCTACACTTTGTAAATCAGCAAACAACAGTATAGGGTCCTCGAACGAACAAGGCTTGTAGCGATTCGCTTAGGGCTCATCGAGAGCGACCTTGTGAGAGAGAGGTAGCACCGAGCGAGCGTAGGTGCTATAGCTACAGAGATAGGAGGGGTTTATGCTTCGCGGGGTTTGGACGGATACTAGAAGCGGCGGGTTGATTCTAAGGGTTTGGGGACCGGTTAGGCCTGTAGGCGGAACAACTGTGCTCGCTAACTGGGCGAGCAGCTGGGCAAGCAGTCGCGCAAAGCCAATGTTGGTGCAGGTGGGACATCAGTACCAAACGATACCCGGTGGCTTTTATGTGACGGTAGACGAGAGATCCGTAGCTAAAGCGCTTAGTTACAGGGCAAACCAAAAAGCCCTACGCTTGCAGCTAGAGGAGAAAGCCAAAGAGGTCAACCGACGCAGAAATGTAGCCGAGGACCGCTTAGCTAGTCTGGAGCGTGAGGAGCGGGAACTAGAACTGCTACGACAATCCGAACGGTGGGCTCCAAGATGAACGTTGACCTGGTGAACTCGGGCTTTGAGGCCGTGGCCGCCGTCTTAGCTTGGCGCTCCGTGTTCGTGCTGCGCCGAGACCGGGAAGTGCGGGGCCTATACTGGCCCGCGGTAGCCTGGAGCGGCGTGTGGTCCTTGTGGAACGGGCCGTACTACTTGGCCGTGGGGCATCACTACTCGTTCGTAGTGACTCTGGTGCGGGAAGCTGCTACTCTTACTTGGTTGGCTCTGCTCTGGAGGTTCCGTAAATGACCGTCGGCGTGATCTACCGGGTGCCCGCAGGGGCCGTGTTGGTCAGCGATGGCCGGGTAACTCACATCGGCGAAATAGTCAGCGACGTGGAGCGCAAGAACTTCCTGTGCGGCGACATGGCCATTATAGTCAGCGGGGAGATAGGCCAGTTTTGGCGGCGCATGCAGGAGAAACCGCCTAAGACGTGGCGCGCCTTTCGCGCAGCCTTCGACGCCAGCGAGGACGATAGTGATTGGGTGGCCTACGATAGGCGCGGTGGGCGTTTGTGGCTTGGGGATGTGCGTATAGCGTCGCCCTACATTGCAGTCGGTTGCGGCTCCAGTACAGCCCTGGGCGCCTTAGATGTGCTTACCCCCGCCCGTTCCCTGGCCGAAGCGGAAGTGGCCGCTAGACGGGCGGTAAGAGCGGCATGCGGACGGCACACGGAGTGCGGCGGGAAGGTACGAACCCTAGTGGTGCCTAGGACCCCCGGCTTAGTGGTAAGCAAGTGAAGCCGGCCCTATTCCCCGCACCGCCCGTGAACCCGCACGTGTGCTACCCAGGGGAGCAGGTCGTAGACGGCTGTATGGGCTGGAACGACTTCCTAGAGCGGGGAAGGTCTCACCCGCAACCCGGGTCGCTTACACGCCGATACGCTAACGGCTCGCCGTGGCTGCCAATATTCGTGAAGCGCGGGCGGCAAACCTAAATGACCGGGAATAGCAAACATGTCATTTGACAAAGGACAAGCGTAGCCGTATGCTCAACTATCTAGCCAGCTTCCTGATTGTGTTCGGGTTCATTATCTGGTTAGTAGAGTTGGAGATATGCTCAAGGCGCTTACACATCAAGAACGGGTCGCCCTCTTCGGGCATCTGCCCTACGCCCCTGCTGGCCTCAAAGCGAACCCCGAACGAGTAATCGTCCCGTGGGAGTGGTCACGAGTACACATGCGGGAAGTCATGGTGCCGCAGCTGGCCGCCTTGGGCATCGGCTATCACAGCGTCACGTTCCATTACAAGGCCATAAAGCAGTTCGCCGCCCTCTGGCAAGCTTGGGAAGAAGAAGGTCTGCTCGGCGCCATCAAGACCTGGAACGGCAGCTGGGCTACTCGCTTCAAGCGGCAGAACGGCACCGTCGAGCAACGCCTAATCGCGTGTAAGCTGTTGGGAGAGCGCAACCTGAGCAACCATAGCTGGGGTACAGCTTTCGACATCAACGCGGCCATATACCCACTCGGCACGCCTATGCGGGAAGTCAGCGCAGCCTACGCAGAGCTGGTGCCTATTGCGGCTATGTACGGCTTCGCTTGGGGCGGATATTTCAGCAGGCCTGATCCGATGCACTGGGAGTGCATAAAGGTGTTACCATGACCGACTGGGAAAACGGATACGACGAGGGCGTAGCCCAACGCGGCGCCGAAGTTACGGCCTTGCTCGAGCAGGTAGCAGAGCTGCAAGACCTAGTTTCGGAGTGGCAAGAACATGCCAAGAGAAACAAGGAGGAGGCCGCTGCGCTTCGGAAACTATACAAGGACCACAACCTAGAGCAAGCTAAGGCCGATAAGGACGCCTTGTTGGCTGAGCTCAAAACCGCCAAGTCCAACGCTAGCTTCAACGCAGAAGAAGCCCTGCAGTCAAATAAGGAGGCTCAGTACTGGTACGGAGAATGCTGGAAGGCCCGAGAGGCTCTTACGGCCGTGCCGTTCGTGACCGAGGAAAAGCTACGTGGGTAAGCCGAAATCAGTCGAGTTTGAGACCTTAGCAGGGGCTGAAGAGTCTTACCTTGTAACCGGTGAAGTGGCCGAAGACGATTGCCCTTGGAACGACCCCTGGTTGGATAATGCCGTAGGCGCTATGCAGGTGGGCGGAGTGTACACCTTCGCGGCCCGTAAGGGTACGGGAAAGTCGTTCAGTATGCTGCGGCAGCTCCTGTTGCTCGAGGAGCCCTCTCTGTTCTTATCCCTGGAAGACCCACTCCGGGAAGTCGGTCGCCGAGTCGCAGCGGCCCCCGGCACGCGCGCGGCCAAGGAACGCGTCAAGCTACTTATTCCCGCCCGGCCTAGGCTCAGCTTCATTATCGACGCCATGGCCCGTAGCGGCGCCCGAGTGGTCGGCCTCGATTATCTGCAGATCGTGCAAGACGATAGCGGCTCCAGCGTGTTCGACCGCATGGGTCAGATCCGCAACATCATCAGCGAGCTGAAGGGTGCACTCCGGGAAAACAAGCAGTCCCTCGTCCTGAACGCACAGCTGAAGCGCCCAGACCGCAGTAGCGGCGATGACGACAACGCTAACGAGTTCGGTCCAGGGCCGCAGTCAGAACCGCGCGGCACCATATTCAACATCCGCGACAGCAGTGACGTCGAGAACCAAAGCGAAGCGGTCATACTGATACACCGGATAGGCCGCACCAAGTTCGACCAGACAGTAGGGGCCGTGAAGTCTAAGGTGGGCGGAGAGCGTCGGGCCTTTATTCGTGGGCGCGGTGGATGGCCTGAGTTGGTATCTTCGGTTGACACCGTAAAGCCTACCGAGTATGATGAGTTATTCAAGTGAGGGTGATCCATGGCTGCTGTGAAACCTAAGGCTGCTAGAGTAACCAAACCTAAGACCGACCGGGCTGCGGACGTAATCATTACGCTGGACCCTGCGGCAGTTAGCAATAGCGGGTTATGTATCCGGCCGACCTACAACGCCATTACCGAAGATCGCGGGTACGCCCGCACACCTGAGTGGTTCGTAAGCGACAGCGTATGGAATACCCAGATGCACGACGACCTGGCCCGAGTGCTGGCCCGCTTCGTACCGCGGGGTGGCCGCGTAGCGTTCGCGTCTACGACCACGGCGTTTCAAGGTACGGCCCTTAGTATTGGCCGAGCCATTGGCTGCGTAGAGGGTCTGCTGCACGATCTAAACGTATTCCCGGACCCGCACATGGAACCGGTGCACGACCAGGTCTGGCGTCGTACGATGTTCCCTAAGTCGGAGTGGGACAAGATCAAGCTCATTACAGGAGCTAACGACGCTCAGGGTAAAAAGCTGCGTAGGGAAGCCTGGAAGAAGCTGGCTATAGACACGGTCCAACGGCGGTATAAGATGATAGGGGATATTGATGACAACGCCGCGGAGGCGATTCTCCTGAACGACCACGTAGTGCTTTGGCGGCAGGACCTTTGGAAGGCTGACGGTGTGCGTCGGGAGTTCAACTTGAATGAGTGGAAGCGGGGCAACTACGGAGCCCAGAGAACTTGAACATGATATGGCGAGCAAGTATGAAACACCAGACTTCTTAGCGCTGAAACGGGAATGGTACGTCAAGCTCGCGGCAGACGGATTTGTCGACATTGAGGCCGACCAAGTAGATAGCAGCCTGGAGGACAACAACCGTCCTTTCCGTATGCTCGACTATATATGGCAGCAGAGCCGGCACCAGACGGCGGCCCACCAAGGTACTGAGGAGTACTACAGCCTGGCTTTGGAGTGGCTGGACCGGTGCCGCTGGTTGTCCCGCCGGCAGCGCTGGCATTTTATGGAGTGGGCGCACGGCGCCGAGCTGAAATCTATCTTTGAACGGCACCCGGTGCCGCCAACCTTCACGTACGACCACATGGTAGTAAGCATGCAGGCCACCCGGGAAGAGATGATACAGGTACTGCGCGCGGAAGCGGAACCTGAAGACGACCCGAGGAGTTGGTTTTATGAAGAGTGAACAGGAACGGGAAGCGTGGTTAGCGGAACGTAAAAACCATGTAACTGCAAGCGATGTGGCCGCGGTAATGGGCCTCAACCCAAACAAGACCCGTAAGGTAGTGTTCCGGGATAAGGTATACGCAGGCGCGGCCAAGGATATAGATCGTTTGCCGATGGTTATGGCGGGCAAGCACCTGGAGTCGGGAATACTGAGCTGGCACCTTGCGCACCGCGGCTTCGATGGCTACGGCTGGGAAGCGGGCGACGCTCGTATTGACCAGCTAGGTGAAGCACGCTGTTCTCGCATCACAGGCAGCGGCCTAGTGCGGCACCCCACTTCCCGGGTACTCGCGGCCACCCCCGACGCCATAGTGTGGTCGGTCGAAGGCGGCCTGCGGGTCACGGAAATCAAGAACGTCGGCCAGGACAAGGCGCTCACGGACTGGACGCAGGAGTTCAAGCGCGGCGAATGGAGTAACATTCCCGACGCTTGCGTTCTGCATGCCATGCCTTACCAGAAGATAAACAAGGACGCGCTCCGCGCCCCCATCTATTACTGGGCTCAGCTGCAGGCGCAGATGTCTTGCCTCGGTATCCCGCAAGGGCGTATCGTGGTAGCCTTCGGAGGAAATGCGCGGGCCGATTTAGATTTCCGCTTGCATGTTGGGTTTGAGACGGCTATGTTGGACGAACTGGACCGCTTCTGGAAAGAAGTCCTGAACACGAGGGAACTAAATGAGTGAGCCGAAGAAGACGTTTGCCGAAAAGCTAGTAGCCGTGGGGGAAGCAATCGGCACCCTCGAAAAAAGCGGATACAATAACTACCACGACTACAACTATCTCACTGAATCGGATGTCAAGCGAGCAGTGGGGAAGGCGCTCCGCGCTTTTGGTCTTTATGTGGAGTCCGTCGTACATGAAGTGCTGCCCGGCAGCGACTTTACACACGCTATGGTACGCACAACCGTAGTTATTAGTGATGGTGACAACTGCATCACAAGCACGGGCGTTGGTAGCGCGTCGGACAAAGGCGACAAGAGCTTTATGAAGGCTGAAGCAGCCGCACTGAAGTACGCTTTGACTTCGTTGTTCCTTATTCCCACCGGCGACGACCCGGAGGCGGACGGCGCTAAGCCCACCAAGCTCGAGGAAAAACCGGAAGTCAAAAAGCCGGCCTCGAAAAAGGCCGCCGAAAAGGCGCCACCCAGCGACGACCGTCAGATCAGCCTGCCCGGTAGTTCCGGTGCTGACACCAGCAAGACCACTGAGTACGCGCTGAAGTTCACGACCTCCATCGCCAACGCGGGCGACGAAGAGGCCCTCAAGAAGCTTGCAGAAGAAATCGGGCGTGCTAAGGATAACCTGACGGCCGAGGACTTCGGCACAGTGAAAGCGGCCTTCAAGGCGCGCATGGCTCAGTTGAAAGGCGGGAAGTAGAAACATGGGTAAGCCACAGAGTCGCGGCGGCGCTAAGCCGAAGTGCATCAAGATCGGTCGCTTGGTTCGCGTCCGTAAGGATGGTACGGACATCAAGTTCAAGGATTGGCAAGGGGAAAAGAAGGTGGGTCGGTACGCTCCTGTCGGCGCCCTGCTTATGACACCTTCCACTGACGATCGTAAGCCGCTCATCAGCTTTGCTATGGATGAGAACTTCCCTGGCTTCGACCGGGAAGAGGAGTTCTACAACCTCTACTTCGAAGACGGCGTAGAGATCGACGTCAGCAATATCGAGCCTCGCGGCGGCGGGAAGTCGAAGGCCAAGAAGCCGACGCGCAATGAAGACGCTGACGACGAAGACGAGGAGGCCCCGTTCTGATGTCTACTAATATCGATCCTGCTCATGGCTGGCTTGTGGTCATGATGACCGCACCCGCTGAAGTAACCCCGAGCGGCATCGTGTTGCCGCAGACGGCGATTGACGCTATGCAGAATCCTGATTCCGAGGAGCCGCCCACGTTTACCGTGATCGCTATTCCCGGAGAGACCAGTGCGGGAATCTTTCAGGACGGCGTGAACGTGTGCTACCCTGACGTCGGCACGCAGGTGCTGGTGAACGGAAGAAACGGCGCCGCTCTGAAGTACAGCAAGTTCATCTGGTTGGTGCGGCTTGACGCCATCATGGCGTGTGTGGACGACACCGCGAACTAAGACTTGGCCGAAAGGCTGGCAGGTGCGGGACCACCTGGGAAACAAACGTAGAGCGGGAATACTCGCCGAGCGTCCGAAGCGTCCCACCGATTTTACCCATCGAGGCGGCCTGTAGCGTACGGGCCGCCTTTTCCATAACGGGAGGCTGGGCACGAGTGAGCCCACCAGTCTGTAAAACTGCTGCGAAAGCTGTGAAGGCGCGCATACCTTCCCTCCCGACCATACTACGAGGTACTTGCTGATGACCGTCGCCGATGTACGCCGTTACCTGATTGACGACCCGGAGAAGCTGCGCAAGGCGTGGGCCTTCATCAAAGAAGGCACGGAGCCTATCGGTTTCGACGTCGAAACCAGCGGTGGGAACATCACTTGGCGGAAGAAGTCTCGGCCCAACCCGTACTTCCACACGGTGACCGGCTTCAGTCTGTCGCGCGGCCGCTTCGCGGTGTACATTCCCGTCCGGCACAACATGGAGCTGCTGGACCTAGTGGACGGCCGCAACATCCCGCTGCTGCTGGCCAGGGCCATTTGGTCGGAGCTGTTCGAGCTGGCCACCAAGGGCCGCCGGGTGTGGGTTCACAACCTAGCATACGAGCTCAACATCATGATCAACGAAGGCATCCACCAGGCGCACGTACAGCCTCCGGTTGGCATGCTCGACAGCATGGTGGCGGTGTGGCTGGCCTACACCAAGCGGGGTAAGGACGTGGCGCTCAAGTCCTGCGCGGGGTGGTTGCTCGGCCTGAAGGACCTGCCAAGCTTCAACCACATAGCCAATGGAAGGCAGACCGCCGATGTACTACCTGGTGAGTTGTTTGACTACGCGTGTATGGACGCTTGGCTTACCGTGTCCGTGGGGGAAACCGCCTACGCCCGCCTTGAGCAGTACGAGCTTACCGAGCACTACCACACGATGGACATGCCGTTGGTCGAGATCACCCGCGGCATGGCTCGCGCGGGAATGGCTCGCGACCGAAAGGAGCTCGAACGGCTACGAGAGGTCTGGGTGGGCCGACGGGATGCGGCTCGCACGGCTTTCAAGGACCTCACCACCTGTGAGGTGGAGATACCCACTAAAGTAGAACGCCCTACTGGGGAGTACACCAAAGGCGGGAAGCCCAAACTGAAGAAAGTAATAGAGCTTACCAAGGTGACCGCGGGTGCTGATGTAGGCAAGGACCAGCAGGTCAGCAAGTGGCTGTACGATTACCTAGGGTGGTGGCCCGTGCCGGAGGAGTGGGACCGCCGCAAGGGTGAGTACGTTGGCATCAGCAGGAACGACAAAGGCGTGTACAGCGTCAAGTCGGATTACATCAAGAAGTTCGTAGGTTTGGCCGGCGACGCAGGGCTAGCGGCCAAGTACCGCTTGGAGTACCAGAAGTACAGCAAGCTTATCGGCACCTACTTAGACGTACTCATCAACCTTCCCGACCAGTACGACGATGACTGCATACACCCGTCGCTGAACGTTACGGGAACGTGTACGCAGCGCTTTAGCGGCAGCGGCCCCAACTTCCAGAACATTCCCGCACGGGACATTACCGGTACGGAAATCCGCGGCGCCTTGTCGGCCCCCTACCGCGACTGGCTTATGGTGGTGCGGGACTACAGCCAGATCGAGCTGCGGCTGCAGGCCGAGATAGCCAAGGACGCGCCTTGGCTGGCCGGCTACCAGATGGAGGCCGACTTCGGGATACCGTTCGACGTGCACCAGCAGACGGCTGACATCGTACAGGCGCCTCGGCCCGTCGGCAAAACCACGAACCTGTCAGTCATCTACGGCACTAGCTGCGACACCTTGGCGGCCAAGATCAACAGCGACCCTAAAGTGAAGAAGCACTATTCCCGCGACGAAGCGCAGGCGTTCATAGACGGCTTCTTCGAAGGGCACCCCAACATCTTGAAGTACTGGGCCAAGGCGGAAAAGTACGCCGTGAAACACGGTTACATCCCCACCAAGGACGGCTACAAGCGCTTCGGTATGCTCAAGCGCTGGTTGCCCAAGCAGCAGCGGGAAGGGTTGACGCCGCACGATGCTCGGTGCGCCAGCAACACGCCTATTCAAGGCTGGTCAGGAGGTATAATGAAGGCCAGTATGGTAGACCTGTGGACTCGCTGGACTCAGCAGGGTATATACGGGAAGCATGTTCTGCTGCTGAATAGCGTGCATGATGAAATCGTAGTAGGGGCTGACCCTCGCTTCGTGGCGCAGGTGGCCGCCGACATGGACGAGCTAATGACCAAACCTCGGTGGGGCATCAAGGTCGCCACCCCTGTAGACGGGAAACAAGGACTAACATGGGCGCAGGCGAAGTGAGTAACGTACGACTACTGTACATCGACATAGAGACCGCGCCTATAGAGGCGTACGTGTGGAGCATCTGGGACCAGAACGTCGGCCTCAACCAAATCATCAAGGACTGGGCCGTGCTGTCCGTGGCCTGGATGTTCGAGGGCGACCAGATGCAGTACGCCGACAACCGGGAATGTATGGACCCTCGTGACGACCGCGTGCTGATGTCCTTGGTGTGGAAGGCATTAGACGAGGCCGATCTGGTGTGCACTCAGAACGGGAATAGCTTCGACATCCGCAAGCTGAACGCCCGCTTCATCACGCTCGGCATGCCGCCTCCGTCGACCTACCGCTGCATCGACACCAAGATCGTAGCCAAGCAAGCGCTAGCCCTCACTAGTCACAAGCTGGAGTTCATGGCGGAGAAGATTGCGGGCGTAAAGAAGTCACCGCACAAGGAGTTCCCTGGCTTCGAGCTATGGACGGAGGTACTCAAAGGCAACCGACGGGCATGGGCGGTCATGGAGCGGTACAACAAGCAGGACGTAAGGGCCACCCGCGCCTTGTATCTGAAGCTGCGGCCGTGGGCCAAGACCCACCCTAACATGGGGCAGTACATGGAGTCGAATATTCCCGTGTGTCCAAAGTGCGGAGGCAAGAAAGTACATGCCCGTGGGTACAGCTACACTACCGCCGGGAAATACCGCCGCTATGCATGTTTGACTTGCGGCGGCTGGAGCAAAGGGATAGATAACCTACTAGAGAAGTCGAAGCGCAAATCGCTGCTTCGCGGAGAGTGATATGGCCGACCAACTACGCTACAGCGCCGGCAAGCCGCGCTTGTCCTACATCTATGCCAATAACCGAGCCCTGGAGGACATCGACTGGACCAACGATAAGAGCTACCATAGCGCCATAGAAGACGCTATCGACTACACTTCAGGCGGACCGCGCAGCTGTCTTGCGTCCGCCGTCGGTTCATGGATTATGGCTATGGAAACTGAGTGCGCTGCCGTTGAAGGCCTTGAGTTCTCAGAGGTCCGGGAAGGGCTGCACCATGACCTGCTGAACTTCCAGGGGGCCGTGGCCGAACTGTTGGCCGTCTACGAGTATGGCGCCGCCAAGTACGCTGAAGGGAACTACCGCCAGGGCGCCAACATCCGCAGCTACCTCGACAGTTTTTTCCGACACGCCCATAAGATGGACGACGGCGAAGTATACGACCCGGACGCGGCCGAGTACGGCTTCAAGACTACGCACCGCGCAGCCGCCTTGTGGAACCTTTTCCAAGCTCTGGACCAGCCGGCCAGCCGAGACGACCGGTTGCCGCCAGTGCAGTTTGGTGTGTTCGACGAGGGCCGCAAGTTAGAGGCCTTCTCGGGCCTTTCGGCAATCTTCCTGCCAGAGGAAGAAGACTGTGATTTGTTCGACGTGTATGCTTACAGGGAAGTCGACAACCTGATTTTGGAAGGCCCAAACGCAGGTAGGCTTATTCACGAGATGGGCTACGGCCAGCAGGGAGTAAGTTTGTATGAGTTCGA
>ERZ1292637.771-Hain-H14-01um-R3-771-length-15772-cov-18_pt1 | contig 15772 bp, 14 predicted proteins | sample MGYA00564405_ERZ1292637 | MGnify/ENA primary metagenome ERZ1292637 (study PRJEB36523, sample SAMEA6512645) | groundwater metagenome | collected 2019-01-09 | study: AquaDiva: Metagenomics assemblies of 32 groundwater samples | reverse complement strand
ATCTGACACCCATCTAACGATCAGGCCGCCGGAGCAATCCGGCGGCCTTTTTGTTGGGCTCAGTACGGGCGGCCGTTGACCGGCCGCATGGACGAAACGGCTTCGCCCAGTCCGTATTGCCGCAGGTCGCGGACGTCGCGGTCGAAGATCTGGCAACGGCCGCGGAAGTCGCTGTCGCTGCAGACCTGCCAGGCGCCGCGGCCCTGGATGCGCAGGCTCATCGCCCGGTCATTGTATTGGCGGGGCAGGTTGGAGACCTCGCGTTCGGCCTGATAGGCCTGACCGCCGAAGTCCGGCGCGCTGTAGAGCATGACGCTGCCGCCTTGCCATGGGGGAGGCGGACGACCGCCGCCACCGCCACCACCGCCCCCGCCCCAAGAGCAGTTCAGGCGACCGTTGTCGTTGCGGATGTCGTTGCGGCACTCCTGATAGCGGATCGAGCTGTAGTTCCAGCGGCCGCGGCCGTCCTGGCAGCTGGCGGTCAGGGTGGCGTTGCGCCCGGAGCCGCGCACGGTGGCGCCGCGGCAGGTGTGCTGGTAGGTGCCCTGCGGAAGCCAGCCGGGTTGCTGCCCGCCCCAGTTTCCGCCGTTACCGCCGTGCTGGCCGCCGCTTCCGCCGCCCCAGTTGCCGCCCTGCTGGCCGCCGTTTCCACCGCTCCAGCCGCCGCCGTTGCCGCCGCCGAAGCCGCCGTCGTTACCGCCCTGCTGGCCGCCATTGCCTCCACCGAAGCCGCCGCCTTGCTGGGCGGGGGTTTGAGCTTGGGCCGGCCCGGCGAGGACCGCCGCGGCGAGCGCCATGACGGCGAATGATGTCTTCATCTTTGATATCCTCACCAGTGAAGTTCGACCATGAGTAGCGCGGAAAGCGCTGCGAACATAAGACACCAAGGCCAAGTGCCGGCAAGAACACGTTATTTACCGCTGAAGCGCTACCCTTGCGGGCGCCTGGAAAAGGCGACCCATTTACGGGTGCGTAGCGCGGGAGTGTCCGAGGGTGGGCGCGGAACTGACCATCGCGGTGATGAGGCCCGCCGAGCTGAGCGCTGAAGCGCGCGGCCTCTGGGCGGCCTTTCGCGCCGCGGAGCCGGCCTTCCAACGCCCTTACTTCGATCTGCGTTACGTGTTGGCGGCCAGCGAAAGCGCACCTGGCGCGGCGGTGGCGGTCATCTCGCGCGCCGGGCGGATCGTGGGCTTCCTGCCGTTCCAAAGACGTGGCCGGCTGATCCAGCCGATCGCCGCGCCGCTGACCGACTATCATGGCCTGCTGGCCGCGCCGGGCGAGCAGATCGATCTCCAGGCGGTGACGGCTGGGCTGGGCGCGCGCCGTTTCCGGTTCAGCGGATTGGTCGCCCGCGAGCGCCCCGCCCCGAACGCGGTGGTCCTGCAGTCCATGGTCGCTGATCTGTCAGCGGGACTTGATCCCTATCTGAAGCGCCGGGGCGGCGACTTCCTGAAGGATAAGCGCCGCCGCGCGCGGCGACTGGCTGAAGTCCACGGCCCGCTCGAATTCGCCTTCGGGCCACGGTCCCAGGACGCCTTGGACTTCATCATTCGCCTGAAGCGCAGCCAGATCCGCCGGACCAGTCAGCACGACATCTTTTCCAGCGCGTGGGTCGTCCGGCTGCTGAGGCGACTGGAGGCGATGGAGGAGGCCGATTTCGGCTTGCGGTTCGCCACCTTGCGGGTGGGCGGGCAACTCATCGCGGCCGAGGTCGGGCTGCGGTCCGGCGGCGCCTATCACCTATGGTTCCCGGTCTATGATCCGGCGTTCGCCCGCTATTCGCCCGGCGCGCTGCTGACGCTGGAGACCGCGCGGGCGGCGGCCGAGCAGGGAATCTCCCTGATCGACTTCGGGGCCGCCGGTGAGGAGTACAAACGCGATTTCGCCGATCCCGGCGATCAGGTCTTCGAAGGCGATGTGACGACCGGCGGGCTGGTCGAGGCGGCGCGCAACGCCGCCGACCTAGCCTTTGGTCGCTCCAGCCCGGTGCGACGGGCGTTGAGCGCCGCCGGCGGCCGCGTCGATCGCCGATGGGACCGGATCATCGCCTGTGAACCGCAATTGGAGGGCCGAGTGGGGGCGGCCTCGCTCAGCCTTGGCCAGATCGCGCGGCGCAAACCGAAGACGTCGATCGGCGTGGGGCTCGGCCTGGGCATCGGCCTCTACAGCCTGATCGTCGATTGAGAGGAGCCTCGCCCTTGACCTTGTCCGCCACGACCGCCCCCTCACTGGTTCCAGCTTGGAAACAGCAGCAGCGCGACGATTTCGCCCGCAAGCCGATGACTTTCGCGCACCGGTTCGCCGAGACCGGGCTATTCGACGACGAGCGTCTGGCCCAGGTCCTCGACCGCTACCCGGCCGAACTCTACGACATCAATCTCTTCGACTTCGACGCCGAGGGCCAGATGCAGATGCGGACCGGCGTTCGCGGCCGCATGCCCGGCAAGGACGTGCTGGCGGGGGTCAAGGAGGGCCGGGTCTGGGTGCAGCTTCGCGGCGTGGAGGCGCACTATGAAGAGCTCGGCGCCGCCATGCGGGCGATGTTCGCCGAGATCGCCGGCCAGGCGCCAGGGTTCCGCCCCATCCAGCTCAACGGCCAGCTGATCATGTCGGCGCCCCAGGCCAAGGTGCCGTTCCACGCCGATGCGCCGGGCGTCTGCCTGTTCCACATCCGCGGCCGGAAACGAATCTGGATCTATCCGAACGACGAGACCCACATGCCCCAGCGGGGCATGGAGGACATCATGCTGAAGCAGACCACCGAGGATCTGCCCTATCGGCGCGAGTGGGACGCCAACGCCCAGGTGTTCGATCTGGAGCCCGGCATGGCGATCACCTGGCCGCTTCATGCGCCGCACAGGATCGAAAACCTCGGGGTCTTCAATGTCTCGTTGTCGGTCGACTATCAGACCTGGGGCACGAGGATCACCAACGGAGCCCACTACGCCAACGGCCTGTTGCGGCGTTGGAAGCTGCCGGTGGCCGGGATGGCTAAGACGCCGATGGCGGCCCGCGCCGGGCTGTGGGCGGCGCATCTGGCCATGAAGCGGATGAACCTGGTCGAGGACCGCATCCAGAACATGGAGCGTAGCTTCGAGCTTGGCGACGCCAAGGTCTAGGTCTCCGTTCACCATAGAATCAAGAAGTTAGCTGCTGATTCTAGAACTGACGCACGTGTCAAATTCTGCGTTGCCGGGGCAATGTCCTAGGCGCACAGTCAAGTTTGTCCGGCATGGACGGGACATGGGCGAGAAGGACGGAAAGGCATGCGCGTAACGTTTGGAAGTGCGTCGGCGATCGTCTTGGCGATCACCTTATGCGGAGCTTGCAGCGGCGAGGGCAGCGGAGACCGGGCGAAGGCCTCGGTCGCGGCCCAGGCGGCGGCCCAGGCTGAGAAGATCACGGCGGTGGGATGTCCTGTCGCCGCCCCGGCGACCGGGTGTCTGACCATCATGGCCAATGGCAAGGCCTATGATCTGGCGGGCGCGACCCCGGCGGTGGATATGTCCCGCAATGTAGGCATCTCCGTCACGGGCGATGCAGGGGGCGGAGTGACGTCCTGCGGCGTCAAGCTGACGAATGTGAAGGTCGACTATCTCGGTCTGTCCTGCGGGGCGCCGACCTAGTTGGGCGTCGGCGCGTCGCGCCCAGGCGCTTTGACCGCAGAATCGGTCAGGACGCAGGCGTTGCGCGCCGAACCTTTCATCCCGTCGGGCGTAAAGGAGCCGCGATAGGCTCCCCGGCGGCCGCGTCTTAGCCGGTTCGCCCACAAGGTTCGATCCGAAAGCGGCGATTGGACGTCGGTGACGCTGATCGCAGCCTTGCGAGCCCGGAAGTCCGCTGCTAAACGACCCGGCTCCGACGATAAGGCGCGCGTCGATGGACAAGAGGTCCTCCGGCGCGCTGCTCATTGTTCGGAAGTCAGGCCCGTAAGGGCAGGGCAGTGTAGGAGTGTAGCTCAGCTGGTAGAGCATCGGTCTCCAAAACCGAGGGCCGGGGGTTCGAATCCCTCCACTCCTGCCAACCTATATGAGTACGCCGGGCGCGGAGGTCCGCCGCCCACATGAAGAGAGTCGTAAGAGCCTGATGGCTAGGAAACCGGGTTCGTCCCCGCAAGCGATTAAGAACCGGGCCGCCAAAACGGCCGCGGCGATCGCCCCTGCGTCTGCTCTGGCGCAAGCCGCGCCCGTGAAGAAGAAACGCACGAGCCCCGCACAATTCTTCCGCGAAGTGCGCGCCGAGAGCCGCAAGATCACCTGGACCACCCGCAAGGAGACCTGGATCACCTCGGTGATGGTCGGGATCATGGTGGTGTTGGCGGCGGTGTTCTTCATGGTGGTCGACTGGCTGCTGGGTTCGGGCATGAACCTGCTGCTCCAGTTCGCTAACGGTGGTTGAATAAAGACATGAACGCCGAAACCCCCACCGCTCCGAACCCGCGCCACAAGTGGTACATCGTCCACGCCTACTCGAACTTCGAGAAGAAGGTGGCCGAGTCGATCCGTGAACAGGCCAAGAGCCAGGGCCTGGAGGACACGTTCTCCGACATCCTGGTTCCGACCGAGGACGTGGTCGAGATCCGCCGTGGCCGCAAGGTCAACGCCGAGCGCAAGTTCTTCCCGGGCTACGTCCTGGTGAAGATGGAGCTCACCGACGAGGCCTACCACCTCATCAAGAACACCCCGAAGGTTACGGGCTTCCTCGGTTCGGGCTCCAAGCCCATGCCGGTCTCCGAAAAGGAAGTCGCCCGGATCATCGGCGCCATCGAAGAAGGCGTGGAACGGCCGAAGCCGACCATCTCCTTCGAGATCGGCGAACAAGTCCGTGTCACCGACGGCCCCTTCGCGAGCTTCAACGGCTCGGTGGAGCAGGTCGACGAGGAACGCGCCCGTCTGCGCGTGACCGTGTCCATCTTCGGACGCGCCACACCGGTCGAGCTCGAATACGGTCAGGTCGAGAAGATCGCCTGATCGGACCACCACCCGGCCCGCTTTTGGGCCGGGTTTCAAATCCGTGGGAGGGGAGGGTCACCTAGCCCCGCACCACGGCTCAACAGACCGGGCGTCCGGTCAAAGAGGAGAAAATGGCCAAAAAGATTTTGGGCTATATCAAGCTGCAGGTGCCCGCGGGCTCCGCAACCCCTTCGCCGCCCATCGGGCCGGCGCTCGGTCAGCGCGGCGTGAACATCATGGGCTTCTGCAAGGAGTTCAACGCGCGCACCGAGAAGGAAGTTAAGGGCACCCCCCTGCCGACGGTCATCACCGTCTATCAGGACAAGTCCTTCACCTTCATCACCAAGACCCCGCCCGCGACCCACTACATCAAGCAAGCGCTTGGTCTGAAGTCGGGCTCCAAGGAGCCGGGCCGCACCGTCGCCGGTTCGATCTCGCGCGCCCAGCTGCTCGAGATCGCTGAGAAGAAGATGAAAGACCTCAACGCCAACGACGTTGACGCCGCCGCCAAGATCATCGAGGGCTCCGCGCGCTCGATGGGCCTCGAAATCGTGGAGGCCTAAGCGATGAGCAAGCAAGCCAAGCGCATTCAAGCCTGGACCGGCGACCGTACCGTCGCCCATCCCCTCGAAGCCGCCGTCAAGCTGGTGCGTGAAAACGCCAAGGCCAAGTTCGACGAAAGCATCGAGATCTCCGTCAACCTGGGCGTCGACCCGCGTCACGCCGACCAACAGGTCCGCGGCGTGGTCTCGCTGCCCTCGGGCACCGGCCGCGACGTTCGCGTCGCCGTCATCGCCAAGGACGCCAAGGCCGCTGAAGCCGAAGCCGCCGGGGCCGACATCGTCGGCGCCGAAGAGCTGGTGGAACGCATCCAAGGCGGCTTCATGGAATTCGACCGCGTGATCGCCACGCCGGACATGATGGCCCTCGTCGGCCGTCTGGGTAAGGTGCTGGGTCCGCGCGGCCTGATGCCGAACCCGCGCGTCGGCACGGTGACCATGAACGTCGGTCAAGCCGTGAAGGACGCCAAGGGCGGCGCCATCGAGTTCCGTACCGAAAAGACCGGCATCATCCACGCCGGTATCGGCAAGGCGAGCTTCACTGACGAAGCTATCCTGATCAACGTGCGCGCCCTCGTGGACGCGCTCAACAAGGCCAAGCCGTCGGGCGCCAAGGGCGTCTACATCAAGAAGATCAGCCTCTCCTCGACGATGGGCCCGGGCTTCAAGGTGGATGCCGGTTCGGTCGGCGTCTAAGTCGCCAGATCAACTAAGACTCCGGATCGGGGCGCAGCGGAAACGCTGCGCCCCTTTTCTTTGCCCCGATCACGGCTAAGCTCGACCCTAACGAGAAAAATCGGGGGAGGGCGCGATGGCGGTCGGTCGGATGATGAGGGGGCTCGTCTTGGCCTGCGCTCTGCTGGCCCCGCTGGGCGCGGCGCGCGCGCAGAGCTTCAGCTTCGTCGCCCTGGGCGACACCGCCTACAACCCCAGCGTCGACTACCCGGTCTATGAGGCCCTGATCGCCAAGATCAACCAGGCCAAGCCCGCCTTCTCGATCCATGTCGGCGACACCTGGGGCGCGCTGCCCTGCACCGAGGACCAGCACCGCTCGATCCTGGCCTGGTTCGCCAAGTACGATCATCCCGTCGTCTACACGCCCGGCGACAACGAATGGGCCGACTGCCGTAAGCCCGACGTGCTGGAGGCCTATTCGCGCTATGTGGGCAAGAAGGCCACGCCCGCCGATCTCGCCCTGCTGATGCCCCTGCAAGGGCTGGACGCGGGCATGAGCAACGCCGGCTATGACGACCCGATCGCCAGCCTGGCGCTGATCCGCAAGGTGTTCTTCAGCAAGCCGCAGAGCGTTGGCGGCAAGACCATGCCGTTGACCCGGCAGCCCGACGTCTCGGCGTTCAAGGACACGGCCGAGAACACCCGCTGGGAGAAGGGCGGGGTGGTCTTCGCGACCGTCAGCGCGCCCGGCTCGCACAACGGCTTCACCATCACCAGCGAGGCCCGGGCCGCCGAGGCCGTGGCGCGCAACCGGGCCAATGTCGACTGGATCAAGTCCACCTTCGCCGAGGCCAAGGCCAGGAACGCCAAGGCCGTGGTCATCTCGTTGCAGGCGGCGATGTTCGACGAGCGGGACGGCGGCGACTTCAGCGGCAAGGCGGTGCGCGGCGGCCGCGAGGGCCCCTATTACTGGCTGGTGCTGGCGATCCGCGATCTCGGCGGCAAGTTCGGCAAGCCGGTGCTGGTGATCAACGGCGATGACCATGATTTCATCGTCGATCGGCCGTTCATGGTCGGGCAGGGGGAGATGAAGCCGGCGCTCTATGGCAACATCACCCGGCTGCAGGTCTATGGCGCGCCGGAACTCCGGGCGGTGAAGGTCGGTGTCGACACCGACACGCCCTGGGTCTTCATCTTCCAGCCGCTCTACAACTGACCCGCCGCGGAGATCTGCCTTGGACCTCAAGACCACCCGCTACGAGATCGAGGACGGTATCGCGACCGTTACGCTGTCCCGGCCCCAGCGTCGCAACGCCTGGACCGGGCGGATGCACACCGAGTACCGCTGGATCCTCAGCCAGGCCGACCAGGACCGGGACGTCCGGGTGATCGTCGTCACCGGCGACCCGGAGGGCCAGGCCTTCTGCGCCGGCGCCGATATGGGCGCGCTGGAAGGGCATTCTGAGAAGGGGCGCTATGATCCCGGCACCGCCGACGACATCGCCACCCCAGGCTTCGGCGTCGATCCGCATTTCGACGCGGCCTTCGCCTATCACTTCGGAATCGGCAAACCGATCATCGCGGCGATCAACGGGGCCGCGGCGGGCGTCGGCCTGGTGCTGGCGGCCTTCGCCGATCTGCGCTTCGCCGCGCAGGGCGCGAAGTTCACGGCCGCCCACGGGCGGTTCAATTTCCCGGCCGAGTTTGGCCTCTCCTGGGTGCTGCCGCGCATCGTCGGCTTGACGCACGCCAACGACATCCTGCTGTCGAGCCGGGTGTTCACCGCCGAGGAAGCTCAGGCGATGGGGTTCCTCAACCGCCTGACCGAGCCTGCGGACCTGATGCCCAGCGTCATGGACTACGCCCGCAAGCTCGCCGACGGCGTCGCGCCTGGATCGGCGCGCGAGACCAAGCGCCAGATCTACCGCGACCTGCATCGCGACGCCGCCGGCGCGGTCGTGGCCGCCGAACGCCTGCTGGAGGCCATGATCACCGAACCCGACTACAAGGAGGGCGTGAAGGCCTGGACCGGCAAGAGGAAAGCCAATTGGGTCGGCTAGGCGCGCGTTCCGTTCCGATGGTCGGGGAGGGCGCCTCGCCCTTGCTGCTCTATCTGTGGTTCGCGGCCAGGGGTTCGTTCGTCTGGGCGGTGTCGACGCTGATTCTCCGGCTGTTGCCGCCCGAGTGGGTGGATCGCCCGGCCTGGACCCTGTTGATCAGCGGCGCGGTGTCGGGCGCGGGCCTGGTGGTGGCCACCCTGTTCTTCGTGCGCAAGGTCACGCCCGACCATCGGCTCGGGGCGCTGGTGGCGTTCGTCGCGCCGCAAATGCTGCTGGATGCGGGGGTAACGGCGCTGTTTTCCCTTGTTCTGCCCAATTTCCCGGTCAGTCACGCGCCGCTGTTCGGCGCCTTCGTGCTCTGGTGCTACGCGGTGATGCTGACCACCGCGGTGATCGCCACGCGGCCTCGGCCCTGAGCAGGCGGTTGTCTTAGGGCGCTTAAGCGTGTAAAGGCCGCGCCTTCAAGAGTTTCGTCTCTCCGCAAGGGGAGGCGTGGACGGGGGGCTTGCTCCCCGATCCTGTCCAAGAACTGTGGGGAACCGGGGGCCACCCGGATCCGTGACGCGAGGAAGAGCCCTTCCTCAAGCACAGGGAGACGGGAAGATGAAGTTCCGCCGACCATCGGCTTCGATGGGCGCGTGAACTGCGGCTTCTCTCAAAGGACAGGCTTAAACGATCCGCGTGGGGGTTCGCCTTCGCATGGGTCGTCTGCTGCGGTCGTCGGAATCGTCTGACGACTAACCTGAGTATGGAGACCGCAATGGACCGCGCTCAAAAGCAGGAGTCGATCGAGACGCTTAAGGGCGTTTTCGAAGGCGCCGGCGCCGTGGTCGTGACCCACAACCTGGGTCTGACCGTTGCGGAAATGACTGATCTTCGTGGCCGTCTCCGCAAGGAAGGCGCCGCACTGAAGGTGGTGAAGAACACCCTGGCTCAAAAGGCTCTGGACGGTTCGATCGGCGAAGCGGGCGACGCCCTCTTCACCGGCCCGGTCGCCATCGCCTATGCGCCGGATCCTGTCTCCGCCGCCAAGATCGCTTCTGAATTCGCCAAGGGGAACGAGAAGTTCACCATCATCGGCGGGTTCATGGGCACCGAGGTTCTGGACAAGAAGGCCATCAGCGCGCTTGCGACGCTGCCGTCCCTCGACCAGCTCCGCGGCAAGATCATCGGCCTTCTGCAAGCCCCGGCCACCAAGGTCGCCGGCGTTCTGCAGGCTCCGGCCGGCCAGCTGGCTCGTGTCTTCGGCGCATATGCCGCCAAAGACGCCGCCTGATCGTCATTCCCGAACACACACTTCAATTCCCTAAGGACACCTACACATGTCGAAGCTCGAAAAGCTGGTCGAAGAACTCTCCACCCTGACCGTCATGGAAGCGGCTGATCTCTCCAAGCTGCTGGAAGAAAAGTGGGGCGTCTCGGCCGCCGCTCCGGTCGCCGTCGCCGCCGCCGCCGCTGCTCCGGCCGAAGCCGTCGAAGAGCAAACCGAGTTCACCGTTGTTCTGACCGCCGGTGGCGACAAGAAGATCAACGTGATCAAGGAAGTCCGCGGCGTCCGTCCGGACCTCGGTCTGAAGGAAGCCAAGGACCTGGTCGAAGGCGCTCCGCAGAACGTCGTCGAAAACGTCTCGAAGCAAGTTGCCGACGAAATCGCCAAGAAGCTGACCGAAGCCGGCGCGACCGTCCAAGTGAAGTAAGAGCGACTTCGCGAGTTTCTCGCGTCGTCGAACGGGCCCGGAGGGAAACCTCCGGGCCCGTTTTCTTTGGCCCCTGTTCTTTGGAATGAGGCCAAGGCCCATCGTGTTTCGGTCAAGCTGCGAGCGACGCAGCGACCCTGTTGGGCCCCTCTGTGCGCGGGATCGCCGCCGGCGGTTCGCGGGGCGGGGCGAGGGCGCCGACGCAGTATGACGCCCCTGGTTGAGCCCCCGATGATTTTCTGTGGATCGCCGCCTGAAGGGGAACATGTGGGGGCGTTCGCTGGTTGACGTCGCGCACACGACGAGAGATCGATGAAGGACCCGGGAGCGTCCCGGGACAGGACCAGATGGGACGGCGTGGCGCCGTCGGCGTACGCCGCCCCATTTTCTTCGGAAAGGGGCTTCCCTAGTCCGTGCAAAAAGCCTATCTGGCTCTCTTCGCGAAATTTACGACTCGTCGCTGATGCGACTTTTCGCGCGCGTACGCTCCGAGGCATGGCCCATCGCCCTCCGGCCATGCGAGGGAGCGCCCCTGGCGAAACAGGGGCTTCCAGCGTCCGGCGCCCGCAAGGGCGTTCGAGGGTGGACGCAGGACAACACGACCTGACGCGCGGAAACCGTTCTGCGCGTCGCTCAAGGGAACAAAATGGCGCAATCCTTCACCGGAAAAAAGCGGATCCGTAAGTCTTTCGGCCGCATCCCCGAAGCCGTGCAAATGCCGAACCTGATTGAGGTTCAACGCTCTTCCTACGAACAATTCCTGCAACGCGAGACCCGCGCCGGCGATCGCCGCGAAGAGGGCGTCGAAGCAGTCTTCAAGTCGGTCTTCCCGATTAAGGACTTCAACGAGCGCGCGGTGCTGGAATACGTCAGCTACGAGTTCGAAGAGCCGAAGTACGACGTCGAGGAATGCGTCCAGCGCGACATGACCTATGCGGCGCCGCTGAAGGTCAAACTGCGCCTCATCGTGTTCGAAACCGATGAAGAGACCGGCGCCCGCTCCGTGAAGGATATCAAGGAGCAGGACGTCTACATGGGCGATATCCCGCTCATGACCGAGAAGGGCACCTTCATCGTCAACGGCACGCAGCGGGTCATCGTCTCGCAAATGCACCGTTCGCCGGGCGTGTTCTTCGACCACGACAAGGGCAAGACCCACTCGTCGGGCAAGCTGCTGTTCGCCGCCCGCGTCATTCCCTACCGCGGTTCGTGGCTCGACTTCGAGTTCGACGCCAAGGACGTGGTCTACGTCCGTATCGACCGTCGCCGTAAGCTGCCCGCCACCACCTTCCTGATGGGCCTGGGCATGGACGGGGAGGAGATCCTCTCCACCTTCTACGAGACCGTCACCTACGAAAAGCGCACCGACCCGAAGAAGGGCGCCGCCGGCTGGACCGCCCCCTACAAGCCCGAGCGCTGGCGTGGAGCCAAGCCGGACTATCCGCTGATCGACGCCGAAACCGGCGAAGAGATCGCCCCGGCCGGCCAGAAGATCTCCGCGCGTAACGCCAAGAAGTTCGCCGATGCGGGTCTGAAGACCCTGCTGCTGGCTCCCGAAGCGCTCAACGGCCGCTACCTGGCCCGCGACCTCGTCAACTTCGAAACCGGCGAAATCTACGCCGAAGCCGGCGACGAGCTGGACGCCACCGTCCTGCAAGGCCTGGAAGACCAAGGCTTCAGCGCCCTCGACATTCTCGACGTCGATGAAACGACCATGGGCGCCTACATTCGCAACACCCTGCGGGTCGACAAGAACAACGCCCGTGAAGACGCGCTGTTCGACATCTACCGCGTGATGCGTCCGGGCGAGCCGCCGACGGTGGAAGCCGCCGAAGCGATGTTCAAGTCGCTGTTCTTCGACGGCGAGCGCTACGACCTTTCGTCGGTCGGCCGCGTGAAGATGAACATGCGTCTGGAGCTGGATTGCCCCGACGACGTGCGCATCCTGCGCAAGGAAGACGTGCTGGCGGTTCTGCAGACCCTGGTGGGCCTGCGCGACGGCAAGGGCGAAATCGACGACATCGACAACCTCGGCAACCGCCGGGTCCGTTCGGTCGGCGAGCTGCTGGAAAACCAATACCGCGTTGGCCTGCTCCGTATGGAGCGCGCCATCAAGGAACGCATGAGCTCGGTCGATATCGACACGGTCATGCCGCACGACCTGATCAATGCGAAGCCGGCGGCCGCCGCCGTCCGCGAGTTCTTCGGATCCTCGCAGCTCTCGCAGTTCATGGACCAGACCAACCCGCTCTCGGAAATCACCCACAAGCGCCGTCTCTCGGCGCTTGGCCCGGGCGGTCTGACCCGTGAGCGCGCCGGCTTCGAAGTCCGCGACGTGCACCCGACCCACTACGGCCGGATCTGCCCGATTGAAACGCCGGAAGGCCCGAACATCGGCCTGATCAACTCGCTCGCCACCCACGCCGTGGTGAACAAGTACGGCTTCATCGAGAGCCCGTATCGCCGGATCAAGGACGGCAAGACGACCGACGAGGTCGTCTACATGTCGGCCATGGAAGAGGCCAAGCACGTCATCGCCCAGGCCAACATCAAGTTGCTCAACGGCGAGATTGTCGAGGACCTGGTCCCCGGCCGGATCAACGGCGAACCTTCGCTGCTGCCCAAGGGTGACGTCGACCTGATGGACGTGTCGCCGAAACAGGTCGTTTCGGTCGCCGCCTCGCTGATCCCGTTCCTCGAAAACGATGACGCCAACCGCGCCCTGATGGGCTCGAACATGCAGAAGCAGGCCGTGCCGCTCATCCAATCGGATGCGCCGCTGGTCGGCACCGGCATGGAAGCTATCGTCGCCGTCGACTCCGGCGCTGTCGTCGTGGCTCGCCGCGCCGGCGTGGTCGAGCAGATCGACGGTACTCGCGTCGTCATCCGCGCGATCGGTGAAACCGACCCGACCAAGGCCGGCGTCGACATCTACCGTCTGCAGAAGTTCCAGCGTTCGAACACCTCGACCTGCATCAACCAGCGTCCGCTGGTCCGCGTGGGCGACAAGGTCAACGCCGGCGACGTGATCGCCGACGGCCCGTCGACCGACCTGGGCGAACTGGCCCTGGGCCGTAACACCCTCGTCGCGTTCATGCCGTGGAACGGCTACAACTTCGAGGACTCGATCCTGATCTCCGAGCGCATCGTGCGCGACGACATCTTCACCTCGATCCACCTCGAGGAATTCGAGGTCATGGCCCGCGACACCAAGCTGGGTCCGGAAGAGATCACCCGCGACATCCCGAACGTCGGCGAGGAAGCCCTGCGCAACCTCGACGAAGCGGGCATCGTGGCGATCGGCGCCGAAGTCCTGCCGGGCGATATCCTGGTCGGCAAGGTCACCCCGAAGGGCGAAAGCCCGATGACGCCGGAAGAAAAGCTTCTGCGCGCCATCTTCGGTGAAAAGGCTTCGGACGTCCGCGACACCTCGCTGCGCCTGCCGCCCGGCGTCGCCGGCACGATCGTCGAAGTCCGCGTGTTCAACCGTCACGGCGTCGACAAGGACGAACGCGCCATGGCCATCGAGCGCGCCGAAATCGACCGTCTGGGCAAGGACCGCGACGACGAGTTCGCGATCCTGAACCGCAACATGACCTCGCGTCTTCGCGACCTGATCGTCGGCAAGACCGCCGTCTCGGGCCCCAAGGGCCTGGGCCGCGGCGAAGTCACCGCCGACAAGCTGGAAGAGATCGCGCCGGGTCTGTGGTGGCAGATCGCCATGGACGACGAAAAGGCCATGGGCGAGCTGGAGGCCATGCGCCGCCAGTTCGACGAAGCCCGCAAGCGTCTGGACCGCCGCTTCGAAGACAAGGTCGACAAGCTGCAGCGCGGTGACGAACTGCCGCCTGGCGTGATGAAGATGGTCAAGGTGTTCGTGGCCGTGAAGCGCAAGCTTCAGCCCGGGGACAAGATGGCCGGCCGTCACGGCAACAAGGGCGTCATTTCCAAGATCCTGCCGATCGAGGACATGCCGTACCTGGAAACCGGACAGCACGTGGACATCGTTCTGAACCCGCTGGGCGTGCCTTCGCGCATGAACGTCGGCCAGATCTTTGAAACGCACCTGGGTTGGGCGGCCGCGGGCCTCGGCAAGCAGATCGCCGACCTGTTGGAAGCCTGGCAGAACGGCGGGCAGAAGCAGGCCCTCCTCGATCACCTGCGCGACATCTACGGCCCCGACCAGGAGCTTCCCGACACGACGGAAGAACTGATCGAACTGGCCAAGAACCTGTCGAAGGGCGTGCCGTTCGCGACCCCGGTCTTCGACGGCGCCCACATCGACGACATCGAGAACCTGTTGGAGAAGGCGGGCCTGGCGCGTTCGGGCCAGTCGATCCTGTACGACGGCCAGACCGGCGAGCAGTTCAAGCGTCCGGTCACGGTCGGCTACATCTACATGCTGAAGCTGCACCACCTGGTCGACGACAAGATCCACGCCCGTTCGATCGGTCCGTACTCGCTCGTCACCCAGCAGCCGCTGGGCGGTAAGGCGCAGTTCGGCGGTCAGCGCTTCGGGGAAATGGAAGTGTGGGCTCTGGAAGCCTACGGCGCGGCCTACACCCTGCAGGAAATGTTGACGGTGAAATCCGACGACGTGGCCGGCCGGACCAAGGTCTACGAGTCCATCGTCCGCGGCGACGACACCTTCGAGGCGGGCATCCCCGAGAGCTTCAACGTTCTCGTCAAGGAAATGCGTTCGCTGGGTCTGAATGTGGAGCTGGAGAACGGCTAAGGCCGGCTCCGACTTCTACCGAATGTGCGAGGGGAGGGGCCGTCAGCTCCTCCCCACCGCCTCTGGAAATACTGACGAACTGGAAAATCGATGAACCAGGAAGTCCTGAATATCTTCAACCCGGTCCAGGCCGCTCCGACCTTCGACCGTATCCGTATTGCTCTGGCTTCGCCTGAAAAGATCCGTTCGTGGTCGTTCGGCGAAATCAAGAAGCCTGAGACCATCAACTACCGGACGTTCAAGCCGGAACGTGACGGCCTGTTCTGCGCCCGTATCTTTGGCCCGACCAAGGACTACGAATGCCTGTGCGGCAAGTACAAGCGCATGAAGTACAAGGGCATCATCTGCGAGAAGTGCGGCGTCGAGGTCACCCTCGCGCGCGTTCGCCGCGAGCGGATGGGCCACATCGAACTGGCTTCGCCGGTCGCCCACATCTGGTTCCTGAAGTCCCTGCCGAGCCGCATCTCGATGATGCTCGACATGGCCCTGAAGGACATCGAGCGGGTCCTCTACTTCGAATACTACATCGTCACCGAGCCGGGCCTGACGCCGCTGAAGCTGCATCAGCTGCTCTCGGAAGACGACTATATGCGCTACCAGGAGGAGTTCGGGGACGACAGCTTCACCGCCGAGATCGGCGCCGAAGCGGTCCAAGGCCTGCTGAAGGCCATCGACCTGCCCAAGGAAGCCGACCGTCTGCGTGAGGACCTCCTCACCATCACGTCGGAAATGAAGCTGAAGAAGACGTCCAAGCGTCTGAAGCTGATCGAGAGCTTCATCGAAAGCGGCAACAAGGCCGAATGGATGATCCTCTCCGTGGTCCCGGTGATCCCGCCGGAACTGCGTCCGCTGGTTCCGCTGGACGGCGGCCGCTTCGCCACGTCCGACCTGAACGACCTCTATCGCCGGGTCATCAACCGGAACAACCGCCTGAAGCGCCTGATCGAGCTGCGCGCGCCGGACATCATCATCCGCAACGAAAAGCGGATGTTGCAGGAAGCCGTCGACGCCCTGTTCGACAACGGCCGTCGCGGACGGGTCATCACCGGCGCCAACAAGCGTCCGCTGAAGTCGCTGGCCGACATGCTGAAGG
>ERZ1292637.709-Hain-H14-01um-R3-709-length-17049-cov-8_pt1 | contig 15794 bp, 26 predicted proteins | sample MGYA00564405_ERZ1292637 | MGnify/ENA primary metagenome ERZ1292637 (study PRJEB36523, sample SAMEA6512645) | groundwater metagenome | collected 2019-01-09 | study: AquaDiva: Metagenomics assemblies of 32 groundwater samples | reverse complement strand
GACGCTGCCGAGAAAATCATCGCACAGTGCGGCACCACCGCCAGCTTGACCACCGACCACGTCCGGGCGGCTGACAAGTGGCTGAAAAACTGGGAGAAAAAAGCGCAATGAAACCATTCCTACCACTCCTGACCCTGACCATCCTGCTGGGTTGCCAGAAAACTCCACGCCCTCAGCCCATCACCTACATGCCGATGCGGATGACGCAGTTCACTGCGGCGAGCGCGCCCCTACCACTCGAAATCGCTCCTTCCCCACCGCAGAATCTGCGCGTCGTTGTCTCCGGTGTCACCTCGCCCATCTACCTGACGGTTACCAGTGGCAGCAACAATCCATTCGGCCACGAGCACCTGGGCTGGGCCGCGTATTGGTTCCGGCCCGATACCAACACCTGGATCCCCGAGGTGTCCACCAACGGCGTGGATTGGACCTTCGCCGGCAACCAGTGGTGCGAGCTTGGGAGTAGGGATTTTCGTGTGAGCGGTCAGCCCTTCTTCGGCTGGACCTACACCGAGACTGCCACCAACTGGACCCCCATCTGGATGGTTCGCATCCGCCGCCTATGAGCCGAAACTTCATCCGCGTGGAGGGCGAGCCGGGCACCGACCTCATCCTCAACACCGACCACATCATCAGCGTCAACCGGGAAGCCGCCAAGGTCACCGTGCGGACTTCCGACAGCTTCACCTTCCAACTGCTCTTCACCGACAACGGCGAAGCCCAGGAGTGCATCGAGCAGGTAGCCCGTGAACTAGAAATCCACAAATGACGCTGCGAATGAGGCCAGGCCGATGTAGAGCCAGGGCAGTCCGCCCGCTGCAAACGCGCCCAGCACGAAACAGATAACCGCTCCGATGAGTAACGCTTTTTTAGTCATGCCATCACCCTGGACCACTCTTTACCGCTGCGTCAACTGTAGGAAACAGTTGGGCTCCTGGGAGCGACTCTACTCCCACGGGCGTTGTCCACACTGCGGGGTCAAGGGGCAGGGCGCGGGCACCATCGTCCAATGCACCGAACACGCGTTCCGCCGCGTGACTCCGTGGTGGAATTTTTGGAACCCTCAATACGAAGAAAAATGATCGTCTGCCAATTTGAAAAAGGGGATGCCGGCAACGTCATCATCCTGGTCGGACTCTCCAAGGAGAACATCAACCGCATGCTCCAGGGTCACCCCGTGTTCATCGGTGGCCAGCACGCTGCCTCCGAGGCTCTCCCCAAGGGTTACGAGCTGGGGATCATGTGCGGGGACACCGAACAATCCATCTACGACATGCTCCGGAAGGAAGGACTCATCCACCCCGACACCAAAATCACCAAAGACCCCAAGCTATGACCTCCGAGTGCCTCACCATCGCTGAAATCCTCTTTGCCATCGCCTACATCGAGTGGAAATATCGCACGCGCACTGAGGAACCGACGCACGAACAGTTCGGGATCGCCTTTGCACGCGCCGAAGCCATCGCCAAAGTCATCCATCACGAGTTCGAGCAGGATGTCATCCGAAAAACCATAGGAAAAGCCGAACCACTTGAAGACCGAAGCCCAAATCCATCGAGCCCGAGAGCTATTGCTGATTCTGTTGAACGGGGAGGTCAAACTGGACCCGCCTATGAGCGAGGACGTCCGAAAGAATGTGACGGGCGTAGTCTGGGGTTTGAACTGGGCGTTTTTGGACCTCCACTCCAAGGAACTGGAGAACCTCCTGCAGAGAATTGAAGCGGCCAAGGATGGACCGGGCTACAACCCGCATCGACTCGTCACGGAATGACAAAAAAACTGGCAGAGTGCAAACGTTGTGGCAAAAAGTTCACCTCCAAATGGTGTGCGTCGCTCAAAATGTGGGAGCGCTGCTGCACCACCTGCCAGGTGCGAAATCTTCACGACGGATTGAACATGCCCACTCCACCGGAGCTGATCGACCCGCACACCAAACACCCCACGCTCACCCAGGGCGAATACGACCGGGCCGTTGAGCGAAAAAAGCGAAAGAAGAGAAAGAAGAAAGGCGCCGCATGATGAGAGCCACCATTCTGGAAGTCGGCCCGGTCCTGACCGGTAAAAAGTTCAACATCGGTTACCGCATCGTGAAGTTCGCCATGGAGGACGGCTCGTTTGCCATGTGCTACATCGGCGAGGACTTTCGCAACTGGCATCGCTGGGGACCGCTGCAGGTCGGCAAGACTTACGGCAATGCCAAAATGCTGAAGGCCGGAATCATCAACGCCGACTCCGTCGTGGTCCTCGATTCAGGCCCGCCCTGCAAATACGTCTCGGTCGCCAAAAAGAAAGCACCCAAAGTCAAACAAGGAGAGCTATTCGCATGAACATCACCCGCCAACGCGTCAGTTCCGCCAACCTCACGGGCTATCTCACCTACGCCGCCGGTTGGGGCTGCAGAATCTGGCGAGATGAAGCCATCGACAGTCTCACCTCCTACGATCCGGGCCGCGTGCGCCTGGATTCCGATGTCATCGCCGTGATTCAGCGCAACGCTGACATTCCCACGACCATGCTCGAACTGGCCAAGGCAATCCTCGCTCTGCCGCGTGTGACCCGCGTGGAAATCCGGGACATGGTCGGCATGGGCGAAAATCTCACCCACCCATGAGCTACTCCGACGGCACGATCAACTTTGGAAGCCTCGGCGCGCTTTTCGGAGGGTCCTACGATCAACCGCAACCCAAAACCCAAAACAACATGCCGCAAAACATCCACGAAGTAGCAATCATCCAACGGCCCACCGCCGAACAGCGGGAGCAGGGCAAACTCGATGAACTGATCCTGGCCCCGCTCCAGGTCATGGCCGAAACCGAAAAGACCGCCATCGCCATGGCAGTTCAGAAAGCCATCGAAGAGAAAAAACTCACCCGACCCATCCTGCCAACCGCAGAGATGCAGGTTCGGAAATTCCCATGACCGAACGCAAATTCGTCAACCTCTTCGGTGAGACGGTCACCGAATACATCTTTGGTAAGAACGACCCCAAGGGCTACGCCGGCACTCCCGGCGGTGGCCCGCCGGGGGAGACGTGCAAGACCTGCGAACACCGGGTCAAGCTGCGCGCCAACTCGAAGCGGTTCTACAAATGCGGCAGGAACCGGCACAACTGGTCCCGCTCCATCACCACCGACATCGTGCTCAAGATGCCGGCCTGTCACCTCTGGGAAAAGAGCCTGTCGGTCACCCCACGAAACGGAAACTTGCGCTGACCGATGGCTGTGATAGAAACAGTGCGTTCTGCGGGTAGCGAATCGCAACACAGCCTCATAAGCTGTGCCGGCCAGGGGAAGTTCCTGGACCCGCATCCAATGGGCGGAGCAGATGACGTAAGTCGTCCGGGTCCGAAAGGGTCCCCGCCCGCCTCCTTCACTTTCCCGCGTCCTGGTCTTCTAAACTACCCCCAACACGCTGGTTGGACGGAAGTGAAGCTGGGTTGGGGCGCGGGGAATAACAATGCCATAAGAATGGCCAAACAATGCCCTAACTATGCCCCAAGAAATCATCATTCAACCCGTCCTCAACGGCTGGATCATCCGCGCTGGATGCCAGACCATCGTCTACGCTGATGCCGCCAAAATGATCGCCGACTTTCGGGAGTGGGTCCTGGAACCGGAGAAGGTCGAGGGCTACTTCAAAGAGATGATGGCCCGCAAGGGAGTGCCCGTCCCGCAGTGCGCGCCGACCCCCATGGCCGCTGAGAACTACGCATCACCGCAGTCTGTAGGTGCTGCGATTGAGCGGGCGCCCGACCGCCTCACCAATCCTCGTCGGTAAACAAAAAGCCCCGGCGAGCATCCATGCTCACCGGGGCTCGCAACCCTTGCGAAGGGACCCAGGCGCGTAGCGAGCCCGAGTCTTACGGCGGACTCCACGCCGTGTCGAGTCAGAGTTTTACGGAGTCGGAACCGGAGTCACCGCAGCGATGAGCGCGTCAGTCAGTGCTTTGTCACTCTGCGTGCTCTGGTCGATGGCGTTGGACAGCGACAGGAGTTGTTCATCAGTCGGGCTCGGCTTGCCGAGCTGGATGATGGCGGCGTTGACGGCAGTGGTCAGGTTGGCCTGGCCCTGCGTGTTGGCGTTTACCGATGCCGTGAGTTGTTCAAGTGCGGTCATAAGTTTTCGATGGCGTTCTTCAGTTTTTGTTTCGTGCTGCCCAAGACGAAGGTCGAGCTTGGTGAGGGCACCTTCCACCTTGCTGAAAAAATCGTGCAGAACTGTTTTGAGCAACTCGATGAGAGGCTTCTCACTGTTACCCGGATCGTCTTTTGGCATGGGAGCAATCGTGGGGGTTGGTGGAATCCTGTCAACCAACGATCTGTCATCAGGGTGTTCCCCGCCTTGACAGTTCAGCCCGGCGGTGGTGTTTTCGCTTCAGCGATGTAATCCTCGTAGGATTTGCTGACGCGCTTCCGCAGCTCTTCCCAATCTTCGTCGGTCGGGTCACCCTTGGCGAGCAAGAGCCGAATCTCGGCGGCGATGGAGGGGACAGCTTTGATTGCGAGCTGGATGATGGTGATGATGAGCGCTGGGTTCATGGCGAGGGCTTAGGTTGGAGTTTTTGTGGGAGGAACGACTGCACCAGCCCGACCAAGTCGGCCTGAGTAGCAGCAGCGACGGACACCGCCACGTCGAACGCCCCACGGTTACCGGTCTTCGTCGCCGCTTGCCCAGCGTCGATGACCACGAGAGCTGCCTTCTGATATTTCTCGTAGGCAGCTTTGACTTTGACTTCCTGCTCGGGCTTGGCCTGTCCGGCGGCAACGTAACCGGCCCACGCCTTCATCGCCGCTTCCACGGTGATGACGACCGTCCCGGTTCCCTTGTAGCCAGCCTGTTTCCAGTTGGCGCAGCCGGTGAGCAGAGCGAGCACCGACAACAACACCACGATGGTTTTCATTGGGGCAATGGTTCGACTGCCTTGCTTGAGTTTGCAACTCCGAAGTGGTCGATGCACCACTTGAGCGACACCAGGGGGTCCCCGAAGGGCGCGCCGTAAGCCTTCTCGAATTTGCTCACGTCCAGGATGGTCGTGCTTCGGCGCACGTGGCCGGCGGCGAGGAAGTCACGCTCGGGAAATAACTCGACGGCTTTCCGGCGGATGCCCGCGTCAAAGAGCATCCGGGCAACCTGGGCGGTGTGCACCGGGACCGAGCAGGCCGCGTTGTAAACGCCCGGCGGCGCTTTCTGCACCAGATGGAACGAGCGCATGGCGAACTCATCGAGGAACGTCACCGAGTTGAGCCCGTCGAGGATCCGCTCATACGCGGCGAGCTTCTGCAGGAGATTGCGCGGATGACGATGGTGGCTGAAGGGCATCCGGATCCGGAACACCCAGGCCCGCGCCTTCGTCTCCGCCAGCTCACGCTCGGCGTGGATTTTGCACTGGCTGTAGAACTGGCCGATGTTGTTGGGCGCGTCTTCCTCCGTGTAGGGACCCGGCCCGTCGAAGATGCAGCCGGAGGACACGTGGATGACCCAGATGCCACGGTGCGCGCACAGCGAGCCGAGCATCCGTGGGAGAGCCACCAGGCCCGAGTAGGTTTCCTGCTTGTTGCTCTCGCAATCGTCGATGGTCTGGCCGGAGTAGCCGGCGGCGTTGATCACGAGCTGCGGTCGGTCGTGCAGGAGGTATTGGTCCAGCTCCGCTTCGGTGGTGTAGTCGAGCCAACTCCGGGACAGGACCCTCGGGCGCATGCCGAGGTAATGCAGCGCTCGAAGGTAAGCGCTGGCCACATATCCGGTTCCGAGGACAAGGATCCGTCCCGCCTCAAGTCTCATTCTTCATGTAGTAGGGGACGACGCTCTCCAGCGCGCAGGCGATTGGCGTCCATTCCAAAAGCTGCTCAGCTTTACGCGGGTCAACCGCGTAGCGACGGTCGTGGCCCCACCGGTCCGCAACGTGCTCGATCTTATGCGTCTTTTGTCCGCCGTGGGCAACGATTGCTTCCGCCAGAGTTTTGACCACCTGCAGATTCGACAGAACATTCCGCATGCCGAGGTTGTAGATTTCCCCCTGCGTCCCCTTGGTCAGCGCCGCCCAGATCCCCGAGCAATGCGCGCTCACCGGCATCCAATCCCGACACTGCAGGCCATCGCCGTAGACCGGGATGGGCTCACGCTTCAGGATGCGGCTGATCGTCTTGGGGATAAACTTCTCCACGTTCTGTCCGGTGCCAAAGGTGTTGGTCCCCCTGGTGATGACGATGGGCGTCTTGAACGTGCGATACTCCGCCATGCACAGCATCTCGCCGGCTGCCTTGCTGGCCGAGTAGGGCGAGGACGGGATGAGCCGGTCCGTCTCGGTGGACAGTCCCTGCAGCACGCTGCCGTAGACCTCGTCGGTCGAGACGTAGACCATCATCCGCAGCGACTTCTTCTGCCGCAGCTCACGCAGCAGGTTCCAGGTCCCCAGCACGTTGGTCCGGATGAACGGGTCGGGGTCAGCGATGGAATTGTCGACGTGCGTCTCGGCTGCCATGTGCACGACGTGCGTGAACTCGTGCTTGCGAATAAGTCCGCCGATCTCGCCTCCACGCAGGTTGCCGCGCACCATCTCCACGTTCTTGGGATAGAAGGTTTCGACCAATAGCCGTGCGGCGTAGGTGTGCGCGTCGAACACCGTCACCCGCTCCACCTTCGGGTGTGTGGACAACGTGCGAACAAAGTGGTGCCCAATGAACCCAGCTCCGCCCGTTACCAGGATGTGCATTGGGGGGAAGGCTTATCAAAGCGCTTGCGCCCGTCAACGGGTGTTTGCATTCTGCACTCATGGCATTCAAGCCCTTCGAGAAAAAGAAATCCAAAACCCGTGGCGGCACTCCGCCAAAATTCGGCAAGGGTAAACCCGGCAAGGCCGGCAAGCAGTCCAAGCTGCGCCGCTACTAAAACCCGGCGAAGATCGGACGCGGGCTCGCCTCCTTTGCTGTGAGGTTGACCTCCGCGTGCTGCAGCATGTCGATGGGCGCCTCCGCCAGGATGGGATAGCTCACCGAGTCGAACGGATGCTTGTGGTCGTCGCTCTTCACATACTTCGAGTTGGTGGCACCGGGGTCAGAGCGGAGCATGGCGAACATGGCGCGGGTCTTGAAGCACTGCGCGGAAACGAAGAGCCGGCGGGCGTGGAGGAATTGCCAGAGCAGGTTGACCTTGTCTTTGTTTGACCCCTGATACTTTGGCGCCCCGTTCAAAACGATCTTGCCCTGGCTGGCCGCGTAGGTGATGGCCGCGTCGCTGGCATTGGCGCTGGCGCGCCGCTCGAAGGCGGAGGTGTCCGACCAGTGCCGCCAGTTGAGGGTGATGTTGTGCTTCTCCTTCTGCCACCTCTCCCAGTGCAGAATCTTCTCCAGGCACTGCAGGACGAACTCTTCGATGGACACGAACCGGCGGACGACGACCACCTCATCGAGGATCCGGAAGGAGATGAGCAGCCGCCGGGTCTTGGGGTCTTCGCTGGTCAGCTTCTCTTCGATGTGGAAGCTGTGGGATTTCTTCTCGCCCATGTCCCAGCCGCAGATGAGTTCCTTGCACTCCTTGGTTGGCACCATGACTTCCCAATCCTGCTGCGCGCCGTCGGCGTTGCCTACCACGTGCACGTCCTCGTTCCACACGTCGGAGAAGTGACCGTCGGTGATGTCCTGTTCCCACTTGCCGAGGATGAACCGGTTGAAGAGCGCCTTGCGCTTGCGGTAGCGCGCCTCCAGGTCCTGGCGCTCACGCGGGTCCAACTGCGGGTTGTCCTCGATCATCACCAGGATCCGGTGCAGGGAATCACGCAAGAGCCCCTCGCTTACCACCTGCCCCTCGTCGCCGGCTCCGACGTCGGCATCCTTAAACTTGAACCACTTTTCGTGGATCCAGTTGTTCGTCCCCGAGTCCGGCGGGTTGCAGTCGCAGATGATCTGGTGCTCTTCGTAGCTGACGTCGGGCCACATGCGGAGCGCGTCGCAGAAAATGTCGAAGGCGTGCTCGTCGCAGTATTGGTCGAACTCCGACAGCCAGAACATCGAGTAAGCCGGCCCCTTGAATTTCGCTTCCACCTCGGCGGAGTGTTCGAGGGAGTGACACTGGATTTCGGAAACGCCGCCGTGGCGGTTACGGATCCGGACGAAGGACATCTTAGAATCGCCCGTGGTCTTGGGTCCTTCGAGGACTCGGAAGCCGGGGCACTGCGCCTCCCAGATGCGAAGCATCCGGGTGAGCAGGACCCAGACGCCCGCCGCCTTGGCGTTCTTGATCGTTTTGCAAACGATGGCGGTCATGCCCGTCTTCACGTCGAAGGAGTGGCGCAAAACTTTGTGGAGGATGCCGAAGGTCTTGCCCGACTTGCGCGGGCCGTGGACAAGGAGATAGCGATGGAAATCGTTGAAGATTTCGAGCTGCTTGGGATTCAGTGGTGGGAGCCAGAGCTTACCCGCCGGGTCGAACACGAATCCTTTCGAGTCCACCTGCAGTGACACGATTGACCTTGCGAATCCCAACGGCTGATGGTCAAGTCCCAAACACTTATGGCCAACGTCAAATTCGACATGACCGATCCGGAAACCAAGGCCACGGTGGCGGGCTGGGAGGATGGCGCGGAATACAACGTGACGATGGTAAGTTCCAAAGCCGGCACGGCAACCTTCGAGGAACCCGGCGTGGAAGAAGAGGAAGCGGCCCCAGCGGAAGGCGAAGCGGCTCCACCAGCGCCAGGACCGGCGGCGGTGAGCGCAGCTTTGGGCAGTGCCATGGGCGGCTAATTGGATTCCAGTTAGATTCTAGTTGGATGCTGAGGTGAGGCACGGATGCCGATCCCAATCGCAAGGCTCAAAGAAAAGCACGGGCTGGATCCTGACAGCCTAAAGAAGGCGTTTAACAACGACACAATCGAGAAGCGCCCGGAGGTCAAGAAGCTCGTCCAGCAAATCCGGGACACGATCCAAAACGGGATCAACCGCAACCGCCAGGACTACCGACTCTTCAAGGCCATGGACTGGGCCTACGACAGTCCCTTCTACCAGGTCAGCTACACCCAACTCCGAGGACTGCTCTCCAACAAACCCGACCAGAAGAAGGTGATGGAAGCGGTCAACTCGTGGGGACTGACCCACATGTTGCCCGACGTAATCGGCGCCGACGGGAAGGTGTGCTGCGGGCAGAACGGCAAGCCCCAGAAGGCGCTCAACCTGCCGGTGTTCTTCAACATCTTCGTCCCGATTGTGATGAGCTACATCACCATCCGCTGGGCGAAATTGTTCAACGACCGCAACCTCGTTCCGTTCTACAAATACGAGCCGGTGCAGTTCACCAAAGAGAACCGGTTCCGGTGCGAGGTCATCACCCAGGCAGTGCAGAAGCAGAGCACCTGGTTCGACTATCCCAGCGACGCAAAGCAGAGTTACCTGCAGGCGTTGCTCTACGGGTTCTGCATCAACTTTCCGCGTGAGGCGTGGTTCGTCGAGCGGCAGGAGGATGACGAGGGTAAACCGCAAATTGTCCGTGAGGGATTGCGCTGGAACATGCCGCATCCGTCCCGGACTTACTACGACCTCTACCACCGGCTCTCGTCCCTCAACTCCAACAGCGGCTGCGAGTATGCCGGCTACTGGGAGCTGTGCCGCTACCGGGACATCCACAACAACCCGCTCTACTGGAACAAGGACAAGATCACGATGGGGTCGATCTCCTGGTTCGACCTGACCAACACGCCGGACTTCCTCTCGCAGGTCTTCCCGTGTGCGATGAGTTTCCCCGATGCCAGCGGGCTGGGAGCCGGCGGAGTCGGCGCGCTCGACCGACAGAACGAAGCGGCGCGCACCTACGGCAATGGCGACTACGACACGGCCACGTTACTCACCCAGCATTTCCAGAAGGTGATCCCCAAGGACGTCGGGCTGGGCACCTACGAATATCCGATCTGGATGCGGTTCGTTTACGCGTCCGACTCGGCGGTGGTGTGGGCTGAGCCGCTCGCCACCTCGATGCTGCCGACCTACACCTACGACGCGGACTTCAACCGGGCGCGCTTCCGCAGCCTGGCTCTGGAGATCATCCCCTTCCAGGACCACATCAGCAATTTGCTGAGTCAGTGGATCCTCGCCGTTAAGGACAACCTCACCAACCCGGTCTTCTATGACAAAGAAAAAATCCCGGCCAACTACGTCCAGGAACTCCAGAACCTCGGCCAGAAAATCATCAACGGTCGATTATTCATCCCGTTTAGTTCGACGGAAAACTACCGCTTCAAAATCGACCAACGGGAAGCGTTCTACTCGCCGAGCCTGACCCATCACCCGACGGGCGAACTGCAGAGCCTGATCAACGGCGTGCTCTCGATGCTCGACCGCATCATGCAGCTATCCCCGCAGGAAGTCGGGCAGGCTGCGCCGCACGAGCAGACCGCCGAGGAAACCCGCGTCATCGCCGGCAACACCTCCACCCGCGTCACCTTCACCGGGACCGGATTCGACATCGCCGACAACGCCAAGAAGACCTGCCTCTACGACGCGCTCATGGCCCACGGCGACGACGACATCACCGTGAGCATCAGCTCATCCTTCGCCTCCACCGAGGAAGAGTTCAACAAACTGCTCAAGGCCGTCGGGTTCGCACTGACCGACAAGGAAGCCGGCTTCGACGCCAACGAGCCCGAGCGGATGTATGAGGTGAAGGGCAACAAAACGGAGTTGGCCATCGAGTCCTTCGCCAGCACGCGGGACAACGTCAACCGGATCAACCTCCCCGCCGTGGCCGATGCGATGAGCAAAATCTTCATCGCCATCGCCGGCAACCCGATCCTCATCCAGGCCATCGGCCCGATGCAGTTGGTCGAGTTGCTCAACCAGATCATCGTCAGCTCGGGCGTGCCCCAGGAGTTCCGGCTCCGAGGCAAGGCGGTGGATGAGATGCAGGGCCAGCCGCCCGAGCAACAGGCCGAGCAGCTCGGCACGATGATGAAAGAATTTGCCGGGCAGATTCAGCAGTTGGTTGCCCAGAAGCAGCAGGAAACCCTGCAGCTCTCCCAACAGCAGACCGCCCAGGTCGTCGGTGCGGCCATGCAGCAGGCCCAGCAGCAGGCAGCCCAACAGGCAGCCGCCGCCGCTCAGGGAATGCAGCAGATGGCCGCGCAGGCAGCAGCGCAGGCCGGACCCGCCATCCAGGAAGCTCAGGCAGCCGCCCAGGCGGGCGCGGTGAAAGTCAGCGAACTCGAACAGGCCGTGGTCCAGCAACAGCAGGAAATCATGTCGCTCAACCAGGCAGTCCAACAATTAACCGAGGCCGTGCAGGCGGCGCAAGAACCAGTCGCCGCACTATGACCATCACCGATTCCGTGATCATCGCCATGATCGCCACCATCCCGCCCACCATTACGGCAATCGCCAGCCTGCTGGCCAGTCTGCGAAATGCCGAGTCGATCAGACGGCTGCACACCGACATCAACGGCAGGATGGGGCAACTGTTGGAGACATCGACCAAAGCAGCCCATACCGCCGGCAAGCTCGAACAGATCGTGGAAGACAAACTCGTGGCGGCTGAAGTAGTCAAAGCCGATAAGCTCCGGACGGAGACAAAGTGAAAAGCTGGAAGACCACGTTGGGAGGTTCCCTCAGCTCGCTGGGCAAAACGCTCATGGGGATTGGTATCGTTCCGCAGTTGGGAACGGGCGAGGCCAAGCCGATACTCACCTACATCGCCGTCACTGGGTTCATCCTATCGGCAGTGGGCGGCTTCTTTGCCTCCCTGTTCGCCGCCGACAAAACCTCAGTGCAGGCCACGGTGGACCAAGCCATCGAAGTGCACTCAGGCCACACCGACATCATCGCCAGAAAATGAAGACTCTGTTGCTCTGCCTCTCTGTCTCTCTGACTCTCTGTTCCGGTTGCGGCACAGTCGAGCGGCCTTACATCAAAGAGACGGTCACCAGCAAAGACGGCACGGTGCGCGTCATCGAGACGAGTGCCGACCGAGCCACGGGAGTTGGGCTTGACGGGTTCCGGAAGATGGCGCCAGCTCGGTAGGTGAACCCAATCGTCGCCAACAAATACCCCATCGAGCCACCCCAGGTCGACAACCTCCGGACCCTCTTCGAGAGCCCCGCCTACACCACGCTCAAGGAGATCATCGTTGCCCACTGTGTGCACGCGCAGGTGCAGTTTATGAACTGCTCGCTCTACAACAACGACAACGCCACGGTGCAGGCAATGGAGCACCAAACCCAGGCGGCGCGCTTCAACAACGCACTGGATGTGCTTGACGACCTCGAAGGGAAGATGGAGGAATGGTTCCGAATCAAGCTGGAGACGCGGTGACACGGACTGTCACTGGTGACTCTCAGCGTTCATAAAAACTATGGCAGGGATCGCCACCCCGCCGGCTGCTCCGCCGCCGGCTACACCACCGTCAACACCCCCAGCTAGCCCTTCACCTGGAGCCCCACCGGGCGCCCCGACGCCCCCACCGGTCGGCCAGGCCCGGCCCGAGGATGACCCGAATCTGGCCATGACCCAGATGGTCAACCGGAGCAGGCAGAAACGGGCCAAGGAAGACAAGGAAGGGGCGGATGATACCCCAAAACCACCCGAAAAAGGCCCCAAAGAGGGGTCTGAACCCGCCCCAGGGGCGGCTGCTACCCCTCCGGCGGAAGCCCCGAAACTGACCGATTTGCTGGGCACAGCCCTCCGTTTTGGCACCAAAGGTGGCCCAAAAGCCCCCGCAGGCACCCCTGCAGCCCCTCCGGCGGTCCCTCCGCCCGCTCCTGCAGCTCCGGCAGAGCCGCCGGCCCCGGCCCCAGCCGCCAAGAAGGTGGCCAAGACCAAGAAGGCACCCACCATCGACCCGGCAGCCATCGCCAGGGAAGCCGCAACCGCCGCTACCGAGGCTGCGCTCCGCACGGTCGGCGCGGGACGCCCAGCCGCCGCCGAGCCCGAGCCCACCGAGGGATTGGCTGACGACGACAAGCGGGATTACGAGGTGGCCCAACACCTGGCGAAGATCGACCCGCGTTTCAAAGACGCGCCGCAGATCATCCTGCACCAGGTGCAGCAGGCTGAGGAATACGCCACGCGCTGGGAGAACGCCAATCCGGGCAAGGTCTACGACCCGACGGACGAAGAGCACAACGACTTTTACGCCTCGATGCGGCGTCCGTGGACGGAAGCAGATTTCCGCCGGGCCGAGGTGAAGATGGAAGCGCGCAAGGAAGCTGAAGAGCTGATGGCCGAGCACAACAAGAAACTCGCCGGCCTTGAAGAGGACCATGCGCGCAGCGAACTGGCGCCGTCAGTGGACCGCACGTTCAACGAAGTCACCGGCACGCTGGCCAAGATGGTCGGGGACGATGTGCACAAGGTGCTGACGACTGGCGGATGGGAAGAGCTGCACAAAGTGGATCCGGTTCAGGCCCGCGTGTTGGCCACGACGCTCGACCAGATGCACCCGTTCATCGCAGCGGCAATTCAGATCGACGATCCGCGCCAGCGCGTTCCGATCAATCCGCAGGACCCGGTGCACGCGCAGTGGAATCAAGTCGTGCACACGGGCGAAGCACGGCTGGCCGGCGTGCAGCAGGAGGACGGACGCGTGTTCGCTCGCCGCGCCGACTACGTTCGGATGACGCCCGCGCAGCAGCGGCAGCACTGGTTCCTCACCACCGACATGATCATCCAGGGCGTGATCGATTACGCCGCGCAACAGGTCAAAACGGTCACCGAACAGCAGCGGGAGATGCTCAAGTCGATGGGTTACGTGCGAGCCAACGGCGCGCCAGCCCAAAATTCGCCAGGCACTCCTGCGCCGCCAGTGACTCCGGCGCCAGCAACTCCGCAAGTGACTCCGCCCGCGCCACCAACAGACAAACCTGTGTCTCCGACGGTCGGCGGTGGTGCCAAAATCGACGACACTGACGGTGCACCCAAATCCAAAGAGGCTGCGCTGATGCAACAAATCAGCGGAATCCTGTTCGCCAGATAGATTTGTTTTACAGCCATCGTTGCGGCAAGGACGCCGTGCGATGGCCATAAAACAACATGTCGATCAGCGCCAATATCTTTAGCCGTTGCCTTCCGGCAATCGGCTCAAACATCAACGAGTGCGGCGCCGTCACCCTGTGTAATGTCGTCACCGCTCACACCGACGAGCTGACGAGCATCTTCACGGACGGCGCAGGCAACTTCCGGGACCTGCATGCCCTCCTGGCTACGCAGTTCGAGATCAAAGCGTGCGGTGCCAAACAGAACGGACTCTACGACTTCTTGATGGCCAACAAGCGGATGGTTGGCAACAAGACGATCAAGACGCCGCTCGGGCCGGGCAACACCGAAATTTCCCCGTTCATCATGGCTGCTCAACACAGCGTGATGAACACCGAATACTGGTCGCTGAAGAATCTGTGGAACTCCGGTGGCGTTTACACCATCCACGTCAACAGCCGTGCGAGCATTCCGCTCGACGACCGGTGGTTCGTTCCGGGGATGAACATCTACGTGCACGCTCGCTCTTCGGCGGGCACTGCGTTGCGCGGGTCCTTCAAAGTGACGAGCGCGCAGGCGTCGTCCTTCGGCGGCAACTCCACCATCCTCATCATGGCCACGGCGGAAAACTCGACGTTGGGTTGGGTCGCCAAGGCTGACTTCAGCGGATTCACCGGACCCTCGCCGCTCTCTGCGGGCGTGGTCATCCGTGGCTCTGCGAATGTGCAGGACGTGGAACGCTGGTGCTACAACCGGCCCGCGTTGAATGATCGGAAGCACGTTCCGTTCTGGTGGGAAACCGACCGCTACACGATGTGCACCGACCAGCTCTATGAGTCCTGGTTCAAGCGGCTGCAGGACGGCAACGAATACTTCAAACTGTTCGGCGACGTCGACAGCGCGGTTCGCAACAAGCAGTTGGGCGACATCTTCCAGCGGGAGTGGTTGAACAAGTTCTTCTGGAACAAACGCATCAGCTCCAACCAGACGCTCGGGTTGTATCGCAACCTCACGTCGGTCACCACGTTCTCCAATTCCACGCAGGGCCTTTACACGCCCATCGAAGGAAAGTGCGTGGGCCGGAAAGCCAACGCCATCGGCGTTTACGAGCAGCTCGCCGAATGCGGTCAGGTCTTCGACTTGCAGAATCAGCAGTTGAACCTGGTTGAATTGTTCGAGCAGCTCATCTACCCGATCTGGCGCGCACGCGGCGATCAGGGCATCCCCAACAACGTCATCGAAATCTTCACCGACAGCTTCACGGCGTCGATGATCCAGCGGGGCATGATCCAGTATTACGACACGCGCTCGGACGGTCTGGCGCGTTTCATGATCGATACCAAACAGGTGATGATGGGCCAGGAAGGGCAGCTCGGGTTCAACTACGACACCTATCACCTCCAGTATCCGCAGACCACCATCCGGGTGGTGACGCACAACTTCTTCGACGATTTTGCGTCGGCCATGCAGTTGGAAAATCAGAACTCCGCCGGACGGTTCCTGTGGATTCTGGATTTCACCAGCATCTATCCGGGCATCATCACGTCGAACAGCAAGAAGCACGTCACGGGCGACTTGGAAAAACTCGCCGCCGTGGATCAGGATTACGCCTGCGTGATGGCCAACCCCACGCAGGAAGTGCAGCTCAACTCGCTGACCTGGACCGCCATTGTGGAGTGTCCGGCAACGAGCGCCATCGTCGAAAACTTCGACATCACCCGCATCCCGGCTGGTGACGCGGGCCAGACGCCTTACACTGACTTGTATCAGGTGTAGAGCTTGGGTGGTTGCTGCATGCCATAGTTAGGGCGCGGCCCGGAGATGCTTGCACCTCCGGGCCGTTTG
>ERZ1292637.686-Hain-H14-01um-R3-686-length-17477-cov-6_pt2 | contig 15830 bp, 26 predicted proteins | sample MGYA00564405_ERZ1292637 | MGnify/ENA primary metagenome ERZ1292637 (study PRJEB36523, sample SAMEA6512645) | groundwater metagenome | collected 2019-01-09 | study: AquaDiva: Metagenomics assemblies of 32 groundwater samples | reverse complement strand
GTGAACAAAAGAAACTAGGATTGGTTGACCTGACAGAAGAGGAAATGATCCGAGTCGAAATGCTCTGGTCCTTCAAAGATTTCCCTACTAGCCAGGGAACTAATTCGCTCAGAGGCAGAGCAGAGGCCTTAGTAGCCATCGCCAACGGAGCCAGGGTAAGAGATCCTGAAATCGGCCACGTCATGATCGGCGGGCCTAATTACCTGCTTCGTTACCAGGAGTTTGCCCTGATGGCTTGTGCTGGGATAGGTTTCCTAGTCGTTTATCCTTTCAACAAAGAAGAAGCTTTATGGAACACTGACGATATCTTTGCAATAACTGTAACCACCATAGGATGGATCGAAGCGGAAAACTGGATGTAAAAATTTTCATTTGACAATTCTAGTTTTTGAAGTAGAATTGAAGAAGAAGACAACTGAAACAAAGGAATCTCACAATGACAAACGTCACCGTCAGGACAATTCAATTGGAATTGACAACTACCAAACTGACCAAGGGAATCCTGGCCCAAATGGAAGAAATACCCTACGAAGAAATGAAACAAGCGTTTCAAGAACCAGGACGTGTAATCGGATGGGTTAATGGTTCCGCATTGAAGAAAGATGAAGACTACAAAACCTGGCTGATTGTGCAAAACGGAGAAGGTTCCTACGGTCGATACGACGGTCATTTAGGACACCGAAAAAACTATCCTCAAATTTACATTGTCTAATTACCAAACGTTCTGGATCTAAGAAAATTCTTCACCAGATATTCAACGAAGGGAGCAAATCATGAAGACTGTTCGATGCCGGATCAAGAACGAAATCAACAGCGGTAATCGCAAGGGCTGGTCCAAACTGGTCACTTCGGTAGACATGACCAAAACCAACGGCTACGCTTTCATTGGGGACTTCATTCCCGATGACACTGAAGTTGAGTTGCCAGTCGGTGGAGTAGTGGTCCAGAAAAATCCACAAGGCAGCGTCAAGCACTCCTGGGATTCTGGTCACGTCTACATTGTCGAAGGGGATGGAAAGCTCTATGAGATCCTTGATAACGTAAACCAAATCAACGCCAGGACTTACCATTGGACAAAAGACTTCTTGTCCTTACGAGACTTGGTAGCGAAATGCCTAGCGGAGCAAACGGAGCAAAAGACCATTGACCTTCCATCCATCGACTGGTCTTTACTAACCGATGAACAGGTAACGTTGCTCCTGGACCAGGCTAACCAGGAGATGCTTCGCCGGTATCCTCCGCGAACCGACTCTCTTCATCCTGAAGGTTTTTGAAAAAAACCTTCAGGATTCACTTGACAACAAAAACATCATGTGCTAAGATTGATTGTTGGCCGGGAATACATCTTCCCAGCCAACAGCCAGAAAAAGGAGACTTTGTGGAACCTGTCAAAATCGTGACTACTCGCCGGCAAACGGTAGCTCAACTTACCTCCGAAGCTTTGGAGGAAAACTTCGACGGCTGTTTCTTCGCAGTCGAACATACTGGGGGTTCGCTGGAGTACAAAATCGTATTGACTTCTTCCTACAAGAAGTTAGATGAAAATTTCATTTCTGACATCGAACAATATGCTCGCGGTTATCTGGCTGCGTTAAAAGCTTATGTTTGACCTTAAATAAGTTTTGTCCAAAAACCTCACACATTTGAAAGAATTACCATGGCTCAGAAGAACAGAATCAAGATCCAATGGACCATCTCCTACGATGGAAGAACCGTAGCTTCCGGAGAAGGAGTTAATGAAATCTCCGCTTTCATTAACACTCTGCAATGGATTGAAAACAGCAACATCGACGAAGGAGGTCCTTATCCAAAGAAAGAAGCTTACATAAAACTAGAACCATTTGTCGAACCAGCAGACATTCCCGCTTTTGTGGATGAATGTAAAAAGTACGGCAGAAGGATTGAAATCAGAGGGTCCAAGGTTCTCTTTCCTGACGGACTGAAAGATCCATTTGAAAACACCGAAGAGGACTAACAACAGTAATTAAGGGACTGAGCAAAATACAGACCCTTAATTACTGGACCACTTAACTCACAAAAAGGATTTCAAATGAGAACCCCTCACACGGCAACACATAGGGGAAAACAAGTCAAAATTCTCCTACGAAACGGAGAAATTCTAATTGAAAAATTTGTTGAAAGAAAGAGTACCTTCATCTACCTAGAAAAGTACGGTTGCATTCGTCGTTGTGACATTCGCAGTCTCGCCAACTTGAGGGGTTGAAATCGTGACACTACTTGAAAAGCTTTTCGAGGTTACAGAGTTAGTTCTGGAAACGTGGCCGGGAACGCCAGAAGAGTTAGGAGAAGCTATCTATGACGCCACCAAGCTAGTTGACGCTCCTAGTTACGATCAAAAAAGCCGAGCTGAATGGACAAAACAAAGGCATATCAAAAGCATGGCCAGAGCAAGAATCGCTGCGATAAAAGGAGGAAGTCTTCTCCTCCGACTCGAAGACAAACTCAAGAACCGAACCAGATACTCTTAACTAAGTAAACTACCATGAAACACCAACTCATCCTTGAAAAACGTTCCTTACGGCACCTAGACAACGGCGTCATGAAGGAACAACTGACGGGAATTGCAGCTAGGGCCATTGCTGGCAACCGGGGGAAAGTCTGGCAGCTGAAAAACAGGATACAGGTTCCTGAAGCCAGGATCAACGGAGAGGGGTTCGTTTACCGAACCAGCCTAACCTTCGAGCGAGTAGGTCGGAAGGCCTCTGAGGACATCGTAGACCGCCAGTGGGGCATCATACAACAGATGGCGGAAGGAGCTGGACGTTCCAAGGGCTGGAACATTCCAGCAGATCATGAAACGCCAACTCACGAATCAAAAACAACTACAGAAACAGAACCGACTGTTCAGCAAAAACCAAAGGCATTCACTCCGGTCAAGATCAACACCGATGCAGGGCAACACTTTGCTCACCTGTACGAAAGAGACAGCCAGATAGCCTTAGTAATGTCAGCCATCCAAGCCTACGTTAATAGCAATTACGAAGATCGCTTTCACGCGATCTTGTACGGTCCACCTTCTTGCGGGAAAACAGAAATCCTTCGCTCCGTAGCCAGGATGCTTGGAGAGGAATCGGTGTTGGTTTTTGACGCGACCAGTACGACAAAAGCCGGAGCCGAAAGGACGTTGTTAGAGACTGCCGAGATCCCGCCCGTGCTCATCGTTGAGGAGATCGAGAAGACGGATGAACACTCACTCCGTTGGCTCCTTGGAGTGCTCGATCATCGAGCTGAACTAAGAAAAATCACCCACCGCTCCACCAAGTCCAGGAGCGTCAAACTGCTCTGCCTGGCAACAGCCAACGACATTGAATTGTTTCGGAAGGTAATGGAAGGGTCCTTGGCCTCAAGATTTTCACATCATATCTATTCGGGACGCCCCTCTCGGGAGGTACTCAAAAAAATTCTTCTCCGTGAAATAGAGCGGAGCAAAGGGGACGTAGCTTGGATTGACCCCGCCCTTGACTGGTGCCTGGACGAAGAAAAGACCAACGATCCTCGAAGGATTATCACCATCTGTTTGTGTGGACGTGAGAAGCTCCTTGATGGGAGCTATCAAAAGCATCTGAAGGCAACGATGGAAAACAAGTAAAATAATTACACAAGGAGTAAATTCATGATACTAGCGATCATGATAGATAACGCCTATCTGAAAAACGTAACTAATTGTTCGGTAATTGTAGGACCATTTGAACAAGCACGAATCTACCGAGACATGATATCAGCTCGATGTGATCTGTGCTACTGTCCCATTGACAGTGGGGCACGCATTGTCAAACTGGAAAGCGTGTTTTATCCCGCCGACTAACAACTATTATACCTAATAAATGGAGGAATAATCATGTCATCATTTCTCGTGTCTTCTGAGACGATGATCCGCGTGGTGAGCGTCATGATTGGTGACCAGAGTTGTGAATGGGCCGACAAGATCGGCCGCGATCTGTATAGCCTGAATTGCAAGGCTCTGGAAGCTCGCTACGGTGAGCCAGTAGATGTTCCTGAGTTTCACTACTCACCACGGAACTACACGCTGCTCCAGCAGTACAAAACATGCTGTTGTCTACACTATCAATGTGAAGAGGGAGATGTTCCTGAGATGTCCTTGTACAGTCAATTGGACCATGTAATTAATAGTCTAGCTCACCGTATCGTGAGCGAACTGCCCGAGTTTCAACAATTGCCATGGGATGCTTAATCAACAATATTCAACAAATATTTACGGAGATTAACATAACAAGCTATCTCATCAAAGTACCGGAATGGAATAAACCTTGACCGCTCGACGTACTCGATGGCCATGTAGCCATCCTTGCTAGCGAACAATTTTGTACCGAAAAATATCTGACACTTGATGTAGAAGGTCAGTTGTTTATCATCGACAAGACATGGACTGAAAAAATTACCGTTCCGATGTAGATACCTGACATGACATTAGGAGAATTAGAAATGAATAGCAATCACACACCAGGCCATTGGTACAATGTTGAACCTATGACCCTGTCCAGTCCAACTCACCGCGTTATCACAGGTGGAGAACATGGAATTCCACACATCGCCTATGTGCCACGAAACAGCTATGGGGCAGTTGAAGAAGAGGCGTTAGCAAATGCTCAATTGATTTCGGCTGCACCGGATCTATTAGACGCTCTGAAACGGTTCGTAACATTTGCCGGAGAACCTTGTCAACCAGGTGACTACGGCACGAAAATATGTCAACACCGAGATTGCAAAGCAGTACGAATGGCTCAGGCGGCTATCACCAAGGCTACCGAAAAATCATAATTCACCACCAATGAGATAACCATGACAAGTCGAGAAACTTTACCAGCATTCTATCGCCCGAAGGACCGTAGGTTATCAGAACTGTCAAACGAGGAATTACGTCAGTTATTTGATTTGCGAGCAACAAAAGTCTTTGACAAGTTAGATCCTAGAGGATTCTGGGAAAACAACAAGATAGTCTATTGGAACACTATGATCCCAATCATAGCAGCATTGTATGAAACAATGTTAGAGATTCAGTCTCGTTATCCGAAAGAAGAAATTGATGGAAGTATGGGTGGTCCTTATTTTGATCAATTATTACCTCTCAATGAAGAACCTTGGATCTCCATCGCTGTAATAGTTTCTGAATGTAAACAACCAAGAACCTCACCAAGATAAAGATGTGAGAAAATAATGATTAATCGAGCAACTGACATAGTTCCACAACCAATAATTGACGAATTACTCCGACTGGCCAAGCTAGACCGAAACTGGCTGAAGTGGTATCGTCTTGATGAAGAGAAATACACCTGTGAAACCTCTCAGCCAACCTGGCTAAGACAAACATGGAGCAGTGGAGCTGATGGTTTCGGTTTGTGGGCTTTGTCCTTATGGATAGCAGACGGTCCCAAGATATTTCGACCGTCACAAACTCAATGTGATGCTCTTGAACAGGTCGAAATACGACTGGAGCTAAGTGACTACTCCCAACCATATCCTGAACTGTTAATCGACTTGCCAGAAGACCACTACGATCCTTTCCTTAACATTATTTGTCATCACAGCGAGGATATATTGACTTGTGTCTTACACAGTAAAGGTCATCTCAACGACATCACCACTACAATTGCTATTGATAATAGACCGATAGAAGTTAGTTTACACCGTTACGATTCATCTATTGACCATCTGATAGCAGTTGCAGGAAAAGTTCTCCGAGTCGCAATTAACTCCTGCCTGGCATTGGCTAACTACGGCTGCCACAAAGAGCTGCTCTACCCAAAAGAAATTGAAAGAGATCGCCAATTAACCAACGAACAAACGGAACGTGGACAGAGGGCGAGACAAAGACTCAAAACTGCTATCAACCTAGTATCTTTCAACCAGGAAGTCAAACTCCACAAGACAGAAGGAACTAAACAATCGTCAGTAGAAACAGGGAAAGAAATCTCCTGTCATTGGCGAAGGGGCCACTGGTGTATGCAACCATACGGACCAAAAGCTTTACTTCGTAAAAGGATTTTACGACCTCCCGTATTGATTCGTGCAGACAAGTTCATGGGACACATAAGTGATACCACTGTTGTTTACAAATAAAATCGAAAGCTAGGTGAAATTATGTTATGTGAAAACTGTAACAAATTAACAGCAGTAGCCTTCATAGCAATAACCGAATACGACAAAACAAAAGGAATATTTATTAACCTAACTCCAAAAACGAGATTATGTAGCTTATGCATTCACAAAGTGTGTCAAGTAAGTGGTTTGGAATTTCCTAGAGAATTAGAAGAAGAAATTCCAAACATTTTTGAATAAGGTATTTTACAATGAACGAAGATTTTGAAAGAGATATCGTATTTCGGCGTCACGTTCAACAACGAAGTTTACCAATCCTAGCAGACCCTGGTTTCCTAATTACCACGGAAGAATACAAACCAATGACAGAACAACAATGGCTCATTAGTACCAATCCAATAGCAATGATTGACGCTTGCCGTATGGGCACATTGGATCGAGGTGGTGACAAGGGATGGCAGTTCAAACATGAGATAAACAATCGGAAAAAACGTCTATTCAAATGTGCTTGTTGTCGTCAACTATGGCCTTTATTGAACGAAGATACTAGACATGCTGTCGAACTAGCCGAAAAACATGCAGACGGTCTGCTTAGCGACAACGACCTTGCGTCCGCCTGTCGTAAATCACAGCTATCTATACAAACAAAAGAAGAAGAATGGTGTACCTATAAACTTTTTGAAGCTATTAGTGAGAAGAGATTTAGTCGTCACAAATTACTAGTCAGCTACGCTACTCAAACAGCTTTGCTACGGGAGATTATTGGTAATCCTTTCCGCAAACAATCTTGTGGATGGACTGTAGTTCGTTCTGCTGGAGATATGTCTACAACTGCACTTGAATCAGGAGCTTCAGAAGAAGAAATATGGTATGGTGACTGGCATATCAACCAAACGGTGTTCAACTTAGCCGTTGCTATCTATGAGGAGCAATCGGGACAGATATGTGATCATTGTGTGGACGGAGATATAGGGTGCCCTACCTGCGAGGGAGCGGGTTATTACTACGACCCACCATATTCCCTGAACCGACTCAAATGTCAGCACTGCAACGAGGGGTTACTACCAGACAAGTGCAAGGTCTGCGACGGCACCGGCATCATCGAGAACGGTGATCTAGACCTCCTCCAACGTTTTGCTATTTTGGCGGACGCTTTGGAAGATGCTGGTTGTTGTGACCAAGATATTTTAATGCACTGCCGCGGATGGGAACGATGTCCCTGTACAGCTGGTTTAGTCCACGGAATGGAAGAGTTATGTGGAGGACAAAAATGGATCAAACTCAGCTGTCAACACGTCAAAGGGTGTCAAATAATCGATCTTTTATTGAACAAATAATAGCTTTTTACCCATTGTTTAGAGATTATTTACCATGAATGATTTCGTAATCGACTGTCACCTTGAAGGCGGCAGCTTTGTCACTAGCGAGATGCTGCGACTTTTGGGGCCGGATTACATGGCGGCCCAAGCGCTTTCGCCCGAAGGTTCAGCGCAGCGTTGAGATCAGCATTCAGGGAGAACCCGCAGTGCTTGCAGAGAAAATCAGCCTGGCTCTTGCGGTTGGCTTTGGCACAGTGGCCGCATGCGCTACAGGTTCGGCTCGTGTTCCGTGGATTGACCTCCACGACAGGTATGCCCACCAACCGAGCTTTGTACTCCATGAACTGACGCAATTGAAAGAAGCTCCAGTTACCGAAGCGGCGACGGAAGGCTCTCGAAACAGTTGTCTCCACACGGTCCCGAATCCCGGTCAGATCTTCGAGAGCAATGCCGATGTGTAGTGCCTTAGCCTTCTCTACTAGTCGTTTGCTGATCCGGTGGTTCTCGGTGGTTTGGAAACGGCGTTGTCTTCCAGCCATACGTTTCAGTTTTCGTTTTGCCCCTCTGGTTCCTTTACGTTGGTGTTGTTTGCGAGCCGTTGCTCGACGTCTGCGGTTGCGATCAACAGACTCACCAGAAAATGCTTCGCCGGTGGAATCGGTGGCGAGGTTCACAATGCCGAGATCGACCCCTATGAAGTCCTTGACCTCCAGGGGTGGTGCCTCCGGAAAATCGACAGTAGCCATCAAGAAGAACTTACCATTCCGGTGGACCAAGTCACACTGGCCTTTGATACGGTCGAAACGCTCGGCCTGGTACTCACCGTAGACGAGGCCAATAACCTGCCTTCCTTGCAGCGTGGCCAAGCTGACTCGGTCCAGGCCCTTGAAGGAGAGGTTACGTTGGTCGTAGGTAATCGCACCGTGCGGGCGAAAGACCGGGCAGACGGTCTTGTCGCAGGCAAAGGCTTCGACGGCTTTGCCGATGGCTCGTACGGCGAGTTGAGCCGAGAGCTTGAAACGTTGGCGAATGGCGAAGTAGGCAAGTTTATGGATCGATGGTTGGCTAAACACGCCGACATCGAAACCAAGTTGGGCGGCGAACGTGGCAGCCTCGTTGACACGCCGCATGGTGTCGAGCAACAGAGTAGCTTGCTCTGGTGTGGGCAGCAGTTGCAGTTGAATAGTTAACTTCATGCTGATATTGTACGGAAGAATCTCTTCCGAAACAAGGTCATTAGTTCCTTAATTTATGGAGGTAACAAACCGGTCTGGAACAAAGCTAGGTATATAAGCCTTACTAAAACATTTAGAAGACAAAACAAAACATGTGCATAAACAATAGGAAAGCCCCCTGCTGCCTATATTTAACCTGCTTACGGTAGGAAATAGAGATACTCAAAAATCTTGCCAATATTTACTTGACAACAAAAGAAACATATGCTAAGATTGAGAGAAGAGTTACACACGACAAGATATAAAAAGACCCACAAATCAAATAGAGGAAACTAAAAAATGAATGACGAATTACCAAAAGAACAACTAGATCAAGAGGTTTTGGAAGACTTAGCTGAGCTAGCTAATGAAAATAATCTCTCCGAATATTTCCTCTACAACGAAATTAAAGACGTTTGTAATGAAATATCAAGAAATATATCCCTGGAAATTGGAAATAAAATACTGCTAGATCAATTAGAAATCCTCTACCAAAACGGCTATTATACAACAAGATTGAAACAATTAGTGGATGACGAGATAACTTATGAAAACCAAAGAAAAGAGTCGGACCTGCAAAATCATTGAAGAAGATGGTTATCGTCTTCTCAAAATAACAGAAACAATTGGAACTCGTGATCCAAAAAAAGTTACTATTTATTACAAACTAGAAAACAACCCAAACGCTCGCAATGCTTGGCGATTGATCAAACTAATTCATTCAGATGAAAAACCTGTAGTCTACGATGTAAATCTATTTGGACGTTATCCATCTTGTGACTGTCTCGGAAATACTTCCCACGGTCATTGCAAACACATTGAAAGCTTACAATGTCTAGACAACAACGGAAAATTAAAAAAGTGAAAAGCTCAATCAAAATTCCCTAGATAAGTTTCTCTTTAGATAAAGAAAAACAAACTATTTACATAACATCCATAGGAAGAACAAAACAAGAAGCCGAAAACATAAACACCGGAAGAATAGATGAGCTAGTTTCTACAATAACTATTCCTCTCTACGATACTGTAGGAGAACGATTGAACTTATGGTTAGCTGATAACGATATCATCGGAGTTGAATCTTCCAAAATAATTCGACAAATTGGAAAACTTCTACTAGAAGCTTTCAAAAAATGAGTAACGAAGTCTACAAATTTATTCTCAAATTGTTGAAAAAAGACGCTGAAAAACTAGCTGGTGATTTATCCCAAGCTGCTTACCAAAAAACTCACACGACAAAACTAGATAGGAGAGAAAAAACTTTAGCTTATATTTTTGAAGTTCTAACTGTAGAAACTATATTCCCTAATGAAGAATTTGTTTTGTCGTGGCTCAATGTGATTGAGCTACTACAAATTAATTGCAGAAATGGAGAAGCAAAGATTGGCCTGGACAGAGCTTACAAAAGACTTCAATACGCTTTACAAAAACAAAAATTTAGTGACAATGACAAACTAATTAAATGTGTCGGTTGTGGAGATCTTTTACAACCGGGACAATCTCATGAATGTACAAACCGATATGCCAAAAGCAAGAATAATACCATGGCCAGAGATCCTGACCTACTGATTTGATGGAACTGAAAATGCTTTATGATCTGATACAAATTAAATGAGAGAAGTAACCATGGAAAAACAATACGAAACTGAAGTTGTGCTCAAAATAAAATTACTCCATTGGGAAACAGCAAACCCAAAACAAATAGTTGAAAATATAAAAATCAAAATGAAATGTCCTATGGTAAAAAATATTGAACAAATTGGAGAATTACAAACGACTCCAGAATGGCCATGGAAACAACAAACATGATAGCTGGAAATTATATACCGCCAATTCATCTAGGAACTAAAGAAGAAATTATCAGAGGATTGATGAATGAAGCTTCTTCACTTGCAAAATCGGGATTTATGAGAAACCATGCAAAAGCAAGAGAATTATACAGAATTCAGGAACAACTAAAAACTATGGGAGTAGATTTACTAGAAGGTACAGAAAAAGATGAAGGTTATTTACTAGCTATCATCCGTCATGAACCAAATTGTGAACTAGATACAAACAATAAGTGCTCATGTCCAGCTTTCTACCGAGTCGAAGGGACATTCTAATGAAATTTACCAAAGAAGAAAAAAGGAAATATCTCCGCGAGATGGGTTGGAGACGAACAGATAGAACCACACAAGGGGAGCATATAGAATATTGGGTAGATCCTAAGCTAAACAAATATGGATTTAAATCTATGGTGTCTTTACAAACAGCTTTTGAAAAACAAAAACGCAGAGAAATTGAAAGTAATTAAACCGTGAACATTACCGAATTTTTGGAAGAATACCAAATAAAATACTGGGAAACTGGGAGCCATCATCACGTTTGTAAAGGATGGATAGGTGTAGATTGTCCACAATGTAGTCCAAACTCCAATAAGGTCAGGTTAGGTATAAACCTAGCTGGAAAATATGCCTCTTGTTGGGTATGTGGCTATATTTCCTTACCAAACATCCTTATGGAGATGACAAAACAATCTTATAAAACCATCAAAGAAAAACTGGGGGAAATCAATTACCAAACAAAACAACGTAAACTAGCCAACAAAAAATTACAACTACCTCACGGTTTAGGAGAACTGCTACCTGTACACAAAAAATACTTGAAAAACCGTGGTCTAGATCCAGAAAAACTAAAAAAGGACTGGGGAATAGAAGGAATAGGTTTGACCAATAGATTGTCGTGGCGGATTTTCATTCCTATTCACCAATATCACCAGACAGTGAGCTGGACTACGCGGAGTTTATCTGATGAAGGTTTACGTTATATCTCCGCCAAACCAGAAGAAGAAATCATCAGTGCTCACAGTTTGTTGTTTGGGGAAGATCACGTCAGACATTCCATTGTTGTCACAGAAGGTCCATTAGACGCCATGAAAATAGGCTTTGGAGCGGCGGCTGTTTTTGGCTTAGGTTACAGTAAATCACAAATACTTAAAATAGCTAAATATCCATCAAGAACGATAATTTTTGACTCAGAAAAAGAAGCTCAAAAAAAAGCTAGAAAACTATGTGAAGAATTAGAATGTTTTCCAGGAGAGACTACAAGAGTGGTTATTGACGCCAAGGATCCTGGGTCGGCAAAGGAAAAAGAAATTAAACTAATAAGAAGAAGTTTTATAAAATGAATACTGATACCCAAAAAAATAAAGAGAGAAACCTGGATATATTTAACAAATATCAAAAAGGAGCTTCTCTTGTAAAACTAGCCAAACAATACAGTCTCAGTCGCCAACGGATATACCAATTAGTAGACAAACTGGCAAAAAAAACAAAACAAGATAAAAGAAAAAGAATTCACAGCCGTAGCAAAAAAAAATTAATACTACCACCGAATCTATTGGAAGACTATCGTCTTAGAAAAAAAACAATTGGTGAAATAGCTAAAACCATAGGTTGTCACAGGGGAACAATAGGTCAAAAAATAAAAGGAACAGTTAGAACTCCATCTGGAGAATGTAAAAGTAGCTTACTTTACAAGGACTATAAAAATGGTATACCAGTCAAAGAACTAGTTGACAAATATCAAATGACCAAGAATGCTGTTTATGTCATAGTTCATTACCAACGTCTGAAAGATCCTCATCCTTATTATCGCTACCAAGGTAGTAAAAATTAGAAAATAACATGACAATACCTTATACTTATCAGATTCAAGGTGCAAGAAAAATACAGCAATTCGGCGGAAGAGCGTTACTTGCAGACGAAATGGGTTTAGGGAAAGCTCAACCGCTAGACGCTAAAATTCTCACTCCTTCCGGATGGAAACTCATGGGAGAAATACAAGAAGGAGACTTTGTAATAGGATCCAATGGAACAGCCGTAAAAATAACTGGAGTATATCCTCAAAGAGAAAAAGAGGTATTCAAAGTTTATTTTTCTGATGGAAGTTCAACTGAATGTTGTGACGATCATTTGTGGGCAGTAGATACTGCAAACAGAAGATGGAAAGGATATCCTCCAAAAATCCTACCACTTAAAACTATAAGAAACAGTTTGAAGGATTCCAAGGGAATCACTAAACATTACATTCCTATTGTAGAACCTGTCAATTTCAAAGAGCAAACAGAAAAACTTCCAATAGATCCATACTTAATAGGATACGTCATCACTAGTGGAAAAAATAATCAAGTTGCTAAAATATTTAGAATATCCGGTTTGACATCTAAAAAAGAAGAAGGTAAATACATACCTGAAATCTATTTAAGAGCTTCTATTAAAGACAGAAAAAAACTTCTCCGAGGCCTAATAGACGGATGGAGAACTATTAAAAGTAACAAATTAGAATATACATTAGATTCTAATCACTTGATAGACAACATGCAGGATTTGATATGGTCTCTCGGAGGAATAGCCAGAAGGCTTAGTAAAACAAAAGAAGGAGTAACTCAATACCGTCTACTACCTCAATATCGCCTTATGATTAGTTTACCTAGTAACTTACAACCATTCAAATTATCTAGAGCTTTTACCAAAGTTGAAAACATAGGAAAAAAACAATGTCAATGTATTTCTGTAGACGCCCCAGACAACTTATATGTAACAGACGATTACATTCTGACCCACAACAGCCTTGAAGTTATTCTCTACTTGATGAGAAACCCTCATATACGACCAGTCGTTGTAGTTTGTCCAGCTTCTATTAAATGGAACTGGGAGCACGAATTCTTGGAGCATGCCTCTGTAAGAACAGAAGTCCTGGAACACGTTACACCAAAAAACAACATTCACAAACATCCCATTGTCATAGTTAATTATGACATTTTAGGACCAACCAAACACGGACCTGGTTGGCTAGGCGTTCTTAAAAAACAAAAACCTCAAGCGATTATCTTGGACGAATGTCATCTTCTCGGAAATCAGGGAACATTAAGAGTAAAATCAGTTCGTAATCTTTGTAAAGAAGTCCCTCATGTTATTGGCTTGAGTGGTACTCCTATTACTAATAAACCATCGGAACTGTGGCCTATACTTAATATATTACGTCCAGACAAGTTTCCTTCTTTCTTTGTATTCGCTCAGAATCACTGCGCCCCTAGACGCCTTCCGTGGGGATGGCAATACAACGGAGCTACTAACCTTGATAAACTTCATAAATCTCTATCCGGGATCATGATAAGAAGAAGAAAAGAAGACGTTCTTTCTCAACTTCCAGAAAAGCAACGTTTCATAGTTCCCCTGAATTTAGTAAATAGAAAACAATATGATCTAGCTATAAAAGACTTTCTTGGTTGGCTAGCTCAAAATAACCCTACTAAAGTAAGTGGTGCAAAAAAAGCAGAAAAACTAGTCTGGAAAAACTATTTAAGACAGCTAGTAGCAGAACTAAAATTACCTTCAGTTCTCGACTGGATCAATAATTTCCTCCACGAATCTGACGGGAAACTAATAGTATTTGCTGTACATAGGAAAATAGTTCAAGCCATAGAAGAAAAATACGGCAAATTAAGTGTCGTTGTAACAGGGAGTGTAATAGGCAAGAAACGGCAACAAGCATTTGATCAGTTCAGAAACATCCCAGAAACAAGGCTGCTCATAGGTAACATCAAGGCTGCCGGAGAAGGCTGGAGTGCTAGAGGTATATCAGCAGTAGCCTTCGCTGAGCTTGCCTGGACTCCAGGAGCCCATACCCAAGCTGAAGACCGTATCCACGGTTTAGGAAGAGGAGGTACAGAAATTCCGTCAATCTACTATTTGCTAGGTAAAGGTACTGTTGATGAAACTATCCTTAATCTGATTCAAAGAAAAAGCGAAATCCTAAATGACGTAACAGACGGGGGTTTAGGAGAAAACTTGGACGTTTTTGATTTATTCATCAAAACGCTAACCATGAAATACTAGGGAAAATTTTATGATTATCGGAAGACCAAGAATATACATTAGTGGTCACAATTTAAAACCATCTACCACTATGACAGCTATACTTAACGTCCTCAAACATTACGGACCAACCGACCGTAACTTAATTGCCAAGGAATGTCAAAAATCAATACAAACAATCGCTACATGCTTATCAAAAATGAAAAAACAAGGGAAGATTAAACAGATAGGAAGGGGAATCTGGACAATCATCTAAAAGGAGAAATGATGGCAGAAAATACAACTATTCAATGGGCAAATTCCACTTTTAATTTATGGAGAGGTTGCACCCGGGTATCCCCCGGGTGCCTTTGACTAAATTGTTATGCTGAACGAGAAAGTAAACGGAATCCAACTGTTCTAGGAGTCTGGGGACAAAAAGGAACAAGAGTATTAGCTGCTGATAACCAATGGATACAACCACTCAAATGGAACAATAAAGCTGAAAAATCAGGAGAACCTTGGTTAGTTTTCTGTGCCAGCCTAGCAGACATTTTTGAAGACTGGACAGGCCAGATGACGGATCATCAAGGTTATTTTATTACAATGGACAACGATGACGATTCTATATCAGCTTGTACAAAACCGTGGAATGATTCCAAAATAGATAGACCTTACACTCTTAACGATGCAAGAATAAAATTATGGAATTTAATACGAAATACTCCGTCGCTAACCTGGCTATTGTTGACCAAACGTCCAGAAAACATTATCAGAATGATGCCGGAAGGAAACTGGCCCAATGTTTGGTTGGGAGTCAGTGTAGAAAACCAAGAATACACTTGGAGGTTGGATGCTCTCCAAGAGGTTAGAAATAAAATAAACTGTCCAGTTCTGTTTTGCTCGGCAGAACCCCTTATAGGTTCGCTAGATTTATCCGGGACATTATCTCCGCAAGGAATTTCTTGGGTAATTGTAGGAGGAGAAAGCGGAGCTTATGACAAAGTCAGACCTTTTAGTATCAGTTGGGCTCGTTCATTAATAAAACAATGTCAAGAAGCTGGAGTAGCTTGTTTTATTAAACAACTCGGTAGAAAACGGATGGGTTTGTCTGTTCCCTTAACTACTAGTGATGATAAAGGTAGTGACGAAAACGATTGGCCCGAAGATGTCCGTGTAAGAGAATTTCCGCTATGAATACAAGTCTATACACAGACGGCGGTTGCATCGGGAGAAACCCATCTTCATTAGGTGGAACATGGGCTTGGTGTCTAGTAGACGAAAATGGAAAATTACTAGAACACGAATCAGGAATTGTTGAGCCTTCAAACATAGGTCTACTAACCGTAACAAATAATTTAACTGAACTACTAGCAGCA
>ERZ1292637.768-Hain-H14-01um-R3-768-length-15832-cov-8_pt1 | contig 15832 bp, 29 predicted proteins | sample MGYA00564405_ERZ1292637 | MGnify/ENA primary metagenome ERZ1292637 (study PRJEB36523, sample SAMEA6512645) | groundwater metagenome | collected 2019-01-09 | study: AquaDiva: Metagenomics assemblies of 32 groundwater samples | reverse complement strand
CCACATCGACGCCCGTGGATTCCGTGTCGAAGCCGGCCAGTCGGCCGAGGTGCCAGGTCACTGGTCACCCCCGGCGGCGCGGGCCGTGCGCTCCTTGTAGTGCCGCATCCCCAGGTCGTCGAGGGTCTCCTCGTCGCCGGTCTCGTTCGCGACCTTCACGTGCAGCATCCGCGCGCTCTTCAGCTCATAGCTGATCTGCTCCAGCCGGCCGGGCGTCGTCTTCGGGTCGACGATCTCGTCGCGATAGTCCTGCGCGGACCGCTGCGGCGCATCCCCCCGCTCGATGTTCGAGGTGTCCGGGTCCGGGTCGCCGGTGGGCACCAGGCCGCCGAGGAACAGCAGCGACCGCAGCGCGGTAGACAGGGCCTTCGCGGTGCCCTTGTCGGCGGAGTCCATCGACTCGCCGACCGACTGGACCTCGATGAAGTCGCCTGCCGGGCCGATGACCCTGTAGGTGACGGTGACGGTGCACTCGCGGGAGTTCTTCCCGGTGCTCGTCTTCACATCGCGGTAAGCGGCCTCGGTCTTCACCGGCAGTACGAGCACGCCGTGCAGGCGGCATGCCGGCCCGAAGGCGTTGAGGGCCGCGTCGACACCGCGGAACTGGTAGCTGCCGGTGGCGCCGGGCTTGCCGTACCAGCCGCCCTTGCTGACGCCGCGTACGGTGCCCATGACGCGGGACCAGGCGACATGAACGGCGACCTGCTCGGGTCCGTCGGGGCCGGGCTCGGGGATCTGCGGGCCCTCCAGAGGGGCGGGCGTGTAGGCGGGTGCGGCGAGGGGCGCGGGCCGCTCTCCGGTGGCGGCCGTCTCGGCGCGCTCAGTCAGGGATGTCATGCGGCGAACTCCTTGCGCACGTACTGGGGGATGGAGATGCGGTCGTGGGCCTTGTCCTCCACGCATGCGCGGTAGGCCTCGGGGAACTCCTCGGCGAGGCGCTCCAGGTCGGGCGTCTTCTTCGTGGTCTGCTCGATGGAGAAGAAAGGCTTGTCCTGCACGAGGGCGGCCTGCGCGTTGCCGAGCGAGGCGAGGAGCCTCGCCATTGCGGTCTTGCGCTTCTTCTCTGCTGCGGCCTTCACCGCGACCGCCTCGACGTACTCGCACATGGCGTCGTGCGCATCGCCGTCGCGGTCCAGGACGGCCGTCCCGAAGCGGTCCGGGTGAAGCCGTCCGTACAGCTCGATCAGCGCGTCCGGCGCTTCCTCGCCCGTGAGTGCCGGCTCGCGGCGGGTGAGGATGTGCTCGTGCCACAGGCGCCCGGCGGCGGCGTTGATGTAGGCGACGAGCTTCAGGTGGTCGTCGCGGCGCACGGTGTACTGCCGGTAGTCCTGGCCGCCGATCAGGCAGACGACGTGGATGTGGTCGAGGCCGGTGACGAGGATCTGCCACAGCACCTGCGCGAGGACGTCGTCGGGCGGGCCCTGCTTCCAGAGCTTCGCGACGAACGCGTTGCGGGTCTTGACCTCCAGCGCGCACAGCGAGCGGACGGACCGGTCGAGGGGGCACTCGGTGCACAGTCGGTCGAGGGTGCACATCTGCCAGGGGTTGGACTCGTTGGCGATGATGCCGACCGGTTCGACGACGGTCCGGTTTCGGCGGGCCCAGTCGCGGGCGAGGGGGTCCTCGAAGAGGATGCCGAAGTGGGCGGGCTCGCTGAAGTCGTCGTCGTGCGGGAGGTGGCCAAGCTTGTCGTGGAACACCTGCTGCGGTGTGCCGAAGCCGGTGAGGTTCAGCACCTTGGCCACGTCGCTGGAGCCGAGTCCCTGGCGGCGGGCGTTGAGCCAGACGTCGCGGGGTGCGGTGTGTTCGAGGATGAGTCGGCCGGTGGGTGGGACCGGGTGGCGGGCGGCCGGAGCCTGGGGGGCTCGGGCCTGCGCGGTGGTGCTCATGCGGGTTCCCCCGTGGTGGTGTCGGTCCAGCCGGTGAGGTCGTCGGAGTCGGTGGGCTCCCAGTCGCCGTCCTCGTTCAGGCGCCAGCCGCGCGCGACCCGATAGCTGCTGCCAGGGGCGGTGTCGATGGAGCGGACGAGGAACTCGATGGTTCGGCCGTGGTGTTCGCGGGCGTAGGTGTGGCCCGGCTGGAAGAACTCGGGAGCGGCCTCCGCCGGGGCGGCCATCCCCCGCGCCGCCAGCTCGGCCGCCATGCGGGCCTTGTAGGCGCACATGGCGCACGGGTCGCCGACACCTTGAGCGGCGCCGCAGACGGGGCAGTCGACGTACTGGACGCCCGCCTTGATGAGGGCCTCGACAACGAGGACGTCGAGCCGCTGGTCGAGTTCGGTCTCGGTGACCTCATCGAGGGTGAACATGGCGTGGACCGAGGCGCGGGCGTCGCTCATGCCGACTCACCCCGCTCGAACGCGGCGAGCACCTCGGGGAACTTGGCGAAGTGCCGCCGATATCCCTTGGCGACCATCCGCCGGGCCCACGCCAGACGCTTCTCGACATCGCTGCCGACGAGGCTGCCGCTGGCGGCCATCTCGCGCCCCTCGCGGACGCTGTCCCCGGCATCGAGCGTGGATTCCGTGCCACACCGCACCAACTGCGCGGCGACGGCCTGACGGATGTCCTGCACGGTGAAGTGCTCCTCGGCGTCGACGTCCTCGTACGAGGCGAAGAGAACGAGGGCCAGCTCCTCCAGCGACAGGCGGTGGTCGACGCGGAGCCTGACGAGGACGCCATGCCCACGGCTCTCGAAGGCGCTCACGCGGCGGCCTCGCCTTCGCGCTGCGCCGGGATCGACACGACCGGGGCGACAGCCTTCAACCGGTCCGCCAGTCGGGCCACCGCATCCCCGTACACCGGGAGTTCGTAGCCCAGGGCAGCCGTCAGGGTCTCGACGAGGAGCGCCTCCGGCTCCCACCCGTCGTGCTCGCGGGCCTGGCCCCGGTCCTCCGCGATCCCCATCAGCAGATCGAGGAGATCCGGGTTGTCGGCGATCGTGGTGACCGTCGCCGTCAGGTACTCCTCGACGTCGAGCAGCACCCCGGTGGGGATGCGGCGGACGTACAGGCGGTGCGGGCCGGTGACCGCCGGACGGCGGAACAGGCGGTGCAGGTACAGGCGGATGCGGTTCATCGGGCATCTCCGGGGGTGATGGTGAGGAGTGCGAGGAGTGCGGCCACGGTGATCGCGGCATCGCGCAGGGCGTAGCGGGCGTTGACCGCCTCGACGAGCAGCCGGTCACCGGCACGGCCAAGCAGCGGGCGCGGGTCGAAGTAGGTGAGGTCGGCATCCGCGAACGCCAGCGCGAGCTTGATCACGGCGATCGCGGAGATGCCCAGCGACAGAGCCGCCGCCCACTCGGCGGGGGTGTGGGTCTGGCTCACGAGGCACCGCCCAGCCGCACCCAGCCCGCGATCCGGGTCGACGACAACATGTCGTCGAAGTAGGCGAACATCTCCGCCTGCGTCGGCGTCGGGCGGACCGACTCACACCAGGAGTCGTGACCGCAGACCGCCTCGCAACAACCGCAGCAGCCACCGCACGAGCACTCGATGCCGCACGGGCAGGAGCACTCGCTACCCCGGCCGCCACACTCCATAGCGGGGTGCTCGTCGGAGCAGGTGACCGGGTCGACGTGCGTGAGGGCGATGCAGGCCCCGTGCCCGTCGACCCAGACCACATCCGTGTGACCGCCCAGCACCTCGGCCTTGCTGCGGGTGCGGGTGACGAGTTGCTCGCCGCCGGGATCCACAGCCGGACGGGCGCCTGGGTAGGCAAAGACGGGCGTGCCGATCGGGTACCGCTCGTTCCACTGCTCGGCGTTCACTGGGCACCCCCGCCGAACCGCACGTCGCGGCTGACCTCGTCCAGCTCGTCCGCACTCAGACCGCAGGACGGCGGCACCGGCAGGGAGGACACGTCGGGAAGGTCATGCGGGACCCGGTACTCGTGGTGCAGCGGCGACTCGTACGCGTCCTCGCGCAGGGCCTGCAGCGGGGCGAGGAGCCGCGACAGCTTGTCCGCCGACTCCTGCACCGACGGGCCGGGCGCCGTGTTGTGTGCGTGCTGCGCCTCAGCGATCAGCCGCCACGTGCTGCACACCTTCTCGACCTCAGCCAGCACACTCTCGCTGCTCGCATGTACAACAGCGGCAGCGGCCAGCTCGTCCAGGAAGTCCGTCAGATCCTCGCGGTCCAACAACACGGCCCACGGCAAGGCAGGCCCGTACGTAGCCGACTGCCCGGCATGCAGCGCCTCCGCCGCATCCGGCAGGGCCTCGTTCGTGGAGTGGCGCTCCGCCTCCAGCACGATGACCCGGTCCTGCAACCGCTGCGCATCCCGCAACAGCCACTCAGCCTCGGCGTCCCGCACTCCAGCCACCGCCCGAGCAGCAGCCCCCGGGTCGGCACAGAACGAGGCCAGCGCCCGCTCGTACCTGGCAAGCAATTCGGCCCGCTCGCGCCCCTGCGGCAGAGATGTCTCCGGATCCACCGGCATCGGCAGCGCGCCCATGGCGGCCACCGCAGCGGGCAGGGAAGTCAGCGGCGTCTCCGGGAAGATCTCGCTCATGCCGCACCATCCAGCAGCGGCAGCTCCGTGCCGAAGATGGCCTCAAGCTCCATCCGCGTCGACATCACCAGACGCGGGCACTTCGCCGGGTCCACGCCGTCGATCACGTACAACACCGCACCGTTCCGCGTGTGCTCCGTAGCGCGCCAGACCTTGCCGTTCGGGGCGACCAAGTCTCCGGTCGCGTTCTTGGGGTCGGTAATCTGAGTCAAGGCGAACGCCTCGCTTTCTGTGTGAGTGGGGTTGTCGCCGAGTCGTTGGGTCGCCGAGCCGGACAAGCGGGCGGCCCTTCGGTGTAGATGGGTCAGGCGGCGTCGGCCGCAGGCGGAGCCTCAGATGCGGGCCGCCCAGCCGGCCGGGCGAGGACGCGACGCAGGTCGTCGAGGTCCTCGGGCGTCAGCTCGGGTGTGGCTTGTACGCGGTCGTGGATTTCGGCGATGACGTCGTCGCCGAGGAGCGCCCGCCACTGCGCAGCGAGGGCGGCGGCGGTCATGCGGCAGCCTCGATCGGGACTCGCTTGATCACGGCGCGAATGTCCAGGTCATATGCCTCGACGAGTCGCATGGCCGAGTTCAGGTCAGGTTGGGCTTCGCCGTTGAGGTACCGGTACGCGGACGATTCGGGAATCCCGGCGCGGCGTGAGATGGCGTAGCCGGTGTTGTCGCCGCGGGCCGTGGTGGCTTCGAGAAGCTTTGCGATGTCCAGGCGGTACACGTATTCACTCCCTTCGGAGTTCGTGTCTGTGCAGGTAGCAGGGGGTTCCTTGCTCACGAGGGAAACTCAATCACGAGATTCCCTCCCGCGCAAGGGAACTTGCGGGGAAGGGAGGGTTCTTTCATAATCGAACTGGCGTTCTGTTGCGGGAGTGGCCTGCATTGACGCAGGTCAGTGTCTTGATCGCGACACTTGCGCACGAGGGAATCTCTCGCTATTCCCTATGTAGGGAGCTACGATCCTGAGACATGACAGATGCCACCGACCGCACCTACCGCGCGCAGCGCTTCTCGGCGGTCGTCATGCCACTCCTGGAACGGGCCGGTTACACCGAATACGGCTGGCAGGCGAGACTGTCCCAGGACACTGGGATCAACGACTCGACGATCTCCCGGATCAAGACGGGGAAGGCGATCCCTGAGATCGACTTCCTCCCCGCGCTGGCACAAGCCTGTGGCATCCCGCTCGTCGAACTTCTCGTTCGAACAGGAATGTTCCCCCGCGAGTCGCTTCAGCCACTGTCCGAAACTGATTCGTCACAGGTAGGCTCCCGACCTACTACGCCGGACGAGGTGGCGGACATAGTCGGCATCCGCGACGAGGTAGGCCGTCATATGCTCGCAGCAACCATCGAGCGGCTGAAGCGTCTCGAAGGCGAAGAAAGCGCCGCTGAGGCCGACGAGACACACGGAGGAGCAGCGGCCCAGATGTAGCGGGGGTGCGCATGGGTCTCACGACCGGAGCGAGAGTAACTGCCGTAACGGGCTGGATGGTGTTGGCCGTCGGTGGCCTGGTAACCCTCTACGGCATTGCGCGAAACGATTTGCCACGATCCCTGGGCGGCACCTGCCTGGTCGTGACCGCGCTCACCATCGTCTCTCTCGCCACCATCAAACGGTGGATCAACGACGTGGACAACGAACGGGGGCGCCTCGCCGAGGCGGCCCACGCCGCCCAGACCGAAGCGGCGAAGTACTTCGCCGCACAGGCCGGGCTGGCGGCAGAAAAAGCGCGCATGCTGCGCGACGCGGAAGCCCAGCGCGCCGCTCTCGCCGCCCGGCTCAAAGTCGAACGCGAAGCCCTTCAGGACGAGTTCGAAGAGAAGCGCAATGAGATCAAGTGCAAGGCGCTCGAACAGGGTGCGCTCCTCGAACGCAGCGGCGCACTGAAAGCCCAGCAGGAGCCCGTGCACGAACGGGCCGTCGTCACCCAGCTGTTTCCCCACCAGCAGTCCGAACGCGTCCGGGACCGCGGCGCGAGGTAGACGCCCGCGGCAGCGAGAAACCCTCCTCACCGCGGAACGTCAGCTCGATCCGCCCCGGCTCGATCCGCCGCACCCCACGTGCCCGAGCACGGTTCAGCCGGATGTTCACCGACGCACGCAGCACTGTCCTGCGCTGCTCCATCGTCAGCCCTGCCCACCGCTGGGCCACATCCTCCTTGCCGATCAGCTCCGTCAGCAGCGGCGGCGCATGCACCACCTCGGACTCAGCCCGTGCCGCCGAGATCAGCGGCTCCAGCCGCTCCTCCATCGCAGACAGCGACGTCACCGACAGCAGCGGCCGGCCGTCCTTCCGGAACGTTGTTGCCTGCTCGCGGGCCTCCTCCAGTTGGTCCTCCAGTGCCTTCAGCCGCACCCGGGCGTTCGCGGCCCGTTTGTCCTCGTCGTCGGTGCGGAATGCGGGGGCGGCCCGCCAGCGCAGCCAGTCGAGGAGGGCCACCTGGACGTAGGCGTCCATGCGGTCTTCGCGCATCACCGTGTCGAACTTCCCGATGCACTGGTACGCCAGATATGACCGGGTCCTCAACACCCGCAGACATGGGGCATCTGCACACTCGCCGCACCGCGCGATCCCCGACAGCAGGTGCTTGACCGAATGGTCCTTCGTCGACTGCCGGGCCGGGTTCTTGATGATCTGCTGCACCTGCTCGAACAGTTCCGGCTCCACGACGGCTGGCCATTCCGCGTCGCGCAGGTCTTCGCCCCGGAAGATGCGGCGCCCCGCGTAGCCGCGGTTCCGGATCATCGTGCGGAGGTGGTAGATCTCCCACTGCATGCCGGGCAGTCGCTCGCAGCGGGTGCGCAGGTCCCGCACGATCGAGTACTCGGTCTCGCCGGCGGCGACGCGCTCGAAGACCTCGCGGACGATGGGCCCTCGTTCGGGGTGTTCGTACTGTTCGATGAGGTCGCCGGTGTCGGGGTCGTAGTGGCGGGCGTACCCCCAGGGAATCCGGCCGTGCGGTTTGCCCTTCTTTGCCTGCGCACGTGTGGTGCGCAGGACACGGTCGCGGATGCCTTCGGCTTCGTCCTCTGCGGCGATGGCGTCCTGCGCGGTGGCCTTGCGGTCCTCCCTCTTCGTGAGGTCGTAGACCTGGCCGTTGTAGCAGAGGAGGACGTTGTTCTCCATACAGGCGTTGCGCAGGCGGATGTATGCCTCGATGTCGCGGTAGTAGCGGGAGGCTTCCCACGCGACGACGATGCGGCCTTTGCCGGCCGCGATTGCTTCGAGGAGGGCTTCGAAGTCTTTGCGGGCTCGGCGGGCGTGGCGGGAGGCGGAGCGGTCGACGTCTTGGTCGAAGACTTCGGCGACGGGCCAGTTGTGGGTGTCGCATAGTTCGCGGCCGGAGTCGATCTGGTCGGCGACGGATCGGCCTTTTTTCTTGGGGTCGCGGGAGGCGCGGCCGTAGATGAGGGCGTTGAAGGTGACGCCGGGGTGGACCATGTGAAGGTATTCGGGAGCGATGGGCACCGCACGAGGCTAGCGAATAATCTCTCCACGCGACATTGTCAGGTGCGAAGTTCGGGTGTACAGATGGGTGACGGAGAGAGATCATCTATTGCTGGGCAGCAAAGTCGGCGCTGTGACCTGGGGCTTACTCGGCCGTCTCGTCGATGATGCGGAGGACGTCATCCAGGCTGGCGCGGAGGCGCTCGACGAAGAGGATGAGGGCGGCGTCGTCCAGGGCTGCGAGGTCGGCGGCGCGGATCTCGTCCAGGTCCCGTTGCGCGAACTCTAAGCGTGTCTTCTGGGACTCGTCGAGACGGAGGGCGGGCGGGCGCTGCTCGTGCATGTGTGGTCCATCTGGGGTGAGTGGTTGAGGGTGGGTGTGGGGAGTGGCAGCGGGCGCCCGTGAGGAGGCCGACGGTAATCATCTGGGGAAGATGTGTACGGTGCAACGATCTCGGGGGCGCTTCACCCGAACGGGTGTGTTACCTACGGAAAGGCTTGCGGACACGCGTCGCCGGTGATCCAGAAAAGTACGGTTGACGATACAGACTAGGGATCATGATCCCGCGAGCGTTGGCGGGTGCCGTCCGTCCCGCCGTCCGACTCCGTTCTCATTCGCCGCCGGGCTATCGGTGCGCGTATCCGTGACACCCGCTTACGTGCCAGCCTCACTCAGGAGAAACTCGCCGAGCTTGCGGGCATGGACCGGCAGGCCGTCAACCGGATCGAGCAGGGCCACCAGAGCCCCATCCTCGACAACCTCCTGCGCATCGCCGACGCCCTCAACGTCCCCCTCGCGGACCTCGTACGGTGAACCGCCGCAGCGCCGGGGGAGGCTGCAGCGGGTCACCGCCAGCCGCCCCGCACGGGGGAGCGGAGACGGCCGGTCTCATCCCGCCGCCGGCGCGGGGTATGCATGCCGGTGGCGGGGGTTCAGGCGTCGTGCTGCCGGTGCGCCCATATGCGGGTCATGATCCGCAGGGCGTCCGGGTCGACCAGCTCGACGAGGTCGGCGTGGTCGCGGTGGGCCCAGATGCTCCGTCCGGGACCGGAGTTGCCGTGCTCGTAGGCGACCTCGACCGCGTCGCCGGGGTCGGTGATGAGGCCGTCGCAGTGGCGACACACGTGCACGGTGGCGGTCATGGCGCGCCCCCAGTCCGCGTGTGGCAGGTGCAGCGGCAACGGGCCTGGAGCAGGATGCGCGTGCTGTGGTGGAGGGGGATGTCCTTGGTCTGGCGGCACCGGTCGTGCATGTCGGTGTAGTCGGGGCGCTTCGCGAGCGTGCACTCGGCGGACAGGTTCGGGGCTTCTGCGGTTCTGGAGGTGCTCACTGGCCGGCCCCCGACCGCTCGGCGCCCAAGTTCTCGTGGTGGTCGCACAGAGCGTTCAGGGAGCGGGCGAGCTTCCGTGCGTACACGGTGCCGCGGTCCAGGCCGGGGGGTTGCTGGGCCCTCAGCTTGCCGCGGGCCTCGCCCACGCAGGCGAGCGCGCAGTACCGGGGGACGTCGTCCTTGTCCAGCTTGCCGGCCGCGTACTCGACTTCGGGGATGAGTAGCTCTATGTGCCCACGCAGGGTGAGGGCGAGCGTGTCCACCTCGTCGAGCGCGAGCGGTTCGGCATCCTCGCGGAGCAGAAGGCGGACGCTGTCGCGCATCGTCTCGATGTCCGGGGGCATGGTCTGCTCCGGCGCCGCGGGCTCCTGCTCGGTTGTTCCGTGCGCCATCGCTCACGCCTCCGCAGTCCCGGTGATCTGTCTCACACACAGGACCGTACGGACGCACAGAGGCAGGAACGCTCACAAAATTTGTGAGCGTTGTGAGCGCCTCACAGACCGACCCAAGCGGCCATGTGGTTCAGCGTGTCCGGCGTCCGACGGGACAGATGCACCAGGCCACGGATCGTCTCCCGCGCCCCAGGGTGGTAGCGCGTCTGCTCGGGGGCGGCCTTCCGCGCCTCCACCAGATGGTCCAGGGCCTTCTCGGTGAGGCCCGTCTCCATCTCCGTCCGCGCCCGGTCGATCAGGAAGTGTGCGCGGCGGGAGGTCGCGAACGACGCAGGCAGCCTGATCTTGCGGGCCTGCGTCAGCGCCTCGTCGTACTGGCCCATCTCAACGGCCGCGGACATCCGATGCAGTGCCACATTCGCGGGGCCGAACGACAGCCAGTGCACTTCCGAGGCGTCACCGGTCCGCTTGGCCAGGTCGCGTGCCTCCTTGATGTGGCGGTCGACAGCCGCCTGGTCCTCCGCGCGAGCCGAGATGACGGACGCACCGAGGTGCAGCTGTCCAGCCACGGCGAGCGCTTCCCGGGTCGGCTCGGCCTGCCCGACGATGCCGTGCCCGGAGGAGACGAGGCGTTTCCCGATCGTGTATTCACCCTCACGGAAGTACACCAGCGCCCGCATGTACTGGCGGACGGCGCCCAGGCACGGATCGGATGCCCGCTCCGCCGCCCACGCCATCCGGTCCAGGGCCACGGCGGACAGGTCGTAGTAGCCGAGCTTCACCGTGATGTCGTGCGCCGTGCGGTACGTGGACGCGAGCGCCTGCCAGAGCTCGGTGGACGGCGTCGACCACGCGGTGTGCGTCAGCTCGGCGATGGTCCCGGGCAGAGCGCGGGCCGCGTTACGGAGGTGGGTTGCACGGACCTCGGCGCACAAATGATCTGCCGCGGTGACGAGTTCGGTGGCCGGCCGCACCGTGAGGTCCGGGTTCGCGCCGAGGTCGTACAGGTCGAGGGCTTCACGGATCGGGCGCACCAGCTCGGCGAGCCTGTCCCGCTGCAATTCGGTCACGTAGGGCTGTCCTGTCAGGACGGTGACGTCGACCTGGAGGGCATGCGCGACCGCGGCCACGAAGTCCGAGGTCGCTGGGCGCGCACCGCATTCCACCTGGTTCAGCAGGCTGTATGAGTAGGGGATGCGGTTGGCGAGGCCACGCTGTGTGAGCCTGGCCAATCTCCGCTGCTCCCTGATACGTGTGCCGGTGTGGTCGTTGTCGGGTGAGGGCATACTGGTCTCCTCGTTCCTTGCAGCCACTTGGAACGGTACTCGCGTAGCAGTGCGCGGGTCAGGCGTCCGCCCCCGACTCCACCCGGAGCGGGGGCGGTTGCACGTGTTCCACTGGCCGGGGTGGGATGAGGGCATGACCTCTCGGACTCTGTATCTGTTCGGCTCGGCGGCGCCTCCTGTCTTCGACGTGGCGAAGGTGATCGCCGACGCGCAGGAGCGTGGCTTCGACGTGTGCCTCGGGTTGACGCCGACAGCGGCCCGCTGGCTCGGTGACCAGCTCGCCGCCCTGGCGGAGTTGACGGGCCACCCCGTGCGCTCGGAGTACAAGCTCCCCGGCGAGCCCGACGTGTGGCCGAAGGCCGACGCCGTCGTCTTCGCGCCGGCCACCTTCAACAGCATCAACTCGTGGGCGCTCGGGCTGACTCACGACTTCGTGATCGGCGTAGTCGCCGAGGGGATCGGCAAGGGAATCCCGATGGCGGTGATGCCGTGCGTGAACGCCGCATACGTACAGCACCGTCAGCTTGAACGGAGCATCGCCGAGCTGCGCGAGATGGGCGTTCGAGTCCTGTACGGGGAGGGCGGTTTCGTGCCGAACCAGCCTGGCCAGGGGAAGCCGAAGGAGTACCCGTGGCACCTGGTCCTCGACGAGGCTGAGCGGATCGCCACCAGGCGTGAGTGAAGCGGGGGTGGTTCTCGCTACGCTGGTGTCATGTCCCCCAATCAGAGCAGCCGTGGTTCCGTACGTCCTGCTGCCGTCGTCAACGAGGAGATCCGCGCCCTGTGGCGGCGGCTGGATGGCCGTCCGGTGACGGCGGCCGAGCGGGCGGAGTACGACGCGCTGGTCGTGGAGTGGGCGGAGGCTGTGCGGGTGGAGGGGGCGGTCGTGGAGGCGGCCTGACGCGCCGAAGCCCCGCGCAAGGCGGGGCGTCGGTTCTGCGGCGGGGCCGTTTACACCGACCGGGATCTATGACCACGGACCCACGACGACTGGGTGAGCCGTCATGCCCAAGATACCCACGGACATGCCGAAGCCCCGCGCGGTGGGCGGGGCTCGGACGGTCGGGCGGCTCCGTTACGTCAGGTCCCGCAGCGCCCGGTGCACTTCCTCCAGCTGCTGCACCAGCGGCCGGAAGGCCTCCCGGACTCCGGGGTCGTCGGCGCCCTCCATCAGGCCCAGGGCGCTGGAGACTTCCTGACGGGCGCCCTCGGCGATGCTGCGGATCCAGCGGTCCCGGCGTTCGGTGTCCATGGCCATGACGGTCACTCCTTGGTGTCGTTGCTGTTTCGGCTGGTCTTGCAGGCCCGGCAGTCGGGGTACTCGTTGAGTGCTTCCCAGCTGTTGACGCGGCGCGGGAGTGGGATCCCGCAGAGCGACAGGTTCTCCTGCCTCTCTTCCCACAGCCCGCTCGCCACGGTGTGCTTGGTGCGGCCGTACCGGGTGAGGCCCTGCGTCGGGTCCCAGTAGACGAGGTTGCGGCCCATCAGCCCTCGTCGCCCTCGGCGTTGCAGTCCTCGCAGCCATTGGCGGGCTGCTCGTTGTGCTCGCGGCAGATGGCGAGGATCTCGAACTTGTCGGTGTCGTCGTCCTTGGCCAGCGTGCGCAGTTCGTCCGCCGCCCAGTTCGCCGCCTCGGTGGCGCAGTCCACCCCGGAGTAGACGAAGCCCCCAGCACCCTCGGACCACGCGCCGTAGGTGATGCCGGGCTCGCACGTCGGGATGGTTCCGAGTTCGATGGCGCGGCCACCGCGCTTGTCGCCGACGTGGTGTGCGGGGCAGGCGGTCCGGGCGACACTCGTAACCGCAGTCGGGCGCCGCAGCCACGTCCACGGGTCCACCAGAGTGCCGGGGACCGGCTCCTTCACGCTCGGGGTCTCGACCGGCGCAATGGTCAGCTCGTCGGCGAAGGGGCGGCTGCGTCGGTTGAGGCCCATGTCCCCCTCGACCGCGTCCCAGTCCACGCCGACGTACTCGCGGCCGTAGTTGGCGTGGCCGTGGCTCAGGTTGGTGACGCGTCCGACGTCGACTCCATTGACGGTCCCCATCCGCCCCTCGGGCGACACGACGCGGGTGCCCTTCGGGAGGTCGGCAGCGGTAGGGGCGGTGGTGGGCTGCTGGTCGTTCACGGTGGTGGTCTCCTCGGTCTCGCATCCGAAGCGGGCGTAGGGCTTGTGGCTGCCCTGGCAGTGGTCCTCGTGACGGTTCTGGATCTTGCGGCCGAACCGGTCTTCGGAGGTGGCGGGGCGGTGCTTGCGCATCGTGCCGTCCTGGTTCACGGGGCCGTACCACATGCAGTAGTTGCAGCACTCGCGGTGAGTCTTCTGCGTGGCGCCCATGACGTTCTCCCCTGCTTGCCGCTTGTTTCTGTTTAACAAGAATGGCGCACACCTCGCCCCCTTGTCAACTCCTCAGGCGCAGGTGATGATAGATTTCTGTTAAACGGGAATCAGGGAGGATCCATGGTCGGCAGGCCACGCACCGGACAGACCAAGGTCATGGGCTTCCGGCCACCCAAGCCGCTACGCGACGAGTTCGAGCAGCTCGCCGCCACGGAGGAGCGCTCACCCTCGGACGCGCTCGTCGAGGCCATGCACGACTGGGTGAAGAAGAAGCGACGCGAGCACCCGCAGGCGTGACGAAGCAGCCCGGACGCACCGAAGCCCCGCCGGATCACTCCAGCGGGGCCACGGTTTCCTGCGGGCGGGGCGTCAGGGTCCGCGTTCAGGCCGTACTGCGGCAGCCTCGCCGATGTCGCCCCGAAGGGTCGGACCGGCATCCCATCCCCGGACGCCCCTGTGTGTGGTGGGAGTCCTGCGGCGCGAACGCCTGGCGGGAGTCTACCCGCAGGCTTCCGTCACGTCCCGTCGGACAAGTGCTCATCGAACCGCTGTCTCAGCTCGGACAGTTCCTGCGCTGTTTCGTCCACCTTGCGTTCCGTGCGCGTCACCGTGTCTTTGATGGACCGGCCGCCGTTCGGGGACAGCTCCTGCACTGCGTCGACGATCGTCACGATGCGGCGGTTGATGCGCCATATCCCGCGCGCGAGGGCCCCGATGGCGAGGAGGGCGGCTGAGCCTCCGCCGAAGTAGATGATCAGGTCCATGGGTCCTCCGTCGTGCAGGCCCATCGGTCCGGGGCCGTTCGAACGTGAGTGTCACACGCAGGCTGTCTGGCATATTCCGGCCACTTGCACCCCTGTTGCATAATGTGATTCAGCCGACCGGCCAAGTGAATGCGAGCCTGTCATGCAGCAGACCGTGCGCCCCATCGGACGCCCCCGCAGCCCAGACGTCATCGCCCGCGACGAGGCCATCTACCAACTCATCGCCGAAGGTGTCGACTCCCGCAGCGCTCTGGCCGCCGCGACCGGCCACGACCGCGACGCCGTGTACCTGTCCTGTCGACGGCTCAAGGCGCAGGAACGCATCCGGCAGTGCCTTGGCGAGAACGGGTCCGTCGTCTGGTCCGTCGCCGACAACACCCCGTGCCCCTGAGCGGGCGGCTGCCGTGGACTTCGAGAAGAGGGTCCTCGACGCGATCAGCGCCGAGGGTACCGAGTGGCAGACGAACGCCCCCTGCGTCACCGCCGACTTCGACTTCGTTCCCGACATGGAGACCGACGAAGGCGTGAACGCCGCGCAGCAGTGGTGCCGCACCTGCGACGTGCGTACCACCTGCCTCGCGTGGGCCATGCTCCACGGCGCGGAAGGCTACTGGGGTGGGACGACCACGTACCAGCGCAACCAGCTGCGGCGCGTCCGCACCCGCGCGAAGTGCCCGCTCTGTCTGGGTACCGCGCTCGTGTACGCCGACCCGCACGAACTGTGCCTCAGCTGCGGCATCTCGTGGATCCGCGATGTGCGCGAGGAACCGATCGCCGCTACACCGCTACCCGCGAACGCGGCCTGACGAAGGACTGACCCATGGGCTACCCCACCCCCGAGATGCGCAAGAAGATGCAGGGCGTCAAGCCCGGCACCCCGCCGTCCGGCCCGGCCGGAGCGTCGAGTGCCAACCCGAAACCCGAACCGGCTAAGCCGAAACCGTAGTCCGGGACGTAGCCTGCTGCATCTCGTACGCCCTGGTCCAGGCATCCATCCAGCGCCAGCTGTGGTCGCGCAATCTGAGCTGCTCGGCGACCGCACGCCCCGCCTCCGACAACTCCTGCCGCAACGCGGCTGATTCCCGAAGGCGCTTCAACTCCCGATACCACGTACGCGGCCGGTCAGCGAGAACGCCCGCGCCCATCTCGTGCAGTCTGCGGTACTCGGCCCGGGGCGACGCCACCCACGGCACACCGCAAGCAGACATCTCCATCGGCTTCAAAAACGACTTCGACCGGTTGAACTTCGTGTCCGCCAACGGCGCGATCCCGATGCCCAGCCCGGCCACCGCACGCGGCCACTCCTCGATCGACACCCCGCCACCCGGCGGATCCTCCGTCAGCCCGAACGCCCGCCCGGCCCCGGTCGAGTCGCCGCGCATCACGAACGAGGCGCCCTCGTCGACGAGCCGGGCCACCGCGCCGCCCACCACCTCCGGATCGTTCGGATGGGAGTGGAACGAGCCCGGCCAGCCGATCACATCCGAGTCCGTACGCGGCAGCCCGTAGTACATGTCCGGCAGATAGTTCGGCAGCACCACCCCCCGCCCATGCCGGGCGTACACGTCCAGCAGTGCGGGCGTCGACACCGTCACCAGCGAAGCGGCCTGACAGGCTGTCGCCAGATTCCGCCACGAATGCAGATGCCGCCGGCCGTTCGCGCCGATCCGGCCCTCGTTCGCCGGATGGTGTACCGCCCATGCCGGGTTCGACGGGTGGATGCTGGACAGGTCGTCGTCGACATCGACGACCACCGTGATGCC
>ERZ1292637.767-Hain-H14-01um-R3-767-length-15865-cov-5_pt1 | contig 15865 bp, 21 predicted proteins | sample MGYA00564405_ERZ1292637 | MGnify/ENA primary metagenome ERZ1292637 (study PRJEB36523, sample SAMEA6512645) | groundwater metagenome | collected 2019-01-09 | study: AquaDiva: Metagenomics assemblies of 32 groundwater samples | reverse complement strand
ATACCGATACATCAGGTTAGGGTAAAATGCGAACAATAAATATAATAATATATTTGTGTTAGGTTCGTTCACTCCCATACCTTATTACGTGTATCCCAGTAATAAATGAAAAGACCTACTATCAGGTAGGCTAGGTGGAAATGCTCTTTTTAGAGTTCCATCAGCTTGCTCTGAAAGGTGGGTAATTACCCAACAATTCAATCTTACATCAATGTTGTTAAAATGTAAAGTGGATAAGTTGATAACTTTTGTTCAAAATAATTTCAATCCCAAGTTTCAGACCTGAAAAAAGTTGGGCGGTTAAAGGTTAAAATGGAAATCAAGTTATCACTGTATATTTCAGTAAAATTATCATTTATCAGCTTGGAAATAATTAGGTCTTTATCGTTCTCGATTACCAAATAATCTAGCTTGTAATAAGGGGCGAGGGTTTTGATATTTTTATCCAGATGGTTTTTGGCCTCAACTTCCATCAGCGGCCAGAACTCTGAATATATTGAATCGTCGCAAATCGCCTTTTTGGGGAAATCAATACCAACTTTCGCCAGAAAATTCAAATAAACATATCTCTTAAACTCGTGGCATTTATTGTCTCTGGCCCCGTAAACACTGTAAACTGCCGACCGATTCTTAAAGACTGGCTCTTCGGGAAAAAATAATTTGGCATCCAGCCAACGCTGGTACAATTCTCCGGTACTGACTGCATCATGCAAAGCGATCGGCGACCAGTAAGCCTTATGGCCAGAATAAATTAAAACGAGGTTAGTAAGATAAGGGTTCGCCATGATTACTCCTTTGGGCAAACTGTTGATTTTGTCTATGGCCTGCCTGAACTTCTGGGTATTTGCATGTAGCGGATACCAGTATCTTTCATCCCAATAATTCATAAATATGGCATGTGCCAGGGCAAAACTAAAAAGAAAAATTAAAATAAATCGCCCGTGCTTGAGTAATTTTTCTTTCAATTGGGGCTGCCATAGCAAAGCCGTAATAAAAATATAACTCAAAAAGAGCGGACCCCAGCGTCCAGCGTAAACTGGCTTGAAGTTGTGGTAATAAACTATAACTCCGATAGATAGGATTGTTACGATTCCAAAGGTTATCGCAAGGATCCTAAAAAATTTTTCTCTAGACAACGGAAACTTAAAGATTAGAAAAATTGCAAGCGGAATGGCAATGAAGTCCTCAACAAACGGAAAATGATCATTTAAAAAATACTTCCCAGTTATGATATAACTATTTAGCCCAATAAAGGCTACTGCGGAAATAACTAGGAAAACCAATAAAGAGTTTTTTAGCTTACCTTTTTCCTTGACCCGATGATATAAAGTTAAACAGGTTATCATAAGCATTAAGTAGCGCAGGCCGAATAAAAACAAAAATGGGAACCTTGTTTCAAGTAAAGTATTTCGGTAAGACATGTCTTTGGCAATTTGGGCAAAAATCGGGTCAGTCGTGTAGATAAAAGGCAGGAATATAAAAAAGAAATGGATTAACCCGAACAAAAGCCAGTTGCCAAAACCAATCAGCGAAGAAGGATTGCGATTATTTTTTAGTTTTACAAGCCAAAATATGCTGGCAATACTCATACCGACAGCAAAATAGATCGGATGAAAAGAAAAAAGAACCACCGAAACTATAATCGCCAGGAAATTTTTCCAATTTACTTCTGTACTCTTAAAAAACTTAATCAGAATATAAATTCCCAAGAGAAATGCTGGCAAAAACCAGTTAGTCAAAGCGCTACCGCCTTTAAAGGTCATGGGGCCGTACAGAGCAATAAAAATAAAGGCTAGGTAGTGTGATAATTTATTTTCCACCCCATGCTGGCGGAGCAGAGCTGAAAAAAGAAAGAAAACCAAAAGAGGAACTAAGCCTCTTAAAATTAAGCTTAGCCAAATCGTGCTAACTTCCTTTAAAAAAGGAATTAAAGAAAGCAATTTGCCGAAAACATAAAATCGCCCCAGTTCGTATTTGTTTTCCCAGAAATAAGGGCTACCAGCTGGTTTGTCGTTTTGAACCACGGAATTCAGCTGATAAACATAAAGGCTGGTGTCGCCCGTAATATGACGAATTGGAGATTTGAAGTTATCAAAATGCCACCAATAAAAAATATCGGTGCCTAAAAACAGAACGAGTATCAGCACTCCAAGCAAAATCGGCAGCTTATTTTTCCGAATGAAATCCATTTCTTAAAAAATTTAATCCGTAAAGTTATCAACTTCTAATTTTTGAGCAAGCAAGTACAATCCACTTCTGGCAAATGGCATGCTTGGCAAACATAAGGAGATTTTTGCTGGTAAAGATCGTAGTTTTCAATCTTCTGTTCCAGTTTCCTGATAAATTCTTTTTCCTTTGCAATAAATTCTTCATCAGGATATTTTTCATTCAAGTTGGAATGAAAAATTAACTCAGTTTCAAGTTCTTTTAATCTCATTTTCGCCATCTCCTTCAACTCTTTTAGTCGCTTCAAAAAGCGAACACGCTCCAATAAATTTTTTGAATTTTCTTTTGTTATTATTGTATTAAACATATTGGCTATATTCTTCTGATTCTACTTCTGAAAAATTCTGTTCCTCGACCCTGAACAGACGAAAAAATAACCTACCAGTTCTTCGGTTCTTGCTTAATTGGATTTTGGCAATGTTGGTTTCCTGCTCAAAGAATGGATTTTCTTCTTCGAGTTTGCCCTTTTTTTCTTTACGCTTCAGACGCTCAACTAGATAAACATAATCTGATTCGTTGACGATCAAGCCTGAATCTCGCACTGCGTTTATGTCCACTTTTTCACCCATGCTTAATTTTCTCATGTGAGCAATTAAATAAATAACTGTATCTGTTTCGACAGCCAGATTTTTAAGTTTCCTAACTATGCCTCCGATCAGCAGAGAGATATTCATTTCCTGTTCTGGCGGTATCAGGTAATGCAAATGATCAATAAAAATTACTTTTGAGGCATAGCGTTCAATAGTTTCCAAGATTTTATTCTTAATCCAGTTAATTGTGTTTTCTGAATGTTGGATAGGAACATAAACAGGCAAATTTGTTAAATCAACACCCATTTTTACGAATTTTTCTTTTAAATACCAAGGATTCATTTCGTAGGTGAACCATAAAATTGGCACTCCAGAATTGGCAATTTGTTTAGTCAACCATAAAGCAAATGAAGTCTTACCATGGCCAGACTGGCCTGAAATGGTGATTAACTCGCCTCCTCTTACACCATTGTCCATAGCTAAGTCAAAGTCTTTTACGCCAGTCATAATTGGTTTACCAGTAGGCTTAAATACTTCTGCGACTTCAAATAGAAGTTTTACAGTTACTTCGTCAGCTGATGTAATTGGTTTATTACTGTTGTTTTTAAGAATAGTTCCAGATTCCATGTATTTTCTCGATAAAATTTATTTTCACTCGCTAAATAGGCTTCGACTAGAGCCTTCATACGAGGCAACCCTAATTTTTTAAGATATGGTTTTGTTAATTTAATACACTTAGCCCAAGATATTATAGGTTCCTTTGGGCTTATATGTTTAATATAAAGTTCTTTATAATAATTAATTAGCTCTATAATTTCTTTATGTATAGGGGATTCTTTTAAAGATTCTTGATATGTAGTCGGCATCAGCCGATCTACATATAAGTTTAGTTTAGTTAAGTTAAGTTTAGTTGACTCCGCCTGGGGGTCGCCTAGGGGTCGCCTAGGGGTCGCCTCTAATAATTTATGTATTTTCTTGGTTATTTCATTAGGTATTTCATTGAAACACCGTTTTATACCTTGTTCTATATTGGGATTTCTTACTTGATGTTTTGTGAAATTCGTTACCCATAACCAACCATCTATATAAAATACTTTTTTATCATTGGAAAATCTTTTTAATATCTTTTCAACCATTTCTTTATCTAATCCAGTTTCTATAGCAATTATTTTTAATGGTATTTCATATACTCCACATATTTCTGTATGTGAATTAGTTAAAAAGTAAAGGAACAGTAATTTTTCAATTGGATCTAAATTTGAAGTATAATTATCACTCCAAAATCTTGTTTGTATGATTCTTGTTTTAGACATTATTATATCTTGAATAGAAAAGCTCCCACGACTTGGCAGTGATGGGAGCATTTCTATTGCCAAGTCTAATTACAAAACTTCCTCTCCTATAATTATAGCTCAAAAATAAGAAATTGTAAAATAAAAAGTTTATAACAAGTAGACAATTTGAATAGAAGTATCAAAAAAGCTATGTTTTATAAGGTTTTTTAACAAAAAAGTTATAAACTTTACATTTAAAAGAATTAAGCGGATAATAAAAATAATTATGGGAAAGAAAACCCATAGCCAAGTTACTAAATAAATATGCCATTACAAAAAGGCAAATCAAAACCAGCCATTGCTAGAAACATCAGGGAGTTGATGCACTCTGGCCGACCTCAAAAGCAAAGTGTTGCCATTGCTTATTCAGTAGCAGGCAAATCTAGGAAAAACCAAGGTTATAAGAAAAAGAGAAAATAATGAAATCTTTTTTACTTTTGTCAAGATTTATCCTTATTTATTCTATTATTTACCTATTTAAAACAATGACCAAGGAAGAATTATTTGAAAATTAACGATGCCAGCAAAAAAAGGAAACAAATACGCAGTAGGCAATTTAGGAGGTAGACCTCCAAAGTATTCAAAAAAAATTCTTATAAAAACAAGAGAATATATTGACTCATGCGTAGATGAAGAAAAGCAGATAGTTAGACAGGCTAATTCTGAAAAAGGTTATGAAATGTATGATTATAAGTTAAAAGTTAATTTACCAACTATTGAAGGATTAGCATTATATCTTGGAATTGTCAAGTCTACTGTGTTTGATTGGGAAAAAAAATATGAAGAGTTTTCAAACCTCGTAGAGGAATTGCGAGCTAAACAAGCTAAGGTATTACTTGAAAATGGACTTTCAGGAGAATATAATTCTACGATTACAAAATTGATTTTATCTAAACATGGTTACAGGGAGCAATTAGAGCAAGAAGTTAATGTAAATGTTTCCTTATCCCATGTGTTGACTCAATTAGATGAAAGAAAACGCCTTAATGGACAAATTAGAGAGATACCAACAGAGTCCAATCAAGTTCATAACGGATATTTGGAATCTGGAAGCACAGCCAGTCAAGAAGGAATTTAAGGATGAAGTTCAGATTTATCTGAATAACGGATTATGGAAGAAGATTGAGTTAAAGCACTTTGATAAATTTATTAGAGGCAAACATATTACTTGGCAACAGTGGGTTATCTTATTGGCAGTTGAAAGAGCAATAGTTCATCGTCAGAACAAAATATCAGTTGTTTCTGGTCATGGCATTGGCAAAGATGCAACTCTATCCTGGCTGATTATCTGGTTCTTATTTTGCCATCTGGATGCTCAAGTTGGAACGACTGCACCGAGTTCGGAACAGATACACGATATCTTGTGGAAAGAGTTGAAAGTCTGGCTGGATAAGATGCCAAAAGAATTAGCTGGCTTATTTGAATACCAAACTGGATATTTAAGAGTTAAGGAAAAACCTGATACATGGTTCGCTAGAGCTAGAACTGCCAGGAAAGAAACACCGGAAGCTATTGCAGGTTTGCATGGCCAGCATGTTCTAATTGGAGTTGATGAAGCATCGGGTGTGCTAGATGAGATATACAAGTCAGCAGAAGGAAGTCTGACTGGTGAGAATGTTCTTGTTGTTCTATTCGGCAATGGTTTGCGTAATACAGGCTACTTTTACAATACTCATAATCAGGATGCTCAAAATTGGCAGAGATTGCAGTTCAGTTCGGAAGAGAGTCCGATTGTTGAAAAGCAATTTATTCAAAGAATGCTGAATCTTTATGGAGTTGATTCAGATGAGTACAAGATTAGAGTCAAAGGATCATTCCCAGCCAGCGAGCAAATGGATGACAAGGGTTATATTCCGCTTATCTTGGGAATTAAGCAGGTGATAGATGGTTTGCCGTTCGTAGGCAAGAAAAGATTAGGCATTGATCCTGCCGGAGAAGGAGATAATGAAACTATTTGGGTGTTACGAGATAACTTCCAAGCCAAAGTTGTAGCCAGAGAACAAATTAGCACCGACAAGTCTATTGCTCGTCAGACTTATTCCATAATTAAAGAATACGAACTGAATCCGCAAGATGTAACGATTGGAGCTTTCGGAGCAGGCATGAACGTGAGAGCAGAGTTGTTCCTGATAGATCACCTGATGGATATAAATGCTGTTAATGAAAACGATAAACCTGACGATCAGGAAATCTATCTTAATAAGCGAGTTGAGATGTGCTTTCGAGGCAGGAATTGGCTGATTACAGGAGGTCAGATAGTCGGCGATAGCATAAAGCGAGAGATAGAAGGATTTGTTTACACTCACAATATAGCTGGCAAGAAAAAGATTATGGATAAGCCAAATTTAATTAAAAGAATCGGTAAGAGTCCTGATCGAGCAGATGCTTTTTTCCTGACATTTTACGAGGAAGAATTGCTGAAAAGTCAGCAGGTTAGTGTTTCAAAAATAACCGATCCCTATGCCACAATTTAACTTTGAAAATAATGTAAAAGTTTTTAATAGTTCAGTAGAAATTTACGATAAAAGTGGCTTAAAGGAAGTTGAACAAAGAGTAATTGATAAGTATTTTATTAAAGATGAATATACTTTAGATGTAGGTTGTGGAACAGGCAGAACAACCTCCGAGCTGTATCGAAGAGGTTATCCAGTCGTTGGCGTAGATATTGCAGAAAATATGGTTAAAAAAGCTAAGGAGAGATACTATTGGTTCGCAGTGGAAGTAATGGATGTAAGCAATTTAAAGTATAAAGATAAGTCCTTTTCCAATGTTCTTTTTTCATATAATGGTTTGGACTTTCTGCATCCCAAAGAAAAAAGAATAAAAGCTCTGAAAGAAATTTTACGAGTTTTAAAGCCAAAGGGAATATTTGCCTTCAGCTCACGCAACTCAAGATTCATTCCGAATAATGCAGGTAGAGCAAGAATTTGGCTTAGAAATTTAATAAACGGAAATCTATTTCGGAATTATCGAATTAACTACCAAAAGTCTGGAAACTTAATAGTCTATTCTGCACCTATTAAATCTCAAGTCGAGGATTTAAAAAATGTCGGATTCACAATTTTAGATATTATGGGTATTGATAGCAATAAGTGGTATTCGCAGTTTTTTGAAGCCTGCCCTTATTACATTTGTACAAAAACATGAGAACAACTAGAGCCAAAAATGAAATTCAGCATAGAGTTTTGGATGCCAAGAAAAACGATGGTAAAAGTTCGGCAAGATACACCAAGATTGGAACTATTGTAAAGACGGAGTTAGGAAAGAATAGTTTTAAATTAAAAGATAAAATAGTTTTTCCTGTAAATGTCTGTCCTCATTGTGGTAGCAAGGCAACCTTCCATAGAATAATACAGGAAAGTGGCGATCTCACAGGCAATGTCTGGGATGCTACTGGGAGAGAAGAGGAAAGAGGCATGGTAAGAATGAAATTTGATTACTGTTTAGATTGCCATAAAGAGTTTTTAATGGAACTGTACATTCTTAAAAAAGTTAAAAAAGAAGTTAAAGAGAAAAAAAGGAAAGGATTTTGGAATTGGTTTAAATAGCACATGAAAATATATCTTTCAATAATTATTCCAGTCTTAGTAATATTATTAGTTTTAATAGTATTTTATGTTATTCCTCGCTACTTGGGAGGAGTAGTTTTGTTCTGCGAACAGCATCCTGAAAATGAACAGTGTTTAAGGTTTAATAAATAGGATATAATGGAAGAATTAAAGGAAAAAATAAAAAGCAAGCTTATAGAAAAGTTTGGCGAAAAGTCAAAGACTCCAGCTTATGCTATGATATACGGTGATGGGATTATGGAAAGAAAATCAATTATTAATGATATTCTTGAAGTTGTAGATTCATGTTTTAAGGAAGAAAGCCAAAGAAAAAACCATGGAAACAATTACTGAAGAAAAAAATGAACAAACTATTATTTAAAATTTTTAATCCTGGTAAATATGAAAGTCAAAAAGTGGGAAATACTACTTTAGAGACTAAAGTAACAGAGATAGAGGGAGATGAATGGCAAAAAGAGTTTGTTGAAAAAGTTATGAAGCCGTTGATAAGTAAAATAAATGAGATGATAGACTTATTAAATAAAGTGCCGTAGTTTGTAATGTAATAGAGGGAAAAGAGATAGAATTTTAAATAGATTTGTCTTATAGCTGTAATCTTGTCCAACTGACTTATAAGACCAGTTGGACAGAATTATGGCAAAAAAATCAAAATCTCCATTAGTTCAACAAGCTAAGGAAACAGCTATTCGTGAAGGTTATCGCATGACCAACGAAGAAGCAGAGCAGTATGGCCGAATAATTGACTGCATTATTCAGGCTAGAGATGAGCGAGAAAAATCCAGGGAAGAATTTGACCATCTCTCCTATGAGCAAACCTATCTGTCCAATAAGCGTGCAGCTATTTCCTATTTAGTTCCCAAACGTAACGATGATGAGGTTAGAATTAACACTGGAACTACGGAAAAGCGTATTGAGCTTACGTTGAACGAATTACTCTCACTTAATCTGGATGGCGAAGTTAAAACTTTTGACAAGGATGACAATCTTTTACAAGATGTTAGCGATATCTTTACTGACCTAGTTCAACGCACAGAACAGATAGAGAAAAGTAGAGATAAGGATATTTTCATTTACCAGGAATTGCTTACTCAACCTAGTGTCTTCGTTGAGGAACTTTGGATAAAAGAACGAGTTGAACCTACTCTAAAGAGCTTTCGTACTCGCAATCGCTGTGAACGTAGATTAGTTCAAGGGCCACAGATGTATTTGGGTGATATCTATCTACCTGATACTCGCTGGAATGAACAGCCATTTTTGATTAAGTATGCACGTCTAAACATGGATGAAGCTAAGTTTTTGTTTGAAGAGCTTAATCCTAAAAAGTGGAAGCATGTTAAGCCAGGTAAATATACGACAGTTGGTTCGCCACATGAGAAGATTTACCGCAAAGCCTCTTTGGAATCAGATGAAGTGGAAGCCTTTTGGTATATGTCCTGGCCAGATAATGAAGTTCAGATAATTGTTCAGGGCATTCCCTTCCTGCCTCTGGGAACGAAGTATACCGAGGTTTTCGGTAATTTGGGTGGCTACCACATTACCATGGTCTCCTTAAAGCCCTATGGCGGAGATTTTGCCTATGGCAAGCCTTTAACTCAATCTGCCAAAACCTTGCAGGCTTTGGATAACGAAACTATCCGAAACCTAATTAGAAAGTTCCGGCAGGCACTTGAACCGCCAACAGCCATAATTGGCCCTAGAACATTCACTCGAGATATATGGAATGCAGGTACTATTGTTCATGGCATTAGAAAATCTGATTTTGAGAGATTGATAGATCACCAAGGAGTTACGAATAGTGAGTTGGCAATGTTCGACTTGGTGGAAAAGAAGATTAACGAATTTCTGGGTTCAAGTCAGCAAGACCCGCTGGAAGGCAAGACGCAAGTTACAGCTACAGAACTTAATCTAGCTCAACGTCAGGCTATTAAGATGCTAGGCATGGCAGTTCTAGCTGTGATGAGATTAAAGGATCGCTTGGTAATGCTTAGAGTTAGGAACATTTTGGCTAATTATACCAAGCCTATTGGAACTGAATTTGACCCAATTCAAAACGGAGTCAAGGAAATTTACGCTCGCTTTACGATTGAAGGAGCAGATGTTGGCGGAAGAACAGGCCAGCGAATAATACAGTTCATGGACAGAGACCTGACTGCCGGAGAAAAGGATTTTGTTTTTGGCGAGGAGCAGAAAGCTGCTCGCCAAGGCAAAGATTTTGAATTTAAGGGCGTAAATGCCAAAAAGCTGCGTGATTTGGAACTGTACTTTTATCCTGTAGTTTCTGCCAAAGAGCGAGAAAGCACACAGGTAGATAAGGCCATGATGACAGAAATGCTCAATCAGGCTCAAGCTGTTTCTGCTATTACTGGGAGGCCGATTAACGCCAACAAGATTATCGAAAAATTTGAAAGAGTTTATAAGGAACGTGATTTATTTGAAAAGGATATAGGGCAGTTGGAACAAGAATTGGGGACTGAACCTGAAGGTCGAGGAACAGAGGCTAGAATAGGTCAAAGGCCACGAACTGGACTGTCTCCACAGCCAATGAGTGCTGCTGACATTGTTTAATGGAAGAAAAACAACAAACTGAACAAGTAGGCAATGGAACTGCTGGGCAACAAAAAGAAGCTCTCACTCTTCAAATCCCTCGTCCAGACAGGAAAATTTTTGAAAAAGGTGCAGTCAATGTTACAGAACATCTAATGGCCTCGCCTCAAATCGTTCCTATCTTGGACAGGATTGAATATGGCCCTGAACCAGAAGGAGGTATATTTGTTTATCATAAGAACTTTCTTTATCCGATGAAGGGTTTTCCGACTCCAGAAGGATGTCAAGCCAATAATGCAGTCAAGCGAGTTCTAATCAGTTGGTTAAGGTTCTTTACCCAAATTCCAATCATGGGTATCTGGATGTTGCGAAAGAAAAATATTGAAAAGTTCTTGGCAGAGTTCTATAACATTTCTTATATTACCTCAGCTCAATATTATTACGAACATAAGTATTATTCACGTACCTCAAAAGAGATTTGGAAGTTCTTAAGACACTTCTTTGTTCATCTTAAAATCAAACATCCTGATTACTGCGATTTAGATGGTTATGCCAAGATGTTCGTCAATATTTTTGAATACGATAATGCCTATATGTTGAGATTTCAGGACTTAATGAACGAAACTACTGCTAAACTTTTGGTGGATAACCCTAGAAGGGAAATCAAGCGACTTTTGCAGTTATTTTTCCGAAGAGAAATGAGAGTTTCTTTAAGCAATAAAATGGAAATGACTGCCAATCTATTTACTCTCTTGTTGCTGATTCCTAAATTCAAGAGAGCTTTCGTAAAGGCAATGACTGTTTGCGACTTTAGCAAATTTCAAATGGACGATATAGATCGCTATCAAGTTTTAAGGTGGGAAAAATATAACTTTCTTGGTCAGACAGTTTCGCAGAGAACTCAAACTTGGATAAAAATGCACAAAGAGGCAGGAGTAGTGCCAGAAACGTTCATAATCCAGCATGTATTGGATGAAAAAGGCAAAGCAGTAAGCAAGGTTGTATTCGCTCGAATTGAAGAAGATGCTATTTTAGGAAGGAAAAATAAGGAAATTCCGCAGGAAGTAGTAATAGAACAAAAACAATGAGTGCTGAAAAAGTTATTGAAGCAATAATTAAAAGAAAGATTGATTGGTTTGATCCTCTTAAACTTGATAAAGGTCGTCAGCAAGCTTACAAGACTGATGCTGAATTTATAACTGGCAATGAAACTTTTCTGAATGAGTTGAATCACTATATTACTGACTTGATTAAATTCATAGCTTACGAATCCCAGAACTTTGAACAGGTACTGCATATTCGTTCAGCAATCGTAGCCTTAGAAACTTTTAAAAACAGACTAGAAAGTATTCAAGCTCCAGAAGAAAAGAAACCAGTTATTAATCCCAATGAACCAATTTAGGAAAACAATCGCATTAAGCGGTAAGAAACCTAAAATAAGAAACAGTTTAACTTAAAAATTATGACTGAAGAAAAAACAAAAAAAGAAGATATTTTATACCAAGTTAAGAAAGTCGAAAAGGCAGTGAAGTTAAATCTACTTTATAGGCGTTTAGCCGATTTAAAAGTGTTAGCCAGAGATGTTTTAGAAGCCAAAGAGGAATCAGTGATGATTCTCGAAGAAATTGGCGTGAGCCAAGAAGATATTAAGAGAGTCATTGACTTTATTAATTCTTCTCCTGAAGTTCAGTTGTCGGAGGCCGATAAAAAAGAGTTAAGAGAACGAGTAAGAAAAGAAAACAAACAGGAGAAAGAAGAAGTGCAAAAAGAAATTGAAAAACACCCTTTATTTTCAGGCTCTGCCAATTTTTTAGGCAGTTCTGGTTTAAACACTACTTCAAACTTGAATTACGTTGATGGTGGTTCGACAGTTATTACTAATAATGCAGGTAATTCAATTAACTTGAATCTTTAATTTCTTCCCTGCTCATTTAGGTGAGCAGGATTAGGAACTAAACTATGGATGAATTATCAAATCCCTACAGTGAAATAAACAACCCATACGTAAGACGTCAGTATTACGATGGTTTTAAGAACCAAATAATTAGAATTTGGTATTATTTGAATCATGGCTTGGGTTTAATGAATGAGTTCAAATATCTGATTGGAGGTATCTTGGCAACTTATTATTTCCTTAAAACTGACAATCTTAAACTTATGATTTGGATGTTCGTAATTGCTCTTCCGATTTTGGTTTTTGCTGGCTGGTTCTGGACTCATAAAGCTAAAAGAACGATAGAGTACTTTGATATTAAATACACTACTCATTTTGGGCAGTACAACATAAGACTACAGGAAAAGCAGATTGAAACTCTGCAGGAATTAGGTAAACAAATTCATAAACTAAACGATAAATTAGGCAGATTAAAGAAAAGTTCGTTTCAACGGTAAAAAAGTCCTTATACTAGTGAATATTAATTCTATCCAATCGGATTCCCACGTCTGGTGAGCTTTTTCACAAGCAGTGGTGTGCTTGGATAGTAAAAAGTAATGGCAGAAGAGTACGAAAATTTAACTGCAGAGGAAAAGGTTGAAGCCATGGAAAAGGAGCTGGGTGAGCTTCGACCAATTAAGGATTCTTCCCAAAAGCTCCAGGAGGAATACAGGCAAAAGGAAGAAGCCTGGAATAAGGAAAAGACTGATTTAGAGCAGGCAGCCAACCCTAATTGGCAAAAAGCCAGAAAGTATATGGGTGTCATGAAAGCAGCTTTGAAGGAAAAAGGCGTGGAAGTGGACGAAGAAGGCAATGTTATATCTGGCCAGCAAAACATTAACTTGGCAGAAGTTGAACAAAAAGCCAGAGATGCAGCTCGAAGCGAGCTTTTGGGTGGACGCCTGGAAGAACTATTGGAAGAGTATGACGAGGAATCAGGAAAATTAGTGAAACATTATTTTAATAAGTTGACATCTGGCGAAGGAGTTACTTTGCAGAATATTAAAGGATTCATTAATCAAGCTGAAAATGTTGCTCGAACAGCATCAGGAACAGAAGTTAAAAAAAGAGCTTTTACCTTTGGTGGTGGTCGAGGGCCGAAGCAGCAAGAAGAAACAGAAGGTAAATTAGATGACTCTACGGCAAAAGAACTTGGTTCACGCATGGGCCTAGGCTTTGCTAAGGAGGAAAAGAAATAAACATGGAAGAAAAAGAAATTACAACTAGCGTTTCTGAAGGAAGTCCTAAGGCAGTTCCCTTATCCAGCGATCCAGTAACTCTAACTCGAGGTCAGCTAGAAAGTATTATAACTGAACTGGAGAGCCTCAAGCGTGGGCAGAGATTTGAAAAACCTGCAAGAGTTACTGAAAGAACTGCACGTATTAGAATCCACGAGGAAAAACCAGTTGTCTGGCTTGGAAATGTAAGAGATATTTTTGATGCCAAACAGGCTAAAAAAATTGCTTGGGCAGATGTCAAACTCTATGAGGAAGATAAGATTCGTACTGTGGGATATCTGGAATTTCTTAACTCTGCCAATTCTGTACAAGTGAAGATTAAATCACAAGAAGTAACAGAAATTGTTACCAGTGAAGGTTCAATTACAGCAACAAATCCTAATCCTTATTTCGACAAAAAGTTTCAGTCTTACGAAACAGAACTGACATCTACTCGTCATGAATATCAAGCAACTGTAGAAGTTTTAGCAGGAGAGCTTAAGAGTAAAGTTTTTATTTTACCTTCAACTTGCCTTAATTTATAATTATGAAAAATGGATTAGATAAAAAAATCAGGAAGGAAACTGACAAATTACATCAAGAGAGACTAGATGAAATAGTTCCAGTGGCTAGGGAAGTAATTAAGCTGATTGCCGAGGCTAATTTGGAAATTGGCGATACTAACGCTCATGATAATGATAAACTCTACGCAGTGGCTCATAAAATACTGGCTACTCTTTTGAAAAAGAACATCAAGTACAGCGATAGGCAATTTGTTTTCCAGTTAGTTCTACAGCCTTTTGACCGAGTAAGAGAAGTAGTCAGTCAGTCTTTAGATAAGAGTTTCGACAAAGCTCTTAATCGTTCCTTTGGTAAAGACTTCCTGGAATTACGCCTAGAGGATATTGATAAAATGCTTGGCATTGGGCAATAAAAAGTTATCAACTTTACTTTTTCAGGGAATAGCGGATAATTAAATTGTGTTTGTTTTGTGGTTTTTCTCCTGAGCTTCAGGCTCGGGAGAGATTAGAAGATTATACTTCTACTCTCTCCCTAGCCAGAGTGATTTGGCTAACAATTAACGGAGAGCTGAAACTCCTGTAAAAAACAGCTCATTTGCCAGGACGACACCTGTGAAAAAACAGATTATGAGCCTCCCGTGAGGGAGTTTTTTTCGTTGGTTTAGTTTTAATAGGTTAACCAGAGTCATAAAAAGTAATTCAAGATTACTTCTATAGCTCTCACACGCTACATGTCTTTTATTCATGTTAGCGGGCCAGCTACAACCGAGGGATTTCCTAAGATGGCCAGCACACTCATTGCTAATGCTTCAGTGCTTGGTTTCCGTCCTAGTGGACATGTTTCTCAAGCTAAAATTGAAACTCTTAGAATTGCTGGTATTTCAATTCGCAATGTGGCATCCGGCGACAGTGATTACGCACGAAGTGCTGTTCTGGCTGCCATCATTCCTGGCGAGGAAGATGTCTTTGAAGCAACTGTATCTGGTACAGCTGCTCAATCCAATGTCGGTAAGCAGTATGATATTACTGCTACAGCAGCAGGCACCGCTCAAGCTGTTAACCTCAGCGGCACGACTTATAAAGTAGTAACAGTGGTCGGCTTTATAAATTCGACAACCCTTCTTGTAAAGTTTAACGGGAATTATGTGTATGCTAATAAAGCTAACTAATCTAATTAGTTGGCTTTGGAGCTAAACATAGTTTATTAAAAAATTGGCTGCAGGATCACAAGGAACATTACTGAGTAATCTGACCTTTCCTGAGTTCACTGATTTAGTGCGTAAGGAATGGGTCTATATTCGAGAGTATGTTCAGCGTAATGCTCGTCAGCTTTACATTGAAGACTTTATAGGTGCAGGGCAAGGTGCTTCTAAACACTATGATGAAGTGGATGTGGAGACCTATGCCGATGTCAAAGCTGAGGGAGCAAATTCGAAGAAAGCGAAAGTGGGCGTTGGTTACAACGTAACCATGACTGCCCAAACCTTCTCCAAGGAGGTAGAAATTACTTTGGAAATGAGGAACGACAATCGTTATTTGGAAGCAGGGAATTATGTAACCTCTTTAGCGGAGTTTTGCGATAATCGCCAGGATTTGGACTTGACTCATCGCCTGACTTTTGCTGGAGATACTTCCTATACCGATAAGAATGGTGGGACTGTAACTACTACAGTAGGAGATGGCTTGGCTTTGGCCAGCACAGCTCATACTTTGGCGTTTAGTTCCACTACTTATTCTAACCAAGTATCAGGCAATCCAGCCTTCAGTGAATCAGCGTTTGAATCTGCGTTGCTTCTTACTGCCACTGATATTTATTCTAACTTTGGTGAAAAACGTTCAATGAAGTTTAACACCATCATTTCTGGAAATGATCCAGGAACTATGAGAACAATCAGGCAGATTTTAGAATCTACTGCAGATATAGATGCTGCTCATGAAGGTGTAAAGAATGTCTATATGGGTCAGTTTAAGCATGTCGTTCTTGATAACTT
>ERZ1292637.765-Hain-H14-01um-R3-765-length-15881-cov-9_pt1 | contig 15881 bp, 26 predicted proteins | sample MGYA00564405_ERZ1292637 | MGnify/ENA primary metagenome ERZ1292637 (study PRJEB36523, sample SAMEA6512645) | groundwater metagenome | collected 2019-01-09 | study: AquaDiva: Metagenomics assemblies of 32 groundwater samples | reverse complement strand
TTGCCTCGAAAGGCGGTGCGTCGGAACTCCCACTTGCTCAGTTGGGAAGGGTTGACACCATTCTTGAGCGTCTCAAGACCTGCCCTTGCGCCCTCCCGAATCCCTTCCATTGCGCCAAAGGCATCAGCGGGAACCTCTGAGAAAAACCGCTCCACCTGGCGGCGTTGCAACGGAGCCACCACTCGCTCTACGCCCGCCGCCGCAGCACGCTCCACGGGAGAAACAAGAGCGTTGACCGCGTTGGACAGTGCATTGACGATATGGGTCTTCGGCCCAGACAGAAGCCCGTTGATGTACAATTCCATTGCGTAGTCCCAAAAGGTAGGCTTGCTGGCGTTCCGCAGGAACTCGTTCACCGCCACGGGGTTGTTGATGTCCAACTGGGCCAATGCAGCCGCCACGTCATCCAGCTTGGCTCTGTCCCCAAGGCGGCGAAGCAACTCCTCCAGGCGGCGATTATCGTTGGCCGAGATTGCGTCAAAGGCTTCCTGGCGGAAGGCCCTCAGCGCCCTCCCTGCCTCAGCCGTGACCCCGTGGACAATCTCTTGGACACGAGCCTGCTCCTGCATGGCAATAAGCAGGTTCGCATGGTTGGCGGCTGAGTTATCCTTGCGGGCCACCTGCCCCGCCTGAAGCACAGCATCCGTTTTCTCCCTGAGCACACCACGAATCGCCAGCACCTCCTCGGCGTTCCATGCCTCCCCTGGCTTCCAACGCCGTTGCACCCTGGCAAAATCCCCCCCCATCTCCCCCACAAGCGCCCTGGCATCGGCAAGCACCTGGGCGTCTGAGCGCACCCCACGACGGGCCGCCTGAACCTCATCGGCATGGGCAGAGGCCCATTCCTTGATGAGGCCACGAATGTCCTCTGGGTACTTGGAGAGGCGAATGTTGGCTGCAAACTGCTCACCACCGACGGGCAGAGCAGGAGGTCTTGGGGGGGTAGGCGGCGGCGCCCCAGCGGCGGCGGCTTGAGGAACAGCAGCGGCGGGCTCAGGGGGAGGTGTGAGCCCCTGGCCCGCCGCTAAGGAGGTGGGAGCAGGCGGCTCAATTCCTGCTCCACGCTCTAGTGTAGCACCTGGCGCAGCCTCCGCCGCAAGGGGAGCCTCTGAGGGCTTGGGCGCAGCACGGCGCACGACACGGGGGGGCTTGGCCTGGGGAGCCCTCGCTTGACCCGCAGGAACGGTAGGCACGCTAGGCCCCTCTGCTGCGGCGCTCTTTGCCCCAGGCGCCAGATCTATGAGTTGGTCATCACCAAAGAGTTTTCGCATCGTCTTAGCTTCATCTCCGACATTGCTCATGCGTACAATAATCCCGTCGTGACCCTGCTGAAGCACGTAATCCTGGAGTTTCTTCAACTCACGAATCTGCTCATCTGCGGGCAACATGAACGGGTTGGGGAAGCGCATCCCTGCGGCCTTGGACACGACCCTGTACTCAGCATCAGTCGTGAGTGTCAATGGATTCCGCAACGCTACCTGTGCCGTCTCGATATTTGGGCCAAACTGCTTCGCCGTCTCTCTATCGAAGGCATAAAACTTGGCGTTGTCGAACATACTGCGCCCAGCCCCACCCTCCGACGCTGGAGTGTAGACAGAGCCCGCTTCTGAGCGCCCATATCCTCTATAGACCTGCTGCGGCTTAGGCAACTCCCCCGCCGCCCCCTTTGGCGCAGGCTTGCCCGTCGCCAGCCGCAGCCCCGCCTCCTGGACACGACGCACGGGGACACGCACAAGAAGATTCTCAGTGAATCTTGGAATCTGTCTCACCAGGTTGACCACGCTGGGAATGGCGGACACCGCATCCCAATTCTCCGTGAGCAATTGGGACACCAGCGGTATCTCCCCCGCATCCACGGCTTGGCGGTAGGCAGCCATGCGGACACGGAAGTCGTTATTGCCTTCCTGCCCGCTCTCCCTGAGCCGCTTCGTGACGATGCCCTCGAATCTGTCCTTGCCCAGCACGTCCTCCATCACCTTCTCGACACCAAGCCACAGGGGGGCCGCGAGACCTGCTCCAATTGCCGTGCCCGCCTCTCCCGCTTTCATAAGCAGGTCATCAATCAAGGCCACGCTCTCTGGGGAACGGGATAGGCCCAGCGCCCCCGCAGCCCCCCTAGCAAAGGGCGACCCTGGCCCTAACACAGGCTTTGCAACAGGCGGGCCAGCGCCTTGGCCCTCGAAGCGACCAGGACGGAAGGTGTAGTCGGTTACAGGGGCAGGACGAGATGGCGGATTCAGAAAAGACTCAAGCCTCACGGGTGGTACGGGAGCAGTTGACCGAGGAGCAGGTGCAGGCCCCCCCATGAAGGATTCCAAGAGCGTTGACCTAGGCCGAGGCGTCGGTGCAGGTGTGACCTGCTGACCGCCCAGGAAAGGCCCACGGCTCGCCCTCCCAAAGCGTGCCAGGATTTCCTCAATGACGTTGGAGACGGGATCGCCGTGGGGCATTAGAAACCGCCGGAAGCGAAGATTGTTCTGCCAACCCTCTGGGGCCTCGTGCTCTTGGGCAAGAAGCTCTCCAGGTCAATCTTGGGCAGCCGCTCTGTGGTGAACTTTTGTCTCGTGGCCTTGAGAAAGCCCTGGAGGTCGAAGGGGTCGAAGCCCTTCTGCTGACCCTGATTCAGGAAGCCGAAAAGCTCGTTGGCCGCCCGCTGCGATGACGTTTGGGTTGGCACAAACCCAGCAGGCCCCAAAGGGCCTGGTAGAACCTCTGCGCCTGCCCCCAAGGGACCACCAGTAGCGGCGAAAGGGCCTCCAGGCTGCTCCCACTGTGGGAACTCACCCTTAGCAACACGCTCCAGAAGGCCCTGGTCGCCCGCTGACAACTGGGCAAACCCAGGCTGTGGACGCATGAAGGCGCTCAGGGATTCGCTCGGCTGCTGGTTCACGAACTCACGGAAGAACTGCTCAGTCAGTTGGTCACGCTCGTCTCCCTGATAAGGGGTGCGGAGGTAGTCCTGAAGCGTCTGCGGCAGATTCGTTCCCACGTCGGCGAGGGGCTGTGCGGCTTGGGCGGCCTCAGCCTTTCGTTTGGCGCTGGAAATCCCAGCGGTACGCACAAAACCTTCAAGTTCTGCCGCCTGCTTCTGCTCCCCGCTTGCCTGTTGAAGGGCAAGACCCAAAGCGTCAAGGTAGTCGAATGGTTGTCCGTTGTTCTCCGCTTCCTGCTGCTGAAGCGCCGCCACCTGCTGGGCGCGGTCAAGTGTTTGCTGGAAGGCGTCAATCTCCTCTGGGGTGCTCTTGCTGCTGATAAGCCCTTGCTGAATCCCAAGACGAAGGCCCGCAGCCTTCGTGGACTCTTTGGTAGCCGTGGCCTGCGTCGAGCGATACGCCTTCTCCGAGGGCACCCGAACAACCAGCGGGGCCATGAACTGGGCGAAATCAGGGGCAGCCGTCCCTAGTTGCCCAGAGGTCTGCTCCTGAGCGAGATAGGCGTCAACCCCCTGCCCCACCAGGTCTGCCAGATAGTCCCGATACTCAAGGGAGGCGGTAGGCGGGAGATTTGCCTGGAGGAAGCCGAGGCCCTGGTTGACCAACTCCTGACGGTGAATGGCCTGTGTTCTCGCCTGCCGTTGCTGGGCCTCCGCCGTCGTGCTCACCTTACCGAGGCCCTGGGTGCCGATGTGCTGGCGGTAGAACTCCTGCCAGGCTCGAATGGCCCGTTGGGGATCTCCCTGTTGAGCGGCAGTTCTCCCCTCGATAAAAATGGCCTGGGCCCGCTCCAACATAGGGGAAAGCAGCCCCTCTATCTCCAGGTCGCTCAGGCTGGAGACGGGTTTTACCGCAGCCCCGCCGCCCAGCACCTGTTGGAGGGCCAGTTCCTCTGGAGACACATTTGCAGCAAGGCCCTGGGAGGTAAGGAACTGCTCCCATTGGGTCTGTATCTCCGCCTCGGTGAGATCGCCGAGACCTGTCTTGTCAGCAGCCACACGAGCAAGAAGCTCAAAAACCCTCCGCAGGTCTTCGATGCCGTAGATGATGGTTGTGCCTTGCGTAGTCATCTTTAGGCTCCTGGCGGGGGCACTAGGCCCATGTTTCTCATGCGGTCTCCCATGCTCGCCGGCTGCGTGGGCGTCGTGGCCGGCCTGCGGAAGATTTGGTTCAGCATATCAGGGTTGAATGGCCCAGCCTCGGCGGGCTGCACCCCTGGAGGAGGCTCAGGCTGCTTTGCAGGGCTCCCCTGAGTGTTGGGGCCGCCGCCGTTGCCCGCTATACTGGAGGCCACCTGCTGGAGGGTCATTTGGGCCAGCGCATGAAGCAGATTGGCCTGCATGAGCAGCTCCTCCCGCTCCATTGGGTTCAGGAGGGCCTTCGCTTCCTGCTCCTTGGCCTTCTGTTCCATCCCGTAGATCGCGTCAAAGGCCACCATAGCGGGATGGCCCCGAGACCGGTCTGTAGCAAGCCTGTCTCCGACTAACTGGGGATCGGGCAGATGAAGAATGTCCTCTCGAATGGTCAGCGTGTCCATCAGGGGCTCCGAGGTGCCGATGGCCTGGCGTGCGGCCACAATGCGCTCCATCGTATCGTCAGGCAAGGCCAGGGGCAGTTCCACTTGGACGTAAGAGGAATCGGGAATCTGGTCGGGGCTGAAGTCCTCGATGAAGTAGGCGCCCCCAGGCCCCTGCTCGCGATTCCGCACGGCGAGAGAGACCTTGCGCCCGATGGCCTTGAACTGGGTGAGCAGCTCCATCATCGTCTCGGAGACTACGTCCTCGGTGGTCTGAATATAGGGAAGGAGCTTTGAGCGAGTCGCCGTAAGAAGCTGTTGGAGCGTCACCCCAGAGATTTCGATGCCGAGAGCGCCGGAGGCGACGTGGGAGAGACCTGCCCTCTGCATGGCGCCGATAAGATAGGACAACACCTCCTCCCGCTCCCTGGGGCTGGTGGGAGGTGGCACGGCGCGGAAGTCCTCCCCAACCCTGCGGGGGATTGTCCGCATCTTGCCCAAGTCCACGTTGGGGTCAACCGTAATGGTGCCGTCCTGGTTGATGTCCAGATAGGTGGGCATGGCATGGTCTTTGGTAATCTGCATCATCCAAGAGAGGAGCCTGTCCAACTGCCCGTACAACTCCATGTTGGCGGAGATGAGCGGCTGGCCCCACTGGGACTGCCAGGTGGGGATGGGAAAGTCCTGGTCACGGGAGTAGTCCCGATAGGGCACCCCATCGGAGGGGCCTGCCAGCACGGGGATGCGTTTCATGTTCTTTTCGTGGGTGGCAGGTTTGACCAGGAGGTCGTTGAACACCACGGCGTTGAAGACCTTCCCGTCATCCATCCACCACTTGTTGATAATCCGCACCTCGTTGGTGCGCCAACGTCCTTTCTGCTCGTCGGCGTCCTTTTTGAGGTTCCGCACGTCCCACTTGTTGGCGACGGCCATCGAAACAGCCATGTCGTAGGTCGTGGAATAGATACGATAAAGCCGCTCCATGCCCGTGTGTCCCGCCTCTGGGTAGACCTGAATCGGGTCCCAGAGGTCGGCGCGGAACTCCACGTCGCCTCGCCCCGTGACCATAACGTGGGGGAAGACGGCGTAGCCCCCCGTCATAATGAACCAGCCCAACTCCTTGAACCAATCGCCGTGCGCCCTTCGCCGCCAGTTGCGCCTAATATCCCGCAAGGCGCCCTCTAGCAGCCGCTCGGCCCTGGCCTTTTTCAGCAACTCCTCCTCATTCTCCGCCGAGATGGGCATACGGAGGATGGGGTCTTTGCCCGTGACGATGGAGACACCCAGGTCGGTCAACGCTCTGGGCTCATTGGAGAAAAAGTTCTCCCGTCCCTTCCTCGGCAGGTAGTAGGCCTGGGAGATCATGGCCCGTGCCTTGGCCCAACTCAGGTCACGCTCCCTCCAGAACCCCTGGATGTCCTGGGCTTCAGCACCGATGTCGTGAGCCAATTCAGCGTTTCTGGTTTCGGTGGTCATGGTTCGTTGGCCTAGTCCAGAACCGTCATGGCAAAGAGTTCCACCTCAAGCCCACAACGGCTGCAACACTCTATCTGCGCCCCATAGGGCCCATTCTTGGTATGATACCTGTGGTGCAAATAGGAACACTTGGTTCTCTTCCAACCCCAAATGAGATAGTTGAACGGGAACCATAGCCCCCAAACGAAGCCGATTGGCAGCATTACGAGGAACCTGCCACCACGCAAGACAACCGTCCTTGGGAGTTCAGTGTAGTCCATCGTTGCACCACCTCTCTTACCAGTCCGGAGGGTAATAGAGCACCTGGCGTCTTCGTTCATTCGCCCGCCCCGTAGCGGAGAGGCTGGGATCGGCGAGCCGTCCATGCACAGCCAGCATGACGGCCACCGCCCTGTCGTCGTGGCTGCCAACGGGGGCGGAGTAGCGGCCTGCACTCGTATCCGCCTGGTACTCCACCAGTTCTCGTATGGTCTCCTTATCCTCGATGATGACCTCCCCCCCCGTCAAGGCCGCCTTCATATCGCCGACCAACTGGGTCTTGGAGGCGGCGGAGGTGGGGAACCCCACCCTTTGCATTGTAGAGTCCTCGTTACGATGCTTGTAGAGGTTCGGATAGCCCTGGGCTTGCAACACCAGAATGAGGGCATGGCCGTGGTTGTTCCGCTCAGGAACGATGAGGGCGTTGTTGTATCTCTGGCCTAGCTGGGCAAGCTGAAGTCCGAACTCATGGACGGGGATTTGCCCGTGCAGCACCGCCGCCACTCGCCCAGTCTGACAATCGAGCACCTCGGCGCAGGTGGGGTCGCCTCCCTTGAGCCCCTCGGCGGGGTCGGCGCCTATGCTGTACTGATGCGAGGGATGGGGCTGATGCCACACCTGGAGGCCCCCGTCCCTGGTCTTGGCCTCCTTTGCCTCTTGGCGCAGCATCTCGTTCAGGACAATGGTGGGAAAGACGGTGGAACTCGTCGCTAAAAAGCAAGTCACGTCGTCTTCGGGGTATTCCTGGTAGAAGTCCTGGCCCTTGTCCGCCATCTTGGAGCGCCGCCAACGAATCTGGTCGTGGCTGAGGCTATGCCGCACGACCAGGTCCACCTCTTCTGCGGTCAAAGAAAGGGGGCCTCTGTCTTGAAGGAGGGTCTCTGGGTCATCGGGCGAGAGGGTGTACTCCTCGTGCCAGAACCACGGATAGAACACCGCCTGATAGCGGGTGCGGCCCGCCAAGGCGTCCAGGTAGAGTTTGTGGTGGAGATTACCGACGCCGTTTGGCGTACTTCCTATCGTAATCCACCCCCCCTGGGGCACCGCTTCTGGGGCGCCTACCCATATTTCCTGAGCCTGCTGAGGCGTATAGTGGGCCACCTCGTCCAAAAGGAGGTAGTTGATGGTGTCGGAGCGTCCGAACCGTCTGCCTCCAGCGGTGCCAATATAGATAGCGGAACGGCTATCCTTGATCTCAAGGTAGTCGGAGCGGTCTGCCGAAAGTTGGGGACGGAGCCCATCAGGAAGGAAGTCGTAGAAGTCCTTGACGGTGCGGAAGACCCGCTCGGCGGCATCCCCCTCATGCTCCACAATGGCGGCCTGGAAGTTGGGAATGGAGACAAAGAAGGCGAAGATACGGGCCAACTCATGGGTAGTCCAGAACACCTGGCGAGGTTTCACGTAGACCATGTAGTGGCCGTGGTGCTCGTCGGCATGGGTGATAATGCGGGGAAAGCGGAAGGGGACTATCTGATTGTGCTTGTCCCGCACGTGGAGGAAGGCCTCGATGAAAGGACGCGGCCTCCCCTGCTGGGCCTCAAGCATGACCCGCTCAATCTCCGCCAGGGGCGGGATGACCTTGGCAGCGGTCGTGACCACTCATCCTCCTCCAGGCGCTCCGCCGCGGCTACGCATGATCACCACTACTTCCCGCCCTTCTTCGGCTTCTTGGGTTTCGGCTTGCCGTATCCGCCCTTATGAGGCATCGGGCTGCTCCTTTCCGCCTGGGGCCACCCCACGGCTTTCCGTCGTGGCCTTCAATACATCCAGGAGGAGAGCGGCGTCGGTCGGATAGGCCAGGTGGCCCGACTCCTCAAACTTCGCCAGAAGCCACTTGTGGTCGTTCAGGGTCATAGTGAGCGCCCCGTCTTCGGCCTGCTGAAAAGCTACGCCAAGAGAACGGGCGTGCTGAGAGTCCTCCATGTTTTTGATAACAACGTTGCCTCTCCCATCGGCTGCGGCTGTCCGCAGGAAGGTCCGGAGCGCCAGCACCATGTCTGCGTGTCTCAGCACCACCTTATCCAGAGCGTCGTCGTACCACTGGAGCTTGAAGGGCTCGCCCATGAAGTTCTCCAGAGGCTTGTTGGAGACTGTCACAAGGAGACGGTTCTCCTCCTTGCGAGTGTTACCCGCCACGGTTTACCTCCTCCGTTGTTATAGCGAGCCTGTGGGTGATGACCACTGCGTTCCCCATGATCTTCGTCTCCTGGATGGAGGAGATGAGAAGCCCGTACCGCTGCTCATCGCCGGCCTCCAGGGTCAAGAGGAGCCCGCCCTGGCGCTGCTCTACCTTGACGATGATCGCACGTTCCAACTGCCCAAGGTCATCCTTTGACAAAATCTCCAGCATGAGGCTACACCTCCTCATAACGGAGCGCATCAACCCGCGCTTCCAGCCCATACCTAGCCTTGATGGCTGTTTTTGCCCGTGCAACAAGGGCGGCGAGAGCAGTCTGCTGGGGGACTGTCAGCGAGGCCAACACATCTACCTCCTTCTGCCTTTTTATCTGCTCTCCGTCCACGTCAGGTGGAGTCAAGTAGGTGATAAGCACGAGAAACTTAGGCATTTGGACCTCCTAGCTTGTGAGTCCTATATTGGTGAGCGCCGTGCGGATTGAGTTGATGGCTGTGCGGGCCTCAGCGTCAACTGTTGCTCCACCTGTGGGGGCAGCTATGGCACCGGCCCTTGCCACGGCTGCTACGTCATAAAGCCCGATGCCTGTGTTGTTGGCCGTAAACTTTGTCGTGCCGCCAGACTGTAGGATGAGAGAACCTGTGGTAAGTGCGTTGAGGGTGAGGTTCGTAGCCGCAACCGTGCTAATAGTCGTGGCCTCCCGGAAGGCAAAGGCCCCAGCGCTTATGTCGACTCTTGCCCCTCCAGCAGTTGCTATGGCAAGCGTGTCAGTTGCGTGTTGATAAATAATCTGCCCTGGGATAGCACTTTCAGGGTCGCCAAAAAGAATCCCAGCGCCCACGTTGTTGGGAGTGAGAAACTGAAGATAGACAGCAGCATTCCGTTCAATGATAAGTCGCGCGTCGGCAAAAGCTGCAATCACCCCAGCGGTGCCGTCCCAGATATGCACCGCTGCGTTGTCGGGTGCAGGTGGGTCAGCAGCCAACCCCAACATGATGCCGCCGAAGTTCGCCATCTGGTACAACACGCCCGCCGATGTGTCATAGAACAGGAACTGCTCACTGTTCCCGCCACGGTTAGCGTAGAACGCGATGTCCCCCGCCGCCGTGACGTTGGAGACGATGAGGGAGTCGGCGGCTAGGGCTTCCGAGACGGGGGTGCCGATCAGCACGTTCGCCAGGGCCGTGTCCGCCCCCAGAGCGGCGCTTCTCAAGTACACCACCCCATCGCCGTCCGCCCCCACCAGCAGCCGCTCGTCGTCCCCTATCCTCGGAAACACGTTGAGGCGGTTGTTGGTGGGGTCAAAACAGCGGTTCAGTATCTCTTGCGTCTGAAACTCGAAGTCGTTCGGCATCGTGTCCCTCCAGTAGCCCTAGACCCCAGAAAAGTCGAGCCTGTTCAACGTCATTCCCGCAGGATTCACCTGAAACACCCTGTTCAAAATCTCCTGCGTCTGAAACGCAAACGAGGCGGGCGTCACCGTCTGGTTCACCCGCCGCAGACGATTGTTAGCGGCCTCAAAACAGCGGTTGAGGAGTTCTTGCGTCTGGAATTCGAAGTCCAGCGGCATGGTTTATGGCTCCTCCCTCAGCAGGCGCTCCGTGGGGCGCTGGACGTAGGGCATCCTTCTTCTGGCAGTGAGGCACCGTTTACAGCGGCCCTCTGCGATCTCTCGCAGGCTCCGTCGAAGCTGACTCCCCTGCCCAAAAAGCTCAATGAGTTGTACATCCGACATAAGCTGAGGGGAGCCTAGTGATTTCCCGCAGAGTGTTTTGTAGCCATCCATAGCACTCAGGTACCTGAGCACGTGGAGGCGTTCCATCTTGTGCTCCATGCTCTGCCACCAACCCTCAAGGAGAAGCACCTTGGCGGCGCTCATCGCATCTCCTCCTCCACCCCCCGCAGGCGCTCCGTGGGGCGCTGGACGTACGTCTCCTCTATCTCCCATGCAAAGCGGTCGTCTGGGATGGCAAACCTTACGTCATCATATATGAACCGCCTGGCAATCTCACACAAGAGTACGAACACGGTGTCCTTGTCCTGCTCAAGCTGACCAAGCTCGTCGTAGGGCACCACGTCGGGGTGGGTGCGCCTCTGTCTATCGTACCGAGGCCCGTAGACCCATCCCATAGCCAGATACGCCTGAACCCAATCGCCGTGTAGCTCCTCTGGAGATGTTGACCGCCCAGGCCCGCATTGCCTCCTTATCACCCGCAAGAACTGCGCTCTGAAAGCCTCCTCCCGCTCCCCCCAGGGGACGGGGACGATGGGAGCCCCCGCCGCAATCGCAGCAAGGCGAGCCCCCTCGTAGACAAAAGCTGCCCGACGCTCTGTGGGGTCAGTCACCATTCCTCCTTCACCTCCCGCAGGAGGCTGCTCGCCAGGTGGTCGCCCCCGTATCCAGTACGGGGCAGGCTCAGGATGGCCTCCGCCCGCTGCATGGAGATGTCCCCCTGGAGGGCCGCCTCCGCCTCATGCACCGCCTGGGCCACCTCCAGGGCCGTCAGGCGGGCGGCCTGGACTCGAAGTCGTTCGGCATTACCTACGCCGCAACTTCCTGTCTTGCCACGACACCACCAGCACTTCCAAGATCGAGGCCAACCACACAGCCGCCGTGAAACCCAACAACGCCAACAGCACCAGCTCGCTCATGGTTCCTCGCCTCCCTCCTCTAAGTAGTCAGTGTACACTCTGGGCGTCTCGTGGATGATGCTCTCGGCCTCCAACGCCAGCAGACGCTGTTGGGCGACGGCCCAGAGTGGCGCCGTCACTTCATGGACAAATAACGCCGTGGGTTGAGCGAGCGCCTCCGCCTTCGCTCTCCTGTAGTCCTCGAAGATGGCGTTGCGCCGCTGTTCCTTGAAGCGTTGAAGCCAAAATGGTAGGGTCTCAGCTTGGGGAGGGTTTGTCGCCATGAACGTAGGCCTCCTGTGCCCCTCGAAGGGCATGCTCACTCTCCAGCATCATAACCCGCTGCCGCAACACCATGACTTGGGACTCCAGGGACTCCTTCGCCTCCTGGGAGAACAGGCGCACACCCAGAAGCTCCCGTTCCAGCATCGCCACCTGCCGCCTCAGAGTATACACCACGGCCCCAAAGGAGCGCATTGGGGCAGGAGGCGACTTACTTTTAGTGGGTTCGACAGGGTTCGACAGGGTTCGACCCCCTTCTCCCCCCACTCCCCTCTTAACCCCATCTCTCCCCCTACCCCCTCTCACACCATGCAGCGTCGCTCGCTTTTTGCGAACCCATGCTCGCTGGTACGCCCGCTTCGCCTCACCCTTCATCGGCATCCTTGGACTCCTAGCGCTATCCTGGACTTTCTGCGACTGCTCGCTATCTAAATGGGCCTCACACAACCTCCACGCTGACCCTCGAAGGGGTTGTCCCCCCTACCCTGGGGGGTCTCTCTTGGTGTCCAGTCAAGCCATAGTTGACGTAAGGATTATAGTGCGACGTACTAATAGTAAGCGCATGGGGACTGGGTAGCTACCCATTGGCATGATACACGGAGTCGTGTGGGTGAATGATGACGGAAAGGGTGCATCATGCCCTCCTCCAGAGGCGCATGGCGATGATCTCCAAGCGCTCCTCGCCAGGCGCTAGGCTCCCCTCCATGCCAGCGCCCTTGGTGACAGCCTCCCTAGCCCGCTGCTGGGCCATGAGCTGGCGGTCTGATAGGCCCGCGTCGTCCTTGAGCGCCTGGGTGATCTGGCGCACCGCTACCCCTGGCATGGCGCCCTTGTACAGCGCCCTGGCTAGCTGGGTGGCGCTATCACCCTTGAGGTCCATGAGCTGGCGCTCCGCCTCCTTGAAGGCTGGGATGTAGCTACGCCAGCCGTACACCGTAGTCTCCTGGACACCTGCCTGGCGAGCAGCCTCGGCAGTCGTGGGAGCGTTGCATCTAGCTATGAGGTAAGCACGTTGAGGAGCGGTGAAGTTGGGGAAGTGTTCAAGGAAGCTATCGGAAGCGCCTAGCTCCTGAAGTGGTTCCAGAGAAGGTACAGGGAGGTTACTCATAAGTGTACAGATAGCACAAGAGAGGAGGGAAAGTCAACCCTTAAAGGGTCGAGGCGCAAAACGAGTGTGGCTTCCTACAAGATGGACAAAAGGTGGTTGGGGTGTAGCTTGGGATATGGGTTGACAAGTGGGTTGGGGTTTGGTAGAGTAGCTGGTGTAGAGCGGACCAGAGGAGCCAGGGCAAATACAGACAGGAGGTGCAGGGATGGCAACGGAGACGCAACACATGACTGGCTGCGCCAGGGTCTTCAGAACATACGACAAGTCGTGCCCCAGGTGTAAGGAATTAGCAGCGGGGGCTCTGCCAAGGGCAGGGTACGGGGACAGAGGGAGGCAGCAGGCGGCGGACTCGCTGCGATGGCTGCGTGCGCATGATTGCAGGGTTGCAGGCTGTGGGCCGGTTTGCACCTACGGCGACTGGTAGGCGAAGCGGCAAGGTAGATCAAGCGCCGAGGAGGTGAGACGAGTGATGGGCAGGAAGCTATTTAGCACCAATCGCAAGTACCAATGCTCGCTTTGCTTCCAGATACGGCGCACCTTCCCTGCCATTTCCCACCATCTGGTTATCGTGCACAATGGAGCAGGGGTAGCAATCAAGCTAATGCCATAGGAACATGGGCGAAGCAGCAGGGGCGTGGAGGCCGCAAGGCAGCGCCAAGGAGGTGAGAGATGGCGACCTTGATACGTGAATCCAGGACTACAGGAGCGCAGCCGAGATACCAGGTATGGCACGCCTTCAACATACCAAACAACATGGACTTCTACGCCGTTGAGAGCCCAGAGGAGGCCAGGACTCTTATCTCGGAGCTTGTGCGGGCGGACTTAGCGAGTCCCTTCATCTCCTCCAATGCCTTTGGGCTTGAGGAGCTAGAGGAGGACGGCTATCACGAGTGGTACGACGAGGAGGGCAGGAGCATCACCGACGAGCCCGACGAGGACTAGGCGATGGCCCCGACGCTCTGTAGGGGTAAGCCCGCCGCTGGGGGTCCAAAGCGCCCTGGCAAATCAAACGGGCGAGGAGGTGACGTGATGCGGTGTGGCATTTGTGGAAGCGACAACCCAACCTATTCATATGGGGGGAAGTACCAGAACGAGAGGCCAACCACGCTGACTGTTCAAAATGCAGTCGGTCTTGTGCAGCATAAGCGCCAGCAGCACCCAGACGAGTACAAGGCGAGCCTGCAACGGCGCAAGGACACGAAGGCGGAACACGAAAGGGCTGCTAGGGACTTCGTTCTGCGGCGGTGGGCGGCGGGTGACGCAGCGAGTAGAACGGTGCTCTACCGTGACCCTTACGGGGATAGCGAGGTCTCGGTCACAACGACAAGGGACATAGAGCTGTGGACTCGTCTTGAGGGTCACCGCTACCCTGAGCCGAAGCTCTTCCATGCGTATGAGGATGACCAACTGGAGATCACCCGCCTCCAGAACGAGGCGGCCCTGGCCCTGGAGGGGGCCTTTGCCCAGGGTACGCCCGTGCCCCAGGAGGATGTTGAGCGGGTCAAGGCCGCTATGGACGCCGTGCCCCGTGAGGAGGTGCGACGTGGATAAGCATTTCAAGGTGGCCCGCATATACAAAGGCAGGTGCCCTGGGTGTGGTTTGCCTATCCTACCGGGCGACAAGTACACCCTGTCGCCCCATCGCAGGTCCGCCCGTGTTCTGGGGCCATCAAAGCCCGTCCACTATGGGGCGTGCCAGGCCAGGGTCTAGCGCCCCACCAGGCGCACGGAGAGGCCCTAATCGGGGCCTTCACCCTGGAGGACGGGGGGGAGAGGGGGCATCTCCCGCCCTGGAACGGCCCAAACCAACGTGAAGGAGTACCCAAGATGCCTGCCACGCCAGCAATCAATCCACCCCAGCATGACCTGGTGGGTGCGACCTATTCCCCCCACTCTACAGACTTCGGGGTGATTGTCTTCGATGGGCGTTGCCGCCGTTGTTGGTATGAACACGCCAGGGCCGCCTTGGGGAAAGCCAGGGCCGCCAGGAGAAAGGCCTACGCTATGCCTGATGACGTGGAGGTTACGCCATGACCACTACCATACCCACGCCCTACGACGCCGAGATTGCCGAGCACAAAGGATTGAGGGAGACCTCGCTCTACGTGGGCAACCTACAATCCAAAGCCGAGGGCTATCGCCGTGCCAAGGCCGAGGACGCTGCGCTCCTGGAGGCGCTGAAGGAGGCCCGTGATTGCCTCGGCGAACTTATCCCTCAACACGCCCAAGGGGAAGAGGGGGATTGGCTCTACAACGAGACTGGGAACATGGCTTGGGTAGCACTGGTCCCGCGCATCGATGCCGCCATCGCCCAGGCCACGCCGAAGGCGGAGACCCCATGACCACCAAGTGCCAGCGCCTCGTCACCCATCATTGGCCGTACACCCACACGATGAGTGACACCGAGGACCAATGCGCGCGCCCAGGCAAGCATAACCGCCAAATCACAAGCGGCAAGACCGTCCGTACGTGCTGGATTCACGCTAGGGAGGTGGACCAACGGGCCGCCAGTAAGTTCTTTACCACGCCCGACAGCTTTTACGTCTGGAAGGAGGAGACCCCATGACCACACAATACACCACAGGCCCGTGGAAGCAGGAGGGGTACAACATCTGGGCACCGGGGGCGAAAGCCAACGTCGCAACGGTGTCTGACCCCTACGCCGGTAAGTACGTAGAGTTCAGCCCTGTAGAGTTTAGCTCTTCCCACGCCAAGGAAGCCTACGCCAACGCCCGCCTGATCGCCTCCTGTCCTGCGCTCCTGGAGGTGGCTAAGAAGATGCTCGCTGCGATCCAACGGCTACGGGTATGCCCTCTTTGCAAAGAGCCTGAGTGCGACTGTTGGGCAGATTCCGTAGCCGCCATCGTTAAAGCCGAGGGGGAGGAGGAGACCCCATGACCACCGCCAACATCCCCACGCCCTACGCCGCCAAGATTGCCAAGTTCGATGCGCTGGTGGCTGAAGCCAACAGGCGTGGCACGCGGGGGGGCATTTGGGACAACGAGCACCTTCTAGCACTTGCCAAAGCCGAGGGCTACCGCCTTGGCTATAGCGACGCCGTCGCCCAGGCCACGCCAAAGGAGTAACCCATGACCACGCCCGCCGGCCGCAGCCAGCGTTGCTTACACGGGCTTGAGCCCTCTATCTACTGCCCTGATTGTGACGGACACCACGGGGGAGGCCCAATGACACCCGTGACCACCACCATGCCCACGCCCTACCACGCCCAGATACAGCGTATGGAAGACCAGCGTTATCCAAGTGCACAACAGAAAGAGATCCTCTCGCACCTGAAGTCACTACAAGAGGGCTACCGCAAAGCCAAGGCCGAGGACGCTGCGCTCCTAGAGGCGCTCAAAAAAGCATATGTTGCCATCATCAATCACCACGCAGATGGTGAACGCATCGCAGGTCAAAGATGTGAGTTCTGCCAAGGTGAATTAGCCACCATTGAAAAGGCCATTGCCCAGGCCACAGGGAAGGAGTAGCCCATGTCTACCGTTCCCCGCCGAGGCCACCCGCCTCGCCTCATCATCTGCGCCT
>ERZ1292637.764-Hain-H14-01um-R3-764-length-15883-cov-6_pt1 | contig 15883 bp, 22 predicted proteins | sample MGYA00564405_ERZ1292637 | MGnify/ENA primary metagenome ERZ1292637 (study PRJEB36523, sample SAMEA6512645) | groundwater metagenome | collected 2019-01-09 | study: AquaDiva: Metagenomics assemblies of 32 groundwater samples | reverse complement strand
GGGGAATAATAGGGTTGTTATTATTTAGTTAGCCATTCAGTAACTATGGGTAAACTTGGCGGTGTTCTCTTTACACCGATACTTCATCAGCCCAGACTCGCCCCATCCATTTTTCAAGATGATAGAACAAATTATATTTTATGGAATTGTAGGGTATATCTCTTATAAACTAATGAGATACACTTCTTTTAAAATTCCGACAATTAATTATAAAAAGAAAATAAAATGCAATAATTGCAATTCAAATGAATTGGAATATGACAATCAAACTATGATGGGGTATATATGCCAGAACTGCAAAATATTGAATTTAGCTTAAAAGAAGAATTAAAGCAAATTGAAAAGAAAGAAAGAATTAATAAATTATTGTTTGACCTGAAAGCAAGAGCATGGGATTTCTCTTATAGTTATACCTCTATATTCATCAAAGCCAAAAATCGTGCAGTTGATAAAGAGAAATGGAAATTATTATTCAAATCCTTATTTGTCAGGGAAACAATATATTATGCTATAATCTTAATATTAATATTTCTTCTGATAAAAAATAGGGATACATTAGTTTGGGTTCTCACTTTATTTATGATTATTATCTATCATCTGTATGAGCAGAGGGATGGAAGATTCAGGCATAGGTATAGGGAACATCTCAAAATGAAATTAAAAGAAAATTAAATCTGTTTATTAAATCTGTCTATTTTTCCAAATGCACTTTTCATGTCTTCAATCTTATTTGAAGATGAAGGGATTAATCTTGAGGAATCCCCATAAAAAGGAGAGTCTAAAACAATATATCCTCTCGGTCCGCCAGATTTTTTTGGCTCCATTTTAATAAGATAAAATCCTGTTCTTGGTATTACTGGATTGTGTATTCTTATTCCCACCTTCCAAGTTAATCTATCTTCATCTGGAAGCTGTGATGGTTGCCCCACCCCAGTTATGACTGGAGTTCCTTCAATAAATCTTTCTTCTATCTGTGCTTGTTCTGAATAAGCCAATGATAATTCCCTTATCTCTGCTTCTGTCCATTCATCATCAGAGCTTTTTATAAATCCAATCAATAGCATAATCAATCCAGCAGAAATAAATATTATAATAATGGTCTGGCTTGTCAATTGATTATTAGACCATAAAACAAACAATATAACTAATATAATTAAAAGGATTGGTCCCAATACAGTCATTGGAATATTTTTAAAATAATTCTGGATTTTTCTCGGCTTTGCTTCTTCTTTCTCTGGGAGAAGTTCAACTTCAACTCTTTGGATATGCTCATCAGTTGCCATATTAATAAGTTGTTGCTTTTATTGTGAAATTAATTTCGTAAACCCTTAATGCCCTTCCATCAGAAGCCTCTACAAATATTTCCTTTAATCCCTCGCATTTAGTAAATCTGTCTGTGTTATAAATTAATCTTAAGGCATAATCCCTCAGTCCAAGAAATGCCCTTACTTTAATATTTGTTCTTTTCTTATTGTTCATAATTGACATAAACTTATTTTGATATACTAAATAATTTAGATAATGGTTATCTGATTCTAAAGGTTGCTTATCCCTTGTTAATGAGCTTTGTTTTATTTTTTTCTCTCCAACTACAATGTATGCACTCCCAATTAATAAATCGCAGTCATTTAATTTAGTAAGTCCTTTCTTATCTGGGTTAATTATATCATCCATTTTTTAAGCCTTTGTTTTTATATATCAACCATCATTGTTACTTTTTTATTCCAAATTTTTTCATAGTTTCTGAAACAATCTGCTGACTTTCCCCCAACTCTCTTCCTATCCTTGTTGGATTCATTTCAGGATGTTGCACTGCAAAATTAATTATTTTTCTTTGCTTGTCAGTCATGTTTACCCCTTCTGTATCTGGCTCAATATGCAACAATCTCTTTTCAAAGTCTGGCATTTCCTTTGGCTTTGATTGATTAACGCTTAATTCTGGTTTTCCCCTTAATTCTCTTTGCAATACTACAAAATCCCTTATCAGAAAATACCAGTCTCTTAACCCTTCAATATGAGGGTATTGATATTTTGAGTTCAAATATTTATCTATCTCTCCGATTATATCATTAATTAATTTTTTTCTCTCATTGTAATAATCATCCTTTGATTCTTTAATTATCTCTTCATCATACCTTTTGATTAATTCATTTACAACAACCCTTAAAGAATGGACTTGCTTCTTGTTTGGATATTCTTTGAAGTTAGGAAATATAACTCTTGCTATCCCATCCTCATCTTTTATCTCAAGACCCTCTATCCAATTCTTGAAAGGCTTGATAAATTCATCATACTCTTTCTCAATTATTTTTAGGCTACTCATATTTTATTAATTTATTCTCGCATCTATTCCCTATTAGCTTTACTCTTTTATTATCAACATAATTTAAAATATATTTGTCTTTTGGGATTTCTGCCAAAGGCACGGCTTCTTTTGTTGGAGAATATCCATTTCTAATAAAATAATAATTCCTCTTGATGTTGTGATAAATATAAATTCCTTTGTTTATAAGGAAAGAATAAGGCTCTATCTTTCTAAGCGGTTTTCTCGGATAATAATATGATGAGGGGTCTAAGTGCTGGACTATAATTGGAATTGAATATTTAGGAATATAAATAGCTTCATTTCTTCTTTTATACCTGTTATTTATTATCTCCCCAGTGGCTGGATTTATTAATTTTATATTATTTTTTATGAGACTTACATAAAAATTTTTTGTCTCCCCACTATCATCTGTATCTTTCTGAGTGTTCCATCTATTCATTTCTGATGGTGGAAGCTGGTTTGACAATGGGGGAATAGTTATACATTCAATTGGTCCTTCTGATTCTATAATCTTATTATTTGCTGGGTAATATATCCTAAATAAGTTTCCAGTCTTTGTTACTGCCATAAAATTATGTCTTGGATAAGAGCCAATCTTATTTCCATATTCTTTTTTGTTAATCTGGTAGTCTTTGCAGAATTTGACAATATCCTCTTTTGAGCTTGTCTGGAACATAAAGGCATAATCTGCATTGGAAGCAATATCATCTGGGACTTTATGGTAGTTCTGGGTATTTATTATTAATCCTATATTTACTTGTCCGCCCTGCAATGATATTTCTTTTATTACCTGCATTGCACTTTCTGAATCTTGCAATCCCATTATTTCAGACAATTCCTCAATAAAAAAATACAGCCCATTATTCATAAAAGAAGGACTTGACTGGTGGTAATTCCTTATGTCATCAACAATGTATCTCAATAACTTTGGGAAATAGTTTTTCTTGCTTATGTCTCCGCTTATCAAAGAAGGAATGCCCTTATGCTTCAAAACCATAATAAAAGGATTTTCAGTTTCTTCCCCATCGCTTAGCAAAGTTAATCTGTCAGGACTCAAGCTTAAAATTCCTTCATTCAGATACATCTGTATTGCATTTAGTATTTTTTCCCTGACATCAATCATTGCCCTTGCTTCTTTTTTATTTGGACTGTTCTTATTTGGCTCTGATAATTGATTGAGGACATCCATCAATGATTGGTATGTGGCATCCTTTGAATAGCAGGAGCTAAAATCAAGGTTCTTGAAATATTTTTCAGAACCCCCCAAATCTGGAACAAACAAGTTTATGTTATCAATAAAATCCTTGAAGTCAATGCTAAAATTTAATTGGGGAACTGACTTTCTGATTGGTTTTATTCTCTTGAATTTTGCATTTGGAATTAAGCATACTATTGGCAAGGCACATGGCTTTTCATACAATAAGTTTATTTTTTTCATATAATTTGAAGTGCTACATTTTGTTGACCATATAGGGGTTTCAGACAAGTAATCATTTAATATTATTATCTTTCTTTTTTGATAATTAAATAATCTGTCTATTAGTGAATGAATTAAACTTGTTTTTCCCCTTCTTCTGTTTCCGTAGCATCCTATGTTTGGAATGTCATTTAAATCATAAGGAATACAAGCCACTCCTCCATCGTCAGTCATTCCAAATGGAATATCTTTTATTTCTCTTGTTTCTGGAGCAACTGGATTTATTATCTTGTAATATTTAGAAAAATCTTCTTCCTTGATTCCAAATGTGTCTATATAATCATAAAACGGATGCCCCTTTAGAAAATACCATTCTCTGGTTTCCAAAGCTGATTTTAAATCAAAATTATCAAAAATTTTCATAGTTCTTTCTTTGTTCTTATAGCCATAATTATATTATGTGATTCTTCCCTCATTATTTCTCTTATTTTCTCAAATAAAATATTTACCCCTTGAGATTCTGTCAAGTTCTGCATCATAATCTGCAATCCTATGTTGGTTGATTTCTCTCCAATCAGGCTATTATTCAGGGATTCATTCAGGCTGTTTAATTCCCTCATTTTTGCAATAAGCATATTATCTCTTTTGTCCCAAGAATAGAAGCTATGGAACTTTCTTTGGGTTATAGCAACGCCTTCATAAAAATGAACTGCTTGTTCTGTAAAAGTAACAACTCCAGAATTTCTCTCTACTTTTTTTAGCTTGTCAAAATAAATTCTTTCAAATTCTCCTGTAAACTTAATCCATAACTTTAGATATTTAATTTCCCCAATATAAAAAGGATAGATTCTTGAGGCTTCTCCCCACGTGCATTCTGGTCCTATAACTAATGGATGTCTTGCTATTGTCTCTTTGAATTGCTCTTGCTCTGCCATTTTTATTTAGAGTTTTCCTTTTCTTTTAATCTTTCCATTTCAGCTTTTTCTAATTCCTTGACTAATTCTGGGCTTATCTGTGGGTCTGGGAAATGACCTTCTCCATATTCCCTTGTTTCTTGTGATTTAGCTCTTTTTATTTTTGTTACTAAATGGTAAACCCCTAATCCTGCTCCAAAACCTATAATCAGAGTAATAATATAATTAGATGTTGCACTCTTGTTCTTGTTCTGTTCGGTTAAGAGATTAGATTCACAGATGCTATAATCATTCTGGGATAATGTTAAATTAGAGTTGCATTCATCATACAAAGTTGCTTTGTTGCTTAAATCAGAGTTTGAGCTTCTTAAATTATCTGTCTTTGCCTTATAGTCATAAAATCCCTGAACGCAACTTGAAGTGTAATTAACCTCTCCAGAAACTCCCAATACTTCTGTTTCAATAGAGCATTGCTGGTCAAAATTATCTAATTTTTCAATACATTTTGTTGTAAGATTAACAATGTCGCTTTGTTCGCATGATAATGATTCTACAAACCTTATTGTAAAAGTATCATCAGTTAAGTTGTCAATATTATATTTTTTATAGTCTTTTTCCCCATCTTGATTTTGGGTGCCGATACTCAAGTTTGATTTACAATTAACAATATCATAAATATTAGACAAGCTTTCATTTATGTCTGTAATATTTATTATAGATTCAATCCAACATTCGGAACTTATCTTCAAAGGCGTTGAGACAATCTTTGTTTGATTGTCAATTTCAGCACTGACAGATATAGAAAAAATAAAAATAAATAATATCCATAAAAAAATCTTATTCATTATATCACAACTCCCTTATTTTATCTGTTTGGTATTCCCTTACTATTTCCTCTTTCATGCAGATTATATCCTGCTTTTTACTTGAGTCTTCCATACATTCACATTCATAAGTATCTTTATTATTTATCAATCCAAAATCTATTTTCTCGCATTTCCCTAATTGATAGCCATCATCAGCACAAGTATAATTGCTTCTTCCAGTATATGTCCTATAACCATCGCCGTCATAATATTTTAAGCATTCCGTATTATAAATCCATCCCTCATTATTAATTCCTATTTGCTTATCTGATTTAAACTCATTATAATAATTAACTCCAGTTGAAGCCAATACAACAATTATTAATATAGTTAATAAATAATTTTTATAATCCCTTTTTGGATTCAAATCCCTTTCAATCAAATCTAAATTTTTATTCATAATTTACTCCCTCCACTTCTTCTATTATTATTTTATAAATTGTTCCAACTTTTAACTGCATAACTTTGTCCACTTCAGATTTTATATTGACATACTTTTGGCTGTAGAACTCATTAACCCTTTTATTTTTAGAATTAGTATTCTTTTTTTGCGTCTTTTTTTCACAAATTTCTGCTAAAAATGGTTGTGTTTTGCTCAAATAATCACCTAATATGCTCTAATTAGTTCATAACTTTAATGTCTTTATATATAAAAAGGTTATTATCTTTAATCTAATTTATGAACTAATTAGTTCATAATATGTTCTAATTCATTCATAAAATTCTAATCTTAGGAAAATCTTTATAAACCATATAGATATACAAATAATATCAGGTCTCCAATTGAGGCTTGATGAATAGTTGAAACCCCCAGAGCCGTTTTGGTTTCCATATATAAAAAATATAAATGTTTTAATTGTTTTCTTGTTTTCCGTTAGTTAGGCATATGAAGGGCTTGTTGATGTAACTATGAAATAATCAATAAATAAATACGGAGGCAAAACAAAAAATGGCAGATTCAAAAGAATTTATATTATGGATTGCGGGTATTGCCGTTGTTCTTCTTGTTCTTCAGAATTTTGGTTTGGTTGGAACTCAATCAGCTACTGGAACAACAACTACAAATGGTGTGCCAACAACAAATGTGAATTTAGGGCAATGTCTGGATAATTCCATAACATTGAAGGGTGGTCCAATGAGCAAGAGATGGGCACCAACAACTTCTGTATCTTCAATTAATATGAGATACTTTAGGAATGATGGAGCTGGAGCTTCTCAAGCAGACTCTTTTACTGATACTGTAAAAGAAGGGGATGACATAGATATTCTATATGGATTTGGAGCAAATGCTGATACAACATACTATACAGGAAGAGCCCACTTTTCAGCACCATGCGGAGACTTTGAGACAAAGGAAGCAAATGGATTAGCAGGAAGCAAGATAGCTTTATTGCCTGATTCAAATAGTCCAAACCCAGAACAATTAGTTGCTCATGGAAATATAACTGTAACAATTAAGAATCAAGATACAGGATTAGTAAACTCTGGAGACGGAGTAAACAATGAGACAATAGATTCTGGAGATGAGACTCACTTTGATATAACCCAATTTACCACAGCAAGTCAAGCAATGTGGTCGCCTTGGGGACCATCAGTTGTTGTAGTTGAAGTTAATGGAACTTTGTATGATGAAAGTAAAATAGCTTTAGGTATCTTATCAAAATATCAAAAAAGTATATCTACAAGCGTATTTACTTTGGAGTCAACAGATTCTACTTATGTAGCATTTGAGATTCCACAATGCACTGATTTCAAAGACCCTAATGACGACAAATGTGATGAGAAGCTTGGTTTATTGACTATCAAAGCTGAAACTGCACAGAACCCATTAGGTGGACAGGGAATAGCTGGAACATCCGATTCTGTTGGTAATGGTGATATAAAATTAACCTTTATCAATAGCAACTGGGACACACATACTGTAACTGGAAAGCCAATTTCTGGAATACAGGATGATGCTGGAGCAAGGTCTGGTTTTGGAACAGAAACAAGATACTTAAGGGTAGCATAAGGAGGTTAAATGACCTCGCTTTTTTCTTTTTTTTATTTATTTGAGATAGAGAGAAATAGATTATTTTCATATTCATCTTTTCACATTTTAAAGAGTTATTTAAAAAAAAACTTAATAATGAGATAATATTCAAGAGAAATATTGTTGATGGAGGCAAATGGCAAATATAGCACTAAATACAGAGAGAAAGCTAATTGCTGGATTTGCTTTGTTATTGGGGTTTTTGCACCTTACATTCAATGAGAGCATCTCAACCACTTATCTATATTTATTAGTATTTATTATTGCTATGCTTGTGTTGGATATATCTCCTTCAATGAGGATTGAATCCAAGAAAAACAGATTAAAATCATTGGGGTTAGGGATAGCTGGATTTGGTGCTTCTTTGTTATTTACAAATATAATCCTTTCTGGAATGAAATATTTAGGATTTTTAAGCATTGATAAAATAACATTCAATTCAATAATAGAATTATATGCTGAATCACTGCCTTTTGAAGGGGTGTTATTCTTCTTGGGTGTAGTCCTCATTGGAATAGCTCCAGTAATTGAATCTTGGACTGTGGCTTTGATTGTTGAATTATTCAAGGATATTTTTAGAATACAAATGGGATGGGAAGGGTTTAAAAGATATTTAATATATGCTTTGTTTATATTATTATTAATTTCAGTCGGAATGATGTATTTGCACTTTGCCTCAAAAGGAATAGGTCCAGAAGCAACGACTACTGCTTCATTGATTGCAGTCATTGTTTTTTTCTTTATAAACGGATTTATAGTTTATATAGAACAACAGGCATTGGGAGCAATCTTAATGCACTTCATTGCAAATTCAATTGCTTTTTTCGTGAAGTTCGGACCTCCAGATGTTTTGGGTAGCCCAATCATATTGGGAATAGGGGTTGTAATCACAATCTTATTCGCCTTAAATTATTTCATACCAAATATAAATAGAAGTTAAAAATGACAAAAGGAGATTTAGAGCAAAAAACAGGATTGAATAAAGTTTCATTAGTTATTTTATTAATTGGGTTTATGTTAATATTATTATACATTGGAGGCTACTTTTCCTCTGATTTATTGAAAATAAAAATCACCCCAATCTTTACAATTATATTTTTAATTATAGGGCTTGTTGCCTTAATAAGAATTTTAGGAGTTTCAAGTTTTGATACGCCTACATTCTGGATTTCCACACTCGTCATTTCAGGGATAGTTGGAATATTTATTTTTTATCCAGCTTTATTATCAAATCCTTTTGCTTTAACTCATATAGAATTTGTAGAAAATTTTAACAGCATAACAGGAATGAGTGTGATACCGTAACATTCAATGGGGTTTTCAATAATTCCTTAAATTAAAATGGAACAACAAGAACTAATCTTATGCAAATGCGGATGCGGTTTAAATAGAGAGAAATATGATAAATATAGAAGAGAAGCTAAATATATTAAAGGTCATTATAATAATCTAAGAATTTTTTCTGAAAAGACAAGACAGAAGATAAGTTTATCTAAATTAGGAAAGAAAAATCCCAAAATTTCAGAAACAAAAAAGAGGTTATTTACAGAAGGAAAGATAATTAGTTCAATGTTGGGTAAAAAACATTCAGAAGAATCTAAAAAGAAAATGAGTGAAACTAAAAAAAGATTATTTAAAGAAGGAAAAATCATTCCATCTCATCTTGGAAAAAAGTTTTCTGAAGAAACAAGAAAAAAAATTAGCTTGAGTAAAAAAGGAGGGAAACATACTGAAGAATGGAAAATAATTCATAGTCTTAAAATGATGGGAGAAAATAATCCTCTTTACAATAAACATCTCTCAGAAGAATCTAAAAAGAAAATGAGTTTGTCTAAATTAGGGAAAAAACTTTCTGAAGAGACAAAGAAAAAAATGAGCTTAAATAGAAAAGGAATGAAATTTTCTAATGAACATAAAAATAGACTCAGTTTAAGCCTTAAAGGAAGAATTATTACAGAAGAAATGAAGAAAAATCTCAGTGAAAAAGCAAAAAAAAGATTTTTAGATATTAGAAATCATCCTTTTTATGGAAGGAAACATACAGAAAAAACAAAAAATAAAATTAGAGAATCAAGAGCTAAACAAATATTTCCTATTAAAGACTCTTCAATAGAACTTAAAATCCAAGATTATTTAAAACAATTAGGAATAGAATTTTTTACTCATCAATATTTAAAAGATATAAAACATAGCTATCAATGTGATATTTTAATTCCTTCTAAAAATATAGTTATAGAATGTGATGGGGATTATTGGCATAATTATCCAATTGGAAGAAATATAGATAATATTAGAACTAAAGAGTTATTAGAAAAAGGATTTAAAGTATTAAGATTATGGGAAACAGATATAAAAATTATGAAAATAAATGAATTTAAAAATAAAATTATTGAGGTAAAAAATGACAATTACATTGATTGATAGTATTATACAAGCTATACTTTACATAATCCGCCCAATAAAAAATTTTATAGTAAGCTCATTGGGAAGCCCAGCAGACGAAATTTTTTACTTGGGGATAGCTGGATTTTATATGTGGTTACTGCTCTTTTATTTAATTAAAAGAAAAAATAATTTTCTTGTTGCGGGATTAGTGTCTTTTTTTTCAGCACTAATCTTCATAAGAATAATATAAAAAAATTTAGGAGGAACAAAAAATGGCATTGGATTTAAGTAGCATTATTGCACTGATAGCTGGATTTGGTCTACCATCTGTAGTCTACTATCTTATGGTGGAGAAGAACTGGAAGCAGTCTTTTGTGTTTGCTTTCCTATTCAGAGGATTAGCTGAATTAACAAAGCGGTTAATGGGTCTGTTGGGAATAAATACAGTATTGACCCAATGGGTTGGAGCAGGAACTATGTTTAATATAGTTTTTGGAGCAGTAGTAATATTAGCTTCGGTATTTACTGTATTTTACTTGGTAAACAAAAAAGTTAATGCAAGAGATACATTAGTATTGTCAGCTATAATCTTAGTCGGAGAGTTAGTAGCCTTCGCATGGATTACAGCACAGGCTGGAGCATTATTAAGCAAGATTGGATTTTTAAGTGTAGTCGGATAGACTACCTTATTTCCATTATTTTGTAAAGGAGAAATAGATTATGGCAAATAATTTTAAAATCCTCATATTTTGGGGAGGAACAGGAGCAAGAAATATAAGAAGAATATTAGTTACAGTTATATTAGGGATATATACTTTGCAGACTTTATTTGGATTTATTTCAAATATAATGGGGTGGGATTTAGTCTCCCCATTAGTGTTGGGAGTATTTTCTTGGACTCAGCTTTTTGGATTATTTACATTATTTGGATTTATATGGAGCTACAACAGGACTGATGGATTTTGAATAGCAAATTAATTTCAATATTTGTATTCTTGATTTTGATAGTTGGAAGCGTTTATGCTGAAGAAGGGGATTATATCAATGGAGTTCCAGAAGAGTATTATAATACTGCTCCTGAATTTGCATTGACAAGATTTTTTTCAATATTCTCGTTTTCATTAACAGATGAATTTGCAATAGGAAGCTTAACTTCCAATATAGCTAAATGCGGTGTAAAAAGCAGGGATATAGGAAGATATGGCTGGGGTGATTATGGAAGCTGTGAGAATTTCATGAGAGCTGGAAATTGCAATACTAATACTTGTGGAAAAACAACTTCAAAACCTTCACTGCCTTCTGGACAATGTAAGGTTCATTCTGATTGCAAAGATAATGAATTTTGCAGTCCTTCTTCTAAGAAATGTATAGCACAATTAGATTTAGGGGGAGCATGTACTTATAATTATAATTGTTTAAAGGATATAAGCAATAATTGCTTAAATCACGTTTGTAAGCCAAAAAGCGAAAAGCCAACTCCAAAAAATGAATGCGTTATAGGAAGTGTAACTTCATGCCCAAATAAAAATCAAGAGATAATATGCAAAGAAATAAATGGAATTGCTAAAGAGATTACACAAAACTGCAAAAGTGGAAGTGTATGTGATGGTGGAAAATGTGTAGTTAAAAAAACAGAGACTTGTTCATCTTTAAATGGAAAAGTATGCAATCAAGAACAGGGAATTTTATGTTCAAAACCAACTATTGTTGCATCTGATACAAATATATGCTGTTTAGGAACTTGTAAAACAGAATCAACAATTCCAGATGGAGATAATGGAGGAACTGGAGATGGAGCAACCCAAGATGGAACAACTTGCTCACAATTAAACACTTTATTGGAATGTTCAAGAGATGATAATTGCAGATGGTCAAATGGATTATGTGAAAATAAACCAAAAAGAACAATGTGCATTTCAGCAGGACAGGCTTGTGGTTTGGAGAATATTAATTTAAATTTTGATGATACAGAAATTCAAGGGACATTTACTTGTGATGATTCCAAAGACACATTAATAAATGATGATTTGATTGGAGTTTGTATTCCTTTAGGAGGAGGCGGAACTGGAGAAGTAAAATTAGAGGAAGGAAAACCAACCCAAATATCTTTACCTTATTCAGATTGGAAAGATTCATCTCCTAAGTTAAGATTACAAACAGCCTGTTCATCAAAAGAACAATGTCAACAATATGAAAATCCAGAAGATTCAGAAGAAGAATTTACTATAAAATGCACTTCAACACCAGCAATAAGGGAACAACTATTGCAAGATACAAAAGAGGAATGTAGTGGTTCAAACATAAGGAAATTAATTGTAGCTGGAGGGACAACAGCTTGTCTTGGAGTAGCAACAGTAGCAACTGTTTTGACTGGAGGAGTGGCTTCTCCTTCATTAATAGTTTGTGGATTGACTGGGGCAACATTATTTTCAGGAAGTTATGCTTTGGAAATTGGATGTGAAATGTCAAAACAGGATTTGGTTGAAGGGGCTTGTTTAGCTACTTCAAAAACAAAAGGAGATTTTTTCACAGGAGAATTATTCAAAATAGGAGATACATCAATTAATGGAATAATGGCTTTAATAGGAATAGTCTTCATTATCATGTTATTTAGTGCATTAAAACAATGAAAGAATTAATAAGCAGGACACAAAGAATTGTAAATGAGAATATACACGGAGTAATATTCGGAGCAATAGCTTCAATCTTGTTAATTTTCATAAGAAACATAACAGATGAAACTTTAATATTTTTACTGACTTTAATATCAGTAATTGCTGGAATTATTATAACTTATTATTTTCAAGTTCCAAAGAAATTATTATCAAAGAATGCTGTTTTTATTATATTGGGAATGGTAATTGCATTGTCTGTATTTGGAGTATATACAGAAACATTTGCTTCAACACCAACTACTATCTTTGGAAAATTCACTAAATTCATATTCGGGAAAGTAATAGGAGTAACTTTATTTTCAAGCTTATTGATGGGAGTTAATATATTTTTAGGAATAATAGCCTTTGTATTAGGTCTATTTATTTTGGGCGTTCCAGTTGGAAATCTAATCAATACATTATCAGATAATTTCATCTGGGTTTTAGTTGCTATTGTTCTTGTAGCAGTATTATCTTTAGCATATAAGGGGAAAAAATGAGAATGAATAAAAAACAATTACAATGGACATGGATTATAGGAATTGTAATAGTCTTATTCACAATAGGAAAATTTGGAGATAGATTAGGATTTTTTGCATTAGATTATATAGATATTAAATCTCCTTCTGGAACAGATACTTATGAATTTGGAGACAAATTAAATATAACCGATTCAAGATTTGAACTTATGAAATCAGGACAGCTAATCGCAATTAATTACTTTTTAGACGGCAATCCTATAGGCTCAACTCCAAATTCAAATATAAATTATGTAGTTTATTCAGCAACATCTGGAGATAGTCCAGATGCAAGTTGCTCAACATTTGAATCTAAATCTTCAAATAAAATAGAAGATTTTGTTTTTGCAGAATCAATGATTGGAGAACACCAATTAAGCTTTGAACTGATAAGATATAGAACAGCTACGAATGAACAATTCCCAACAAAAAATTGTAATAATGTTGCTGGAACTGCTCCGACAGCAGAAGTTTTAGGCGGACAAACTAAAATTATTGTAGCTAAAGTAAATCAGTGTCAGGGTGGGAATATAATGCAGATTCCAATTCAATGCCCAACTGAAAGTTTAACACCCCAAATAATAAAAGAATATCAATGTATTAATGATGAATGGAAGATAACAAAAGATGAAAATTGTATTGCGGTTGGTTTACCCCCTCCAACAACAAATGGAACAGTAGATTCAGGAGTTAAAATAATAACCTTGACAGGAACTAAATTAGTCATAGAAAGAAATGGAGTAATAGAGACAATTGATATTTCACAAGATACTTCAAAGACAAGAGTTACAATTCCAGAAGATGGAAAAGTAACTTCAACGCCTTATTTCATTGGAAGTATGACCTTTCAAATTGTTGTAATATTAAGTGTCGTTCTCATAGCCATAGTCTGGCTCGTTAAATACAGAAAGCTAAGATTTTGGAGATGAGGCACTTCAGGTTTCCGATAGGAGGTCATAAGGCTTATGCCTCTATCGGTTTAAAAGTATTTATATAGAAAAGAAACATAAAAATGGTTATGATAAAAAAGTCAAAAAAGACTTCAAAGGGAGATTCTCAAATCTCACAAAATAAAATAATGGGAGGAACAAAAAATGAAAAACATAAATAAGATTATGCTGTCAATATTTGCTATACTTTTATTGAGTATAAGCTTTGTAGTTGCAGAAGGGACAATAGATAGTCCAAAGGCACACGCAGGAGTAACAGGGAACTATACGTTAAATGTAACAATAACAAATTCAGCATCTGGATATGACAATGTAAGTTTTTACTATTCCCAGCAGACAGGAACTCCAACAACTTGGACGCTTCTGGATTCTGTAGCAAATAATTCTGCTGAACAGGCTGAATTTACCTATGGAATAGCTACAACAACATTAACAGACGGAATAATAACATTTAATGTAACATTAAGCAATGATTCTGTTGGGGCAGTTGTTCAATTTAGTAATCTTTCAGTAGCGAATGATGTTGATAATAATGAAGCCAATTCTTCTTATGGAATTGGAACACCAGCAAACAATGGAGTTGTTGATTACAACAATGTAACATTAAATATAGGAACAGACACAGCATTGACAAACTGCACATTAAGCATTACTCCAACTCCAACTGGAAATAATACAATGGAGTTTACAGCATCCTCTGGATTCTGCGGATTCCATTTAAAGAATGTTGCAGATGGAGCATATACTTATAACTTGACATCAGAAGATGGAATAAACTTGACAATATTATCTACAAGGGTATTTGAAATAAATACTGGAACAGGTGCTGGTGGGGCAGTATTATTACAGCAACAGGCTCAATCTCAAACTACGCAAACACAGCAACAAAGCACTTCAACAATAATAATTGCAATTATTGTATTGATAATAGTTATTTATTTCTTCAAAAAGAAGAGATAAATTTTTATTTTTTTTAAGGAGTGAAAGATGGAAAGACTAAAATATGCAAGAAAAGAAGCTTCGAGATATTTGGAAGAGCCAAAAAGATATAAGGATAAAGGCACTTTTTTTGGAAAAATTAAGGGAAAAGACGAATTTGGCTACTTAAGAATCGGCAGAATAAAAGGCGAAGGTTCTTCTGTCAGAAGCATAAGCCACAAATCATCTAATCCAGAGCCTTTAAGAGTTCATAGCTATGGAAACCCAAAAACAATAAAAGCCATATCTAAAAAAGGAAAGATAGTTTTATTGGTAAGGAGAAAGTGAATGTCCTATAAAATCACAAATAAAGAGCTGATATTTTTAGCCATTATCGGAATTGCTGGATTTTTTTTTAGCAGTATTGGATATATAAAACATCTTGATACATTAAGCCCTTACTATGGACTATTATCTTATTATTTGATATGGTATGGGGCTTTGTTTATATTGTCTCATAAAAAATTCATCATCTGGAATTTCAAGATAGGAAACCCCTCCCAAGTATTGGGAATGTTGCTTATAATATTTGCTGTTGGGATTATTTTAAACTTTGAAAGCCCCTATGTCCAGTATGTCACAAAAGGAAATTTTGAGGGGGCATCCAATATATTTTTCCAATCAGAAGACGGAATTACATGGATTTTTTTTCAGGATGTTATGGGAATAAATAATATTGAGAGTTTAAGGATATTGACATTTGTAGTCACCCCTCTAATATTGTCATTAATAGGGGTATATCTTGTAAGCAGGATAACGCTTTAGAATGGGAGAGGGCAATGGATTTGGGTGGATTATTATTGGAGGAATAATATTATTGGCATTGTTATATTATAACAATCC
>ERZ1292637.320-Hain-H14-01um-R3-320-length-32361-cov-11_pt1 | contig 15906 bp, 27 predicted proteins | sample MGYA00564405_ERZ1292637 | MGnify/ENA primary metagenome ERZ1292637 (study PRJEB36523, sample SAMEA6512645) | groundwater metagenome | collected 2019-01-09 | study: AquaDiva: Metagenomics assemblies of 32 groundwater samples | reverse complement strand
GTCTGAGTGATGGTGGTCAGGTCATTCAAATCAGTCGTGCCATCACCAGTCGCACTAACCTGGTGCAGGGTGACGATGACCGGCGATGCATCGCTATCCATCACATAGACGAGATCGCCGACCTTCATGCCGAGCGAACCGCCATTGGTGATGTAGTTCGCACCATCGACGGTAGCGGCACCATCCGTGCTGGCGTAGGACCAGATGTTAGGGCCACTGCCGCCGAGAGCTTGGACCATCAGCTTGGGCGGGTTGGAAGAAGCATATGCCATTGTCAGTCCCCCTTATTCAGCAGCGTGGCCAGAGCCGTCATGGTTCATGACGACAATGCCGGTGTTCTGGAGCAATTTCGCGCCGGTATAGGCCGATGCGCGGAAGTAGCTGTAATCCTGCTCCTCGTCATAGCCCGCCACTGCCGAGATGCCCGCCGTGTCAACCGCATGGCCGATGGCCGAGCGGTGGAACATGAAGCACTTCTCCGCGCTGGTCGCCGCGCCCGGAAGACCGGGGTGGACGATCCAGTTGACGTTCAGCCAACGGTACATCATCGGCTGATCGCGCCATGCGCCTGCCGCATTGTCCATCGGCTTGATCGGCACATAGTCCGCCGAGCTGAATTCGGGAGCGCGCATGATGTAGGCGTAGAACGACGGCGAGATGGCGGCGAAGATATTGCCATCCCACGGCACCTTGGCATTGCCGAGGATCGCAAGAGCGCGCAGTGCCAGTTCGACCGAAGCGGTCTGGGTAGCGCCGGTGTCCTGCGTACCAGTATTCAGTTCGGTGATGATCTGGTCGTCGATCTTGCGGTTGATCGTGCCGCGCGTGCTGTCCTGCGCAATCTCCCGCTGGTCGCTCTGCGACTGGAAGATGTTGAACCCGGTCTTCTGCACAAGGTCATGCTGTTCGGTCAGGGTGGCAGTGGTCTGGGTCAGGTTGTCGTTGCGGGCCGGGATCAGGCCGTTGACGCCGCGCGTGACAGCGGTTGCGGAACCAGAATCCGCGACGAGGAAGGTCGCCTGGTTGCCCTTGATGACAGCTTCGGTCGTGGTGGTCATGCGGAGCAGGGCCTCGCGCTGTTCGAAGCCCTTGATCCATTCCTGACGATATTGAATTTGCGCTGCGGTAGCGGGCATGATTGGCCTCCTGAAAAATCGTTGCGATTTTCACAGGAAGGCCGGGATGGAGCGGAAACCGGAAGCGTTGGCGCGGTTTCAGGCTCTTGATCAGCCGCTGCGTGCGTTCCTTTGTCTCACTGGCGATGCGGCCGAACCGGGTATCGCGACATGAAATGCCAGAACGGCGTTACATTGTTTCAATCAGCGCCCCATGTCAACGAATTTTATCACGCGCGTCGTAGAGCGTGAGCAAGCGCCGCTGGAGCTTGGTCTGGCCCGCGTCGTCTTTGTCGCCTTTCCAGTACTCGCTTGTCCGGTTGCCCATCTTCGCTTCGATCTGGCCGATCTCGTCCGCAATGGCATCGGCCTGATTTGCCCCGGCACCTGGGACCACCGTCACGAGCGGGTTCTGTTCCAGCGCCAGCCCGGCGAGAAACTGGATCACGGCCGGATTGTTGCCGATGCTGGTCCCGTCCGGCAGGGTTGCGCCCATCAGCGCCTCCTGCACCGGCTCAGGCAGGGTGCCGAGATAGGACTTCACCGCATTGATATTGCGCTTGTAGTCAGGCCCCCATTCGCCGGTCAGCGCCTCGATACCTTCGGTCTTTGCCGTCTCGTTCCGGGCCTGCGTATCGGCGTACTGCTGGTCAACGATATCGTAATAGGTCGAGAGCATCGCCTCAACCACCGGCTTGGGCGCGTTCATGCCGTGCATCGCGGTGAGTATCTTATCCACGGCGGGCCGGTCATCATCCCCGACCACGAGGCCATCAGGCAGCTTTTCGAGATAGCCTTCGGGTGCGCCGGGGACGCCGAACATGGTGCGGTAGGCGGTCAGTTCCTCCTCGCTGGCATTATCCCCGAGCGGGCGGATATACTTGCCGGACGCGATCGCATCGCGCTGCTTCTTGAATTCGGCCATCGCAGCGGTTTCTGACTGGTAGCGCCCGAGATAGCCCAGCAGCTTGTCGTCAACCACGCCGTCCGCCGTCGCCATCCTGGTGCGCCAGTCGTCAACCGGCTTATCCTCGATGACCGGGGCGACAACAGGGTCCGTGGCTACCGGATCAGTCGCAACGACCGGGTCCGCAACGACGGGATCAGCAACAGGATCGGCAATCGGTTCATCGATAATCTGAACAGGGGCGCTCGCCATGGTTATTCCTCGTTCCTGAATACAGCGGTGTTGAGTGAAAGCATTTTAACGACTTGCAGGCCGACGAAGCGTTTGCCCTCCGCGAAGGATGTAGCGCGCTCACTGTCCGGCCAATAGGACAGGTCATTGATCCCGCAGGCGCGGATCATCAGCCATTCGAGCGCCAGCTTCTGCTGATGATCGCTGGCCTCGCCGCGCTCCAATGCCTGGAACGCAGCAGCGTGTTTAGGCTCCCATGCGGGGGGATGGTGCGGGCCAGCAGGAGGCTTCATGCCGCCATCCCCTGCTCGCCCATGAACTGCCCAGCCTTACCGACCGCCTGGGCAGCCTCACCGCCCTGCTGGAGCGTGGCAAGCAGTTTCTGCTGGGCGATCTCTTCTTCCTGCTGCTGGATGATCTTGGCCGCGTCTTCCGCGCTGCGCAGCCATTTGGCCGGAACATTGATGCCGTTCAAGGTATCGCGGAACGCGGTCTTTACATCCACGTCCGCCACAGCAGTTTGGTCTGCCGAGACGGTCTGCGTCATCAACGCGAACATCTCCTGATACTTCTGGCCCTTCTGACGCTCGATCGCGTCATGCAGCGGGCTTTCAAAGCGGAATGCGATGTCCTTGCCCTGGATGCTCTCCGGGATTTCATCGAGCCGCCCGAACGCGCCCATCTGCATCATCAGGTCGAATGTGGTCTCGCACAGCGCGCCGTTGTACTCGCTCTCAACCGGCTCGAAGATCGGCGCGGCTTGCCGGATATAGTCCTGGACGCGCTGCCCAACTTCATACGCGGTCATTTCCGGCCCCGTCACAGGCAGGCTCAGTTTGTTGACGAAGAACGCCTCCTGCAACTGCGCCATCGCTTCACGGCGCAGGTCCATCCCGAACGGAATGCCAGACTTGTCCTGGGTCAAGGGCCGCAAGACTTCGCCGAGCCGCTCGTCATAGGCCGCATCGACCCATGTGATGCCGCGTGCATAGATAGACACATCCGAGCGCAGCGCTTCCTGCACCGCAATCATCGGCGGATTGACGGCCTTCTCGCCCGCTTCCAGCAGCGATTCTGTCATCGCCTGGAGCAGGCGCGCATCCGCAAGACCCGCCACAGCAGCGGGGCTGTAAGCGTATTGCGAGCCGGAAATGGTCTGCCATCGCGGGACGACGTACATGAAATGGCGCTGCCCCACCGCTTCCATGACGTGGTTGTTATCGACGTCGAGGTAGATCGAAACGTAGGGCGCCGGATTCTGGTTGCTGCCACGCCCGGCGTATTCACCGTCGTACTGGGCGGCTGGCATGACGATGTGACGGCAATGGACCTCGTGATAGGGATCGCGGTTGCCACCCGTCAGTTTCTCGCGCACTTTCTCGTGCACGTTACGGAACGTCGCGGTCAGTTGCAGCGCGGTCGGCGTCCATTTGCGGTGGAGCGTATCGACCTTGCCTTCATCGTTCTCGCACCACGCGCAATCGCGCAGATGCCAGTTGCGGAACAACAAGCCGTTGGCATTGCGGTTGGGCTGGACCGAGATGACCGCGTTGCCGAACGCGGCATAGTCGTGGTCGCCTTCCTTGGTGGCGCGCTGGAACCCGGAAGCCCGGTCGTACATCGCCCGGCGCATGATATCGGTCTTGGCCTCGAACCACTGCAACGCAGCCTGGTCCTCGTCTTCCTCGCGATCCGTGCGCATGTGGAACCAGTCGATGCTGGTTGGCCGCAGCATGGTCGAGAACGCATTGCCTAGGTCGCGCCGCAGCATCATCGGATAACTGGTTGCAAGGTTGTCCGCGAACTCAGTACCGATCGAACGGTTGACCGTGAAGTCAGCGCGTTCCGGATACACGTGCTCAGCGATGTCCTGCCAGAGCGAGAGCAAGCTTCCCCGCTTCGACAGCAGGCGGTTGCTCATCGTGATCAGTTGGGAGATGTCCATCTGGATCACGGCCCGCCGAGTTTGGAGCCGGGTTGGTCGGTCAGGATCGTGCTCGACCGCCCGCCCCGCTGCAACTGACCAGCGATCGAGCGCCGTTTGGCCCGCATGACCGCTTCATTGTCGGGCAATGGCATGACGATGGGGCCGGGGCTGGCCGCAGGGGCCGCTTTGCTGCCGCCAAGCCCCAACAGACTACCGATAGCTCGAAATGGTGCCCCAATAACCTTACCCATTATTTCCTCCTTGCCGCCGCGCGGCCTGCGATCACCACTGGACGGCGTCCGTTGAGCGATCCGACCTGCCGCTGTTTCCACTGCTGCAGATCGGTCACGGCCTTCTGGCCCGCCCACCATGCCATAACGACCGCATCGCCGCGATCAGGGGAACGGTGCAAACGCTTGACCAGTTTGTCCTTTGGTTCAAGCTGGATCACCATCCCGCCTTTGCCCGCCTTGGTTTCGTAGGTCGGTGCGGTCAGGTCCGCCAGCAACTCCCGGTCATTGGGAAGCTGGATCGGGGAGCCTTCCTGCGTGTAGGGATCGAGCGCCTCGCGGAACCGCCAATAGGCCTCCGTCCGCACGTTCGAGAACTTGAGCTGGTTGTCCCGCGTCCGCTGAACGCTATCCTTTACCCCCATGTAACCGACCGCATCAACGCCGTTGCCAGCGAGGTGGGCCAATGTATCGCCGCCCCATCCGCCGCCGAGATCGACGATCACCTTGGCGTTGTCGTGACGACGCGCCAGCACCTTGCCCGCCACTTCCGCCCCGGATGGCGTCTCGACACCCGGTATGGCCTCTAGCGGTGCGTACCATCCATCAAAGCGGGTCGCGAGAACAGTTTGATCGGTCCCGCCCTGCGCCACATCGACACCGATGGAGCACATCGGTACGCCGACCGGCCGCACCGATTGCCAGCGGGCTTGCGCCTGCTTCACCCAGTCGGTTGGGATCGCCTGGTCGACCCCGTCGATGGTGCCCGCCGCGAAGTCGCCGAACTTCAGTTGTGACCGGAGAGGCTCGGGCAGGGATTCCAGTTTGGAGCGATATTCGGCGGTGTCGCGGAAGGGATTGTCCGAGAGTTTCGCCGGGATGAAGGTGAACGAGAGCGGCTTGTCGCCGGTTGAACTGAAATCATCCGGACCATCGACCCACAGTGGGCTGCCATCGACCAGATGCGCCCAGCGCAGTTCGCCGGATGTCGCCGGATTGGGCCATTGCAGGTCGAGCCACGGCGCGAACCACTCGTTGACCCAGTACCCATCGGACGAGCGCGGCGGGTTAGACGCCAGGACAACGCGGCAGCGTTGCCCGTCCGGACCACGGTTCCAGCCGAACAGTGATGCGACCTGTTCGCGCAGGAACTCGCCCGCCTCATCATAGCCCAGCAGGTCTCTTTCTCGCCCGGCATGCTTTCCCCAATCATCGGCCAGTTGCATCCCGGCCAACTTGACCGAGCGTCCGCCGGGCCACTTCCATTCCTTGTCGGTGCCGTTGAAGTTGGCCGTGCCTGCGATGATTGCCTTCCCCGCTTCCTCCAGCCCGTCCGTTTGCGAGGACTCCCGGCGGAAGATAATCGACCGCGTATGCTCCTGGCTGGCCAGCCCCATGAGCAAAAAACTTTTCCCAGATCCGGCTTGGCCGCCATACAGCAGAACGTCAGCCTTACTCAGATAGGCCTCGGTCTGCGGCCCCGGCAGCGGCACGAAGCGCATCTTTTCCCTGAGCGGGGTCAATTGCTGGACAAGGGCCGCCTTGTCATCGGCGCTCATCACACCGAGTTTGGCGGACACCTCATCCAGCAGAGACATCTCAACGAAGCATCTCAAGATAGAGATAGTCGATTTCCGCCGTCATACTGGCGGCCACCGAGGTTTTTGAGATGTTGATCGTCGGGGTAAGATCGGCCGCGGCGGTCAACGCGCCGGTCATCGTCGTTCCGACGTGTGCTCCGTTCCGGTAGAAGTCGGCCTTGCCTGCCGCCGTCAGCTCCACCCGCAGCACTTCGTATGTGTCGGCAACAGGCGCATAGGTGCTGTTCTGCGCCGTCGCGTCCACATCGGTTGCAACGCCGGTCAGCCACCACTTATCGTCGGTCATACGCGTATCGAACATGAAGCCGACCGCATCCGTCGCATTGCTGGTCAGGGTGTTGGCCGAGGCCGCGCTCTCAATCGGAGCTTCCAGTGCGGTGGCCAGATCGGTGAACCCGACGAACGCATAGCAGGTGGTGATCGCCGACAGCTTGATGCGCGTCTGGAACACCAGCCCGCCATTGCTCGCCTGCCACTGGAGCGCCTGGGTGACTTGCGCCATGTCCGCCGCGAGCCCCGTGCCCGCGTCTCCCGTGGTGATCTGCAGGACGCCGCCGATGCCGCCCGCGAGGATCAGTTCGCTCGATGTGGCACTGTCCGTGCCTTCGAGGAAGTTGTACTGGTCCAACGTCACATCACCGATGAAGTCGTCGAAGAACACCACGCGGTCGGGGGATGAATAGCCGAACTGACTGCCGTGCTCGCCTGCCAGGAAACCCTTGGGGACCATCAGGCGGTTCAAATCGGTGAGGCCGGCTTTCTTGCCGTGAAGGGATGTCAGAATACGTGCCATGCTAGTTGCTCCTGCTTGGTGCTTGTTGCTTATGGAGGTGCGCTCGCAGGCCCGGAGCGCGCGGGATCAGGGGGTGTTCGTTGCCTTGGACAGCGCGAAAACCATGAGCCGCGCCAGTTCGGTATCATCCATCGCGGGGATGAGGTCCGCCCCGTCCTTGCCGGTCAGTTCGTGGCGCTCGATGTGCCAGCCCTGCATCTTGGCGATGTCCACCAGCGCGGCGCGCTTGTCCCATGTCTTGATCTTCGCGACGTGCTCTACCTCAGCGGCATCGCCGCCGGGCACGCGCTTGGTCACCACCTCTACCGAAGCGATCGCCGCCGCCGTGTCGTCGTCCAAGTCCTCGATGCGCTTCATCGCGCCGGTTTTGGTGAACATGCTGCGGATATCGCTGAACCCGATGCGGCCCAGTTCGCGCACAACCATCTCGCGGCTGATCTCCGCGCGCTCCGCGATGGCCGCCAGAAGCTCCTGGACGCGAGCCCGTATCTCCGGCTGCGCGGCAAGGCGCGAGGCGCTGGTTTTGTCGCCATTGTAGCCCGCCGCGAGGTATGCCGCGTCCTGCCTGGTGCCTTTCGCCAGTTCCTGGCAGAACAGTTCGTGGCGAGGGTTGTCGAGGATCGCCATGGTCAGGTCAGACGAACCGGACCTTCGTGCCGGGACGAACGCTGAAGTCCTCCGCCTTGTCCGCCTCGATAGGGTAGGTCATGCCCGTTCCATCGGGGTCCGCGCCCGCCACCGTGGAGAATTCCACCGTGCCGGCAAGGCTCGATTTGATGCGGATAAGCTGAGTTGATTTGGTGAAGGCGGCCGATACCCCCGTGGTGCTGAGCGTCTGCTTGGCCAGAAACGGCACCGTGCAGACCGGAACATGCGGATTGCGTGGCACCTGCATCTCGAAAACCTTGCACTCATTCGCCATGGCTATACCTCACTGGAATTGAAAGCGTTGTCAGCCGGTTCGGTGTAATCGCTGATGGAGACGATCAGTTCGTCGCGGATAGCCTGGACCTTGGCCCCGACCACCCGCAGCGAGTTCTTGGCTTCCTGCCACTTCATGTCGGCAGCGACCATCCGAGCCTCGGCGTCATCCACGTCCTGCTGCGCGGCATGCTCGGTTTCGCGCCATGCCTTGAGCTGGTCGATCAGGCGGTCAACGGTCTTGTCCATCAACGCGCCTTCCCGGCAAGGAAAAGGCCGCAGGTTTCCCCCACGACCTCTGACGCAGAGCGCCATTCCGATTTACGGTACAAATGACGGTAGCGCACATCCTTGTCAAGCGTGGACCGCGCGAATGATCCCCTCGGTTGTGCGCGGGGCAATCGCGTCGAGCGCGCGCAGGGCGAGGTTGAGCACCATCATGTCGCGGCTGTCCCCCCGCCCCGGCTTGGCGTCGAGCAGGTTCGCGAGCCAGTACGGGCCCGCATCGGTGTAGATGTCGGACAGCAGCTGGTCGAGGTAGGGCGCGCAGGCGGGGGGGATTTTGCTCTCGGCATCCCTGAGCCATCGTTTGTCCGCGAGTGTCTGCTCCAGTTCGTCCTCGGCGATGATCAGGACGACGTTGCCTCGCGGCGAAGTGTCGAGCGCGCTGCGTGCCCTAGGAAGGCCGCACAAGCGCGTCCGCACCCTGACCAGCATCTTACCTGCCTCGTAGCGATCTTTCGCTTGTGAGGCCGCTCCCAGCAGCCCTGAGGCATAAGCGCGGCCCAGAGCTGTGCTGTAGTGATCGCCGTGCACCCCGCGCGCCGCCCTGACCCAATCGCTGCCCCGGTCGAAAATTGGCTCGGGATAGTTGTCCCGCTTGAGCCGTCCAGCCTTCGTGCGTTTGCCAGATTTCGATGGTCGTCCCTTGCGCGGCATTTGCGTCCCCCTCGTTGGTTGGCATGAAGTTGGCATCGGTTGTCCCGGCTTGATGGGTCAGGTTGGCCGGGAGACAAAATCGAGGGGCATGGGCGTGACACCGAACCCCCCCATAGTGTGGTTCGTCATCCGCATCATATTCGGCGTATTCGGGCGGTTCGTCATGCGGCGGGATGTCGTTCATCCAACCGGGCGGGTTGAACTGCGGCGGATGGATCACGTTGCTGCCCCGCTGCTCGGCATGGAGCGTGCGATAGGCGGACTTGTGATCCCCGCCGTGCTTGTAGTGGACGTAAAGATCGTAGGCATCGCCGAAGCAGCCCGACTTGCACGCCTCACCGATCCGCGCCGCCGTATCGCTCCCCGACAGGCTGACCCATTTCGAGCCGATGATGCGGGTTGCATAGGTTTCGCCGGTCTGGTTCGGGGAGCGCCAGTCCTCGGCCGAGCGCGGCGATTGCTCATAGCCGCACATTTCGAGCAGGGTCGCCACGCTGTTGGCAGCGTTGAAGTCGTCGATGATGCTGGCCCCGTCGCCGCGCGGCTTGCTGGCCCGCGCAAGGCCGTGCCGGTCTTGGCGTGGATCGGCGGGACATTGGGCGCGTAGACCGGCTGGGCGGCACGGGCCAGCGCGTGGTCCATCTCGATGCCTTGCGCATCCATGAACGCGAAGAACGCGCACTGCGCATCGTGCCATGCCGCGAACGGGACGGCGGTGTCGAGCGGCAGGACGATGCGCCAGCGCAGTTCGCCGGGGCGGGCATGGGGGCTGGTGTAAATCAGATAGGCGGCTTCCCCCGCGAACGCCTCGACCGCGAGCTGTATTTTCTTCGGAGCGTGGTTGCCGCTGTCGATGTCGCCGGTCAGTGAAACATAGGCGCCCCTGTCCCGCTGCGCCGCATGTTCGCGCGCGTCGTAGTCGGCATAGGTCGAAGGGATGAACGCCAGCCCGGAACCTTTCGGCCTGCTGCCAGGTTCCATGGTGAACAGTTCGGCCAGCGTGGTTGTCTGGTAATCCTCCCCGGTTTTTACGCAGGAATCGTGTGCCCCATTGAAAGAAGCGACAGCATGGCTGTTCCATGATTGGGCAGGCTGTTCTTCTGGCATCATGCCACTGCCCCCGCTATGAAGAGATCGCCCTGCTTTTGGGCTTGCTCGATGCGGCGGCAGGCGATGTCGAAGGCGTCGGGGTCTATCTCGATCCCGATGAAGTCCCGCCCTTCCTTGGCGCAAGCAACGCCGGTCGTCCCAGCGCCCATGAACGGGTCACAAACCAGTTCACCGGGGCGGCTGTAGTCGGACACGATAAGCTGCATCAGGCGGGTTGGCTTGCCGCCCATGCGCTCTTTGTCATCCCATCCCGGTCCGGCGACATAGCCACCGCGAAGAGTGCCCCAGCGGTGCAGCGCAGATGTGCGCGACACAACCAGCCAATCGGTCCATGACGAAGGGCCATCGCCTGCCAAGCGAACGCTGCGGCCCGGATGGAAGTAAGGCAACGGCGCGAACACATAGCGGCCAACGCCTTCAAGTCGCTGAGTGATGGTTGGCGCGAGGGTGTGGTCCGTCATCCAGACAATCCACCCATCGGTCGATTCCGCGAATTGTTCGGCAAGGCGCTCGGCCCCGTCGCGCCTCTTGCCTGCCGCAACGTCATCATGGCCCTTGTGCGTCCGTTCACTGTATGGCGGGTCGGTGATGATGTGCGCCACCTTCGGAAGCGTCGGCAGAATGTCCCGGCAGTCGCCCAAATAGAGCGTTGCGCGCCCGATGGTTTCAACGCGGCTCATGCGCGCTTCACCGCGACAACATCCCAGTCTGAACCATCATGCACCCACCGAAGCTGGTTCGGCCCGTAGCGGTGCTTGTCATCGACGTAGCCATTGCGAAATTGCACCGTGTATTCTCCCTCAGACGGCTTGCGCTTGCCGGAGATCAGCGTGAAGCCTTTCGCCGGGATTGGCTGGGCCGGCAGGGTCATGGCGGCGCTGCAGCACGGGCCTGCTTGGCGAGGATCGAGGCCACCATCGGGTCAGCGTGGAGCGCGGCGGATGCGCTCGGCTTGGCTTCATCCTTGACCCAATCCGCCTCGAACCCCTGCCAACCACGGGCTAGGCACTTGGCCAGCGCGGCCTCCATCGGCCACCCGGCGCGGCGCGCCTCCCGCTCGATCCCGTCCAGTGCGGTTTGCGTCATCGGCGCGCGCTTCCGCCGCCTCAGGTCTTGGAAATCAGCCCAAGTCTGGTCCCTCACCCCCTCAGGCTTGGCAGGACCAGCCCCCTTACGCGTGCGGGTGTTATTATCCGGGTGGGTATGGGGGTTGGGGTTAGAATTATTTTCATTGGGGAAGGGGGAAAGGGAGGGCGTTACGTCACGCGTTACGTCACGCGTTACGTCACGCGTTACGTCACGCGTTACGTCACGCGTTACGTCTTCACCTTTGACGCGGGCGCGGTGCCGGGCTTGGCGCTCAGCAGCCTTTGAACGCTCTGGCTTTGCACTTATCCGCACGAACTCGATCACGTCCGAAAGCGATAATCCGCGTCCTTGCAGGAATTCCATTTGTTCTAGGGTGATATTCACTGTGCCGCCCTCCATTCGGAGAACATTACCTTAAGCCGGGCCGAACGCTCCGCAGTCGTCTTCGCCTTGTGGCAGGAATGACAAACCAGCTTCAGATTCGCATCATCGTTTGTTCCGCCTTCAGACAGCGGGATTGTGTGCTCAAGTTCGAGATGTGATGTGATGTGGATGCGGGTGTAGATGCGCCCGTCCGAATAACTCCCCCACGTCCCGGCTCGGCGAATCATCTTACTATCCCCAACGCCGCAGATAGCGCATAGAGCGCCGTCACGAGCCACGACACGGGCGAACGCACGCTTGCGCCATGATGACGCTTTGCGGCTCACCCGCGCACCGCCTGATACACTCCATGGAACCGGCCAGAACTTGTCCCGGTCACACCGTTGCGGCGCTTGGCGAGGATGAAGTCGATCTTGCCTCTGGCTGCCTCCATGGCAATTTCCCAGCCGGCATCGCGCTTTTCAGGGGCCGTATGGTTGAGGTAATATTCATCCCGAAGCAGGAACAGAACTGCATCTGCATCCTGTTCGATCTGGCCGCTGTCGCGCAGGTCAGACAGCATCGGGGTCTTGTCGGCACGGCTTTCAACCGAACGCGAAAGCTGCGCCAGCGCGAACACGGCAACCCCGTTATCCTTGGCCATCGCCTTGAGGCTGCGCGACACCTCGGACACCGCCTCGTATTGCGAGCGGCCCTTGCTGTCGGGCGAGAGCAGTTGCAGGTAATCCACGATCACCAGTTCCAGCTTGTGCCCCGCTGCGGCCATGCGGCGGGCGTGGCGGCGGATCAGCATGTTGAGCCGGCCGATCGACAGGCTCCCGGTATCCACCACGGTAAAGGGCAGATCATTCACCATGTGCCGGGCCTTGACCAGCGCATCGGAATCACGGCCTCGTGCGGCGCCATCGCGGATGATCGCATAGGGCACCCCGTGCTGGCCATCGAAGCAGAGATCGGCAATCACCCGGCCCGCCAGTTCGCTGCCCGACATCTCCAGGCTGACATAGAGCACCCCATGCCCGCCCATGGCCGCGCCAAGCCCGTAGGAGACCGCGAGTGCAGTTTTCCCCATTCCAGGGCGTGCCGCACCGATGATAAGCTGCTTGGGCTTCATCGGGCCCAGCAGGTCGTCCAGTGCGGGAATGACGGTGCAGCGCACCCCGTGGTCCTTGGAGTCGAAACTCTGGAACAGTTCATCGATGCACTGGCCGAGCGAAAGCTGGGAAACGCTGTCCTGCCCGGTCACATTCATCGCCGCGTCGGCATAACTGACAATTTCGGGCAGGGTTGCCTCAAGATCGGCACAGGCGGCAGAGGCCGCGGCCAGCCCGGAACGCATCCGGCGGCGGGTGGCAAGGTCGGCAACCTGCTTGGCCACGTCAAAGGTGGCCAGCCCGGAAGCGCTGCCATGGAGCCGGGCGAGATAGACCACCCCGCCCAACGGGGCGAGGCTTTCATCCCCCTCGAAATGGCCACGGATCGCCACGGCATTGGCCGGTCTGCCGGCGAGTGCCTCGCGCATCAGCGCGGAATATATCCGCCCATGCACCGGCTCCATGAAGTCGGCATCGGTCACAATGTCGGCAACACGGTCAATCGAACCGTTCGCGGCCATCATGGAACCGAGCAGCTCGGCTTCGGCTTCGTAGTTGACGAGGGGGTCACTCACCGCCCCACCTCGAACGCTTCGGAAAACCGCAGGAACGATTCCGTCAGCCAGACGTTAAGCAATTCGTCCTCGATCAATGCAGGATCGTCGCGGACCATTTTCCACAGGGCGCTGTGCAAGCGGAATGCCTTTTGTGCCAGTTCGTGGTCGAAATGCGTCAGGGGAACTTGATTTGCAGGCGGCTGGGCCGTACTGTCATCGGGAGCCATAAGCGGCAGTCTCCACCTTAGATTGCTGAATGGTAGGGGCCGGTTACTGTTAACGCAGTGCCGGTCCCGCTCTTTGTGCCACAGCCGAATCCCGAAGTAAACGGGCGCGATTATTCACAGGTGGATTTCCACCCGTCCCGGCCTTTCCGGTTCCTCGAAAATAAAACTGGGCATAAATCGCCGGTCATTGATGGCCAAGGCATCCGCCACCCCATCGAGCGCTGCCTTGATACTGGCGACCATGTTGTCGGCATCCCTGTGGCGCTTGTCCGGGGGGTAGAACACGATCCGCACGGCGATCTTGTCATCCCCTTTCAGGGCATCGCGCTTTGCATGGAACCCGGTGGCCGCCACGGTGGACCATGCGGCAACCCGCTTGGCGCCCGCCTTGGGACCGACCTTGGCCCGCCAGTGCAGCCGCGCATTCGGAGACAGGGCCGGGCTTGGCCACGGAAGGGTTATGATCACGGCTTGTCCACCTGCAGGCCCTTGGCCGCGTAATGGCACAGGATCGGCGCGTGGGCCTTCCACAGCGCGGCAAGCAGGTTCCTGCTGCCTTGGGTCGCCCGCTGCGCGCGTTCGTCCATCCCGTCCTCGACCACCGGCGCAACAACATGCGAGAGCGGGCGCGGCGACCAGTCCGGGAAACGGACATGGACCATCCGCGCCACCGCGACAGGACCGGTGACAAGCGTGCTCAGATGCGCGCGAAGCTGCTCAGGTGTCTGCATTATTCCCCCCTGCAATGCGTGTCAGGCCAGCGCCCGCACGGTAAATCGTGTCGTGCGCCGCGCTTCGAGCTGGCCCGCGACCCATTGCCGCGACGGCAGCGGGCGATTGGCGCCGTATTCGTTGGCCAGCGCGACCATGATCTTACCCACGTCGCCCAGGTAGAGCAGGCGGCGCGCGTGGGCCTTGATCTCCTGCGATCGCGCGGGCCGGTAACGTTCGGTGCGATCAGCCATTGTCCACGTCCTTCAGTCGGCCCTCGTTCGTGGGCGAGGGTATGTGCTTGAGGCATTCAACCATGCCATCCGCCAGCCGCTTCCATGCGGTTGCGTCGGCGCAGGCGCGGGCGCGGGCGTAGGCGTCGGTTGCGTCGGCGTAGGCGTCGGCGTTGAACGCGGCCAGGTAGCGGTCATGGTATTCGGCGGCGGTAGTGGCGATAGACATGGTTCAATTCTCCAAATGATGGGTCTTGTGGTATTCGCCATGTTCCTTGCGGCGGATCAGCCGTGCGGCAATGTCGCGCTCCAGTCGCGGGCAGTGGCGGCAGCGTAGCACCGCCTTGGGATCGCCGCTGATGTAGGCCCGAATGAACGCGCGGATCATCGGAACGCCTTCCACGCCAGCGCACCAAGCAGTGCCGCCGTGTACAGGTCGGCGAGCAACACCGCCACTACTGGACCACTTTGGTCTTGTGCCGCACCGCCAGCGTTTCGAGCGCCAGCAAAGTCCGCGCGTTGGGGATGAGATCGCCGGTTTCAAACCGCGAAATGGTTCCAGCACTGATGCCCAGCTCAGAACCAAGTTCGGTTTGCGTCAGGCCCATGGCCTTGCGGGTTTTTCGAATGTCCATGGCGCTTGTTGTATGCACAGACACAATGCAGCGCAATCAAAATTTGTGTCCATGCAAAAATAGCACTTGCGGTAGCGCACAAAACAGCTATTCTTGGGCCATCAACACAGCGAGGCAGCCATGACCGACCTTTCCCGCATGAACGATTATGAAAAACTGCTTTTGATCGACCGGATCATCGACAGCCTTGCTGACGAAGGCGCGGGCGATGAACTGGCCGAAGGGCTGGGCGCCGCGTTCGAGCGTGTGGAACAGGCGTTCCCGTCCGGGCCGATCTATCCGTTCGGCAACTGCAATCCCGCTGTGTGGGCGGCATGGCGCATTACCCGCGATGCCCGCCTTGCCATGGCAGGTGCGGCATAAGCGCCACAGCTTTCATCGACCTTCACCGCTATCAGTTCAATTCACAAAGGAATCCGACAGTGACCAATCTCACCGAAACCGAGCGCCAGACGCTCAACGCCGCGATGGCGATCCTTGTCGCGAAATGCCCCTACAAAACCTCATGGAGTCTGTATTGGGCGCACTATAATGGGTGTAGCCCAAGTATGGGTTTAACCCTGTTCGCACCAGAAGGTGATCAGCATGGCAATGTGCGGGGCGACACCTTCGCAGACAAGATCGAAGTCGCGCTCGCCCTCTGCGCTGCCGAAAACCCGGACGAGATTCGCGCCAAGCGCATTGCCAAACTGCGCGCCGAGCTGGGAAATCTGGAGCAGGGGGGCATGAACCCGCTCACGGCATGGCGCAGCCTCAAGCGCCAGTGTGCGGACCACCCCAAGGCACCGCAACCGGACATGGCCGGGCTGATCGGCGCAACCCTGCTTATCCTGCTGGTCAGCATTATCGGTATCGCCGCCTGCATCCAATGGGGGATTGTATGACTAAGAAAATCGAGCGACTAACACCAGAACAGGAAGCGTCGCTTCCGGGTTTTGTTGAATACGGCCTGCGGCATGGGCTCTCCACTGAACCTTGTGACCGGCCTAAGGCAGAGGAGTCTATTCGCGCGCATTATGCAGCGCTTGGGCGCAAAGAGCCGCGCCTAATCATCTGGCTAGATAGCCCAATGCAAGGCGCGGTCGGCGCAGCCATCCTGGCGGGATCTGAATTTTCTGGGGATCAGGTCGGGGCTCAGGTCTGGGATCAGGTCAGGGATCAGGTCAGGGATCAGGTCTGGGATCAGGTCAGGGCTCGGGTCG
>ERZ1292637.763-Hain-H14-01um-R3-763-length-15970-cov-9_pt1 | contig 15970 bp, 19 predicted proteins | sample MGYA00564405_ERZ1292637 | MGnify/ENA primary metagenome ERZ1292637 (study PRJEB36523, sample SAMEA6512645) | groundwater metagenome | collected 2019-01-09 | study: AquaDiva: Metagenomics assemblies of 32 groundwater samples | reverse complement strand
AGGTATCGCTTCGGCATACGTCTTGCGGTCTACCACCTGCCAATCCCTAAGTAACTTAATCTCTCTAGCATCTAACTAGAATATAAACTATGGAAATACTGTTTGGAATATCAATCGGGCTAAATATTGCAACATTGATTTATTTTATAGATAAACTTTAACCCCCTAACCCCTATATCAAAAAGTGGTTTAAAAGATTAAAAAAGTTAAAGTGGATTAAAAAGGTAACAAAAAGACTTTGATACTACATACTATTATTATGCCTTCAGGAATTTATAACAGAAAAGCCTACGGCAAAGAACAATATAAAGTTCATACGCATATGGTTGAATGCTGGAATTGCGGGCGCAGATATCCAACTAAAGATTATAAATGCCCCAAATGTAAAACAAAGAATGAGGACAGGACAGTTTTTAATGGAGTTTATGGTGGAGATAAGTTATCAATGTAAATAATCGATCTATAAAATATGAAAAAAATCAAAGTTGGCATACTTTGTATATGCCTCAATCAAAATTATTGGCAGTTTGCCCAAGAGATGCTTTGGGGAGTTAACACCTTTTTTCTTAAACATTCCACTATCAAAGACAAATATACCACTGAAGTATTATTGTGGTCAGATATGCCGATAGAAAGTTTTCCACTAGGCAAGGTTTTCTCCACGGAACCCATAGAATGGCCTATGCCAACTTTGCTTCGTTATAACCTATTTCTTCAACAGGAAGAATATATTAAAGATTTTGACTATCTTTTTTATATTGATGTTGATATGAGAATTACTGACTGGATTGGCGAAGAAATTTTAGGCAATGGATTAACCGCCGCAGTTCATCCCATGTACCATCTAAAAAGAAATTTATATCCACCCCACGAACCCAATCCTGAATCAACCGCTTATATTCCCCTACCAGGCAGGTTGATTGAAGAAAATGGGCAAAAAAGATTTGAACCTCTTTATTACGCCGGTGGGTTCCAAGGTGGCAAAACCGAAGACTTTATAAAAGCAATGAAAGTTATGAAAGTTAGAATCGAGGATGACTTTAATAAAAACTATATTGCTATTTGGAATGATGAAAGCCACTTCAATAGATATTTATTTGAAAACCCTCCAGCGGTTGTTCTATCTCCCGCGTATATCTATCCTGATTCACTGATCGCAGATTATTATTACAAAATTTGGGGAAGAAATTACTCACCTAAAATCATGACTTTAACCAAGGCATTTAGCACTACAAGCGAAGGTGGGGTGGCTGTTAATAAATTAATGGCAACGATGTGATGAAAATCTCAATCATAATTCCAACATTTAATCAGGGGCAATATTTCGCCCAAACCCTAGATTCGACATTTGATCAAACAGTTAAGCCGCATGAAGTTATAGTGATAAATGATGGTAGCACCGATAATACTAAAGAAATAGCTAGTTCATATTCGGTAAAACTCATAAACCAAGTTAATAAAGGATTGGCATCCGCGAGAAATACTGGAATTATGTGGGCAACTGGTGAATTCGTATTACCACTAGATTCCGATGACATTCTTTTAGAAAATTGTTTGGAAAAAATTGAAGCTAAAGTTGAAGAAACTAATGCTGATATTATTGGATTATCTTTCAAAGAATTTGGAATATCTGATCGAGAGGTGATTTTAATGCCCAATCCCACGATTCAAGACTTTGTAACGGCGAATAGAATCGGTTATTGCTCGGCTATTAAACGAAGTGCATTGTTAGAGGTGGGGGGGTATAGCCCCAAGATGGTATGGGGTTGGGAAGATTGGCATATTTGGTTTGATCTACTAACGCGTGGTAAAAAATTAGTTACTATTCCAGAAGTTACATGGCTTTATCGAGTTAAAGAAAATTCTATGATACATGATGCCAATAAACATGCCGAAGAATTAAGTGCGCAAATTATTAAAGATTTTCCAAACCTTAAATGGCAATAAAAGAATTTGCTAAAAACAGAAAGCGTAATAATAAAGGGCAATTTGTAATTCCTGATAAGCCATCAAGTTTTAACCGAAAAGAATATAGGAAACAATACTATTTGAGGAATCGTGAAATAATAATAAAAAAATCAGTTGATTGGGGTAGAAAAAATAAAGATAAAAGGAAAACTGCTAAAAATAAATGGCGAGCTAAAAACAAAGAATTGACCAATTTTTTAACAAGAAGATACATCTACAGAAAGAAAAATGCTATTGGTCGGCATTCCTTAGAAGAAATCAAATGGCTATACGACAAATTTCCGACTTGCCCTTATTGTAATACAAATAAATCCAATACCATTGATCATATTATTCCTTTAAGTCGAGGAGGAACCAATGTTTTGTCTAATTTAATTGCTGTTTGCGTAAATTGTAATTCTAAGAAAGGAAGCAAAACACTATCAGAATGGAACCCAATGTTAAATTATCAATTCAATCAATTAGCAAGAGCTGCAAGATTCAATAAATGATAAATCCTGACATTATTTTTGGGAGATTGGGCAACCGTCTTTTTCAAGGGGCATATCTCTATGCACAAATGAAAGACGGAATAATTCCAGATATTTTTGTGCAAGACGAGAAATATTTTAAAAAATACGAAAAAGAAATAAAAGATATTTTTGGTAAAGGCATAGGTTATCTTTCACAAGTAGGAGTTCACATAAGACGTGGCGCAAATCCAATCAATCCAGCAGAACCCGCATATTCCGAGAATCCTTTTTATGTGAACTTGGGGAAAACAGATTACTATGATCGTGCGATGCAATTGTTTCCTACTGACAACTTCTTAATATTTTCCGATGATCCTGAATGGTGTAAAGAAAAGTTTAAGGATAATTTAAAAGTTCAAGTTATGGAGAAAGGGAATGAAACTGATGACTTTAATCTTCTGGCATCTTGTAAGGATCAGATAATTGCAAATTCTAGTTTTTCTTGGTGGGCCGCATATTGCAATCCAAATCCGGCAAAAGTAATAGTTGCTCCAAAAAAGTGGTATAGCGATAAAGTGGAACGTACTAAAATTCCTAAAACATGGATAAAAATTTGAAAATACTCATAACTGGAAATAGTGGGTTTATAGGTTCTAATTTGGTAGAGAGACTGAAATTACAAGGTCATGAGATTTGGGGCGCGGATATTAGGAAGCCGGAATTTGTTGAACCCGATCATTTTACTTTATGTGATTTGAGAGATCCATTGCAGACAGAAACGGTTTTTGACCAACCGTTTGATAAAGTTTTTTGTTTGGCGGCAGATATGGGTGGCGCGGGATACATTTTCAGTGGTGAAAATGATGCAGATGTAATGCACAATAGTGCCATGATAAATCTGAATTGCGCTTTTTATGCTACCAGGGCGAATGTTAAACAACTCTTCTTTTCTTCGTCTGTTTGCGCTTATTCAATCGAACAAGTAAAGCAAAAGATTAAAGAAGAAGACATCTACCCAGCCAATCCAGACTCTAATTATGGCTGGGAGAAAATCTTTAGTGAAAGAGTCTATCAGGCATTTGCTAAGAATAAGGGGTTAAATATTAGGATCGCGCGCTTTAATAATTGTTTCGGACCGTATTGTACTTGGGATGGAGGGCGTGAAAAGTCCCCTGCCGCGATTTGCCGCAAGGTCTTTATGCAAGATCCAATAGAAATTTGGGGAGATGGCAAGCAAATAAGAGAATTTATTTATATTGATGATTTATTGGATGCTATCGAAATTATTATGCAAAATCCAGATACTGGCCCGATAAACATAGGTCCAGATGAATCTTACACAATAGATGAAATGGTTAGAATGGTAAGTGATAAGGAAATTAAGCACATAGATGGGCCTATCGGTTTGCAAGTGAGATTAACCGATAATACTAGAATAAAGTCTTTGGGATGGTCGCCCCAAATTTCAATAAAAGAAGGCATGCATAACTTACAGCAATGGATCAAAAGCGAAATCCTAAAATCTCAATAGTTGTGCCTATCCATGATATGCAGCATGGCGATAGGTTTCTTTGGCGTTTGGTTAATTCTTTAACCAAACAAACTTTTAAAGATTGGGAGTTGGTAGTAACTAAAGAAGGCAGAATGGCGGAAAACACCAATGCCGGAATCAAGAAAGCGAAGGGTGAAATTATTAAAATACTTTATATGGATGATTATTTGGCTCATTCCGATTCACTTCAGGTTATTGTAAATAATTTCAAGGGTGGCTGGTTGGCAACTGGCTGTTTGCATGATGATGGAGTTTCAATAGGTAGCCCGCATTTTCCTAAATGGAATGAAAATGTAATCAAAGGCAATAATACAATCGGTTCGCCTTCAGTGATAGCGATGGAGAATAATGATCCCCTGTTGTTTGATGAGAACATGAGTTGGTTACTCGATGTGGAACTTTATAAGCGACTCTATGAAAGATATGGTGAACCAACCTTGGTGGATGACCTGAATGTGATTATTGGAATAGGTGAACATCAGATTACCAATCTTATGCCAGACGTGGAGAAGTTGGCGGAATATAATTATTTAAATTATAAATATGGAAACTAAAAAGGTTTTATTAACGGGAATTGGAGGATCGATTGGTTGCCATTTTTTCGCGCATATAATGCATAATACAGATTGGGATGTGGTTGGTATTTCAACCTTTCGCCACCGAGGAGAATCTGACCGCATTTCTCACATGTTTATTGAACATCCAGAATGGCAAAACAGATTAACAATGATAATGCATGATTTAATTGGGCCGATATCCAAAAGAACAAGAGAAAAAATTGGTCAAGTAGATTATATTATAAACCTGGCTTCTTTATCGGACGTTGAAGCAAGTATCCACGATCCGGTTACGTTTATTCAAAATAATATTTGGTTAACGCTTAATCTTCTTGAATATGCAAGAGAAACGAAGCCAAAAGCATTTGTACAGTTTTCGACCGATGAGGTTTTTGGGCCAACTGATGGGAAGTCTTTATATAAAGAATGGGATTCTCATGTTCCTTCTAATCCTTATGCCGCCTCTAAATCATGCCAAGAACAAATAGCAACTTCTTATTGGCGGACCTATGGTACTCCGGTAGTCATAACCCATACGATGAATAATTGGGGCCAAATGCAAAGTTCTTCGAAGTTTCCAGTTATGGTTCAGAAAAAAATAATTAAAGGAGAAGTAGTTGAAATCCATAGTGAATCAAATGGGGAGATAGGTTCTCGTTCTTATATTCACTCAAGAAATGTAGCCGATGCCATTTTGTTTATTTTGAGAAACACTAAACCATCTTTACATCAACCTCTGGTAGTGGATAAACCTGATTGTTATAACATAGCGGGAGATAAACAACTAACTAACCTGGAACTTGCTCAATTGATAGCAAAATTAATGGGTAAAGAATTAAAATATAAACTTGTTGATAGTCATTCACAACGACCTGGGCATGATCCGCATTATGGACTTGATGATAGTAAATTAAGAAAAATGGGCTGGAAGCCACCTATTAGTTTAGAAGAATCACTTAAAACGACTATTGATTGGCAATGCGATCATCTTGAATGGCTTTCATAGCTAAATCTTTTAATTTGAAAAAAAAGAAAATAATAAAATACGGTGGTTCGGTAACTGGACTTGAGGAAGAGCAAGCCATTATCCGTTCTATTAAAAAGTCCCGAATAACCAGAAACTGGCAAGAAGCCGAAGAAGGCAAATTGTTTTCATCGGAAGTTGCTAAGTTTCTAGGTGTTAAATATGGAATACTTACAAACAGTGGTAGCAGTGCTGGTCTTCTGGCTCTTAGCGCGTTGGAGTTGCCACCCAGAAGTGAGGTCATCATATCGGCTGTTACCTTCCCAACCATTTTCAATATTATTTTACAGTGCGGCCTCACTCCTGTTGTTGTTGATGCTAAAGTTGGCACTTATAGTTTTGAAGTAGAAGATGTAGAAAAAGCAATTACTAAAAAAACAAAAGCAATAATAGCCATTCATCCTCTTGGCAATCCGGTAGATATGCCAGGTCTGATGAAGCTAGTTAAAAAATATGAACAAAAAATCTGGGTTATCGAAGATAACTGCGACGGATGGGGAACTACAATTGGCAATAGAAAGGTCGGGAGTTTTGGAGATGTTAGTATCACTTCCTTCCATGCGGCTCACATTGTCTCAATGGGAGTCGGTGGAGGGGTTTTCACAAATGATAGACAAGTTAGCAAAAGAGTTAAGATGTATCGTGACTGGGGCAGACAAGCGGATATCAATAAATCTGAAAACAAAAAACATCAATCATTGCCACAAGATTACAACCCCCGCTTTATCTACGAAAAGGTAGGCTATAATTTTCAAATTTTAGAACTTCAGGCAGCGATGGGTAGGGTTCAGTTAAGGAAAATAAAACAAATTAAGGACGCAAGGACTTATAACTTTAAATATCTTTATTTAGGATTAAAAAAATATGATGACTTAATATTGCCTCAATGGTTGCCGAATGCTGACGTTTGTTGGTTCGCATTTCCAATTACTTATAATGGTAATAGAGGAAAACTTTTAAAGCATTTAGAAAAAAATGGTATAGAAACCAGGCCAATGTTTAGTGGTCGAATTGATTTGCATCCGGCTTATTCAAAAAGCAAATACAGAATTAGCGGGAAACTTAAAGAAGCTGATTATATTACCAAACATTCTTTTTGGATTTCGTGTCATCCATCACTAACTAAATCGGACTTAAAATACATCATTGAAATATTTAATAGATTCTTTAATGGAAAAAAATAATAAAGTATTAATTACCGGCGTAGCTGGATTGTTGGGCTCTCACTTTTCAAGATATCTTTTGGATAAAGGATATGAAGTTTATGGCATTGATGATTTGTCAGGTGGCTATAAAGAGTATCTTGACCCAAGAGTTGAGTTTTTTGAAGGGAATCTAGGTAATCAAGAATGGTTATCTGAAATTTTTTACGCAATTAAACCTGATTATATTTATCACTTTGCCGCTTATGCCGCCGAAGGATTGTCGCCGTTTATAAGAAAGTTTAACTATACCAATAACTTAATTTGTTCGGTTAATGTGATAAATGAGTGTATTAAAAACGAAGTAAAAAAAATAATCTTTACTTCCTCAATGGCTGTATATGGCGCGAATCCCGTTCCTTTTGTTGAAACCATGCAACCGGCACCAGAAGACCCTTATGGTATTTCCAAATACACCGTAGAAATGGATTTAAAGCAGGCTTACGATCAATTCGGTCTTAAATACAGCATTGTCCGTCCCCACAATGTTATTGGTATTTATCAGAATATCTGGGATAAATATAGAAATGTCATAGGTATTTGGATTAGAAAAATACTAAACGATGAACCAATTCAGATTTTTGGTGATGGCAAACAAAAGAGGGCTTTTTCGGATATTAAATATTGCATGGAACCGTTTGAAAAATTGATGATTTTGGGTGATGGGCAGATTTACAATCTGGGTTCTGATAAAGAATATACTCTAAATAAAGTGGCCAATATTGTAGGAACAATAGCCAATAATTTCAGTTATGATCCGACCATAAAGTATGTTGAACAAAGACACGAAGTTAAAAATGCTTACTCTAACCATGATAAAGCTAAAAAGGAATTAGACTTTGAAGATAAAACAAATATTAAAGAAACAATTAAAGAAATGTTTGAATGGGCCATATTGCAACCTCATCGAGAAATTAAGCAAGTAAAATACGAATTAGATAAAGGAATGTATAGTTACTGGAAATAATGGAATTACAACAACTATTCAATATACCAAGAATGAATACAATGGAACTAAACGACATCAATAGTGTCAAAGGTTTATGTGCTTTAATTCAACAGTTTTACAAGCCTCATTTCAAAATGGTTGAGGTTGGTTCTTTTGAAGGCATTTCAACGCTTTTATTTTCCAAGTTCGTGGACACTGTTTATAGCGTGGATTGCTATGATTATAAAGTTCCGCTAGAAGGCCGAATTCCAGAACATGACCAGTCTTTTCTTGAAGCAGAAAAATTATTTATTGCCCGAACTAAAAATATTAAGAACATCATCAAGATAAGAAAAACCAGCTTGGAAGCTAGTCAAGATTTTGAAATCCGTTCATTGGATGCGGTTTACATTGATGCCGAACATGATGAAGAAAGTGTTAGGGCTGATATTAAGATATGGCGGCCCAAAATTAAATTTGGAGGGATACTTAGCGGCCATGATTATCAGTTGCCTTATATTCAAGACATTTTAAAAGAAGAAGGATTTTTGAATATAACAATATCACCAGATAATTCTTGGGCTGCGCGGATTCCTTCAATAGATTTAGTTGCGGTGGCTTGCACCAAGGTTCCCGAAACCATTGAAGCAATAAAGAAATGCCAGGCTCAAATGAAATTTAATCATTCATTTCTTTTTACTCATGAAGATATAACAGTTGAAAACATTGAAATAATAAAAATAGATAAACTAGACTATAAGGGCTATAACGAATTTGTGGCTATGAAGTTGTGGCAATATACTGGTGCAGATTATGTATTATTAGTCCAAAATGACGGATATATTATTAATGTTTCTCAATGGAATGATGATTTCTTTGATTATGACTACATAGGTGCTCCATGGCCCATACCGCCAGAAGAAGATAAAATTTCTTATAAAACTCCCAGCGGCCGATTAGTTAGGGTTGGCAATGGCGGCTTTTCTTTTAGAAGCAGAAGATTATTAAGGGCTCCCACGATACTTAGCTTAGAATTTACCGATAAAGGCACGGGTTTTCCTCATGAAGATGGGTTTTTATGCGTGCATTTTAGAGATGAACTTGAGAAACATGGAATTAAATTTGCCCCCGTGGAAATAGCAGCGCAATTCAGCACCGAATTACAAGTTCCTGAAACAAGGAAAAGTTTTGGGGGACACAAATACATATGATATTAATAACTGGTTTTATGGGATTTATCGGTTCTTGTCTTTATAAAGCATTACCCAATGCTACTGGTATTGATATACGAGAAGGCATGAATTTGCTTACTTGCGAGCTACCGCAAAATATAAACCTGATTTATCATTTGGCCGCCCAATCTTCTGTAGAAAGTTCTTGGTGTGATCCGCTTCATGATTTAGATAATATCAGGATTACGGCACGATTGGTTCATGCTTACCCTAATGCAAAGATTATTTACGCCAATTCTTGCGCAGCAATGGATAAAAGTTCTCCTTATGGATTTTCTAAGTGGGCATCGGGAGAATACTTAAAACAATTTCATGCTAATTGTGTGAATTGTATATTCCCCAACATTTACGGCGAGGGATCAAGAAGCGTAGTGGATATTTTTAAGGGAAAAGACGAAATTACCATATTTGGAGATGGAACTCATACTAGAGATTATGTTCACATAAACGATATTATTGATGGATTATTAAAAGCCAAAGACTGGCCAAAAGGAGATTATTATATGGGCAGTGGTAAAAGCACAAGCGTTTTAGAATTAGCCAGTAAATTAGCTGGTAAATTAGCCAGTAATCTAAAGATTAGATTTGTTCCCAAGCGCAAAGAGGCGGCAGAAGTAACCGTGCCGAATACTACGCCAAATTGGGAAGCTAAAATAAGTGTATTTGATTATTTATGATAATAGGAGTTTTTCATCAATCAAGTGGTTTAGGCAATCAGCTTCACCGGCTCGTGGCTACACGAGTAAGAGCTGCTGATTTAGGTGTGGATTGGGGCATGATGTATGACCCAAATGACCCAAATAAAGAAAAAGGATTTAAGGGAGAAAATTTTATAAATATAGGGCAGTGGAACAAAGATATTAAAAAAACAGTCCATTACTTTAGCATCAATCCTGTGCAAAACCCTACAGCCCTGCCAATCCCGGATTCACCTGAAGTATTCACAGGAAACTGGATTGAAAAAGGCACTAGAGATGAATTCGGAAATGACATCAGAAGCTATGATCCGGAATTCAACTTCGTAGAAGATAATACAATCATAGATGGTGAATTCCAGGACGAACGCTATTGGGAACACCGGGAAAAAGAAGTAAATGAATGGTTAAAAGTTGAACCATTAGAAATGCCTGATGATTTGTGTGTGATTTCTCATAGGGGTGGAGAATTTGCTTTATATCCAGATCTATATTTATCAAAACAATATTGGGATTATGCTATTTCAAAGATGAGAAAGGTAAATCCTAATATGAAGTTTCAAGTTCAAACAGATGACGAAATCGAAGCAAAAAGAATGTTTTCTGATTTTGAAATTATACACGATATAGGTTATAATTGGCGAGCAATTCGCTTTGCTAAGTATTTAATTGTTGGTAATTCTAGCTTCTCAATATTGCCATCATGGTTAGGTAAAGCAAGGTTGATATTAGCTCCTAAATATCACGGAAGACACAATACAAGGGTATGGAGCATGGCTCAAAATTTTTACAAAAAATATACTTATATTGATCCAAACGATTACCTAATTTAATATGGCCTGCAACTTTTTTGTGAGTCGTTACAATCAAGATATTTCGTGGATTCAGGAATATTCCCCTTCTATGATTCTTTATGATCGAAGCGATGAGCCGATTCCAGGTTCGATTATCGTTCCTAATTTAGGCACAGATATAGCTGATAAGTTGCATTTCATAATTACGAATTATAATAACTTGCCCCCAGTTATGATTTATACCAAGGCTAACCTTATTCCAAAATACATCAGCAAAGAAGAATTTGAACTGGTTAAAGATAATTCATTCTTTACTCCTTTATTAACTAAAAACCATAAAGAAACAAGATATGATGGCACGGAAGAGTATGTTAAAAGGCATGGCACAAATAAAGATGTTAGTTATTATCAGAATGGAATCTATTGGGAAATTAACAACTTATGGTATTTGAATGAACATCCATGCAAGCATGATCCCCATGAAGTAATGAAAACTTTGGGTATAGACAATTTGGAATATGTGCCATTTGCGCCCGGGAGTGGATACATACTTACACGGCAAGATATTTTAAAGCATCCTGTAGAAAAATATATTAAATTATTAAACTACTTAACATATTCTGTCTATCCAGGCGAGGCACAGATTTGCGAGAGAGGTCTTTATACAATTTGGCGATGACACACGCACCAATACCAACGCAAGAATTAGAAGTGTTTAAACAACTTAAAGAGCTGAATGTTATTTTTGATGTGGGAGCTAGAGTTGACACTGATTATTTGGATATTTGGCCCAATGCCGAACATCATTTATTTGAACCTAACCCAGAGTTTTTTGACGAGTTGTATAAAAAAGTTGAAGGAAAATCTAATGTTCATGCGAATAAATATGGATTAGGCGACAAGAATCAGGTTATGGGATACATAAGCGGATTACAGTCATTTGTTGCTTCTGAGGCGATAAACAATCCTTATGCCATAAGTCATCTTTTGCTTCCCATGAAAACACTTGATACATATCTTCTTGAAACTGGCATCAGGCAGATTGATTTTCTTAAAATGGATACCGAGGGATATGAATTAAAGATACTTCTTGGGGCGACAAATTGGTTTCATATCATTAAGTATATTCAATATGAACATTGGGGAATTCATAATAACAAAATGATTATTGGGCTTTTACAAGATGATTTTGAAATACATAATATTGGCTATCGTAATATGTTTTGTATGAACAAAAAACTGGTTACTGAAGAAGAAAGGATTAGATTAGCAACCTATATTGTGGAAAACAAACTTTGCCAGCTTATGTAATTTATGCTATAATGGTTATAAGTGAATTATTCAAAAAATTTGGGTCAGACAAGTGCATTTCCCATTCTTATCAAATTTTTTATGATCCATTTTTTAAGGGTTTAGGAGAAGAAAACCCGATTGATCTCTTGGAAATAGGGATTCAGTATGGCAGCAGTTTGATGGCCTGGAAAGAATACTTCCCAAATGGGCGGATAGTGGGGATAGATAAAGTTGATGTCAGAAGATGGAAGCGCCCCGATGTTGAGTTCATTATTACAGATGTTAAAAATTATACTCCAGATCGGCAATTTGACGTGATAGTGGATGACGGCAGCCATAAACCAGAAGATATGGTTCATTCAATGCTTAGATTGACCAAATATCTTAAACCCAGAGGAACGATGTTTATTGAGGATTTTCATGAGGACTTTGTAATTCCAGCCTTGGAAGGACTGAAAAAACTGGAAGGAAAGTTTATTACTGAAGTTATGGATTTAAGCCGTTTCCAAAATAATCCTTATGACCGTTTAATTATTATCCAAAGTTGCCTATAGTTGCCTATGATTTATGATATTTGTACATTCAATGGTGAGCGAGAAATGTGGGAAATAAGATACAATGTTTTGCAAAACTTTGTAGATGAGTTTCGAGTTATAGAATTTGATAAAACATTTAGTGGCAAGCCAAAAAAAAGCGTATTTAACCAAAATTGGCCCAAAGTAAAGCACTATTTCGTTACTGAAGACATTTGGTCTAAATACTGGGAAGCGGCCAAACAAAGCCCCAATACTGAATATGGCAAAGGGGCTGAACATTGGATCCGGGAATGGTGCATGAAAGAAGCAATTCGTGATTGTCTGATTGATTTAAAAGATGATGACTTGTGTTGGCTGGGAGATGTAGATGAAATTATTGATGTTAATCAATTTGGGATAGATTTGCCGACATTTCAAAAATATAAGCTGAAAGTTTATAGTTATTATTTAAATAATAGTTCTAATGAAGAATTTTGGGGGCCGATTTTTTTACCTTATTGGGCCGTAAAGGATGGATGTTTAAATCATTTTAGAAGCAAGCTACCTAAAACTATAAAAACTTTTGGATTTCATTTTACTTCAATAGGCAGCTCGGAGAATATAAAGAAGAAACTTACTGATTCTTACACAAAGGACTCTTATGCCAATGATTGGGTGCTTGACAATCTTGAAGAAAACATTTCAAACAATAAAGATTTCTTGGGTAGGAATTTTACTTACAAGATAGATGAAGAAAGTTGGCCTGCTTATCTTAAAGATAATAAGGATAAATATAAGCATTTATGCAAATAGTTGAAGTTCCTATACAAAATCTAAAATCTGCTGAATATAATCCTCGCCAGATGACTGAAAAGCAGATCAAGGATTTAACTGAAAGCATAAAAGAATTTGGTTTAGTCGATCCGTTAATAGTAAACAGTCATAAAGGTAGGGAAAATGTGGTTGTAGGAGGTCACCAAAGGCTAAAAATCGCATTACAAGAAGGATTTAAGACTATTCCTGTGGTATACATCGATTTGGATGAAAAAAGCGAACAAAAGTTAAATTTACGATTAAACAGAAATTTAGGCGAATGGAATTACGACTTATTAGCTAATTTTGGAAAAGAAGAACTTTTAAATGTTGGATTTACCAATGAAGAACTAGATAAAATATTTAATTTGGAAGAAGACAATTTTGACGCTCAAGCCGAATATGACCAGATTGTTGAACCAACGACTAAATTGGGGGATTTATACCAACTAGGGTCTCATAGGCTGTTGTGTGGTGATTCAACGCAACCTGAGGCAGTTTCTCGCGTTATGGGGGGGGTCTTAGCGGATATGGTGTTCACTGATCCGCCTTATAATGTGAATTATGATTATGACTGGAGATCTGATCTTCATAAAGGGAAAAAAGTTAAACACAACTTTTTTAATGATAAAAAGTCAGATGATGACTACTATAAGTTTATAAAAGATGTATTTACAAATGCTTATAATTTTACGAAGGATAATGCCAATTTTTATTGTTGGTATGCTTCCAGACACCATACTCTGGTTGAAAGAGGGTTAATAGATAGTAAATGGTTAATTAGTCAAGTAATTAGCTGGATTAAAAATTATCCGGTATTATCAATAAGCCAAGATTTTCATCGAACTCAAGAGCCTTGTCTTCATGGATGGAAAAAAGGAAAAAAACATTTTCATAATAATATACACAACTTTCGAGATATTATAAACTGGGATGAATTAGATGAATTATTGGATATTTGGTATGAAAAAAGAGATTTATTGATGGATTATAAACACCCCACTCAAAAACCCATAAGATTGGCCGAAAGAGCAATTAAAATGTCTAGCACTATAAATGGTGTGATATTGGAATGTTTTAATGGATCAGGGTCCACTATGATGGCATGCGAACAATTACAAAGAAAATGTTATGCAATAGAATTAGACCCCATATACATTGATGTAGCAATTAAGCGTTGGGAACTCTATACTAATAAAAAAGCAATAAAACTATGAACGAAAAACCAAAAGAAATTGGTGAAGAATTGGGAACTAGAGATGAAAAAGGAAGATTTATAGAAGGTCATCCCGATCTAGGTGCAGGCAGAAAATCTGGTTCTAAAAACTTTGATACCATTTTTGAGGCAGCTATAAGAAAAATTGTAGAAGAAAAAAAGATAAACCTTGATGACCCCGAAAGAGAAATGGTAGTAAAAGCGGTAATTGAAGCATTAAAGGGAAATTTCTCTTATTTCAGAGATTTAATGGACAGAAAATATGGTAAAGCAACTGAGAATATAAATTTCAAAGGCGAAATAGAATCTAAAATAATCTCAATAGATGAATGATGAAATTGTTAAATTTACAGAACTTGCTAACTTCTTTCCTAAACAGATTGAAGCTCAAGAGGCTTCAAAAAGGTTTAAGTTTGTTTTATTCGGTGGTTCGGTGGGTTCGGGTAAGTCTAGGTGGTTAAGATGGATGATGATATTCTGGTTGATTAAGTTATTTACCAAATACAAACAAAAAGGAATCCGAGCTGGGTTATTTTGTGAAGATTATCCCAGTTTAAACGACAGGCACTTAACAAAGATTAAGTGGGAGTTTCCCCCATGGCTGGGGACTTATAATGAAGCTAAAAAGGAATTTACTTTAGCACCTGAATATGGCGCTGGAATAGTGGCTTTTAGAAACCTAGATGATCCTTCCAAATATCTATCCGTGGAATTTGCGGTGCAAGGAATAGATGAGATCAATCGTAATCCTAAATCGGTATTCGATATGCTGCGCTCTCGCTTAAGGTGGCCTGGAATTAAGAATGTAAGATTTCTAGCCGGTTGCAATCCTTTAGGCGAAGCATGGGTTAAGAATATATGGGTTAAGCGACTATTTCCACCTGAAGAGAAAGAACAGTATGAGTTTGTGTTTGTACCAGCGCTACCTACGGATAATCCTTATTTACCGCAAGAATACTATAAAGGACTTGAATCATTGCCTGAAAACCAGCGCAAAGCCTATTTAGAGGGCAACTGGGACGCATTTGACGAAAGCATGGATGAAAAGGGATATATCAGATTAGTTACTGATAGAGAGTTGCAATCGTTCTATGTAAGTTATGGCGATCATTCTGGGTATAAGATATTAGGCATTGATCCGGCGGCAGGAGGTGATAAATCGGCGATAGTGCTTAAATCAGGCAATTTACAAGAGGTTCTTTTCAATCAACAACTTCAAAATACAATGGATTTAGTGGGAGTGATAATGGATAAATATAGAAGTTCTCATGCCGATTATGTTGTTATAGATAAAACAGGAGTAGGCCAAGGAGTGTTTGATAGATTGCAAGAGTTGGATTATCCTTGCCGAGGCGTGTCATTCGGAGAAAAATCCGAAGATCCACAATTTGGTAACTTAAAAGCGGAATGGCATTGGCGAGAACGAGAGTGGCTTCTTTCCGGTGGCAGGCTTTTACATAATACTGATTGGAATGAATTTGAAATAGTTAAGTATAAAAATAAAGATGGTAAAATCATTATTCAGCCCAAAGAGGAACTATTCAAAGAAGGCATTCCCTCGCCTAATGTCGTGGATGCCGCGATTCTTACGCAAGTTGTAAGCGATAGCGCGGTTAAAAACGCTCGTGTTGTTAAACACATGCAAGGACGCGAGTTTCATGATATTACGCGAACTATTTGGCGCAATGAATAAAACAGAAGCTAAAAAATTCAAGAAAGAAATGGCGGA
>ERZ1292637.762-Hain-H14-01um-R3-762-length-16005-cov-6_pt1 | contig 16005 bp, 27 predicted proteins | sample MGYA00564405_ERZ1292637 | MGnify/ENA primary metagenome ERZ1292637 (study PRJEB36523, sample SAMEA6512645) | groundwater metagenome | collected 2019-01-09 | study: AquaDiva: Metagenomics assemblies of 32 groundwater samples | reverse complement strand
TTCATATCCGTGACTTTTTTCCAAGACGATGCCTTTTAAAAAAACCTTATCAGCAACCATCACTGCACCGTAAGGGGAATTGTCCCGTTTGGAACGATGATCCTAGTCTTATCCTGCGACATTTTCAACCTCCGCCTTTTCACCAACGCCACGGCCTCCGCCTTCGCGTTCTCGAAAAATCCGAGCATGAACACGACGCCGTTGATGCTCTCGTCAGCCGCCACGCTTTCCAGCGGGATTTCCAAAAACAACCGCTTCGGGTCTTTGTCGTCGTCCGAACGCATTACGAAGGATGACGCGGCCTTTTCCGCGTGGTGATTCTCTTGGGAACCCATTACCAGTCACTTCCTTTTTCTTTCCATTCAAAGAAGCTCCCGCCGTCATAGTGGAGATTGTCCGTCGTGAGATTGTATTTTCTCCGCATCTTCACCCACCGCTTTTCATGGTCGAGTTTAAGCTCCTGAAGGTTCAGAGTGTTCCGCTCGATCATTTTCTCCATCGCCTTGAGCTTTGAGTCCAGCATTTCCTTTTCGGCTATGTCGTGAATGTCCAACTCGACGAGCTTATCGCCAACAACCTTGTTATCGTTCAGCTTCTTCCTAAAAATGTCGAAGTAGTTCATGGCTTCATCAACTCCAAAAGTTCTAACCCCGCTTTTTTAAGAGCCGCTGGATCATCCCCAGCGCAATCGTCAACTCCGTCTGAAATGTGGATGCCGTGTTCTGCGAAGAATTTAATCAGTTTTTTGATGGTCACGCTTTGCTCCCATTCATGTTAAGAATGACCTCTATTTTTGGTGTGGATAATGAGTCAGTATTGTGCTGAATCCTTATGACCACATCGCCAATCTCCGCCTTAATGTCTCTAATGAGCTTGGCCTTGAACTCGATTGCTTTTTCCTCTGCCACCTTGTCTATGACGCTCGCAAGCGTCTTCATGATCATCGGATGGACAGCTTCCTCGAAACTGCCGACAGTAATCATGCTTCCACCTGGACTTTTTCAAGATTTCCGTCTGTCATTGCCACAGATTCAACTCCGCCAGTATTTTCATCGGACAAACTTTTATCAAGACCAGGCGAGATGCCGTGAATCGCCAGCCCGTCGTCATCCCTCAACTGCACCCCGGAGCAATAAATATCTCCCGCCTTCACGAAAGCGTAGCGCTTCCCGTCCTCCTGGAACTTCTCCACGCCAGCAGACGCGAACTGGTCGAAGAACACCCGGTCTCCGATGATGATCTCCTTCACGTCCGGCCCGATGGCCACGACGATCCCAGTAAAATGAAGCTCCTGATGCGTGTCGGGAATGACGATGTTCGTCCCCGGGTAGACCTTCGTCTTGAACTCCCATTCGAGAAAAACGTTCTCCTTGAGCGGAGTCACCGCCGTCACTTCCTCCCCGAACATCACCGCCAGCACTTGGTCGGGCTTCATCACGTTCAGCTTCACGCCGTCGATTTCGATGACCTTGAACGCCGCCCGCCTTCTAAAAAGAATCTCGTCATTCAATTTCAAATTAGAGTCGGAACATTTTTCCTCCAGGGCCACGATCTCCCCCTTCTGCGTGATCTCTTTCGCGGAATCGGGAATAATGATTTTTCCGCCCGCCACTTCCTCGATGGGCTTCACAAACAGCCAGTCGTGTCGCATCTTTACGGCTTTCAGCGTGTCGCTCATTTGGCGATCTCCTTTTTACGAATTACCAAGACAACAAAAGTTTCCGCTTCTCCAATGTCCAGAGGTTTTGGAACATTTGCATTTAACGTCAAATCCTCGAATGACCCCTCACGATGATAGAAGGATTTTGCTTTTAAACTTTCAAGTTCTTCCTGCGTCACCGATACCCCGCCTTCCCTCTCGGCTTCGCCACCAAAGAAGTCACCCGCACCGGAGCCCTTCTCTCGTCGCCTTCCCTGTAACTCTCGTCCATCGTCAGGAATTTCAGGCAGTAAAGCCCGATCGCAGAAGCAATCGTCGTGTCCATGAAACCCGACTGCGCTACGACCTTGCCCCGCTCGTCTTTGATGAGCTTCTGCATCTCCCTGATCGTCACCACGTCCTTGTCGATGAACGTCCTTTGATCGAGCGCGTTTGAAAGCGCGGAGAATATCTGCACTCGCGTGCGCTCATTCGTAGGGAATCCGTCCTTCGCCCCTGAATGATCTTCCGGCCACAAATCAGAAGTCTTGAGCAGGTGCGGGTATTGCTCGCCCTTGATCCGCTCCGTAGTCGCCCAGCCGTGATTGTTCAATTCCGGGATGAGCACGGCGTTATTCCAAAAATACCCCATGTCCACCATGATCTTTCCGAACTTGCCCGGATCACAGTGCCCCCGCCACTGCGCCACGACTTCCCAATTCGAACGGTTAAAAACCTTCGCCACCGAATAGGCCCCGCCCGCGACACCCTCGGCAACATCCCCGCTTATCAAAAACATCTCCCGATCCCGCGGCATCTTCCATATCTTCAATTCGCTTTCAGGGTTTGGAATGAAAGAAACGGTATGCCCATCGTCTGATAAATCCCCGACCCAGGTAGGCGCTTCGCACAGCTTCACATACTCCGCGAGCCGTTCCTGATTCAGGAAATGCCGCCCGGACGACAAGAATGCTTCCTGCGGGAATGACGGATGTTCCTGGGGCATGAGCTCCTTGTCCGCCTGGCGGGATTTCTCCAAGCGATACCAGTTGAACTGTTCGTTTGAAAGCGTGACATTGTAAAGATTTTTGACTGTCTGCTGAATGTTTAACTCTTTTTCGGTCAGATCGAACCGCCCAAAAATTGGCAAGACATTGTCAGGATCCATCCACCAAGCGAAAAAATGCCGTTTCCACGGAGATTTAACGGCCGGATCATCCCCCTCGTTCCACAGTTCCGCGAATTTCTCAAAGCCCTTTGCGGTCGTTTCCAGCCTGGTTTTAGCATGCCTTGATCTGGCATTTAGGACTGAAGTGAGAACGCTCTGATCGCGCCAATGAGCCACCTCCGAGCCATGGAAGCGCGTGATCTGGCGCCCACGGCCAAATCCGGTCGCTCCGGCCGTTCCGATCCAGTAATATGAATTCATTTCCGGAAAATATAACTCCGTTGCGCTATCAGCATCCAATTGCACTTTTAGAGGTGTTGGCAAAAGCTTCATGGAGTTAAGGTAGAATTTAATGCGTTGCATATGGATTTTGGTGTCGTCGATTGTATGGGCCATTGTAACGGCGTTGGTGTTCTCTTTAGTCATGCAGTCGAAAAGGAAGTCTCCCTCAATTTCAGAAGAAAAGCCCAGTTTCCTAGCTTTAAGGATCAGATCATCATCGGATTGTTCGACGTAGTATATACCTTGAGCTTTGTTCTGGATGTATGGGACGGTCTTTTCGTCGCGGTTTACGATAGAAAAAAAGGTTTCTCGGAAATACTTGGAATCTCGGAGCTTTTCAATCGTGGTCATTTCTGCCGGGGTGACAGACGCCATGGCTGGATTCATCAAACCGGCAATCCTCTGGATTCGCGCGCTTCGTTGACAATCTGGAGAAGCAAATTCACGTTGAGGCCGCGGCCGCTACCTATCCCATCCGTTTCATCCTTCTTGATGCCCAACAAAAGCGCACCACGATCCCACCATTTTACCTGTGCATCATGGTCAGGAACGTCCAAAACCTTAAATGCCGTGCTCTGCTTGCGCCGCGCATCCAACCCATCGGATACTTTCTGCACCATGCGGTCAATCGTGACATTATTCTTGGTGCATGCTTTTGCGATCAAATCTTTTGCGATCGCCAGCTCCTGTTTGAATTCTTCCTTCCCGGTCAGGAGCTTCTGATTCGTGTCGGCCGAGGAATCGGCATATCCGATTTTCCTCATGACTTGGCGGACTGGGATTCCATTCGCCACCATCCGCGCCGCCTTCCTGATCACTTGGCGTTCCGGCTTTTTCCCCATTCCGATAGGTTTCACACTGGTTGATTTGTTTGACAGATTATTTTGCAGATTCTGGAAGGTAGGATTGAAGTCTGAACGGAGCCGGCATTAAAATTTTTAAATGCGCTCATTTGAGTTAAACATACATCTTGTTTGTTATTTTGTCAAGGGTTATTTTCAGTCATCGAGCCCTGCCTTGTTTTTTGATTTAAAATCGAGCTGATTAAATTCAGTTTGATAAGCATGAGCTGATTTGTCCCAGGCATGATGATATTCGAGCCCATCAAATTCGTTATCGGGCGGGAAATATGCTGGAATTGAGACGCCATGGAATTGTTCAGGTTCAGGGCGGTGATTTTGCTGAAATTCGCATATTGATTCTATGTGTTTATCGTTCAGGGATTTTGATTTATACTCTTGTTTGAATGAGAGTTTTATTTGTGAGATAAAATAACCTTTTTTCTTCTCTGCTGCGTGGAGTCTATCGATCTGTTCGGTTAAAAGTTTCATGATTTGGCATGTGCGGCTGACGCGGCCGTCTCTGCTAAGATCGACGGATCCTGAGCGCATTTCTCCATTTTTATCTTTAAATCTGTTGCCTTGATTTTCTCTGTAGTGTGGATCTCCGATTTCAGACATACAAAGCGCGTCGAGTTTTGCAGATATTTGCTGATATGCTTCCGGGTAGTTGCGTAATTTGATTTTAGGTTTGGTGATTTGCATTTGATCCTCTATTTTTCCAGTCGTGGGCGCGTTTTACCACAGTTTCCAATGTGCAGGACAGTCCTTTTTTTGTGAGTTCATCGTATACGCCATTCATGCAGTCGGCAATAGGCTGCAGGGCTTCGTTTGTTGATTCGGTGATGCTGAAGATTTCCAGCAACAGGTTAGCGCTTTTAACGCACCTGGAGAAATTGGCCTTATCCCAAGTGGCGTAATCTTCCTGGGGCAGTTCCAAGAGCCGCTTCCAGGCCCTGACAAGCCGATGGGCAGGATGTTGTGAAAGTGCCTTGACCGGAGGATCGGCTGCGGGGCTTGACCCAGCTATAGTTGTTATAGGTATAGAAGGTATGGAAGGAGGATTCCTTAAATCATCCTTATGGATAGCATTAGGATGTTTTAAGGATAATTTGTCTTTGAGACGGTAATTTGACCATCTAACCTCATTTGCACGCCTTCCTCTTTCACTCAAGGCCAATATATGACCATTGATCTCGCCCCAGTCATTTACACGGTATGTATTACGGACTTTGACCAAAAACCGCAGTTTTAGCATGGCATCCACCATGGATCCTGGGGCTCCTTTCCAGCCACAAATGGCCTCAATTTCGGCCATGGAGTGCCCGCTCAATATGCCATTTAAGGCAGGATGCCGGCCGCAGTAGCACCATAGCCGGATTGGCAGATCGGACGCGCCCGGACCCAGGATTCCTACCAGGCGGATTGTTTTTAGGTTCTCAAAATAATTGAGATCAAGATTTAGGAACGACATTAAATTGGCCCCCGTTGAGCTTTGATTTTGGAGAACCTGGGCGTCAACGGAGGGTATAAAAAATCCGCGCCGGACGGGACGCGGGGAAAATAAAATGTTCTGATGATGCCCTGGTTCTCCATGCTCAAATCATGCAAAATCAGCGCGCGCATGTCAAGCCTGATTTTTCTATTTTCATTCTCCGACGGTGAATCGGGGAAAATATAAATACACATGAATGTGCAAATACTTCAGCTTGCCTATTGACAACTATCACACACCCATATATACTATATCATATGGATGATAAGACACTACTGAAAACATTACGACGCAAGCTCACCGTCATTAAGAGCCGCTGCAATAATAAAAACTCATATGACTACATTTTTTATTATGGGGGGCGCGGGATCAAATGCCGTCTAACGATTGACGACCTGATTTATTTATGGGGAAGGGACAATGCCGACTCAATGAAAAAGGCGTCAATAGACCGCATAGACCCGGAAGGCAATTATGAAATCAAAAATTGTCGGTTCATAGAGCACGCGGACAACATAGCCAGGAGTCGCCGCACGGCGTTCCCTTTGGAAGAAAAGAAATGCCCATTTTGCAGGAGGATATTCGTGGGGGTAAGGCAAGATAAATTTTGCAGGCCAGAATGCTGCAAAACCTGGTGGGTTTTTGAGTATAGACACCGAGCCAGGGAAAGAGCAAAGCAGAAGCGTAAAGAACAAGGATAACCGCATCATCAAATAACCCGTGGGGAGGAAATCAAAAATGACAACTTACACGAAAGAAGAAAAAAAGACCTACCTGGAAGGATTGAGAAATCGCTGGAGCGAAACCAAAAAACAGGTTGACGAAAAGAAGCTGGGGGAAATCAAGGCCATCATCCAGAATCATGGCATGAACGTTTCCCCCTACTCATATTATTTCGTCGCGCTTCAAATCAACCGCCTGGGCTGGGAAGGGATCCCCTACCTTGATTATAAGACCTTCAAGGGCTGGGAGTCTAACGGGTTCAAGGTTAAAAAGGGCGAGAAGTCGCAGATCAAGGGCATCACCTGGGTCACTCCTTATAAGAAGGATGCGGACGGCAATGAGGTTGAGGCGGACTTCACATTCCCAAAAGAATACTATCTTTTTGGGCGGCACCAAGTGGAGGCGATTTGATGGAATACATCAAAACTTGCCGCATGAAAGACATTTATCCGGAAGTCGTAAGGGGTTGGGGGACTAATGGCATCTACCATCATTTCACAAACGATGGGCATACCCTAAGCTATCCTATCAAGGGCGCGGAATTCAAAACTCCCGAAATGTGCGTTGAATACTTCAACAAAAACGGAGGTGTATGACATGGAGAAATATGAGAGGGTTTTAACAACGAAAGAGGAAACGCTGGCGGCGCTCGAAACCATGAAGGACAAGGCATGGCTAAAAACTTTCAGCGAGTGGGTGCTGGAAGAATATCAGGCGTTTCTGGACACGGGCAAATATCCGTATCTGCGCGAGGTTGTGGAGTTCATAAACAAGCGCAACGGGCTGGATTATGCAACGGAAGGATCGGAGTTGTCGGGCCTGGTATACAATGCCTCAAGCGTATTCCGGGAGCGGAAAGAGGATGCGGAGGGCTGGATCAGCCAGGTAGAGGAAAATCTGGCGCCATATGAAGGCAAGCAGGTGGGAATCAAGGGATCCAACATCCTGGGCGGCGATGTTATAGCCATCCGAAAGGTTGTCCGGGTTGCCGGCCGCTTCGCCTTTATGAAGCCGCGGGCAAGAAGCCGGGGAAGTTGGGCCGCGCCTTATGAGAAATTCCGGCCGTTGGCCGAAGGGGGTAAATAACAATGCTGATAGTGAAATCAGTTGAACCGTCCGAACCGATGGGGCCGCGCTGGGCGGCGGTCGGGAGCAACGGCGGGGTTATTGTAAAGACATTCGAGAACAGAATCAACGCGGTGGAGTTCGTCGAATGGCAAAACAAACACGAAGGAGGGAATTGACATGATGGAAATCAACCCCGAGGACTTGAAGCGCCTGTTATTCGGCCCTCCAAAAATGAAGCGCGGCCGCAAAGTACTGGACTTGGCCCCGGACGAGCGCGCCAGGAAAGAGGCGATTCTGGGCATGGTGAAGCGCATCATCGAAAAAAAAGAAAAGCTTGATCTTGAACTCAAAGAGACGAGTTTAATGGATCAAAACTGGTGGCACCACATCAAAACCAGCCACGGCCTGGGCGAACTCGCCGGGATCCAATACGACGAGGACGAAGGCGCCATCTATGAACTGGTGAAGGATACGGACACGCGCCGGGATTGACCGCCGCCGCTTGACAGGAGGGCCCGGGTATTTCCCCACCGTCCCCACGGTCCCGGGCCCTCAAGTGAAGCTGCGCAAAATCAGTAATGGAGGTGCATTGTAATGGGAGAATACGCGAAAAGAAAAAGCGACGGGCAAGAAGTCAAGATCGGGACTTGTGAATCCATGTATTACCTGCGCTATGAGGATAGGGATAAAGTCGAGGCCCTGCCCCACAGTCTTGACCCGTCAAAAGAATTAAATCTTTTTTGGCGGCTGCCGTTCCCTGGCGAAGATCATATCAGGATCGGAGAATATCGGGACTACAAGCGCGGCGAGCGCCTTTTCAAGATGGTGAAAGACGCGCGCGGGGAATCTTACTGCGAGGACTTCACCAGCCCGGAGTTGGTGGGGACACAGAACGGCATCATCCAGATGCGCCACGAGGAATCCGGGCTCTTGTTAAATGTCCGATGCCATCACGGCGAGAAATTGCCCGAAGCCGGGAAGGATGTTACACCCTTCTGGAACGGCAAGGGCTATTCCTACGAGCTCGCGCACCTGAAAAACACGCCGGACGGGGTTCTCCCGATCGTTCATTGCCGCCACTGCGGCAACATGTGGCGGTTTGCATGGGAGGACGTTATTCCCTACCTATCGGGCGAGATGCTGGAACGGCTCAAAAAGTACGCCGAGCCCGTCGCGGCATAAGACCCCGAAACCGTTCCGGCGTATTGTCCGGGCGGTATCACGGTTAGACCGTGACTGATGAAGGGTAAAAAGGAGAACAACGACAATGACGACAGAAGCGATCAAACTTACCGAACAAGAGTTACACGACTTCCGGCTATCTGACAAGCGTTTCCAATTCAATGGCATCACCTATCGCGTCGGCAAAATGAGCTACGGGCAATACTTCCTTGAACCTGGGAAATGCGGCGGGGAGCGTTCCGACTTCAACAAGGGCACAATCTGGCTGGTTAAAGACAAGCAAAATTATTTCGTGGCCGACTGAAGAAGGGTAAAAATAGGAGGACAAGAAAATGGAGAAACCAAAGATAGTATTGCCTTGCACCCCAAAAATGTTTGAAGAATTGACCGGACTCAAGGCTGATTTTGTGCTCCGCGCCGTCAATTCGCATGAGGAACTTTTGGAGGCGTTGAAATTAATATCCGCAAAATGTTCCGAGGCATGGCTAAGCGACAGCATGGCAAAACCAGAAAATAAAAAACTGGCTATCCTTTGCAATCAGGTAAAAACAATCTGCGAGGCCGCCATATCGAAAGCCGAAGCGGGAGGAAATTAACAATGAAAATAACCCACATTCTGAAAACAAGAAAACTGATAAGGCGGATGCGGAGGACGGGGACATGATAGCTCAAGACAAATACACGCAAAAAATCAGTGTCGCCGGTTTTGGGAATTCATGAAGCCCATCTACTGCTGCTGGGCGCCCTGCTCCGCTCCGTTCCTGCCGGACCACCCGCGCCGCCTCTACCATTCCCTGGAATGTCACAAGGCCGCCAAAAAAGCCTACTTGATCGAGTGGCGCAACGCCAGACGCGCGCAGGGGCTCCCAATCAACAAGCCTCGACGGAAAACAAATATCCCAAAAGGGACTTGACAAAAGGAATAATATAGACTATATTATTTGCATGAACAAAGTTTCCTGCTTATTTTGTCAAAAACTATTCCCGGCGAGCACAAATAAAAATGGACTCCCTAAACTTTACTGTTCAAAGCAATGCCGTGGATATAACAACATGCTCAATTCGCTTTCAAAAAAGAAGAAGGAAAAATCCAAATGAAATACTTCAAAACCAAATGTGTTAAGTGGCCAGGATATATAGATAAAGCAGGCTACGGAAAAGCAACTGTCCGTGGGAAAAGCAAATCAGCGCACAGACTTATATGGGAAATACTGAAAGGATCAATTCCGCCGGGGCTTGTTATTGACCATCTTTGTTTTAACAGAGCATGCGTAAATATCAGGCACATGGAAGTTACTACAATATCTAAAAACTCGGAAAGAGGCCAAGTCCGCGTCAAAAAAAATATCAGACAAATGGCATACAATAGCTTAGGCAGAAAGCAATCGGATGCTTTCGTGCCATGAATCTCATTCGAACCGTACCTGTCTCCGCACGAGGTTGCTTAGTCCGCGCCTACTGCGAGCATGATACAAGCGAAGGGCTAGGGTTTTCGGTGCCACCCGGCCCCACACTTCCATGATCTGCGCTGACCAACTCCGCAGGCGGCAGATGCGGCACAACGCCAAGCGCAAGACGCATCATGAAGCCATCCGCAGAAGGCCAAAAGGCACGATGACCTTGCCAGTAAAGGAGAAAGTGCAAATCGTGGACTTGGACAAGGCAAAGCCGGCTCCGAAAGAAACCCCGGGCTTCGCGCGCCGCCTCTGGCGCAGAGTGACGGGGACATGACCATCCTCGCCGTCCTCTGCCTCTTGGCTTTCATCACATGGCTAACGCATAAATTCGGGCTGTGGGCTTTCAGTTATTGGGAAGAATGGGACGAGTCGGGCAAATCGTGAAACTCCGCACCCTCCTTTATTTATACTTGTTTTGCTTCTTGGTTTTTATCTTCGCCGGCACTTGGACGAATTGGCATGCGATTGAACTTAGAGCAAGGGAGGCGACACATGAACTGGACTGACTGGAAGCTGACGATTTTGGTGATCCTAGCCATACCCATGTCCATCGGGCTTTTCGTGTGGGCGCTTGTGTTCTGGGATCTGTGGAAAAAAGCACGGAAAGAAGAAAAGCGAGCGCACCCCGTGAAGTTGCGCCCAGGCCCTTACGGGACGATCTTAGGCAAGGACAACATAAAAATAAAGGAGACAGAATGAAAAAATCGAAATTCGTAATCGTAAGAACCTACTCTGCAGGAGTTTTTGCCGGAGAGATTCAGTCCAGAAACGGGCAGGAAGTTGTCATGACCAACGCTCGCCGCTTGTGGTATTGGGATGGCGCGGCTTCTCTCCCTCAGCTTGCAATGGAAGGCACGAAAAAACCTGAAAATTGCAAATTCCCTCAAACTGTTGATCGCGTTGAACTGCTTCAGGCAATCGAAATTTTGGATGTGACGGAAGCCGCCCGTAAGTCCATTGAGAGTGTGCCTGTATGGAAGAAGTAACCTCCGGCTCCAGCGACGGCTCCGGCTACGGCTCCGGCTCCGGCGACGGCTACGGGTGAAAAATGAGCTTCCAAGATCGCATCGTCCAGCAAATCCGCAAGATCGCCGCAGATGAAAACTGGATAGAGCTTGACCATCAGGAAAACATCAAGATGATTTCTTTCAGCAATGCCGTTGACCGCATCAATGTTTACTACTCCAAAATGACGGTGGCGACTTGCATCAATCATCCGAAGCAGGGAAACACCCAACTATTTAGAAAGCATTGCACCTTCGAAGAACTAGCGGAGATTTTCAAAAAACCACGGATTCATACTGGGAAAGGATACAAAAGGAGAACCACATGAAAACTAAACAAAATTCAAAAGCCATGGTTGAGAAAAAGCCGCAAAGCATTTCTACTGCGTCTTCATCGTCTCAATCTCCAGCAGAAATGATACGGCAAGCGATCTCCGGCGGTGCTGACCTTGAAAAATTGGAAAAACTTTTGAGCTTGCAGGAACGGTGGGAAGCCAATGAGGGTAAAAAAGCGTTTCATCGGGCGATGGCGGCCTTCAAGCTCGATCCGCCGAACATTGAAAAAGACAGAAAGGTCGCGTATTTGAACGTAAAATACAACCATGCCTCACTTGCAAACGTCACACAAAAAATAAATGAAGCCCTGAGCAGGCACGGGCTTTCCGCCTCATGGATCGTAAAGCAAAATGGAGCAGTTTCCGTCACTTGCAAAATCACCCATGAACAAGGGCACAGCGAGGAAACCACTCTGACGGCTCCGGCAGACGCCACCGGATCCAAAAATGCCATCCAGTCCATTGGCTCAACCATCACCTATCTTGAACGCTATACGCTTTTGGCGTTGACCGGATTGGCGACTCACGAAATGGATGATGACGGGAAAACCACAGAAAAGACAAAGTTCACAGTTTCCGCAGAGGGCAAGGTGAAAAAGAAAGCCGTTGAAGCCGAAGTCGTTGAAACGGCGGGAGTGATATAAAATGTATAAAAACATGAGTGGATATCCTTCTGTTACTGCGGTTCTTGGAATCTTGCGAAAGATCGGCCTGGAAATGTGGTTCAAGCAAAACACGGCTGAATTCTGCGATGCTGAAAGCAGAAAAGGGAAGGAGGTCGGGACGATCATCCATTTCATAATCCAAGGCAGCATTGAAAAAGAGGAAGTCAGTTTTGATACGGAATACGACCAGGAGGTCATGTTCTGTCTCAAAGGATTGGCGAAGTTCAAGAAAGACCATCCTGAACTGAAATTCAAAAGAGCGGAGGTTGAAGTCATAAGTGAAAAGCACGGCTTCATGGGGCATTTGGATTGCCTTGGCGAAGAAAAAAAGGAACTGGTGCTGATCGACTGGAAGACGGGGAAATGCGACGTCGGCAAGGTTGGGAAAAGCGGACTTTCAAAGGAAAAGGAAATCCCTGTGATCTATCCAGAACACATGTATCAGGTTGCGGCCTATGTCGCTGCTCACAATGAGCAATTCGGGACAAAAATCAGCCAAGCGAAGGTGATTTGTTTTGCTAAGGACAAGCCAGTTTACGCATATTTGACCATTCACAAGCTCGTCCTTGACCGGATGTTCCAAGAGGTGTTTTTGCCTGCGCTTTCAATTTTCAAATATCAACAGGAGGAAGAAAATGCAAACGGATACAATAGCAAAAGATCAGGAGCTGGAAAAGCTTCAAAAGCAGACAGCATCGGTACTGGAAAAAGCAAAAGCATTCCAGCTGGATTCTGAATCACAGTTCGGGATCGCCGTAGAGGTTTTAAGCTGGATCGCGACGCAGAAAAAGAAGTTTGAAACTATCCGAATCAAACTGGTCAAGCCGCTGAATGACCATGTGACTATGATTAACAATACCATGTTCAAGCCTTTCACCAACATCTTGGCCGAGGCCAGGACAATCATGGACGAAAAAATCATTGCCTGGAATCGAAAGCAAGAAGCGGAACGGTTGGCCGAAGAAGCTAGAATCAGGAAGGAAGCTGAAAAATTGTCCAAAAAAACAGGCGTGGCAGTTCAGGAAATCATCGAATCCGCTCCGGTTCAAGCAGTTCAGAAAACCACAGGAACACTCACGATCACGAAGCGGTGGACATATGAGGTAGAGGATCCCTTGATGGTTCCCAAAGAATACCTGATGGTGGACACGACCAAAATCAGCCATGCCGTCCGCGATGGTATGAGGACAATCCGTGGAGTAAAAATTTACCAGATAGAAGTGACAAGCACTAGATAAAAGGAGAAATTAAATGCCCAAATGGCCTGTTTCAATGACGGGGGAATCGGAAAAACCTCCTCTTTTAGAAGAAGGATGGAGAGAGTTCAAGATCGTGAGCGTTAAACTGGTTTCCGAAGAAGAATCAAAATCAGGGAACGCTTATTTTCAATGGGACATGGAATGTGACGAAGGCCATATCCCGATGCGGACCACCCTGATCAAAGGCAAGCGGTGGCTGCTCAAGCAAATCCTTTCCGCCTGCGGGATTGAAGCCAAAGAAGACGATCCTGAAAAGAAATATTCTTTCGGCCCGGAAGACGTTGAAGGGAAACCCGTCATGGGCAAAGTCGTGAACAAGGAACAGAAGCCGTTTACCGGCACCAAAGGCGACTTAGTGAACCCGGAGCCGAAATCCGAAATCAATTCCGTAAAAAAGATTGATGGGGCGACTGCGAAAACATCTGACGCAGGAGATGCGCAGGACGACCCAATTCCCTTCTGATGATCGAGATGAACGGTTCCGACCTCCTCGAAGTCCCGATCAAAGAACACCTCGCGGTGTCCCGCTTGACTTTGAAGGGGGTCAGAGTCCTCATCTTCTACGTGAAGGACAAGGACGTGCTGTGTGCGCTGACGAGGTTGAGAAATGATGCTTGACATAAAATGGAGTGTATGCTAAATTTAAGGCAGGCCATGATCGTTAGTGCAAATCCATCTGTAAAATCATCTATCCCCCGACGGGGCGGTCGTGGCCTACACTTCTAACCCGAAGGGGGTCTTTTTATGATTATTAAGTTTGGGAATCGTATTGCTTTGATTGACAAAGAGGATTACCATAAAGTTACTTCATTTGGAACTTGGTATGCTAAAAGTCGTATGCATGTGGAAAAAGAACACCACAAAACCTACTACATAGTTTCTGCTCCGAATGGCAATAAACATAAAAAATTTACAACACTTCATCAAATTATCCTTGGGTTTTTTCCTTATCTTCCAAAGGGGAAAGTTATCCATCACAAGAATGGGAAGGGGTGGGATTGCAGAAAAAGAAATTTGGAAGTTACCACAAGAAGTCAGCATTTAAAAGACCATAAGCTAGAAAATCCTACCGGTTACAAGAGGGGACTTAGTTATAAAAATAGGGGGCTCTCAGAAAATCGCTTAGGACTTACTCCTTTTGGTGATGATGAATAGCCATTTTTTGTTTTTATGCGTGATGTGATGAAAAAAAAGGCGCAGATAAATGGCCTCTACCAACAAGCCGTAGATTGCGTCATGGCGACCTACCAGGAGAAGTTCAAGATCAAATACCCCTTCCAGGGCAGGGACGGCAAGATCGTCAAGGACATTCTGCCCATCTACGGAATCTCCATGTTCTGCGCCCTGTGGAAGGAGTTTCTGGAAATGGACTGGAACTGGTACGACAAATACAACCTGCTCCACAAGGTGCCTCACGATCTGATGACTTTCCGGGACAAACTCACGCAACTGCTTGAGGATGGGGCTTACAAAAAGAAGCTGAACGCGCTCGAAGACATGGTGGACGAGCCAGCTTTCGACTTCGGGAGCCTCGTCAAAGGCGAATGATGGAACTCAAAACCTGCGCCAACTGCAAGGACAAGTTCGTGTTCAGCCATGTGAATTACCGGCCAAGGGTCAGATACGAGGCATTAGGGGGGGAGTTGTTCACGACCGTTTACTGCTCGGACGCTTGCGAAGAAGGGATCCCCAAGGGCACGAAGGCGGCTTGCAGATGCGATTTGAGGAACTTGGGGCTGAGCGAAGGACGTGTGGGCGGCGAAAAGTGGGTTTGCCTGTTGCATGCGATGGTGTTTGAAAAGGTGGCGACATGAGAATTGGGCATAGGCGCCGCAGAGAGATGTTCGGTGGCCGGCAGACCGAGGCCGATCTGGTGATCTGCATGGTCAGGGACTTGAATACCCTGGTCCCCGACTGTTTCGCCTGGCGCATGGAGACCCGGGGGATCCCCAAGTGGACAAAGACGGGCTGGAAGGTGGACAGGAACGCCATGGAGCGCGGCAAGGCCGATATCGCAGGCGTGGTCAGGCCGATGGACAACTACGGCGACGTCTACGGCGCGGGCCTGTCTTTCGTCATTGAGGCAAAGATGCCTGGGGAATATCTCAAACCGCACCAACGGGAGTGGCTCACGGACTATGTGACCAGGGGCGGCGGGCGCGCGGCGGTATGCCATACCTCAAGCGAGGCCATGGAATTTGTCGGCTCTGTGCGGAGGCAAGTGCAGAAGTGGCCTGGGGAGATATTGGCTGAATGAAAGACCTCTTTGGCGCCGAAATCAAAGAAGCCGCCCCCACCGGAAAGGTTCCCGGCAATCCCCTGATCCGCACCTACGGCCCAGGCCCGGAAGGGAAAACTTGCAAGACCTGTGTCCATCTGTGGCGCAAGCGTATAAGCAAAACTTATTTGAAGTGTGATCTTCGGGTGGAGACGGCGGGTCCTGGTTCAGATCACAAAGCCAAATACCCTGCGTGCGGAAAGTATTCGGAGGAACAATGACCCTCTTTAAGCGTGGTGAGTGTTCACATCATCCATATAAAGAGCCACCATTTTACTGTAGGTTTTGTGGCGGGTATTGCCCGAGATGCAAAGATGCGCACCATTGTCCACCGTCTTTCGCAGAGATGCCAGGAATATATGGATGAGCCGTCCCGCGTGATTTGAGATGAGAAATAGGGCCAGGGTTGGTCTAGCCATCATTACGAGACCAGTGGGAACGGACAGGATAACGAAATGGCGATAGGTAACTGTCTGGATGCGGAGGTTATACCTGGGAACCGGAGAGAGGTTCCGGCAAGATTGATGTCCCCCAAAAAGGAGAGATAGAAATGGCTGGCATCGTATGTATTTTAGCCAGAAAGAAATGTGAGTTTACGGACAAGGAAATTG
>ERZ1292637.760-Hain-H14-01um-R3-760-length-16081-cov-8_pt1 | contig 16081 bp, 14 predicted proteins | sample MGYA00564405_ERZ1292637 | MGnify/ENA primary metagenome ERZ1292637 (study PRJEB36523, sample SAMEA6512645) | groundwater metagenome | collected 2019-01-09 | study: AquaDiva: Metagenomics assemblies of 32 groundwater samples | reverse complement strand
CTTTACGGAGACGATCCAACCGTCAGGCAAGTCTTGACAGTTTGAGACGGGTGTGGTATGAAGAAAGTGGGTGCGAATGACACGGACAAGGCTAGCTGTGGAGCATGGGCTCTACACTGGGGGGTATCCAATCCCCATGGGAAGCGTGTGGTGATCATTCGGACCTCAACTTAATACGAAGATATGAATTTGATGGAAAAATTACTTGCAATTTTTGGCTTTCTTTCCTTGCTGGATATCAGTCATAAAGTATGGTTGGATAGCAGAAAAGAAAGGCAAGAGGCCGCGGCCGCCGCAAAGATAAGCGAAAATTATTTTCTCTAATTATCGGATCTCCAACCACTTTTCGTAGACTGTTTTTGTAAGAACGCTATCGGCCTTGAGCCTGCTAAGCTCTTTTTTTAATTCTTCGCCGCGCAGTCCTTCGGTCAGTTGCAGTACCGCTTCGGCCCGGGCATACATGCCGGCCGTGGATGTAATATCGCCGATTTGCTTGGCGCGTTGTTCATCGTCAGCTTTTTTATACCATTGCGTTTGAATCAACGATGAGAGTTTATCGTGCGCCAATTCCCCCGCTCGTATCCAAAGGGCGGTGTTCTGCTGCGAGGTAAGCGTTTTATAGCCATATCTTGCTCCCAGTTGCGTCGGTGTGGCCTTGTGGCCACTATCCATCAAACGGCGCAATTCCTGCGTCAGAGGGTCGTTTTTGACTGCTGACGGCCTACTGGGGTCAATCATCGTCTCAAGAAAGCTGGCCGTCTCCCGTTTTCGTCCGAATACGTCAATTTGCGGTTCAAGTTTCTGCCTCACTCCGGGGATGCGTGATTTCAATCGGCCGAGGACGCCTTCCGTGCGACGCTCGAATGTATCCGTGGCGCGTGCCACATCCGAAACGATTGTCGGAATAATGGAGCCGAGTAGCCCAGCGGCATATCCTTGCGCAAATCTTGAAGGATCGTTCAATGCCTCCACCACCTGCTGCACTCCCTGCAAGAATGTCTGTTCCGTCAAAGACTTTCCAATTCCGGCCAATGCTGTGGAGAGTGCCGCAAAATGGCTGCCGGATTCATTGAGCGCATTCGCATAGTTTCCGCCAACGATAAGAGCGGTTCCGGCCGGACCCAAGACGTTCACCGATCTGTATTTATCGCCAATCTTAATACTGTTGGGAATTTTGCCCTCCAATTCCCATTGCTTCTGTTCACGTTCCGTTTTTGGACGATTCAATGCCAGCAATCCCTTTTTGAAGAGCTCGGCGCCGATCACGATAATGGCCGTACCGGTGATACCGCGCCCCAAACCTTGAGCGAAAAGACGCTGATCGAACCTACCGGTACCGATATTTTGGACGATCGTTTTTACGATGCCCACTGGACTGTAGTTGATTATTTGGGTAACTACTGCTGCTGGAGTTCTACCGAATGGAACAACAATCTCTCCGCCCGGAGCCTTCTGAATCTGTTGCGCGATCTTCCCGAGCGCAGTTTTATTTTGAAACACGGCTATTTCCGCATCATTCACCGCGTATTTCAACATTTCATCAGTGGGATTCTGCACCAGATCATCAATGAATTTTTTCGCCTCGGGTCCTTTCAAACCGGCATTTTTTGCTTGAGCAATCGCCTGGCTTTGGAGAGATCGCGCTTTGGCGCCATAGTAGAATGGCTGATCCTCCGCCCCTAAAGCGCGAAAGACAGTTTCTTCATACGGTTGCAATACCTTTTTGCCGAATGGAGAATCAAATCGCACCCGTTTGTAATCGAGCTTAGCGGCAATATCGCGTTCATCAAGACCTGTTCTCAAGTATCGCCATCCTTTCTCAAATCCTTCCTTAATGCCACCCAACGTCCCGCGCACCGTCAATCCGACAGTCCTTTTGCCGGTAAACAATGAGGCAACAGAATCAACTGCGACCGCCGGAACATCTTTGATGATTTCAGTGATGCCATGAAAGAGGTTGGAAAAAGTATTCAATCCCGTTGTTTTCAAACCGGTAAGCAAACCTGCTTTCCAAATCGCGATGTTTTTTTTGTACAGGGAAGACGGAACAAGATTGGCGATCTTATTTTGGAGTTCTTTGAATGCCATCGCCTTTTCTATTCCATCCGGCATGGCGATAACCTCCCTTGCCTCAAGCAATAATCCCTGCGCTTGAACGCCTGTTAATTCAGGAACTTTTTTTGCAGCCGTTTCGTTATATTTTTGAATTTCACGGGCCGCGAAACGCAACTGTCCTTCTGGCGTAAGGCGGCCCAAAATAGAGGCGGCCTGTACCGACTGCCCCAATTCTGTAAGATTCCGCGCGGAAAGATTCGCTATCTCGGCCGCCTTGGCATAGAGAGCGTTTTTTGTCGCCTGATCAGCAGCTTTTGCCGCTTCATCCGAATAATGTTTGACCAATTCAGCAGATACGGCTACGGCGTTATCATCAGTTCCGGTTCGCGCCAGTTGCTCCGCGGCATTGACATCGTCTTTAATGAGGTTCCGCGCCTTCATCGCAAGATCGTCAGTGCTTCTAGGAATGTATTGTCCAGCCACCCGTGCCCGCAATTCTGGAATGGCCTCCTTTACGCTGGTTACGAATCCGCGCTCTTTGGCACCCGTCGCTTTTTGAGCATACTTCTGAACGATTCGCTCGGCGATTTCTCGCGATTCTTTTTTAGCCGCCTCTATTTCTTTGGGTCCTTTGCCACGGGAACCCTGATAGGTTGGCGTTATCGCTTCCGAAATCTCTTTGGACATTTTGGTATGAATCTGCAACTCCGCAATACTTCCATCAGATAGTTGCAGATCGGCATTGATGCCGCGATACCCCCATTCATTCGGAGATTCAAAATAATTGTCAAACCTTGCGGACCCATCGGCTTTTTTGGCAATCTTATCTTTTATGGCATTGAAAGCGCCCGGAATTTCTTTTTCGGAATCATAGATTGCAGTTCCTCTGACAAAATCGTTGATGTCATTGAACCAATAATTCGGCCGTTTGCCCTCATCTCTTTTGCGAATTATTTTATTAACGACACTTTCGGGGGTTTTGATGCCAATAATCGCCTTCACCGGCCGTTGCGGAAGGCCATTGATGATTCCCCCCAACTCTCTTGACCTTTTCGGAGCGGTGTGGTATAAGTCAATTAGAGGAGTAGGATCACTTTGTATGGCACCAACAACCTCGTTAAAAATTGAAGAATTCTTCAAACTTGACGGATCAATTTTCAGACTTTTCGCTGATAGTACGGTGGATAATGTAGGTCGAGTAGATAGATGGGATATGGACAGTTCCGCCTGGGCTGAAAGTTCTCCGTATGCATGGGCGGATATTACTTGGGAAGGCCGTAAAATCCCCAAAGAATCTTTGCCCGCGGCCGCTTTAGCCGCCCTTGCCTCAATCCCATTAAAAGCGGGTTGACCAAGTTCCTTTCCCAAATCAAAATCGGGAGAAGTAATTTTTCTTACCAATTCGCGGGTTTTCTCCGCGTTTTTTGTTAGACCAGCATTTTCATTGAGATATTTCAAAAGCGCGGGGTCTTTTTGAACCAGCAATTTTTTAATATCTCCGAGCCGTTTCTTTTGTGCGCCGGTAAGCAGCGGAGATGTGAGCAAATCATCTATTGATTTCTCAACGACTTGAGCACCGGTCCTCTTTTGAAGAAGAGTCTGTACTTGCGTCTCGCCAAACAAATTTTCGAGAGGACGATTCTTGAACCCCCCCGATTGAATGGTATCAAGAACATTGTCTATGTTTTTTTCCACGCCGCGGAGCGTCGCCACTTTGCTTATATCAAGAAATTCAGTGAGTTTGTCGGCCACTTGATTCTTTACGGCCACAGCTTGATCTGGTGATAACGATTGCACCGCCGCGGCCGTTTTCTTTGAGATGCGTTCAACGAAATTCAATCGTTCTTGCAAAGCCGCAAAATCAAGGTTCTTGAACTGTTGAAGTTTCGGAGCAACTGACGCATTCCAGAAACCAGCGAGATCGTTTTCTCGAAACGTCCGAATGATATTCTGAAAAAACTTTACTTTTGATGTATTGAAGTCCAACGCGCGCGCCACGTCCCCTTCGTTAAGAAAACCGTTGATGGCATTGTCCAGAATCTCGATTTCTTTCATGGACTTATTCCGGACGTTCGTCATGATTGAATCGCGGATGGCGCTCTCTATCCCCTCTTTTGTGCCGGAATACGTCTTGGTTTTTATGAATGCACCAATATCTTCTCCGAGTGCCGCTCGGTTGCGTTTCATGAGCTCAAGACGATTGTGGCCGCTAATCACATACGGCTCGCCGGCCTTGAGATCAACCGTTCTACCGCTAGGTAGGGTGTAACTCACATCTTTATCAAAAACACCGACCTCCACAGGACTCAACTCCTCTTTCTTAAAGGCCTTTTCAATTCCCGCCACTTTCTCCGGCACGAAACCTTCCGCCGCTTGCGGTTCAAACCTGCGGCTGAATTGAAAAAGTTCCGGTTTCGTTTTTATCGCAGAAAGCTGATCCGCCGGTCCACCTACTGCCGGCGCCGCTTTTTCACTTGAGAATGTGAAGGCATCTTTTTTGAAGAGCATCGGCAGTCCGCTTGTCGGCTCCTTGGCCATGATCCCGCCAGGCACCTCTTTGATAAATTGAATCTTTTGGGTCCCGCCAGCTTTATTCGTAGCAGTGAGAAATTCACCGGAAGGAAAGCGTGCTGCTGAACTCACTGCTTCGTTTTTCACAAAGTTTTTCACTACCGCTTCTCCCCCTTCTTCAAGAGCTTGCCGCGCAAATGCCGGATCGCCCTTTTTTACAATCAATGAGGCAACTTCGTCTCCATATCGCTCGATCAAATTTTTGACGATTTGTTCTCCGGCTTTTTTGTCCCCGCCGCCCAATGGTGTTAAATCCAATCCTTTCATTCCGGCGACAAACAGAGGAGCAAAAACAAAAGCACTCCCTTGCGCGAAGGCAGGATCAAATCCCAACTTCTCCTCAAGATTCTTCGTAAATTTTTGAGCTTCCTCGCTCTCCGTGAAAATTCCTTTGATCGGTTCTTCACCCAACAAAAACCGTTCAATGCCGGAACGCGGCCGAAATTCTGGCTTGACTTCTTTTCCGGTCGCTATCGAAACCGCACCTGCGGCGGGTTCAATGGCGACAGAAGTGATTGCTCGTGCTGGCGCGCGCGCAATGGCGCCAACAATCTCTCCCGGCCTCCGCTCTTCAACTGGAACTGTCGGTTCTTTTAATACTGCCTGCTTGATCCCGGGCAACAACGGCGCTTGCAAAACAGTCCCGCCAATCCCGAACTTTTTTTTCAAATCAGAAAAGAGACTCGTCGGTTGAGGCGGTCGTAACAGATCGGCAATCTTCGTTTTCATTCCGCGCGATTCCAGTTGTGCTTTCAACGCCGGATCAATCGGAGACGGTGAAACGATGCCGAATCGTTCTTTCAATCCCGCAAATATCGAGGCCATGAATTTAGAGATCTCCAAAATCCGGCGCCGCGCCGCCACCCAGTTTCAACGTATTTCCAATAAGCCCGAGAAGCGATGCGGCCGTCGGATCATTCGGATTGATATTGATTCCGAGATTACGCATGTGCGAATCAAAATCCTTTGCTTTTCCAGGGTGGGCCTGAATGAATTTGTTTCGATATTCTTGATAGGCGGCGGTATTCACAAATCCATCAGATCCCGTCGTTGCTCGCAGATCGTTAGCGGCGTCATTCAAATCGTTTGAAACACCAGCAGTCGTTCCGCCCGTTCCCGCTCCCACGGGCTGCTCTTGGCCCACAACAACTTCCCATACTCGAGCGCCGGTGCGTTCATTGATGGCCACTTTCTTGATTGTGCCGTCTGGTTCTTTAACTTCTGTGATGTTCAATTTGTTATCGTTTTCTTGTTGCTTTTGAATGAAATCAAGATAATCTTCGTAGACATCTCGTGTCGCCGAAATCTCATCCTGGCCAGCATCAATTCGCGCTTTCATGGCTTCAAGAATCATGCTCTGATCTTCTTTTGAGGCATCGAGGTATCGGTCAACTTGCTTCTCGGAAATTCCAATCGTTGTGTTCAATTCCGTCAAAGTCCTTCGCATGGCATTGAACAAAGTCGCAAGCGGCGCCGCCTCTGCTGCCGTCATCCGCGAAAGCTGGCTGGCGTTCACAACGAAATCTTTAACATTGTTTCTGATCTGCTCGGGCAGAGCGTCAATCTTTTCTTCAAGAACACCGCTTCCTTTCAAAAGCTCAAGATACCGCGCGCGGAGCTCGGGCAAACCGGCATCGGTCTCAAGTTTTTTCAACGCATCCAAAGACGAAGGTCTGGCCTCAAGAGATTTGATGTAATCGGACCTAAGTTTAGAAATGTCTCCCAGGCCTTCCAATCGCTTGTTTAAGGCGGCCAGATATGGGTCTGTAGCCGTTCCACCACCAGTACCCCCGAAAGGTCCGCCTGGGGCAGCTGGTGCGCTCCCAGTGGCTCCTGCGGTCGTTCCTCCGGTCGGAGATGGAGCAGGAGTTCCTGCGGGCGCTCCGGCCGCACCACTACCCGGGCCTCTGGTGGTTATCTGCTGTCCAACACCAATTCTGTTTAGATCAATTATCTGCGGATTTAATCTTCCCAATTCGGCAAGGGTCAGGCCGTTACGCGCGGCAATTTTTGACATAGTGTCCCCAGGAATAGTCATGTACGAACCCTCGGCCATGGCTGGAGCGGGAGATGGAGCCGCGCCGCCCGGAGATGTCGGAGGCGCTGCCGGCGCTCCGGCGGTTGGTAGCCGAAAAATACGATTACTCCCCGGCTCGCGCCATATCTGGCTTGCTGTGAGCCCCGCCAGCCCCGCTTCATTCAAAATAAGAGTGGCGCCGGCAGGCGGGGTTGCGGTCGCGGGGACTCCTGGTGCCGGAGGGGATGTCGTTGGCGCGACAGACGGCGCGGTTGGTGCGGAAATTCTTGCGAATTGTCCCGTAGCGGGATCAATACCCCATCCCGCAGGAGCGGATGGGTGCTGTGTGATGGTTGTAGGGGTCGGAGGTGCTCCGGCGGCAGAAACCCCCGCAGGAGGGGCGCTGGGCGCTACAGGCGGAGCTGTAGGAGCGAGAGGCGGCGCAGATGGCGCCGGGCCACCCGGGTAGTTAGTGAGAAAAGCGTTCCCGCCCGTGCCCGGAGCGCCATAGGTGAGCAGCTGGGCTGTTTGCATATTGCCACCGCTTGTTGCCGACGTTCCAGTTGGAGGAGCTTGTGCCATCAACTGCCGCAAGATTGCATCATCGCTTCCATACTGTTCAAAAAAATTCTGGAAATCTTCCACGCCATGAGAAACTCCGCCGGTCATGGCCGATACTCCCGCCCGGCTGTTCGCGCGCACTCTCTGAAAAAATGCTTGTTCCGATTCACCCTGTTCCGGCCGTGAACCGATATAAAAGTTTGCTGGTAAAGGTTTAGGCATATTATTCCAAAAGTTTTATGATAGCGTGTAACGCTGTTTTTAATTGCGGCAAAGTGGTCGGTTCTACAAGCTGTTCTTTCAAGGATTGAATGGTGGCCTCACGTTCCACGCGCGGATGTACGGCGAGAACAAGAGCTCCGTTTTTAATCTCCGCGATCCAGCCATTCTTCAATTTTTCCAAATCTCCGACGCTTACATCCAAAACAACGTGATCCAACGCAGGCGCTTCAATCTCGCCCTCGCTCCACATTTTGAGTTCGTTATTTTTATAATAGCAGGTAATTTGTGCCATATTTACACGATAAGCGTGATTGAAGCTCCGGTTCCCCCAGCCGTTCCGCTTGCTCCAGTTCCGCCGTTTCCATTGGGACCCGTACCGCCAGCGCCACCGGTTCCAGCCGAACCACCCGCTACGGAAGTCGTCCCCGCGCCTGTTTTTGTGCCATAGACCAAAATTACAACACCGCCACTACCACCACCACCGCCCGCGCCCCCACCTCCGCCGGTTGATGTTCCGCCAACTCCATTACCGCCTGTCCCGCCGTTGCCGCCATTGCCACCTACAGCTTCAAAAGTTCCTGCGTGAGAAATAGTTCTGGCAAAGATTGATAAAATGCCGCCTCCGCCGCCTCCGCCGCCTCCGCCTCCGCCGGCGCCACTTGTTCCAGACCCATCACTTCCAGACCTGCCACCGCCTCCACCGCCCGAACCGGCGGAAGCGCCCATGCTTGTCGGCGAGGATTGATTGTCCATCAAGAAATACGCGGCAAAGACGTTCCTGATTTTATTAAACAGAGTGCCAGAGAGTCCACCGCCACCACCACCGCCACCACCTGCTGCACCGCCACCGCCTGTTCCACCTTCTCCCCCGCTAGCTCCCGCCACGCCCACAGCTTTTGTCGCCGCTGTTCCGCCTCCACCGTCCGCCCCGATAACGGCATTGCCGAATCCTCCCGCGCCACCCGCTCCGGATGCAGAGCTTCTGGAAATGGAATTACCGGCCGCGGCGGCGCCGGCCGTACCTGCCGAGCCCGGGTTCGCGCCGTTTCCTCCGTTACCCCCGACACCTCCATTGCTTGCGTTATTGGTTATTTTTCCGGTACCAGTGGTTGTCAAAGTTCCTTTTACAAAAATTCTGTATCCGGCCGCGTTCAAAACAATGCCGGTATTGATAGTCAGATTGTCATAAAACATATCTGACGAAAGCGTAGTGTTCACGGAGATCGTCACGCTGCCATCCGAACCGTCACCGAAAACATCCTGTTTTGCGAGAGGTTGTCCGTTCACCAATAAAGTTGTCCCGTCCCAGGTTAAAGAGTTTGTCGCCGTTCCGTCTCCAATGGAAAAGCGCGGCGTGCCGCTATCATTGCCGATAAACCAACCTGTCCCTGTATTATAAGCCGTCTGACCCGAGCGGATATGGCCAGCCGTAGAAATAATTATAGTTCCGGCATAAGTGATGGACGTTGAAAGTTCGTTTGCGGTGATGGAATTGGCAACGATTGAAGCCGCGTCTATATTTTGTCCTCCAACTCCGCCAAAGACTTGATACAAAGGCTCTACGGCTCCATTGATGGCGGTAGCGATTAAAACTTTTCCAGCCCCGACTGCGGTGGCCGCGGTCGTAGTCGTTTGATAAGCGGTCGTAGAAACAGCCGTATCAAGATAGATGTAAGTTCTGGCGGCCATGTTTCCGGTGTTCCCCGCGCCTATTGAATAGGTCGTACCGTCCGCCGAGATAAAACTTCCGGCAGCCCACGCCACCGTATCAAGATCGGTTATTGAAAAAACGCAAGTCTGACTCCATCCTCTAGCAGCGATATTGACCGCGCCTATGTTTACTACCACCGAAGCTCCGATTGTTCCGCCGGTAATGGTAACGGAGCTTGCCGTTAGTGCTCCGGCGTTGGAAACTCTGAATACTCCATCGGCAAAAAGCGCAGCGCCTAGCCACATATTCCCGTCAACGTCAACGTGAAATGATGTTGCGTCAGCTCCGCCGATGTCTATCGTAGAGGCGGACAATGCCCCGACAATCGTGAGTGTCGTTCCGTCCCAAGTTATTCTGTTCCCCGAAGGACTACCCAAAGAGAAACGCGGTGTCCCTGCGTTGTATTCAAGAAAAAATCCCGTGCCGGTGTTATATGCCGTCTGGCCGCTGCGAATGTTTCCACTGGTAGCCACCTGTAAAGATTTAACCAAAGCATCCGTATTACTGCTCAAATGCTCGATAGAGGTATCTTGCGGCGGGGGAGCGTTTCCTTGTGCATACAAAGTCGTCGGGACCTCGGCGACCTCGTTTGGTTCCGTAACCGGCGTATCCGGCAAGGTTTCCATTTTCACCTCTTTGTATTCAGTAGCCATAGCGTTTAGACAATATCCTCTTCATCGGTGTAGGTTATCGCCGCTTCAACTAAAGACGCTCCACCGACAAGCTCGAGGCGTATCTTAATTTCGTACCCTTTGAGGAAACCCGAGCTGCTGGTAAAAGAGAACTTTCTTTCATTGACCGCGCCGTGAGTGGCAAAGCTCAAAGTAGCCAACGTGGTGAATGAACCGGTGCGATCGGCATCGTATTTCACGACGATTGATTCTCCCGAGACCAAAGGTTTGCAAATCAGTTTAATGTCGCGAAATGTTTTCTTTTTGTAAGGAACATTCCCGTCAAAAATAAGCGTCTCCAAAATTACGGTGGATTGTTTGGTGCTCGTGGAGATAAGATCAATACCTTCATCAGCTCCATCTTTCCAACCGACATATAATTTAGTGGGAGAGGCCGCGTACACCGCACCGATCTGGAGACCCGTACCGGTAACCGTTCCGGTAGAAATCGGGTAATCAAAGTTCAAAACATTGGGATAGTTTTTTTCCACCTGACCCCATGAATACACTCCTTGGTAAAGCGTGGTTGAGGTGGTAGAGCCAGCGACTCCGACATGCAGCAGTCCATTAAAGCCGGTCATTGCCCCGGGATAAATCTCCGCAGTCGAGGTCGCGCCTACAAGCGGGATGCGTTTTATTTTTACGAGATTGCCGCCAACAACCTGATAAAGATTCCCGCGCGTGCCGGCTGCACAATAGAGGGTGTCGTTCTGATTGAAAAGCGCATTGACGCCGCTCTCGTTTATAAATTCTACAGAGTTCCACGTTGTAGACGTGCCATCCCAAGTGAAGAGCGCACCGACTTCGTAATCGGTAATGGCCGTGCCTTTCCACGCGCCGATATAGAGAAAATCTCCACGTACTTCAAGACTTTTTATTTTCCAGCCAATGGGTAAGGTGATTGCCGCATCAGTCCAAACAGAGGAACTGTCCAAAGTGCCAATTTTTCTTAGATGTCCTACGCACAATTTATTAAGAAAGACTTTGCACGGATGAAAAAGAAGATCGGAATCCAAGGTCTGATAGTTGTCGGTAAATGCCGGAGCACCGGAGAGCGCGCCGTATCTTCCGAGTTGGGCATTCTGCGCGTAGTAAAGATAGTCGTTAAAAACTTCCAGACCCTGTCCCGAGCTGCTGGCAACGGTTCGGAGTGATGTCCACGACGTAGCATCGGAATGAATTTTGCCATCGTCGGCGTAGGCGTAGTACGTTGTGCCGTTTTGTACGAACCATTTGACCAAGCCAGTAACATTCGTAGAACTCGCTTTGGCCATGGCGTAATTGGCCGTAAGGAGGTCTGGATCGGTCTTAAAGTCAAGGCCTTGCCCTAAACTAAAAGCTCCATCTATCCCGAGCTTGGTGCCGGTAGACAATCCTCCAAACCAACGATTAATACGCCAGATTTTCATAAACGCCAAAGTTTTTACACATTGGCGTTCTGGACGCTCTTATGATTCTCACGAAGTCAAATTTTGCGGGAATTTGTTTGGGTCCGCTAAACCCACATCTCTTTTCATCCTCGCCAATTCTCCCGAGATGACTGCGCTTTCAACCTTGGAGCTCCTGTCATTGATAAACTGGTCAACCATCGCGCCTGGCTTCTCTCGTAGTCCAATAGAATATCCACCGTCATACATCATCCAGTAATCTTTGGCTTTGGCAGTTTCGCCCTTTTGCTGGTAATAGATTGCTGTCGGCCGCCAGACTAGAAGGTCGTTATAATTTTCTGGAATCAAAGACATCTCGCCTATGATATACGCATCGCTTCCAGCAGAGATAGCTGTTCCCTGAAATTTCTTTTTAAGAGCTATGGCCGTATTACTGGTACGACTGGCTATTTCATACCAGAAACCATCATTGGTAACACGCAAGAATCTACCAACCATAAGCGCGGTCCAAACCGTACTCGATCCCGTTACAGCCGTGCCGGCATTGGCAAGCGTGGTTATCGTTCCCGTCACGTAATCATCGGCCGTCATGTCTTTCACAATTTTGTGGTAGTACATGGTGATGGTATTGCTGGCGGAAGACGGCGTGGGATAGATGTAGATTTGATCGTTGAAAATGTAAAAAAACTGTGGGATGTTGGAAGTGAAACTCGTTCCGCGCGCGTTAAGCTGCCGCCACAACACGTCATCTTCAATTTCCCTCATCGGATAGATGATGCTCCCTACCGTTACAGTCGCCAAAATCATCTTTCCGTAGTTGTACGGAAGGTAGTAGGCCTGTTGGCTGGCAACAGTCGTATCGGTTGCCGATCCCTCCGTAATATCTTTACGCAAAGCAAGCAGCACTCCTTGGGTTTGATTGACCAAGTTCTTAATAAGGGTCGTGGCCGCTGTGCTGGAATCGTTGGCAAGCTGTTGGACCTGCTCGTAAATTGTTTCAAAACTCATCATCATATCATTTCTGGTTTAATTTTCGCAGTTCGGCGGCGTCTTTCCGTACGCTCTCAAGGCGGCGATGGAAGGCACATTCAGGGTCAACGGTTTTCATGTCTTGATAGCAATTACACTTCCGCGGCTGTCCGCACAGAGGATTGCAGAGATGGTGGAGTTGGTGGCGCGGGCAGGACATATTATTTTTTTCCTTTACCAATACCCAAACCTTTGAGCATTACCAAAATCGCTTGAAGCAATCCCCTATCGCGCGTATCAATCACCGGCCCGACAGGATAAGAAGCGACAACCTCCGGCTCAAGTTCTTCGATCAGTTTCCATGCGTCTTTTCCAAAGAGCTGTTCAAAAGACATTTCGGGTTTGACCCAGCATTTTTTGTTGTCCAAATTGAGTAAAAATACTTTCGGATCGTCTTTGGCTTTGATGAATTTGAACGGCATATCTTTAGAGGCCGGGGCCTTGGTTAAGAATTTAGTATCGCGCTTGTCTTTCAAGATTTTACCCGCGAGCTGCACATAGTTCGGAGAAATGACGCGGATATCCAGCGCGGACCGTTCCCACCAGTTCAAATCAATCCACCAACCGTAATGCTGCGGAAGAAGCGAGAGTTCGGTGTATCTCTTCACCGCCTCAATGTTGCTCTCTCCCAAGACATCGAAGCGACACCACATGTGGCCAAATCCTCCTTCATTGTACAAAGGCAGGATTCCTGTTCTGGTGTTGAAATTAGAGCCGACGTTACCTGTAACGCCCACTGGCGTTTCTACGAGCACCTGATACATTGCCGCACGACGCAGATCATCCAAGGTCAAGTAGCCTTCGATCTGGAAATGCTTCGCTTCTTCATGCATCGCTTCCGTCAAAACGGACGGGTCCTGCGCGACGCTCTCATCTGTGTCAGCCAAATCGCGTGCCGATAAAGTTTCCTCCAAACAAATGCCTTTATTTTTGATTACGCCCAAGGCTTCATTGACAATCGTTCCGCCCGGATAGTGTTTGACCTGCTTGTAGGTATAGGCCCAACTCTGGCAATTCGGATTTCCATCTTTGACAAAGGAATTCCACATGTTCAAAAACGCACAAGTGGCGTGGACGCAGCTGACCACTCTGCCCTGATACACAATAAATTCCGGTTTCGCGAGAGGACTGGTAAGCAACTGTTCGATCCTACCGAGCGGTTTGAAGTCCGTTGGCGCGGCGCCAAGAATCTCCTGATCAAGAACGTGATCCCTCGCGTCCGGTTTATGAACCAAGCCGGATGATTTTTGTTCTAAAAAATGTTTGAGTAGTTCGTTTGACATACATTATTTACCCGCTCGCCAGCAAATCCACGCTCCCCACGCGCAGAGTCCAAAGACGAACACAAGTACGAGCAGAGAAGTCATTATTGTTCTCATCGTTTCAAGTTCCATACGAGCTCTCATTTTCTTCACCCCCTCAACCCGAGCGGCAAGGACGGAACCTTGCAACTACGGGCGTGTATACATCGCGCGCGCGAGTTCAGGGAATGAATCAATCTCTCACAAACTTAATTCCTCTTATCCCAGGGATAAACCCCCATCCATATCTCAAAAGCCACCCGATTGAACAAGTCGCGCTATCGCCACCAGTCTTTGAATAATCAATAGCCACCATCCATTCTTTTTTAGGAGAATCAAACCAGAAACCGTAACAGAGATTTATATCGCACTTGGTATGGACTATTGTGATGGTCATATCTAATCGGCATTGAGCCAATATGAGCACTACTTATTTTCTTTCTGGCTTCTTCAGAATGTTTTTTGCCTAGATTACCGTGCGACATAGCTCATACAGTTTTTATCGTGTTTGGCGGCGCAGGCGCTTTAATCTGCAAGATCTTCTGCTTGCACATCCAACAGCTTCCGTTAATCATCGCCTTGTGCTTGCACTGATTGACAATTTGAAACGCTGCCATCCGTTTGAATTCCTTAACGTAGAAAGACTTGCCTGCAAATCTGCTGAATATGACGGGGTATTTTTTCTGCACCTTTATTTTCGGCGGTTTTTCAACCTTGATTCCCTTGCCCTCGGTTAAATTCAATACCCAGGAACGTATCGTCGCATAATTCCTGCCCACGGCCCGGCCGGTCGCGGAGTAACTACCATTCTCTCTATAAAGAGCCACGGCTTTATCTATTTCGTCTTGCAGGGCTCTTTTGTCTCCTGCGCGCATATCATTTTACTTTCCAAGGAACCTGCACAGAAAGCACCGCGCGCTCAATGCTCGTTCAAGCTGTTCCCTCGTTTTCTCAAGTTCTTCTTGCATGCCGACCATGGCGCAATTATCACCCTCGGCGTTATTCAGCGTCGCCAATGCCGAAGCAATTAAAACATCCAAATCCTTCCATCTCACGAGCGCTTCTGTTGCCTTGCCGGAAGCGACAAGCTCATTGAGTTCTTTGGAGACCTGTAGAAAATCGGTATAGATAGTTCCTGACATAAAGAATCACTTTTGAAGTACGAGCGGCAACAGAATCCCAACCGCTGCCGCAAGACCGGAGATAATTAGCATGACTGACCATGAAGGGCGGCCGCTTATCTTTTCACCGAGATTTTCAATGTCTTTTTTCAGATGAGCAAGATGATTCTCGCGCAACTCGCGCACCTCGCCTACGAGAGAATCTACGAGTGTTTCAACCCGCGCCATCCGTTGCAAAAGTTCATCATCACGTTCGGACATACTTTTCAGGTTCCAGTCATCATCGGTTGGAATACGTTGCTCCTAAAGGAACAGCAACCTTTTCAAATCTCCGCTGCGCTCTGATTCGTCCGATGACTACCAGAACAACACCAACCGCTCCAATCGCCGCTAGCACGCCGTCTACAACCTGTTCAGCTTCGTCTTGCATGACTTCCACACCAATCGCTTTAAGAATTAGCAAAACTGTCGGTAGTGCGGCTACGACCGCGCCGCGCATGGTGAGAGATTTAGAGATCCATTGAGGCATATAGAATGAGGGGTTATTAGTTAATCGTTTTGAGACAAATGTAAGAGATGACGTCGCTCGCCATATCCGCGCTGGAGCTGATGGTCAAAACCGTGGCGCTGGTGGTGGCAATGTAGGTAACGGCGGTGTTATCTCCTGACACGACACAGGCCGGAGCATTGGTGAAGGTAGTGGCGAAAGTAACCGTACAAGCGGTTGTTACGCCCGAGCCGATAGTAATCTTGCCGGAAAGGTCAGAGCCAACGATTGTTGGCGTGGTTCCGCAAACGGATAGAACAGGTGAATTGCCGCTTCCTGCGATTTTACCGACGCGCAGAGTGCCGGAGGCGTAGAGGTTGCGCCATGCAGTCCCACTTATCCCCAAATCGAAAGCATTATTACTATCGCCAGGAACTACATGGCCGCTATCAGAAACTGACAAAGATGGATTGTTGCCACCGACTACAAAGTACAAGGCGTTGGAAAGCGTTTGAGGATCTATACGATAGGTCATTCCCGAACTTCCACCATCTTCAGTGAAAGAATAGGCAGGACTATCGCTAGAAGTTGAACTGGCTAGAATTTGCGTTCCGATGCGCAATGTTCCCGAAGCAGTAATGTCTCTCCACGCTTGGCCGGGATAACCAAGATTTGAAATGTTGCTGACATTCGGCAAGAACGAACCGGAAATCGTAGACGTTCCAGTGCCGGAGAGCACGAGATCGGAGGCACGGAGAGTGCCCGAAGCAAATAAATTTCTCCACGCGCTCCCGTATCCGCCAATGTCCAGGGTGTTGTTGGCGGTAGAGGTTGGGGCAATTCCTCCTCCGAAGGTAGAGGTGGAGTTCGCCGAGATGGTGGTGGTGGCAACGCCGGTAGTGAGGGAAAGGGCATTATAGGCCAAAGAACCGAACTCAAATATCTTG
>ERZ1292637.757-Hain-H14-01um-R3-757-length-16186-cov-6_pt1 | contig 16186 bp, 21 predicted proteins | sample MGYA00564405_ERZ1292637 | MGnify/ENA primary metagenome ERZ1292637 (study PRJEB36523, sample SAMEA6512645) | groundwater metagenome | collected 2019-01-09 | study: AquaDiva: Metagenomics assemblies of 32 groundwater samples | reverse complement strand
CACAGGCATCGAAGCAACCGGGGGGGTGGAAGGGGGGCCAGACGGAACACCAGGCACACCACCCGCCACGGCTTCGATCTTGTCGACTTCCATCTTTGGCTTGCCCTGCCAGACACCGTGACCGATGGTCACCATGCACTGCTTACCGATCATCATCTGAGCAATCTGCGCAATCGTAGGGCAATGAGTCTTGAGGTACTCCACCGTGATCCCGAAGACTGATAAATGCTGGAAGAAGAAGGACATGGCATTGGGGCTGTCAGGACTGATCACGAACTGGTTGTAGATGGGACCTTTACCCTGGTTCGGTCCGGACGCCACACGGAACTGAACCTTGATCTGGTCCTTGCCGTTCTGCGTCTTTGCCGCAGCAGCCTTGTCCACTATAACGTGGTACTTGGCTACGGGCAGGATGGTGGCACCAGTTGCTTCACCGGCGATACCAATTAAGTCAGACCAGTTTATACTATTAGGGGTAGTCACGCGTTTGTACCTTCCAGCTCAAGAGGATTGTTCGGGAAAATCATGCCATGCATACGAGTAAGAGTCATGTCTCCATCTGGGATATGCACATGGGCACCAAGGCGGCCACCTACCCTCTCTCCAGTGAGGTACTCGTACGATGGACCTATCATGAGGTATCTATAGCAAGCACCAGTTTCATCAGGTGGTGTGACAGTCATATACCCACATACATCTGGGTAATAAGGGAGTCTATCCGACAGACCACCCTGTACCAGCGGATAGAATTTATTGTTCTTAATCGTACTCATGGTGATGAACACCACGACTGGTATAGGTCTGATGGCATGCTTGGAGAAGTCTCTGAAGGATCTAATCAGTTGAGACACCACACGCAGCAGCTCGCCCCAATTCTGTGTCTGCATCTGGTTAGCACCGGCGATGCTGTCCACACATCGCTGCTGAATCTCAGACACGCTATCCAATGACACAGTATTGAATGGGTGCTGTCCACTGTTCAGCCACTCATAGACTTGAACTACAGTCTGGTAATCACGTGCATTGACCACACACGTATCCCATGTCCCATCAGGTACAGGGGGTGCTTCCTTGATGGGATCCCATTCTTTCTTACGTGAGGGGGTCCACTCGGTGGCATTACCACCTTCAGCATCAATACATAGGCGGGGAGTAGGCCCTGTGTCAGAAAGCCAGCTCTTACCAGACTTAGACTGTCCGTGGACTAAGATAGAGAAGCCCTTGACTACGACGTCACTCAAACTTCCTCAACCCTTCAAGTACCGGCTCTTTGTCATAATATTCATAGGGGTCTCCAGCAACAAACTCATTCTCAGCCATAGCCTCCCATGAACTGCCATCGTCCATAAGCGGACAGAGTGCAAACGCAAAACACTTCCATGAACAGTCATCACACGGAGAAGGATAGACAGCGTACCTGTGATCCGGTCTCGCGTCTAGAGCAGCCCGAACTGCAATGATCTCCTGTAGCTGTATATTGACCCGGAGCCATTCTGAACGTATATCTTCAGCGGTATACTTTACTGGCTCACGAATGTAATAAGGGGGTTTACTGCGTGCCGTCCTCTTCACTCGTCTCAGAACATTGAAAAGCCCACCATCGGTCCATTCATCTCTGCCATCTAGATATTCCATCAACGCATAGAAACGCATCTGCCCATCAATGTGCAGAACCTGTTGCGCATTCTTGAAACTGGCTTTCGTCTTATGGTCAAGGAACAGCCGTGCACCATCAGACTTACGCCTGACCCGTAAATCTAGCTTAGCCCGCAACTCCGTGCCTTCCACAGGACCAGGAACACGGAGGTCTTCCTCTGCGGAGATGACTTCCAGGTCGGAGTCAATACCAGTCTCGGCTATCCACTCCATATAACCATCAACCATGATACGAGCCATGGTGTGCTCGTCATCTAGCTTAGTATTACGAGACCACTCCATATATCCATCATCATTCATGACAACCGGTGTATCCTGAGCTGCATCATAGATTTTCTCTAGCGCATGCAGCGGATCAGAACCATCACGGTAGTAGCATTCCAGAGCCTTGTGGATACGAGTGCCCAGGTTCATGTCGCTGGCCGCTGATTCAGTCCTGCGCTTTAACCCTAAATAGTAGGTGAGATACCAACGTCTTTTGCAGTCTCGCCAGGTTCTCAGCTCTGACTGACTAACCGATAAAACGGGGCTGATCGTCATGCACTCCCTCACCCTTTTATTGTGCTGATCTCACGCATAGAACCACGCAGACTCAAGACACTGGTATACATACCCATGCGTACTGATGAGTTGTATGTATCAAAATCATGGTAACCATACCGACCGGCCCTTTTACCAGGCCGTAGAACTTCCTGGTCATAACGCATATCGGCACTTGTGGTCATAGCCTCTATGGCAATGCACGCCATACCCATATTGAGAAGGATAATGAAATCCACGGGTACACCAGTGATCAGAGATACATCCACGGGAATCTCTAGTGAAATCTCGCCACTATCGTGATAAGAACCATAACTACTGGGTATGTGTGTCATATCTTTTCAACTTTCCTTCTAGTACATTTTCCAGAGTATCCAGTTGTGGAGGGTAGCGGAGCTTGAGAGCCTCTATGCTCTCAAAAACCTCTACACCATAGTTTTCACCCACTTCACGCAAGGTCTTCATGAACATAGCAAAAATTTGCTCACGTGATTTACACACCGCTCTATTTAGTTCTCGATAGTCAACAACCATCTTCCCATTCTTATGCCGAACAACATGATCCAACTGAGTGTGATAGATAAAATCGTTACTTCGCATGTTGACATACTCAGTGATGTTATCTACATCACCGGGGGCAATTGCCACGATCTTAGCCTTCTGCGCGCGGAATCCCATCGTACCGAGGGTGATGGTCCCCGTGCATTCCATGACCCCCGCCACGATCTGAGTGTGTTCCAGCAGAGCGGTCTCCGGCTCGTACCAGCCATAGATGCCACAGGTGCATTTCGCTACAGGGGCGTGGTGCTCGTAGATGGCCTCATACTCTCTCTCATACCCGATGATATGCTTAGCACCCAGTGGCTTGCGAAACATATTTTGCTTACTGCAGATAGCAGTGATCGTACTCGAATCCCACGTTACCCCCTGGTTGATCGATCTCAGCTTCTTATATGTACGACCCGTAACATCAGTACAAATTGTCCCTAAAGACCAGCACCGGTAACCGCGCAGTGTAGTCGTGATCATCTCTCCACTGCCAGCGAACTGTGAGTTACTCATGCTGGCACCGGTTCCGGTTGAACAGCCGGTACCGGTTCTTCCATAGGTACGGTATCCGGCAGGGGGATGAATTCCACTTCCTTGACGGGATCGCCAATATTCCCGCAGCTTATCAATTCCACTCATGCTCCAAACAACATTCTTCGCATCATTTCCTTGTCGCGTAAGATCTCTTCTAGTCTCTCCAACTTCCCTTCCAGAACCTCCCGCTGGTATTGCTCTACCGTATGAGCAGATACAAAGTCAATATACTCGATATGAGAATGCTGCTCACTACCGATACGTAGAATGCGCCTCTCAGCCTGTTCGTTTTCCGATGCCGACCAATGGCGGGACAACCAAACAAGACGATTTGCCTTAGTGAGCGTGATACCAGTGCCAGCAGTTTGCACAGTACCAAGTACCACGCGAATCTCGCCATTCTGGAACCTGTGGACAACGCCTTGACGTTGGATTGGTTCAACGTCTCCAGTGATGCACCCAAAAGTAATTCCGTTCTTTTCCAGTCGTTGTGCTGCTAGATTGATCAGTTGTTTCGAGGCGGACATCACCACCAGTGGTTCGTTTCCCGTTTCGTCCAGCAAGTCTATCAGCGCGTCAATTTTGTTGCTAGGGTCTGCAAGAGAAACTTTTATTTCATCATCTTTGTCATCATGCTTGATTACCTCTACAGTCGCATGCGCCGATGCGAACTGCATTAACCGCATACTCTTGGTCAACGCATTAGGTGCAGTGAGTACCTCTTCTTCAAACCGGGCGGCCATGTAATTAGACATATCCCGATACGCTTTGGCTTGTTTCGTCCCCATCTCAAGACGACGGACTGTGCGTATGACGGGTGGAAGTTGTGGAAGGATGACTTCAAGAGGGAGACGTCGGAACCGAGGGTCCAGTATTTTGAAGAACTCTTCTTTTGTTTCACTCTTCAATCCCAATATGTTCATGCCACCAAAGAAGTTAAAACTCTGTTCTGTGTATCTGTTCAAGAACTTCGTACGTGACGGGTACTCCTCTGGTGAGATGGCATGGCACAATGACCACAAGTCCCCTGGGTTGTTACAGATTGGCGTACCAGTTAACGCATATCGGTACGTTGCTTCATGCGCAACCGCCCACGCGGCCCTTGATTGCTTGGCCTTCGGATCTTTAATACGATGGGCTTCGTCAACGACAACTGTTCCGAAGTCCATCGCATTGAGTTCTTTCGGGCAGTGTTCACACCGATGCTGTGGATGTTTCTTCTCATCCTTTAGGCTCGGATCACAGACGACGCAACGCTTCTGCTGAACAGTTCCATACTTCCCCAATTTTGAGTGAGCACGTAAACCTTCATAGTTGATCACATACACATCGGCATTCTCTGTCAATGCCTTACGCCGCTTGTTCACATCACCGGCAACCACAACCACATTCAGTTCTGGCCACCACTTCGCGAACTCATCCTGCCACACCATCTTGATGGTATTTGGGCATACTACCAGAACCGGGAGGGGGCTGACAACGAACATGTCAGCCCTAGCGCGCCCTTCCAGCATCTGGATAGCTCTGATGGTCTGCACCGTCTTACCCGCACCCATAGGGTCCGCAAAGATAGCCTGCTGTGCATAGACCAGGAAATTCACACATGCGATCTGGAATGGAAACAAACCATCGTATTCATCCATACATGCGATGTCCGGGTGGTCTTCATACCTTTCACGCCAGCCCAGGGCTGGCTTCACCCTACGCTCGTACTCGACCCATGACCAGTTCAGCACATCCTGATCCATGGTGATGTTGTCACCAAACGCACCACGCAGCGTCACCAGCGCGCCCCAGGACAACGGAGAGCGCCAAGTGTCCGTAGACTTATGATAGTTGCATCCGGGAATCTCACGAATGACATAGCGATCTACGAACTCTGTCTTGATGGTAAGACCATCTTCGCCACGCCTACTCAGGTGAATCATTCTCACATCCTTCCACCATTCCGCACCCACAATACTCGGCCGCCTCGTAGAAGGCTGCCTCGCAACTAAAGCATACCCCCTTATCATCTGCTAGTATCGTCCACCCACAATCATCGCATTCGCGGCTCTTCACGGGAGTGATTCCATATGCCTTACTCATCATTAATTCTCTCCGGTGGTAGCACTGCATCCAATTGCTTCCAACTCAACCAGTGATGCTTATTCAGATAGTAGAGAATATGGCGAGCTGCATCCTCAGCATGCCCCTCTCCTCCCTTAAGTCGCCACCCTAGGGCATTAAGTATACGATCAGTGCAGAACGTCTTAGCGTCTGATGACGATTGCTTATCGTCAAACTCATACACCCCCGCATCCGAATATTCAGGAGACACAGCCCTGCGTATCATCCCCATCATCTCTATGGACGCTATGCCGTCCTGACTTTTCTTGGGGGTCTCTGTAGTGATGATGAACCGCTCAACACCTATAGAGACACACTTACCTGCAAGCTTAGTGATTGACTCGATTCTTTTGATACACATAGATCCATCAAATTCAAACAGCTTCATTTCGTCATAGCGCAGGTTGTACCACGCAAACCCGTTCAGTTTGCCGGGATCGACCCATACAATCATCTCAGGAGGCTTCATGCCTTTGTAGTCCACCTATCCTCATAGATCTCTCCCGACCAAGTTAGGTCAACTTTAAATGTTGTACGATCAGTTAGGATCTCCTCTACTTCATGGAGAACGTCATTGGCTATATCCTTGGGTGCATCCAACACAAGTTCGTCATGCACGGGTAGTACCAGATAGTCTGACAGACCCTTAGCCTCTAGGTCGGCCATTCCACGCTTGAGCACCTCGGCGGCCGGACCCTGAACAGAATAATTGACAAGCGGGTAGATTTTCGATCCGAATACAGGGATGCGGCGACCATACGGCGTCTCCACGTAAGGAACTTCTCCAGCTGCATATGCTGCCTCTCCATCACGGATAATTCCTTCCGCATACTCTTTAACACCAGGATACAGATAGTCAAACCTATTGAACACCGAATGTGCGGTTTCTTGACTGATATGAGCTGTTTCTGCAAGCTTATCCGGACCCGCACAGTAACACTTGCCATATACCGTGTTCTTCGTGAGCGTTCGCCGGAAATCGCCCTTCTTGATCGTATCTTGGAAGATCTCAGAGCCAATGGTGCAAAAGAAGTCGTCAGGACCCTTGAATGCGTCGATCAGACCCTGGTCACCCGAGAAGTGGGCCATAAGCCGTGCTTCGATCTGATCAGCGTCGATCGCGACCAATGAATTACCCTCTGACGGGATTACACCGTTCCGCACGACCTTGTCATCCCGGTACAGCGTTTGCCACGCAGGATCTTGAATCGACATGCGACCGGTGACCGCACCGAGGGGGTTTATCTGTGCGTGGACATATCCATTGGCGTCAGCCAACTCCACCATGTTATCAAGGTATGTTCCACACGTTTTCTCAGCACGTCGCACCTTGCGCACGAGATTCGCTAATGGATGCCTATCTTTAATCGCTTCCAGTACATCTTTGTCCAGAGACAGTGACTTACCTGACTCCGTCATCTTGGTTAGCTCCACACCGTCCGCCACCAGCCTGTCAATGATCTGTTTGTTGCTGGTGACGTTCTTGATGTTGAATTCATCCAACGCCCACTGACGAGCTTCCAGGACCCACTCACGCAGCTCCAAAGCCTTGGTCGTGCAATGCTCTACATCGACCTTCATGCCACGCAGCATCATGCCCGCACAGATCCGCACTGCCGACATCTCCAACGCATACGCTGGTACGTCCTCCACCAACGGATACATCTTCTCATGAATGCGACAGGTTAAGAGGGGGTCAAGCGCACCATACCCCCAGTACGCTGGAGTATCTACCGGCACCGACCCCCAGTCCCAGTTGTTGTCATACATGGCCTGTGTGAGAACTTGAGCACCTACTGTGGCCTGCGAGTCAACAAGTCTATCTGCCAGTGGCTTGAGACCCTTCGGACGTCCAGGATCGACGATGTGGGCCTGCGTCATGGTGTCGTGAATGCGGTCCCATGGGGGCTTCCATCCGGCATGAATTTGTAAAAATCTACAATCAAAACTTGCGTTATGTGCTACCCATTCACCCGTATAATTGTTGAGTGCTTCAAGGGCGACACCGCCCCATAGCTCCCATGGAATGGCCCAACCCGTATCTCTATCTCCAATCTGGACAAGACGGAGTCGATCCTTCTCAGGGTGTAGCCCGGAACTTTCAGTGTCGACACCAAGTACTGCACGTCTCTCCCCCAACCATCGCTTGAACTCCATAGCTGCATCTATGGTATTGACTAACTTCAATTGGATGTTGCTGAGCGGGCTATCAGCCATGCTTCACCGTTACCGACGTGGCAAGGTGCGCGGGCATCTGCTTAGGCCACCACGTCCCTTTGATCCCATCCTGTGAGTCCACGTTGATGACACTCACCTTGGCATCAATCAGCCGAGTAATCCCCGACATGTCCCGGTAGATCTCCGAGTAGATGACTCCCACAATCCCCGCATTGATGATCAAGCCAGCACACGCCCGGCATGGCGCATGGGTTACGTATAGATACGAATTCATCGTCGAAACACCAATGCGCGCAGCTGATATAAGCGCGTTCACCTCCGCATGGACCGAGGTTGCGCATGGATCGTCACTTCCCTCATGGTCACAGTGTGCCTCCCCGGCAGGAGCACCGTTGTATCCTGTGGCGAAGGGCCTATTGTCTCGAACAAGCACCGCCCCCACGTGAAGCCGTGAACAAGTTGCATGGCTACCTATCTCCGCTGCGATGTTCAGGAACGATTGGTCTCTAATCATTAGAAGCTCTCATTGTAGTGACATCCATTACGCCATAGCGAAGCGCATAAGCGCCTGCTTGTCTCCCTGCTTGATCTTGCCCTTGCGGTTCAGGACCTCCAACTGCCAACCACCAGGTGTACGGAACGCACGCGCCACCGCATTGGCATTGTCACTGCCGAGCAGGGATGGCCAGATGTCGGCCACAGCCTGCGTGTTGCCGCCACTGGAGTCATACACCTTGAACGAGATATTGTTCGCCTTCTCGAACGACGTACCGGTCTTGAACGCAGCCGCTACGAACACGATGGAGGTCACGTGATCAGGGACATTCGCGAACGTGATGTGAACAGCCTCATCATCTCCAGAGGCCGAGCCCGTCTGCTCATCGCCGGTGTGCGTCACTGCCCCATTACCGAGTGGGTCAAGTGAATCCAGACCAGCCAGACGGACAGGGTCATTGTCCTGCATCAGCACAGCGATAAGGTCTAGATCCACACCCTTCTTGCGCTTGGCCCAGCCCAGTACGCCACCACTGCTTCCCTGTGAGGGGTCCCAGCTCACACCTACGGCCATCTGGGAGATACCAGTGAGTTCGGCCGGTCCATCGCTTTTACCTAGGGTGATCATTTGTTGTTCCTCTCCAGTGATTTCATCAGTCGTCTTCCGGCACGATGCGCCTCATACCTGGTTACATGCCGTATAGATACACCGATACGTGAGGCTATCTGCTTCTGTGTATACTTACTTTCCCGCAACATAAGGTAATCGTCATACTTGGCCAAAACATCTGACCACGCAGTGAACTGATCTAGTGTATTCGCCCTATAGTGAGTACTCCAACAGTTAACACATAGCTGACGGCAATGCTTTCGCGTGTACTTTCCGCAATATAGACAATGACATGGGAGATTTCCACTCACCGCTCAACCTCCGTGGCGGTTACTGCTACATGCACGACACGGAAGACCTCATTCGGGTAGCAACGCTGCCAGTACATGTCCACCTCGACCCATGCGATGTGGCCCGTGGGGTGGGAGCTGACCGGCCACCAGTGATCGGCATCGAACTGCTGTTCCACACGCCACTCTTCGCTGATCCCCCCGAAAACTGTGCTGCTATCCATTCAATCTATCCTTTTCGAGATCCGTAAACCCGCACCAGGGCTTTCCGGGGCAGAGTTTGAGTCGATAAGTGAGATTATTCATCAGAACTTCCTCAGTACGTATGCTGGGGGCCTCATGAGACTGTCTGCGCTTCAATTGCACACTGGTAATGATCGCCAATTGACAATTTACACAAATAAGGCGCTTCTCTTTCTTCATTTTCACTCCTCGTACTCGTCATAATCAGCCTCACGACGAATGGCATTCCGATAACGAGCGTCCGCGACCATAATAAGCGTAGGAATAGTATAATCAAGAGCCTGAGCAATGGCAAATACCTGCCAAAGTCGGATATCGTGCTTCCGGAAGATGTCAGAAATGGTCGAATGACGAATTCCGGAAAAGGATTCCAGCTCCCGAAGCGACATTTTAATGGATTTTCGCCGCTCATTGAGCGTTTCTACAACCGAACGTTGACGAATGCGGCATTCTTCGTGATCTATTTCTACAGTCATCGCAATTCTCCAAAAGAATTGTAACTCGGTGACCAGCGGGAGTTCACTCACTCGGAGAATCCACCCTCCCAAGCGCTTCCCCAAGGCCTCAACCGCTGGCCACCGAGCGTTTTTGTGTTGTTTTCTATTTGAATTCGGAGAAGAGAGCGGAAATCTTCTGAAACTTGGCTTCCTGCTCCCGGAGACGATCATTCTCCACGCGGAGATGCTCCATCTCCTCACGCATGAAGGCAATCTCGCCGCGCAGATCCGTGTTCTCATCGAGAATGGTGTTGATCGCAGCGAGAGCATCCGTGTGGGCAGCCTCCTTGTGCGCCGTCGTGGCCCAGCGTGTGTGTCCAGTCGGCGCAGGAGCAGGCTCAGGCTCAGGCTCAGGCTCAGTCAGAGCCAGCTCATCAGCCTCCATGTAGTCGAACCCGGGTTCAGCAAGATCAGGCTCCGCTCGGAAGATCGGAGCTTGCGCTTCCGAGTGGACGATCAGACTCTCCGCCAGCTTGGCAGGGATTTCCGCAGGAATCTTGGTTGTGGTGTGTTTGTTCTTTTTGTGTTCTCTGGTTGTACCGTCATAGTACTCCCAACACGTAGCGCAAAAGCGCTTGTTGTGATTACGACGGACATGATCCGAAAAACGCCTTGGATCTACATAGATATCATCACAGTCTTTGCAGTCACCCACGAAGCCAGGGATGTCCGAATGCTTCCCCTTATTAAGCTTTCCCTGGTGGGAGAGAAAGGAATGCAGTCGCTTGGTCGCGTAGCCGCAACCAACCGAAGTACCAATGGCTTCCTTACAAACGTAGTAGCCATTCCTGTTCGGCTTGAGACCCTCCCACTTTCCTCCTACGCAGACTTTGCTTGAAGCAGCTTTGAGCCGAGGATGACCAACCATGGTGAGTTCACTCTGACCGAGGGGTGTAGCTAGTTTGGCTGTGGCAGTCGCCACCGCCGCGATCCTCTCACGCGTGTCAGCCCTATTCACTTCAATTTCCTTCAATTCCGTTTCAAGTTCATTGAACTCATGGCTCACATGGTAGACAGGCGTCCTGTTGTTGTTGTTGTTCTTATGGGCCTGGACATTCTTGCTATTGTGTAGATATGTGATGATCTCCGTCATAATCTGCTTATGAATCCCAGGCCACAGCTCGTTGATGACATCGTGCTGGTATCCCGACCACAGATGCGGATCATGATCTACTCCCACAGCATGCGTCATACGACTCTGAATGGCCTGCCACACCGTATATGAAGCAAGTGGTATGTCCTTGTCGACATCGTCAATTACTATGACCATCTTCAACTCGACAATGTCATCGGTGATTGGCACTGCAATTTTCTGTTCTTCCATTATGATGTTCTCTTGTTGTTGTTGTTGTTTCTGTTTCTGTTTCTGTTTCTGTTGATTTCTCTGATCAAGAGGAAGACTGTCAAGAAACCCTATTCTCTTTATCTTCGCCTTGGCCGCCGTAACGCTTTTGTCGGACCTCGGCGTGCTAGAGATAAAGGTGAATTCATTTGTCTTCGGATTGACAATCTTCCAATGACCTGAACCCGTATATGTGGTGTCGAATCCCTGTTTAGCTACCTTTTCCAGTAGTTGGGATATCTCTCTGGCTTTGGACACTCAGATCATTCCATTCAGTGAGTGCAGATCTTAGTACGGCAGGACATTCCCAGAAGGAGTTCGAAGATCGGGAGGTGTACCCGGCTTGGGACGAGCTGACTTCTTGATCTGAATCTGCTTCATGTTCATTTCCCCCTGTCCGGAGTCTCGTCCACCCGCTGGTGTCCGATGGCTACGACTGTACGCGCCCCCGGACGGATGTCAAGTCCTCTGCGAAGATTTCAGCCGAATCCACGCACAGCAGGCCAAGTACGCACTCTCCCAGGTCGAGCACGACCCAGAAACGACCATCTTTTCGGTGTCCTCATCCCAGACATCGAACATCCACACATCAATGATCAAGTTGTAGAACACCCGCCCACGGATCACTCGACCATCCGCTGCTTCACCATGATCTTGGGATCGTTCTGGACCGCTTGATCAAGAACCTTACGCGCGGGCGAGCTCAGGAAGGGGGCTCCGTTCTGCGGGTGCACCATCAAGTTGTCCTGAACCTGTCCCGCCTCACAGACCACAGCCGTGTGCCGGTCCGTCTCGCTGTCCAGGATGAGATCATTGTCCGCTTCCCAGGGTGGCTTGCATATTGCGCACGGCTCCGCATTGTCCTTCAAGTCACTGAACCGCATGGCCACACCCGTGTCCTTGCATGTCGTCCCATCATGCACGTGGTAGACGAGTGACACACCCACACGATGGATGACGTATCTACCACCCTTGGTCCGGTAGACGTCAATCTCTATCCAGCGTAGCGACTGAGGGTTCTCTGTACTTTTGTGGGCGATCCTGGTCCCGGTGAAGACGATCTCTTCACGGGCGTGCCAGACACTGAACTGCTGCTCGGTTTCCAAGGGGGTTCCACTCCTATGATCCATTTCCTGTCGAGGACTGTAGCAGAACATCAGTCCAAGGGGGCGTACAGAAGGACCATCAGAATCGGGGGTGGTGTCCGCCAATGCGGAGGAGTACGGTGGCGGAACCCCTCGTGGGTGCGACGAGAGAGGCTCGGACCACCGAAGTGATCCGAGCCTCTATCCACCCACCCAGGCGGAGAGCGAGTTATATCCCGATCCGGAAGGATTTTTCACTCACATGGCAGAGGCTACAGTAGTGACCCCCGAGATGCAACACGCACTAGAAGCCGCACGCGCACTCGCACGCTTAGGTGTTCCCGTCTTCCCGCTCGAACCGGACAGCTCCACCAAGACCGGATACAAGACTCCACTGAACTGGCAGAAAACGAAAGCCGATCCCTCCACACTGGACAACTGGCGACCAGGTATGGCCATCGGAGCTGTGACCGGCCACATCTTCGACGTGATCGACGTAGACCCCCGCAACGGTGGTGACATCTCAGCACTAGATGGTGCTATGCCTGAGATCTACGCACGGACGTCCACACCGAGTGGTGGCGACCACTACTGGATTAGGTCCATCGGCCAGCCCAAAGCTCAGAACATCAACGATGGCATCGACTATCAGGGTGGCACCCCTACACCCAACAGCAGTGACTCACACAGCCGGGGCTTTGTCTTCCTGCCTCCCACCACACGCGCCTCCAAGATGGATGGTGTGGAACATCCCTACACATGGACACAGCTTCCTCCTACATCCATCAACTACCAATACCAGATCGACATGTCCGGCACTGCCCTTGCTAATCACATCAAGAACATCAAACGCCAAAAGGCCACTACCACCGCAGACTCAGATGTCAAGGGCTCAGATGTCTATCTGACCGAGGGGGTCCCTCTTGGTCGCCAGCACGAGATTTTGTCACGAATCGCGTGGGAGAAGGTCACCAGCAACTGTGGCGACATGGAGATCATGTGGCTAATGAAGGGCATCCTCGCTAAGAGCCCACAGGACATGGCAGACCCATGGACCGAGGATGCATTGATGTCACTGATCACCAGTGCGCGTAACAGACAGCCCGTCATGTACGAACCATGGATGTATGAAGAGTCCATTGGCCTGATAGAGAGAACGCGTAGAGCAGAAGGTCTCGATGGTGGTCAGGTCCGTCGGGTTCACAACCTCTTCATAGAGGAGCAGGCGCGACGTGAAGCGCGACGACTCGCAGATGCAAATGAAGCTGCTAGTACATGGAGTGATCTCGGACAGTCATCCTCATTGAAGGATGAACTGGTTCGTGCCCCGGAAACTGTGGACTGGCTAATACCCGGCATGCTCGGTACAAACCACAACTTCCTGATGATAGGTAAGTTCAAAGCAGGTAAGACCACACTGCTCGTCTCAATGCTCAAGTCACTGCTCGATGGTACACCGTTCCTGGATCACTACCCGGTGAGTGATGAAGTATGCGGTAAGCACATAGGTATCTGGAACGGTGAAATGGATGATGATGAGTTCATCAACTATACCCGTAGCGCTAAGATACACAACACAGATCGAGCCGAGGTGATGCATCTTCGGGGTAAGGGTGTCCCATTCCTGCATAACTCACCAGCGCGCGAGTGGACCGTTAACTGGCTTGCCTCTAATGGAATCAAGATATGGGTCATCGACTCCATGACCGCACTGTGCAAGTGGAACAAGGTGGACAAGAAAGATGGGTCCATTGACCAGCTCTGTCACGAGATAGACCTGATCAAAGAAGAAGCAGGTGTGGAGTGTGTAGTCCTGCTCACTCACACACCGAAGAACGAAGAAGAGGGTAAAGAGACTGCGTACGGTGCGCAAGAACTGCAAGCATGGGCTGATGCATGGTGGCTATTGACGGTACTAGATGATAAGAGGTTCCTCTCTGCCGAGGGGCGTAGGGTTCACATGGATGAGGTGGCTCTGGAGTTCGATAAAGAAACTGGCCTCATGATACTTGGTGAAGGTAGCCGATATGAGTACCGGGAAGCAGAGAAAGACCGGAAGATGGAGGAGCAGAAACTAACTGGTTCTATAGTCATGCAGGAGCGTGTGTTGGACTTCATCAGGGATAATCCGGCATGTGGGATTAATGAGATCTACACGGGTGTGGTAGGTAACGACAAGAATAAGAAAGAAGTAATTCGTGACCTGATAACACGTGGTGTGGTAGTAATCAGCTTTGGTCCGAACCGTAAACAGATGCACACCCTCGCCCCAGAATGATCTTCCTTCTAGGTGCTACCAGCTCTGGTGTGGTCAGGTGTGGTCACGGTGTGGTGTCAAGATCATCACCATACTGGTCGGGTGGTGGTGTGGTGGGGGGTCCCGAAGGGGCCACCAGACCACCCCACCCCAGGACCCCCACGCCCACCCCCAAAACCCGAACCGCGCTCCCCCCCCACCCCACCCCACCCAACAAGATCATCGGGATCTGTCGTACCCATGAGATAGAGTGTTCACATGGATGTAAAGAACATAGTCCCGCAGAACTACCCTCTGTGGGTTGAAGAGTATGTATCACCAAGAAGAGGTAGCCCTGCGAATAACTACATACCCATCATAGGATGGATCGTGGTTGGTACGCGTCTTCACCCTATGACAGTAGCTAATGATGGAAAGGGAGCTGTTCGCTATAAGGGTGTTGCAGGACAGGAATGGGCAATAACCAGTAACACAAGTTCTGAGTTCTGAATGACACACAGAAAATTCCACCGCCATATGGAGATTGATTGTGAAGAAGAAGTTGTAATGGAGCGTAGGCTGAAAATCACCTGCATGATGGCCACCCTCGGTTATGATGCACGACTGAGGGCCGAGATACTTCAGATGCTGGGATTAGCCCACCGTACCGAGGTGAAGGAGGAATACCGTGTATGACGATGGAGACCACAGAATGTCCGAAGACAGTGACGATCACGGTGCAGACGAGGAAGCCACAGCACACGAGTTTGTGGGGATCATCAACAATGAAAACTGGGGTGATGACCCAAACCTGCGATACAGGATTGTGGAGTGGTCAGCCTTTGTCGCCATCGTGGTGGGCCTAGGCTGTGCAATAGCAGCCGCTGTTGCGGGAACCATCTGGGTGTGGAAGCAGATCCTCTGATGTCTGCGGACAAGTGGCAATTGGAATGTACGTGGACTGCCTGTGGATGTTCTGTTCATGAACATGCGAGGGATTCATGTAACAAGGATATGGAGTATGCAGGGCTTGGATGCAATAACGAGGCATGTGTAAACCCACAACCAGACCCAGAGCTGAAAGAAGCAATAGTTATGGAAGATCAACAAGATGTAGAACTGGAAGCCAGGAAAATAGTACGTAATGGAATACGTGAAGCTGCGTATGGAGAACCCGGTAAAGACTTCATGCGGACTGCAACCATGTGGAATGGATACTTGAAAGATAAGCTGCGTGGCGACATAAGTCCTGAAGACGTAGCCACGATGATGGTGATGCTGAAACTCAGCAGGCTGGCCGAAACCCCGCACCATCGCGATTCGGTGGTGGACGCCATCGGATATATGATCTGCTACGACCGGCTGGAATCCTGAAGTAGAGGCTGGGAGTTCATAACTATGCAAGATCCAGTGTGCATGTGTACATCATCAATGTCGGTCAACGAATACGACTCGGACAGCGACGCATACCTATACATCTGTGATGAGAACAGAGCGCACCACAGATGGGTAAACGATGACACCGAGGTGTGGAAGTAATGGCACAGGACGTTACGGTGGTGATGCGGCTCGTGACACCCGATAGCTTTGACGCACATGAACTCAATGAAACAGTCAAGGGCTTGATGGGTCTTCTAGCGCTGCGTGGTGTCATTGTTGACGACATCGCGTCACATCGTTCCAACCACAAGCCCACACCCGAGGACAAGCCCAGGCGTGGCTACTTCAAACCGTGACCCACGTCCTGAAAGATCATCTTTAGCCACACATAAAAGATGATCTTTCAGGACTTTACACAATGGTGACTCTTCACTTATGGGCG
>ERZ1292637.755-Hain-H14-01um-R3-755-length-16271-cov-6_pt1 | contig 16271 bp, 19 predicted proteins | sample MGYA00564405_ERZ1292637 | MGnify/ENA primary metagenome ERZ1292637 (study PRJEB36523, sample SAMEA6512645) | groundwater metagenome | collected 2019-01-09 | study: AquaDiva: Metagenomics assemblies of 32 groundwater samples | reverse complement strand
CTCAGGGGAGCCGATCTCAGGAAAGCCGATCTCGGGGGAGCCGATCTAAGGGAAGCCGATCTCAGGGAAGTCGATCTCAGGGGCGCCTATCTCGGGGGAGCCGATCTCAGCGAAGCCAATCTCGGGGGAGCCGATCTAAGCAAAGCCGATCTCAGGGGAACTCTTATGCCATCCCCGGACGAACCAGATTCAGTCTCGGATGCAGCCATGCGGGTTGCCGCATGGCTTGCACACGAGGGTAGATGGATACAGAATGACTGGATAATCACCCCTACAGGCGCCTACGCTGGCGATTGTCAGGCGTGCCTGCACGGTGCAGCGGCCTATATAGGCGGTGCCTACGGACGGCAATTATCTCGGGCGCTTGACAACGCGGGGTACACCTCAGCCTGGCAAGATGCCAGCGAACGCACACTTGCAGAAGTCCTCGCGGCTCTCAAACAAGTTTCGCAGAATTGCGAAGCCTGAGACTCTGCCTGGTCCGCTATGAATGTTTCACGTGAAACATTCATAGCGGTCTCGTCGGATTATCACCCCTGGTCCTCACCATCCTGCAGCCGTATGTGCAACCGATTAGATTCCTCGCTGTTATCCACTGCCTGCTGGCCCACATGGATATTAAGCGTCAATCCCTCACCAGAACCCTTATCATCTGCGTAGAGCCGCATCAAACGTCCTAGGTGTTCCTGAGCCTCGACACGGGCAAACCTGGGCTTAATGGTACGGGAACCAGACTTTTCAATAACCTCGAAGCCTACAATGGCATCTCGCAGGTGCTCTCGTTGCTCAGCGGTCAGCTCCGAGAGTAATTTGACGCTCCAATCGTCATTTAGCAAATCAGCAGGACTGTAACTGGCCTGACGTGCCCACTGTCGAACTAACTTTGCCCCGGTATACGCAGCCGTATCAGCGTAAACGGCGCGGTAATACGCGATCAAAGATACCACCCGTTCGTCTTTGCACAGCTGATAGGCATAATCTGGTGCGGAGATCGGGCTAAAACCCGCTAACTTACATGATTTCAAGGCATTACCGTTAGCCGCATACAACTCCGCGAACTTCAGGGTATTGGGACTAACCGACTTTTTCAGTATTTCTATATCTGTAACTTCTTGAATTTGCTGTACTTCCGACATTTCTCCCCCAGTAGTGTACTTTTTACACTTTCCCCCACACCCCCTCATTAGCACACGAAACGAATGCAGGAAACCCGTTTCTTCTCTACAGTAAAAAATTTTATCACACAAGATCAAAGCACAAAAGTACCCTTCCCGCCAAAACGCGCATAGTAGACCTTTACAACGCAGTGACTCTGCTATATAGTATACATACCCTCATATGGTGTGCGGGTATTCAACCCATTCTCCTCCTGTGAAAGGAACCCCCAGTGGCTCACAATCTCACGATTCACAACGATGTAGCACGCTTCGCTGACAATGAAAGATCGGGTCCGGCATGGCATAAGCTGTGCCAGCGTATCCTCGACAATCAGACTGCCTCAGAAGCGTGGGAGCTTATCGGAAAGGGCATTACCTACCACAAGCTCCCTCTGGCAGTAAAGGGAAACGCAGACTACTGCGCTCTCCCCGGCTTCTTCGGTCTATGCAGTACCTTAGAGGGTCACCGTGACGGCGGAGAGATCGTGAACGGGCACACGCTCTATAGCCTTGGTATTGTGCAAGGTAGCTACGTCCCGCTGTTTGCCCCTGCAGCTTGCCAGGTAATCGACAAGGCGTCCGGTGGCATGCCTGTCGATACCCTCGGACTTCTGGGAAAAAGCGGCCATACCCTCTTTTGCTCGCTGCCACTACCACACTTCAATGTCGCCGGTGACGAAATTGCCGGATACTTGAATATTGGTGCACCCATGAATGGCACGGAGGCTGTATGGGCTCGAACTGGAGCAGTCCGTATGGTCTGCGCCAACACCATGGCCATGGCCATGGTAGAACATACCGACCACACGTTCTCTTCGAGACACTACGGCAATATTTCAGAGCGTCTTGAGTTGTGGCTGCGTGCAATCCTGGAACAGCAAACACAGGTTCTCGCAACAATCAAAGAAGCCTGTACATTGCTAGCTTTCACATCATGCAGTCCTGCGACGCTCAAGAACGGCGTACTCTCGACCGTCTATCCCTACCCCAACAGACCAGAGCAACCGGTATTGGTTGAACCATGGGAAAAAGCCTGCCTGAAGCTCGCAGACCACCGCACAGCGGTATCTCACCTGTTTGACAACTCCCCTACCCGCACAACAGCAACAACAGGTACCCTCTGGGGTGCATACCAGGCCGTTGTCGAATACGAGGACTACTACCGCGCCCGTGCAACCGCCATGTCAAAAGTTCTGGGTGCAGGCAAAGAGCGCAAGGAAAAAGCGTTCTCTCTTTGCATGTCACTGGCGTAGCTCAACCCCACGCATCTGGTGCACAGGTACACCAGATGCGTACCCCACAGGAGAAAAAGATGAACAAGCGTATCGCTATCCATCGTGTGTCCCTCATCCGTGAAGGTTCCCTTCCCTACCCGCTCCTAACTCAAATGCGCAGCTCGTCTATTGCCGCTGAAGTCACAGCCAGGTTGCTCCGTGATACAGACCGCGAACAATTCCTTGTCTTTTCGCTCAACAAGCAAAACCATGTTGTCGCGGTCAATCCCGCCATGATAGGCGGCTTGTCTGAGTGCACCGTTCAACCTTCCGAAGTATTCTTGCCTGCCATCCTCTCTAGAGCTGCAACAATTATCTGCACACACAACCATCCATCTGGGTATACGCAACCCTCACAGGCAGATAGAACACTTACTGCAAGGCTCTGGGAATCAGGAAAACTCCTGTCTATTCCTGTGCTTGACCATATCATTGTTGGATTTCAACCGGACGGTTCGTGGTCGTACTGGTCATTTGCCGACGAGGGTTGCCTGGAGAAACCCTGATGTACTCTGAACACGTACCGCTTTTGCGTGAGTGCGGCAGGACACCTGAAGGCTTTGCTGCTGTGGTGTCCTTTGCCATAGGAACACAAATAAGCGTGCAGGCTAGCGCAACTTCGTAGTAGTATTGCAGGTGGGACGTGAAACTGCTCGCTCACCTGTGAGCCATGGTACCATGGCTCACAGGTGTCGTACCCAATATTGCCGCGCTGCACTCCCCTTCTCATCTGCTCTCGCAACCGTTTCCTCTCGGAAGCCTAGTTGGATAATCCTACCTGCAAGCGCGTGCAGGGGGACGTGTCTGGCGCCGCAGCTCACGTGCACATGGTCGAGAAAGCGCGCCAGTGTGAGATACTGAGCATGCTGGTCATCAACAAAGGGCTCCCCTGATTCGATCCAGGCAGGACCGGGGTTACCCCTGGTTGACTTACGTCCGACATAGGTGCGCAACCAGTTTTCTGTTTGTGCATTCAGTTGAGTTTCCGGCATGTCTTCGTAGACGATCATCGACATAAGCAACCGTTGGGTGCGCAGCCAGCGTTTTTTGTCAAGTTGCACAATAGCTTGCTTCCGCTCGGCAGTCAGAAGCGTCCACACCTTCGCGGATGTAAACGCTTCTACGTTGTCAAAAAGCGCCGGTTCATCGTCTGCAAATTGCACCTCGTACATGGCGGGATTTTTCCCCCTTTGGATGATCTGCACGATAGCCATTTTCAGGATTTTGAGCGCGTGTTCCTGTCGCTCGTCGTTCGTGAGGGTTTCGGGAGTTTTGAGTGTTTCTTCTTCTTTTTCTTTTTCAAGATTTGCTTTGTCCCGCGCCTCATTCCATACGTAGGCTTTTGCAATAGTTTTTTTAAGTGCTTCTGGAGGTTTGACGGGATGCCCTGCAATACGGCGAGATTGATTGAGCAGGCGAAAATTGATCTGATCGTCTAACCCGAGTGCGACGGCTTCTGAGGCAACTGCAGCGTCGTAGCCACTGGGAGAGTTGTCGCCTTCCGGTCCTTCAAGCTTTCGTGTGCGTTCAAATGTTGTCTTAAAACGTGCTCCCTGGGGGCCGGATGCAAAAAGCTTCTCAAGCATGCGTTGTGGGACATCTTCGGTGTCTGTCTCGTTAATAGAAATAGTGTGTTCGGTGTTTGGGGTGTAAGGCTTTGCTTTCCCCGTATAGGCTTCAAGCCACGCAAGGTCTTCGGGCGTCACAGTTGCGATGCGTGAAGGCACGTCAACCAGCGCTTTGCCTGTAACGGTAAAGTATCGCCCTGCGGTGTATACCTCGATCAGGTGTGATACACGATAGGCGTCTTTTAACACACCTTTCACAATGATGTGGACGCCCCTACCGCTTGGAGACCACTCAGCATAGGTATCGGGGAACCTATTCAGTATTGCTTGAGCGAACGGTGTTATTTCTCCACGTATGTCGATGCAATCATCAAGGTCGATACCAATATACGGTGGTTGGAATACCCAACCAAGTCCGCGTTTTGTTGTTGTTAGCGCAACGGCCCGATCAAAAGTCCCCCACGTTGCAGGGTTTGTGCTGCTGCCTTTTCTATGCTGCGCCTGTGGTGCATATGGTACCTTTGTTGGTTTTTCAGCACGGTCTTTCCATTCGTAACGCCAGGTGAGCCAGCGCGGTACATCTCGCATTTCCGGTGGTATTTTTCGGGGGACTATTGCGTCAATCTGTGGTAAATCACCCCCAATTTTTTGGGAATCTTCAAAAAAATTCGGGGAATTTTCGATGTTTTTTGCCGCTTTTAGGGGAGATTTCCCGTGGTTTTTACTTGACAGTTTTTTCACTTGACATTCCCCTATCTTGTGAAATAACAACGTTTTGTGAGAAAATTCATACCTGCACAAATGTCTCTTTTTTCTCCCCTTTTTTTTTGTTTTGTGTGTTTTTCTTCTGGTAAGCAATGTGTGTGGTGGGACCTGCAAGGGAATGATGGACCATCTTTGGGCAGGGGGTCCGCTCAACGAATGAGTAGAGAAGGGGTACAATATAGTTCTTCCACGTGTGATAGTCATAGGCAAGCAAGCAGTTTGGGCGTACTTCTAAGGTCTTACACGCCCACTTTTTTTTGCTGCGGAGTTCAGATTCTGTCCCAATATAAAAAGGCGGTCCTGCACCCCAACCGTCTGCGTGGTGCACGATGTACACAGCCCGTGCCCGTATTCTCTGGCGATCTGGCCATGTCCATGTCTCTACGATACGTCCTATAGGGATATGTAAGAGCTTCACAGCAAGGTACGTGCGCTGTTCTACAGTAAGCATTGTGCCGTCATTGCGTATAATGGGCTCACCAATAGTGTTGTGTTCGTAGTGCCATCTGAGCCAGAAAAAATCGTCGTAATCGTCGGCGCTAAACGGAAGGGGGTTATCTTGTGTATGGTATTTATTTCTCAAGGGGTTATGCTGATAAAGCATCGATGTCCTCCATGTGTTTATAACCCTAGCCTTTATTATTTTACAAGTAGAGTTATAATTGTGTCAAGTGTTTGTTTTATCGCACTATTTATTTGTATCAATATTTTCCATCTCTCTGAGCGCCTGGTCGATCTTTCCGAGCGTCTTAATCGTAAGATTGGCGTTTGGTACATAGAGTAGCCTTATAATTGTCGAGACTGCAACGCCTGCAGTCGCGGCAAGTTCAGCAGCGAAATCATCGACGCTGCGCGCCTGTGCGGTGCGTGCAGACTGGATGCACGCTCGTAAGTCTTTGATGTGTAATTGCAAAGTCTCATTCAGGGTGTGCATCATACGATTTTTCTCCTGGTGGTGTTGACATTGTTGTGTATATCTCCTATATTATAGTCGATGCGTGGGTGATTGCAAGAAGACACGTGGGGGTATAGAGGATGGGGGCGTATATGCGGGGAGAAGTCATTTCGTGATTTCTGTTATTGTCGAAGAACTAGCCAACTCCTATAAGGTGCGTTTCCCCTATGACGTGCATGCTATAGAGCGCATCAAGGGTATTCCAGGCCGTCAATTCCGCAAAGAGATGGGGAATGCCTGGCTCATTCCAAAGACAAGCAGCCGCGCTTTGGAGCGATTTATTGAGTGGGCTTCCGGGAAAGCTGCGCTGAAAACTATTCAGCGTCCTGCCATTGATCCTGCGAAAGCCTATCCAACGTGCACGAAAGGTGATCCATTGTGGAGGCACCAGCTTGCAGCGTATCGCTATCTCATGAATAGAGAAGCGGCATTGATTGATTTGCAGCCGGGCTCAGGCAAATCCCGTGTACTGGTTGACTATGTCCTCAACACCCCCGGGGTGGGGCATGTGCTGATTCTTTGTCCCAAATCTTTTGTCCAGGGTTGGAAAGGGCAATTTGAAAAGCACGGCGGGAGACCTGTCGTCGTGGCGTGCCTCGACGCATCTGCGGGCATAGTACCCGAGCGTGTCAGGGTAGGACGGCAAGCTCTTACCGATGCGGCTTTGCGGAACTTTGTTGGCGTTGTGGTAGTCAACTACGATGTCATTTGGCGCGGTCCAGATATGGCGAATTGGCTTCTCAACACGCCGTGGGATATTGTTGCCGCAGATGAAATTCAATACCTCAGGTCTTACGGTAGCACCAGAAGCAAATTTGCTTACCGTCTTGGTGCCGCTTCGCCGGTACGCATTGGTCTGTCCGGTACCCCTTTCCCAGAAAACCCTATGGATCCCTTCGGGGTATGTCGCTTCCTTGATGCTTCGCTATTCGGTACGAGTTTTGTGCGCTACCGCGCACACTACGCAGTCATGGGAGGATTTGAGGGACGGAAGATCGTTGGTTTTATAAATCAGAAAGAACTCAAAGCCAAAATTAACACGCTTCGCTTTACGATGGAACCTGAAGGTTACGAGCTGCCTGAAGCGCAAGATATCATAGTGCCTCTGGTACTTCCAGAGAAAGTACAGAAACTCTACAGGCAGCTTGAACGAGATTTGTACGCAAAAGTAGGGACAGGTGAAATTTACCTGGCGAATAGCGCGGTAGCGTTTGGGCGTTTGCAGCAGGTGACATCAGGATATTTGCCTGTCAGTAATCCTGACGATTCTTCTGCGGTACCCGAAAAAATCAGCAGGGACATTGTGCGGCTCCACAGCGTCAAAGTTGATGCGCTGCGTGACCTGCTCGAATCATTTCCACCAGAGGATTCTGCGGTTGTGATCGCGCGCTTTCGTGAAGATTTGAAGCGCATTAGTGAAGTTGCTGAGACATGTGGCCGCACAAGTGGCGAGGTATCCGGGCGCAGCTCGAAGCCCGAAGCACATATTAAAGACGGCGTATGGATTGGCCCCGAGACCGTCCTTGCTGTACAAGCACAGTCTGGCGTTGAAGGTCTCGATCTTACACGTGCGCACTATGTGATATTTTTTAGTTACGCCTTAGAGCTTGGGAAATACGAGCAAGCAATGGCGAGAATCAGGCGCGCAGGTCAGACCGAAAAGTGTCTGTACTATCATTTGCTGTGCACAGGCACAGTTGATGAGAAAATACAGAAGCTCCTGGAGAAGAAGCAGCATGTGCTTCGGAGCTTGTTGGGAGGAACAGGAGATGGTGCCGAATGATGATCGTTTGATGCAAACGCCTGAGTGGCATATATCGGATCACTGGCCCGGCTTTGATATTAGGTGCTGTGTATGCTCATGTCTGGACTACCCTTGTGGGATAGGGCAGCAAAGCACGCAAGAGGTAGTATATCTTTATAATTTTGTGATGAAAGGGGGTGCATTGCCACGCATGTAGCTACTGAGCAAAGAGTAAATCACTGTGACATGGAGTAACAATCTATGAAATGGCTAAAACCTGAAAGGAAACCTCCAATGGTTGAGAAGAAAGAGAATCTTCCTGCTATTCCGCTTACCCTGGCTATTCAGGCTGTTGATTCTCAGGCAACCATGCAGAAGCTTTCTGCTGCGTCGCCTGAAGGGCTGACACCACTTTCCCTTGATCGAATCAGTTTTGTAACTGCTGGTTCGATAACCTATAACGTTCCTACAGAAGACGGCCCCGAACCACGCCAGTACCTCGATGCTATTATGATCTACTCTCACGGCTATCGCCAACTTTACACCGGGCCTTATGACCCACAAAATCCGTCGCCCCCGGAGTGTGTCTCCTGGGACGGTGTTATGGGTCACGGCTCCCCTGGTGGTGTGTGCGCCAAGTGTCCCCTCAATGTGGTTGGTTCAGAAGCGCAGTGCAAACCGTACCGTTGGTTGTATCTCCTTTTTCCTGGCGAGGTATTGCCGACGACTTTAGCGCTCCCGCGAACTTCACTTTCCAGGCGGCTACCGAAGGGTATCACTTCGTATGTGATTGGTCTTGCCAAAGGCGGTAAGGCAAAAGTCAAAGGCGGGTTGTGGCCATGGGAGGTCATGACACGCATTGGCCTTGCGAAGCGCGAACGCGGGGTTGGGATGGTGGCAACCTTTGAAGAGGGACCGCAGCTTCCTCAAGCGCACAAGAGCGTTGTGGCGGCATACACTGAGAGCTTTAAAAAAGCGCTTACCTTCCCAATCCTTTCAAGCAGTGATCCTACTGAATCGTCTTTGTCGTACCACAGTTACGGGCCTGAACCAGACGACGACGATATTGATATCTAACCTGTGATGAAGCAGCATACAGCGTCGCTGTATGCTGCTACGGAGGTATTTATGAGTCACTCAATCTCTGTTGAAGAGTGTGCCGGGTACCGCATTGTGCTGATGGTAGAGTCCGGCAAATTCCTTGCGTCCTCTGGTGATCAATCGTCTGGTATGACTTCATATGATTTAAACGATTTGCGTGACCGTCTACGGGCTTTAGCTGAGAAAGAACGCCAGGCGAAACGCCAAAAACAGTCACCCGTCCGGGTGTGGGTTTACTGTAAGCGCGCGGGTCAGGATGCGGTCGCTGGCAGCTTGGAGTGTGTTGACGTCGTGGGTGTTGTAGCCGGACGGAAATACAACACTGTTTTGCGTACTTTGCAGGGGCAGTGTGAAGTCTTACTTGTCAGGGGCGATATGGTGGTTTTTCACCATGATGACGTCCGTGTGCAGCACTTTGCCAGCCTGCTAGCTACTGCGCAAGATTTGAGTAAAGAAATGGTTAGGAATAGCGAGGCCATTACAGCCTTTGCTATTGCGTCTCCACATATCGAATGTCCTGTTGCAGAGACAAAAGAGCAGGCTTTTGATGTTGAGCCGCTATTTTTGCAGGCTTTGCGTGATATACGTTGTTACGAGCTTGCAGGTTAGTGAAAGAGTCTACGCTGACAGCACAGATTTTGCAGTATGCGCGTAAGCGCGGATGCTTTGCTATAAAGTGGCATATGACAGTGTATGGCTTTGGCGGCATGCCGGATGTGTATATTCTGGTACCTTCAGAGCCTTACGCTATACCTGTTCACATTGAGGTAAAAACGCCAGGGAATAAACCCACACCGCGCCAGTCAAAAGTGCTCCGAGATTTACGCAAAAGCGGCGCTGTGGCTTTTTGGACAGACAGAGTGCAGGACATAGAGCGTGTTATACGGGTACTCCAGGAGGAGACTGGCTGTGTCATCAAGTATGAAAAAAACGGTCGGTTATGTTGGGAGCACTGATCTTTTTAAAGTAGACCCTCACAAAATTGTGATACAGGATGGGTGGAATCCAAGGTCTTGCATTGATGCCAATGCACTTGAAGAACTCAAGGCGTCGATGCGTGATAACGGTTTCTACCCAGACAAGCCGCTGCTTTTACATCGCAAAGCAGATCAGCTCATACTTATTTCCGGGCATAGGCGTTTGCGGGCTGTCTTAGGGCTTATTGATGAAGGGGTGCCGTTTATTGCGGTACCTGCGGTCCTCGATCAATCCGGGGATGACGGAGACTTACTCGCACGCGCGCTTGCAGCAAATCAGAACGGTGTACCCCTGGAGCCGCTCGATGAAGCTGCGGGGTTTAAGCGCCTTACCGGGTATGGATGGGAACCGAAACGAATTGCTGAAAAGGTCGGGCGCAGCTTGTCACACGTCTATGGGCGACTCAAGCTTCTCGAAGCAGAGCCCGAAGTGATGCAAGCTGTTGAAACGAAAACTATTACTACGACAGACGCTGTGCGGGTTGTGCGCCGCTCTGGGAGAAGCGGCGTATCACAGAGCGCAGCGCTCGCAGGGAAAATTGAGAATCGTCGAGCAAAGAAAGCGGCGCCGTCCGGGTGGGCTTCATCGGGTGGGCTTCAGGTGGAAGGTGTGCGTGCATTGCACAGATTACTTGATGACTATGGCATTGCATGGGTCGTGCGCGCCTTGCTTAGCTACGCGGATAAGAGCGTAGTGCTGGATTGTATACACGAGATTGCAGAGGAAGTTGTATGAAGGTAGGTGACCACGTTGAATGGACTTCACAGGCAGGCGGCTTTAAGAAAGTAAAACGTGGGTGCATTGTTGCTATTGTTCCACCTGGTGTATCTTTGCGCAGGGTATTTCTGGCCCAGAAGTGGTCTTTTACAGGTGGGCAGTACGACTGTTCCGTTCTTGACCTGGTGACCTATAATGATCGCATTGTTGAGTCATTTCTTGTAGCTGTGGCACCTCCAAAAGGTTCTAAGCGTCGCGTTAAATTGTATTGGCCTCGTGTGGCTTCGCTCAAAATAGTAGAGGTGGAGGTGGGGTAGTGGCTAATATATCAGTGATCATAGGCCCTCCCGGTACAGGCAAAACCACTACTTTGAGTCACTGGGCAGCGCGTGCCGCTGTACGCTACGGGCACGACAAGGTTATTGTATGTTCACTTACTCGTACTGCTGCCTACCGTGCGGCTAGGAGCATTGAGTTGCCCTATCAGCAGTTTGGGACAGTGCATGCGTTTGCTTTCCGAGCTCTGGGCTCCCCAGAGCTCGCTGAAACCGACAAAGCGATCAAAGAGTGGAACAAAGAGTATCCAGACTTTGCGCTTTCATGGCATGGTCAGGGTAGGACGCCTGATGATGGGCATCTTATGCCTGAAGAATCAACGAGTGGAGATGCGCTCAAACTTGAATACACCAGGCTGCGTACTCTGGGCGTTTTTCGTGATAATCCGGTGTGGCAACGGGGGACTCTAAGGGGTTTTAAAGAGCGGTGGGAGGATTTTAAGACACAAAACCACTGGCTTGATTTTTGTGATTTGATTGAAGTTGCTGGGAAGGAGATTGATACGGCGCCTGGCGAGCCCGCAGTTATATTGCTCGATGAGGGACAGGACATAGCACAGTCAGAATTCAGGTTGTTACGGAGGTGGGCCGAAAAAGCCGAGCACTTTGTGGTGGCTGCGGACCCCGGACAGGCCATTTTCTCCTTTCGCGGCTCTGACCCTCTTCTTGTGCAGCGTTTATGGGACGAGCACGATTCCGCCAGGAAACCCTTAGAACAATCCTATCGCCTTCCCCAGGCAATCTACGACTACGCCTGGACATGGCAAGAGCGGTTCCGGCAGACACGCAAGGTGCCATATTTAGCGCGTAAAGACGATAAAGGTAACGTTGTGCAAGGTGAAGTGTGGCGGTGCGCGGCATTTAATACCTTTACGGATCATACTGTTAGGGTGCTTCTTGAGCCGTACTTAGATGAAGGCAAAGAGGTACTTTTTCAGACAACCTGCGGGTACATGCTCGATCCTATCATACGTGCCTTACGGGATGCAGGCATTCCATTTCACAACAGCCTTAGACCGTCAAACGGTAAATGGAATCCTTTGCCGCAAAGGCGTGGGCGTGGTTTTACCATTGTCGATAGGGTGCTGGCGTTTTCGCGTCCTCGGGCTGATCTTTGGGAAGAGCAAGCACGGTATTGGTCGGCTGCGGATGTGAAGTGTTGGGCTTCGGCTTTGCCGTCAAAAAACGTATTTAGTCGCGGCGGACATGCGATGGTTGAGGCTTTAGGTGACGACGCAGGCGATGAAGATATTGCGGGTGCATTTGCGACGTGGTTTCTCCCCGATGTGTTGAGCCTTATTGTGCCAAAGCCCGATATCGGGTGGTACTTGTCACAGGTGAAAGGGAGCGATAATCTCAGGGATTACGTGGAGAAAGTCATCGCCAGGTATGGGGTTAAACAGCTTCAAGAGAGACCTTTGGTATCGGTGGGTACGATTCACAGTACAAAAGGGGGCGAAGCAGCGGTAGTCATTGTGTCACCCGATTTGTCACTTGAAGCGGCGAATGCTGCAAGGATGAGCGAAGAGAGTAGAGAAGAGTGTTTGCGTATTTTTTATGTAGGATGCACGAGAGCGGTTGAGACACTTTGCCTTGCTGCACCCTCAACACGTGTTGCTGTGAGGTGGTGAGATGAAAGAAGTAAAAGTTTGGCGCTCTTTAATGCGATTTTTTGGGCGTTCGCAACAGCAGCTTGGTGTTTTTGCGAAACAGGGAAGCAACCCCAAAAAGAAAGGGTATAGCATACCTCGGAAGTTGAAATGTGCTCGTCGCAAGGTGGCGCATTTGCGTCAAAAAGAAGCACGAAGGCGTAACAGGAAAGGGCGGTAGTTATGAATCATCTGCGTACAGCATGTTTTGCGGCGGTACCGCTTCGCATCTTGGAATTGAAAGCTCGCGGTGGCCCATCAGACGATGATATACGTTCTTGCAGGTATATCTCTGAGCTTCTTGGTGAAAAGGGTCATCTTCTGATGTTTCGCGGCAAGAAGCGCGGAGAGACAGCGGAAGTCTTTAATCAATTGGCACGCGGGTTAGCTATTCTCTCTTTTGTGCCTGGCGGTGTGACATTCTTAGGGGAGCACTGGATAAGTGGAGATGCGAACAGGAACGACGCTGAAATAGGTCAGTGTGAATAGGGGAACCTTGATGGCTGAACGTATGTGGACTGATACACAGCTCCATGCGGGGTTTATACTGTTTTCTATGGTCCAGGCAACTGGAAGGTGCTCTGGATTGCACCCCTTTTCGTGTCTTTCTGCTTTTGTGGGTTGCATCGGTGTGTTGGCGGAAACGCTTGGTGTTGAAGGATCGGCAGCGCTTTTTGCAGAAAACCTCAGCGCTAAGATGGGCTACGATTATAGGCGGATAATAACGGGGCTTCAAGAAGAAGCGTGCAGACAGGAGAATATGTGAGCGAAATCACTGAGGTGACGTTAGCGCAAGTTAATGCATGTTTGGTGCTTTTCAAGGCTGTTGAGCGTGCAAAAGAGAACGCGGTTGCACGTCGTGATGAGCAGTGTGTTGATGCCGATGTGTGGGGAAATCTTCTAGATGCGTATGCTGATGTTGCAGAGCAGTGGGATTGGTAAGGGCAAAACGCCACGGGGTCAGGCGCATGGCCTGCAGTTGAACAGCTTCTGGCTTTTAAACGATGGAATAAATAAATGATGAATAGGCTTGAGGCACTTCTCTTGCGTTCTGCAGGACAGCACGATACTCCACTTCCTCTTCACAACCAGGTTAATTATGATCGTTCGGTGCCTGATGAAGGCCCGCTCGATGCAGCGATTGTGATTCTCGGCGAGTCTCTGGGTACAGATGAAGTACGAGCACGTCGTAACTTTGTGGGGCGTAGTGGTCAGAAGCTAAGAAATCACGCCAGGCTTGCAGGTATTCACCCTGAAAAGTGCCGTATCCTCAACGTATATCCCTTCTTTCCTGAAGGAGGCTCTATTGAGAATGTCGATTCCGGAGTTCTACGTGGATGGCAAGAAAACGCGCTGGAGCGACTTCGAGCCTGCTGTGCGGCAACTGTTATCGTCTGCGTTGGTAATGTCGCACTGGAAACGTGTACGGGTTTGCGTGACATTACTCGTAGACGAGGCTCAGTCTACGAATGGGAAGGACGTAAAGTTATTGGCATGATCCACCCCGCAGCCATCCGGCACAGTCGTGGACGTCCTGGAAGTCAGTATTACGAGAAGATATGCAGGCTTGATTGGAAACGTGTGAAGCTCCTTAGTGTACCGCACGAGACCCACCACCCATATTGTGGGTGTGCCACACGTATTGAACGCACGTTTTCTACGCCGTATACATGCGATGCTGACGCTCTGCGTGGTGTCATTTACGACTATACATATCAGGCAGATCAGTCACATCTGGGTGGAGATGAAACGGTGTTGTCTATAGACATAGAGACACCGAAAGTTCGGGGGAAGCGACAAATTGTTTGTGTGAGCTTTGCCTTTACGCCGCAGCATGCGCTTGTTTTACCATGGAATACACACAGACATGTTATCCAAGAGTTGTGCGAATCTCCTTGTATCAAAGTCGGTCACAATTTTGTGAGCTTTGATAGGTGGTGGCTTGAGCGTGAAGGTATCCATGTTGGCGGGGAAATTCGAGATACGATGTGTCTTTCGCATTGCCTCGATCCAGCTTCGTTGCACAGCTTGGAATTCCTTCAATCACGTTATACGTGGGAACCTTTCCATAAGTCGGAGGCAAAGGGTCACGATGAAAACGTGGTGCTTGCTTCAGATGAAGCCTTTGCACAGTACATGTCATACTGCGGGTTAGACTCAGCCGTGACCATAGAGCTACATAATCTCCTCTGGCCAGAGTTGGAGCGTCGAGGGCTTTTGCCATTCTACCGTAGGCACTACGAGGCACTCTACGATCCCATTCTGGATGTGATGCTTCGTGGCGTTGCTATCAATCATCCGTATCGTCAGTCTTTGCTTGAAGAGTTACTTGCAGAAGCGAAACACACCAGGGATAGGCTCGGGGAAATAAATGGGGCACCACTATGGAGCCTGGGGACGCAGAGAGACCAGGCTATTTTTCAAGCTGCACAGTCTGGTGAGCATCTTGATCGGTGGTCTCAGGATGAAATTGACCTGGCACTTCAGCGTGTTAGCAACAAAACTGTAAGCAACACGCAGCTTAAAAAACTGCTCTACGAAAAACTTGGGCTGCCTTTGCAAACGAGAAGGCGCAAGGGTGGCATAGAAACACCTACCGCTGACGTAGTGGCACTTGCAAAGCTCAGGCTTCAAATGGCGCATCGCCAGGATGTTGCAGAAGTGCTAGATCTGGCGATGCAGCACAATAAGGCACAAAAACTGGCAACTTTTCTGTGCCATGGCACTTTTGATTCTTCAGATGGGCGGTTCAGGTTTACGCTCAAGTTAAACACCGAGGCGGGTAGGCTTGCGTCAGCAGCGGCACCAGACGGGATGGGGAAAAATTCCCAGAATCAACCTCGGAATGACAAGAGGCTCAGGCGTACCATCTTACCTGATCCTGGTCATGTCCTGGTTGAGGGGGATGCTTCTCAGATCGAAGGTCGCATAGTTTTTGTACTCACGAAAGACCCGGAGTTAATTAAGCTAGGTCGTGCCAGGATTGGCTTTGATCAGCATGCGTTTACGGCTTCGATGGTTTTTAGGAAACCTGTTGAGCAGGTTGGGAGGGGGACGCAGGAGCGCCAGGTAGCAAAGTCAATCAGCCACGCAGCACAGAGAGCTATGCAAGGTAAAACGATGGCTGATTGGATGATGAAAAACGGTATGCTTTTTGGTGATGGCACACCTTTCAGCGCTGAAAATTGTGATGAGTTGCTTGAAACATATCACAAGGCTTTTCCTGGCATTCGTCTCTGGCAGCAGAGCATACGCCGTGAAATCCGTGCGACAAAGCGTCTGGTGAATCGCTACGGACGTATCTGGGATGTCAGGTACGAAGAAATGAACGATGATCTTTTCAGACGCGGGTACAATTTCTTGCCACAAAGTTCGTGTGCAGACCTTACAAATCAATGCTTTGCAGACTTATGGCGCTGGCTCAAAGCTGAAAAGATGCAGAGTAGCATCCTTATGCAGGTGCATGACTCACTGGTGTGCTCTTGTGCTCCTGACGTAGCTTATGACGCAGCACGTTTTATGCGTGATCACCTGGAAGTGGAGCTGGACTATGGGGGGATAGGACTTTCAGTGCCCACGGAATTTAAGATTGGGATGAATTATGGAGACCTTATAGAAATTGGTGCGTTACCTGATCGGAAGACTTTCGAGCAAAAGATAAGGGAGTTGATGGGATGAGCTGGGATGCTTATCTTGTGTCTTCTAGCTGTATAACATGTGGTCACGAAGAACAGCATGGATCTTGGAATTACACCCATAATTGCAACCAGATGATTGCGACGGTGGTTGAAGATATGGGGTATGAGCTGAAACAGCACTGGCTCATCGGCCACATGGGAAAGTCGTGGTTTGACGTACTAGACGGTATGTCAGGGAAAGATGGGGCGAAGTTTTTAGGAGAGATTGTGCAAAGGCTTGAAGCAGACCCGGAGCGTTTTTGTGAATGGAATCCTCCAAACGGCTGTGGAAGCTATGAGACGTTGCTGCCCACATTACGTGATATGGAGATCATAAGCTACAAAAATCCA
>ERZ1292637.754-Hain-H14-01um-R3-754-length-16278-cov-5_pt1 | contig 16278 bp, 32 predicted proteins | sample MGYA00564405_ERZ1292637 | MGnify/ENA primary metagenome ERZ1292637 (study PRJEB36523, sample SAMEA6512645) | groundwater metagenome | collected 2019-01-09 | study: AquaDiva: Metagenomics assemblies of 32 groundwater samples | reverse complement strand
AGTGAGGAGGGAAAGGTATGGTATAGAGAATATCAAAAGAAATTTGCCCATCAATTTATTAACATTAAATAAAGGCCGGAAAAAATTAAAACAAATCAATGATTACTCCAAAGGCAAACGACAAATTGATGAATGCGGTTTTGAAAACAAAAACCCCTGAAGCTCGTGAAGCTCTTGCGGTTATGGTTGCGGCGCGGAACATCTTAATAACAGACATTACGCGAAAAGGGGAGGTTGTTTTTGAAACGCAAGAAACGAAAGATGAGATTAGAATTTAGGCACGGCTATTGGCAGAAAAGGCGGATTGACTGGGCGGAGTTGGGGGTGGCGGCTGGTTTGGTTCTGATGGGGTTGCTGATTCTGCTCTGATGGAGGAAGTTCTAGCCCCGACCCGCAAAATGAATGGCCGCGATTACGCTGATTCCATCACCACCACTCTGAAAGGGATGAAGCAGGACGCAGGTTCCGTATTGTTTGACGCGAGGGCGACATTGGAAAACCCCAACTATAAGTTCTCGGTGGACAACCGGGCCGAATGGAAGGTGAGGGTGGCCGAGATAGAGGAGATAATAAACGATTTCAAGGCGATAGTCGGGATAAAATAAAAGGTCGTAAGAATAAACCCACAATGAGAAACATAACCGCAAAAGAATTGTTGGAATTAGCAAAATATCATCGTGAGAATGGAGAGGAATTAATCGCCATTGCTTATGAAGAAGAAGAGAAGAACTTGCAAGAAGAATTGAATTTCAGAAAGTGGATGAATCGGGATTAAAAAAGGTCAAAAAAGGGTCTCATTCGGGGTTCAAGGAGGCAGGCGGAGACGCTTTACTCTAAGAACCCCGAATAAAAAACAATGAAAATAAAATCTCTTGAAAGAATATTGAAACCTGTAGGCGTGGTATTTGATGAGGTGAAGCATACCTATACCGCATCTGACGGCTCTCTCTATACGGGTTGCACTACTATCTCTGAGGCGTGGGCGAAGGATTTTCTCGCGCCGTGGTATGCAAAGGAAATGTTCCTTGAAGCATCCCGAAGAATCGGCGAAATCTCCCTCGCTTTCAGAGGTGCGAAAGAACCATCCGCCGCCCTGAAAATCCTTGAGGAGTGCAAAGGTGCGGCGGCAAGGAAATCAGCCCAATCCCGCGAGGATGGAAAGGAAGCGCACGGAGAAATGGAACGGATGGTATGCGCGAAAATTGAAAATAAAAAGACCTATCGTGCGAAGAAATTGAGCACTCTGGAAGCCAAAAATGCGGTTAGTGCATTCGTGAAGTGGGTCAAAGGAAACAAAGTAGAATGGCTTGCTTCCGAGGAAATCTTGGCGAACCATGAGTACAAAGTCGGAGGAACGCTGGATGCAATCGCAGTCGTGGATGGGATTACTTACCTTGTAGATTTCAAGACAAGCGGGCAGATCAGTCCCTCATACCTCCTTCAATGCGCGGGTTACGATGTGATGCTTCGGGAAATGGGATTGCAGGTGATGGGCTATCTTATTCTCCGTTGCCCGAAAGACGGGAGCGATGCGGAAACGCTCACCATCACTAATCAGGACGATATGAAGTTCTTTCGGGAGACATTCTTGAAGATGAGGGAAGCTCACAAGTTTTTTGTGTACATGGAAAACAAATTCAAGGATGCAACGACTCGAAAGATGAAAGTGGATGAGGTGGCAAAGGTCGCGATAAAAAAAACAACTTCCCATGGAAAATCACAAAATCGTTAAATTCTATTCCTCGACCAAGAACAAGAAAGGCGAGGAATACCGGACGAAGGAGGGAAAACTCTACACCCGCGTAGCGGTACAGACCGACTTGCTCCCTCAAGGCACATGGGCTTCGGCAAACGCATTCAATCCTGATGATCCAATCCTTCGCCTCAAAGAAGGCGATAAAGTTATTCTCAAAGTGTGGCAGAACGGAGATTGGTGGAACTTCAAGATGCCTTCAAGATTGGATTTACTGGAAGAGCGGGTGATAGAGCTTGAATCTACAGTATTCGGCGCAGGAAAAACTGAAAATAAAAGTACGGGGAAAGAAGAAGAATCGGATATTCCCTTCTGATGGAAAGAGTAAGTTCTGATATAATTCTTGAATATCTGAAGGGATTGGTGGAATCAAAAAAGCCAATCCCTCGTGAACTATGGTTGGATGCCGCGTTCAAACTGAATCTTCTTCGTTTGGATGAGGGACAGTTATACAGCAAGATGCGGCAAACTGTCGCACAGAATAAATTGGAGATATTCAGAGCACAAGATAAGCGGAATGTCGCCGCCGTAGAATTGGAAATTGAGGCAACTGATGAGTATAGATTTATGCGCGATCAAGAAGAGAAATTGGAAGTGATAGAAGAATTTGTTCGTCTAGCCAAGAAAAATGCCGACTTATTTATGTAGTTATGCCAAAAGGAGTTTATAATCATAGTAAAAATGGAAGATAACAATTATAAGACAACCGATATGGCCTTGGCCGCCTATCTCATGTTGAAGTCATTTATTCTAGAGGACGCGGTTGACGAGGACGGGTCCGGGAAGAAAGTATTCGTGTTCTCCCGCAAGCGCGGCCAGCGGATCGAGGATGAGGTGGATGTGTTTTTCAGGGACAAAGCCATGGTAAATCCGAGAAGATATTGGGACGAAGTAAGGTCGATAAAGAACAGGATCCATGCGCCGAGGCGGCAATAAACCGAACGAGACGCAGGAGCGGAAGGTGCTTAAGGTTCTCCAGGACGCGAAAGGAGGGTGGGTCTCCAAACGGTACTTTGCGCAGACAATGCTTCTCTCTCAAGCGGGCCGGGCCTTATTCAACCTCCAAAAGAACCCGAAGCTGTACGGCTACGATGGGATGATCGAATCAAGCGCGAAACTCAAGCTGCGGGACGAATATAAATTTTGCTATTACCGGCTTGTTTCAAGGGCCAATGAACTTATCCCAATACAAGGAGCGATTCGAGAAAAGACGGCTGAAGTCTCGCGTTTATTCTAGCGAGCAGGGACTGGCAGAGAGAATCTGGCTTTACTTCGGGAAACGCCTGCCGTTTCCGAGGATCGTAAGGATGATAAAACTTAAGGGATTCCAGGCCGTTTACGAAACGTTCAGCGAGGTGGAAAAGTCCAAAGCGAAGGATTGTCTGGCTCTGTTCGTCTGGAAAATCAAGAATATAAAGATTGTTTGGGACTCGTTATGATGTTATAATTGCCGTGTGCGAAGAACCCGATCCCAGAGACTGCACGACGAGCTTGACAAACTCTGCGGGGATATTGTCAAGGAGCGGGACGGCTGGCGATGCCGGCGGTGTGGGGCGGATCGGGACCATGGGGCTGTCATTCAGTGGGCGCACATTATCCGGAGGTCCAGGAGCAAGGCGGTGCGTTGGAATATAGATAATGGCATCTCGCTTTGTAATTCTTGTCATGTGTGGCTGGATCGCTCCGCCGACAGAATCCAGGCCGCGTTCTTCGTAGAGAAAATGATCGGCAAAAAGAAGATGGAGAAACTCCACGAACTCGCTAACGACAAGAATGCTAAGTCGTGGCTGGTTTGTAACCTAGAAGAAAAGTTACGCGAGTTAAGTTCCAACATTTAATAATATGCCAAGCGGGGTTTATATTAGAACAGAAGAATATAGAAATGTTATGCGGGTTGTTGCCCTTAAAAATGGTTACGGGAAATGGATGCGTGGAAGAAAACCGAATCCGGCTCTTGTGTTTCGTGGACCCCACCTAGAGAAAACTAGACTACAAATAAGCGCAACTACGAAAAAGAAAGGGATAAGACCGCCAATATATATGGGCAAAAATCATTGGAATTGGAAGGGCGGGGAATCCACCAAGAAAGAACGTAGAACCCTAAATGAATCAAGACGAAGAGCTTTAGCGGCCAATAGCAATGGAAGAATTACATTGAATCAGTGGACTGAATTAAAGAAAAAGTATAATTTTATTTGTCCCTCCTGTTTTGTGGGCGAACCAAACATAAAACTTACTATAGATCATATTGTCCCCCTGTCTATGGGTGGAAGACACGAAATAGGTAATATTCAACCTCTATGTGGGAGTTGTAATTGTAAAAAGCATACAAGAATACTAAAATATGCCAGCCCAATCGGCGAGTTTAATTAAAAGAGATAATATGGTATAATTAGTTAGCTTAATCCTTCGCCACTGGGTCGCTCGTCCGGACTATCGGGGGCGGGAAACCTAATCATCAACAAGACCTTTGAACATTTCCGACAGTTCCTAGTTCAACGGCGGCCCGGTGGCGAGCGATGAAGATACCAAAAAAACTGAAAATCGGCGGGCATATCTATAAAGTTATTTTTAAGGATGACTGGGGCAATGATAATGACTTGGGCAAAACTGATTTCGCCAAATCGGAACAGCTTTATCAGGTTTTGAAGGATAATCAACTCTTGCGTTAATGAAAAAAGTCCTCATCATTATCCTAATTATCATCGTGGCAATCATCCTGCTCGGGTTTTGGCTGGGCCTGGATCAAGAACCCGACTTTCTGGACAAGTTCACTCCCGCGCCGGAAAAAGAAATAAAGGATGTTGAATACATAAAATATCTCAACGGCAAGGGATAATGGCGAAGAAAAAAGCTAGAAAAGTCAAGGCGGAAAGAATTGGAAAAATAGCGAAAAATCCTCCTGCGAACAAGCCTATCGAGTATCTCGAGTTCGTGAAGTTCATCGCTGTTCCCCAAGTGATGCGAGAGTTAAAGACCCAAGGGGACTTTTCGAAGAAATTTGAAGTGAGCGAAACCACCCTCTCGGAGTGGAAGGCCCGGGACGGGTTTTGGGACGACGTGGCGAAACAAAGGCGGCTCTTCTTCAAGGATAAGACCTCGAACGTGGTCGCCTCGATATACAGGGCGGCGCTCGAGTCTAGCCCGGCCGACCGGAAGCTCTGGCTCCAATACATCGAGGAATGGAGTGAGAAGCAGGAACTCGAGCACAAGGGCGAGGGACTCGCATCGCTTTCGGAGGCGATCAAGAAGCTGGCGGAAAAGAAATGATCAATACTATCGAGAATCACTTACATTGCCCGGTCTGCAAGAACGGTGTCCTGGGATACGTCTGCGACGGACCTACGCATTACAGTGGCAAAACCAGTGAGATAAGATTCGATATTTTTCGGTGCAATAATTCCTGTTACAGAGTTTTTAAGGTAGTGTATGCGCATGGAGACGCTAAATTTTCTGTCCGCATTGTCGAGGTTAAGAACGAGAAGAAATGACGTTTCCAACTAAAATCGGGAATGTTAAAATAGACGGCAAGCCGAGATGCTGGTATTGCGGTATCGAGATGGGGGAGAATGCGATCTTTAAGGACAAAGAGAAGTGGAAAATATCAGGCAAGTGGGCGTTTCATTTTTTTTCTACGCACGGGATTCCTCCCGAGTTGACGCCAACAATTATGGAGGACATGAAAGAGACATTAAAGCCTCTCCTGAAGTTTATTGACAAGAAATGACCCCCAGTCTTCAAGGAATATTTGGCGAACATGGAGAGTACTTTGACGACGCCCAGTATCCATGGGTAGAAAAACCCCTTGACGATTTTTGGACATTTGAGGGAGAGAGGGGACTACGTTCGGTAGATATTTTAAGCGATAGAGAGTTGAAAGAAATAGTTAGACGGCATAATAAGGAAATCGACGTATTCAATAAGAGATACCGTTATTTTCAGAAAAAGGTTGGAACTTCGACTTATTACGAACGAATAAAGAAGCAAAAATGAGATTAAAAAATACGGTAATAGTTGGTGAAAATGCTCGTTGATCTTGCCAAATACCGCGAGGACGCCCGCCAGCTTGTGAAGTCCTTGTATAAGGACGAGAAGGGCGAGCCGTTTATTCTGACCGACGGCCAGTGCGATATCTTTAATCTTATCTTCAAGAAACTTTACCATCGGGTGCATATCGAGACATTCACCCGATACGGCAAGAGCGAAACGATCTCGATGGCTTTGCTGACGAGGATATGCAACTTTCCGGAGCAATGGGCGATTGCGGCTGGCAACGAGGACCAAGCGCACATCATCACCTCGCATCTTATCAAGCATATCTTTGACAACGATTTCACGCGGCGGCGCTTTGTGGTCGGGCCAGGGGAGAGCGAAGAGTCAATCCGCCGGTACCGAAATAAAAGCCGGCTGAACTTCAAGCTTGAGAAAGGACTCTTCGGCGAGGTGTTCGTGACGAATGCGAAGGGCGCGCTTGGGTTTGGGGCACCGAACGTGATTGAGGACGAGTCGGCCCTGATCCCCGACGACGAGGAGGCGTTGGTTTTCAGGATGTTGGGCGACTTGCCGGATAACTACCTTTTTAAGGTCGGGAACACGTGGGACTCAAGTCATTTCAGGAACTCCTCGGTTGATCCGAACTTCTTCAAAGTTCACGTAGACTATTACCAAGGCATCAAAGAAGGAAGGATTATGCCGGAGATGGTAGAAGAGGCGAGAAAAAAGCCCTATTTTGGAGTGTTGTACGAGTGCAAGTTTCCACCAAAAGGACAGACAGACGAGGGGTGGTTCCAGCTTATCTCGCGGGAGGAGGTGGACCGCGCCCTTGTCGACCAGTGGTTCGGGTTCGGGGTGAATAAACTCGGCGGGGACGTCGCCGGCGAGGGCAAGAACTTCAGCGTAGCGGCACAAAGGAGGACAAATATGGCGCGGATACTGCATAAAAGCCAGAATCCGGATACGATGAGCTTTGCGGAATTTATACTCGGCGTGCTTCCAAAGGAAGGTATCGCCAAGGATGATATGGGTATCGACAAGGTTGGGTTAGGGAAAGGCGTTTGCGATATTATCTCGAGGAACTTTGCGGATGGCTACCAGGGCGTAAACGTCGGGGACAAGTTCGAGGAGGGGTCCGATGACGCCCAAACGTATTACAATCTGCGGGCCAGGAACTTTTGGAGGCTCTACCTGTGGCTCATGGCTGGGGGGAAGTTGCTACGCGACGGGGATCCGCAGGACAACTGGTACCAGTTGACGACCATTTACTACACCAAAAAGCTCGAAGGCATGAAGGGGAAGATGCAAATCGTCCCCAAGGAGCGGACGATCGCCAAGGGGATTCCGAGCCCAGATGTGGCTGACGCTCTGGCGCTCACTTTCGTCAAGGACGATGTTGTCGAGAGCGAGCGGCCGATGACGCCGCAGAAGGAGATAGTGCTTGACCCTTATGCTAGGAGTTAAAGGTCGTGATGGTATAACAAAGTAAAAAAACAATGAACGGAGAAAAACTATCAGTAATTGATCAACGTATCCGTGGCGGCGCAGACAAAAACTCGGCGACGGTAATTTACCATCGGGGGAATGTTAGGGAGAGCCTTGGAGAGGATCCTTTAATAATAAGAAGCGTGCTTGTTAAGTTCACGGACACAGAGAAAGGAGTCGATGTCGAAGTTCGGAGGCTCACTGATGTAGATCCAGTTTATACCGGTATAAATGGCCTTAATAAGTTTATCGAGGATGAGAAAATCTATAAGGCACTTAAGTAATCATGTTGAAGTTTGTCGTGCCACAGGAGAGATCCAGGAAGGCGGGACTAAGGGACATCCCGCGCGTCGTGTGGTGGTCGTGGAAAATCAAGTGGGCGATGCGATGGCCGTTTCCGGGAATGTTCCCTTGGGCTTCCTCGATAAGCCATTGCCAGGTTACTGACAAGGACCCGCTCCGGTTCTTCGTAGTGGACAAGGAGGGCGGCGTTTCGGAGCACGGAGTGCTGAAATACTCGACGAAGCTCAGGCGTTATTTCGGCGCCCGTGTTATAATAAACCCCGAGATCGTCTCCCACGGCAAGACTGAGATGCAAGTACGCGAGGGGTGCATGAGCTTGCCGAATGTTGGCAAGAAAAGGGTGAAGCGATGGGAGAACGTGGTGGTTCGGTATTGGACGTTCCTCGGCCCGAGGACCAGGACGTTGCATCTGTTCCGGGCCATGATCGCACAGCATGAGATAGACCACATGAATGGGGTCGACATTCTAGGAAGAAGGGACAAGTTTCATTGGAAAAAGTAAAATGGAAGAACGTAAAGCAAAAGTGAAAATCCAGCCGGTGACGCGAACTTATTCATTCGTGGTCAACGGTTACAATTTCGTATTCGAGATCCCGTGGCGGGCGGAAGTCGGGATGCACCCGATGGATATTCTGGCGCTGGACATGCAGGAGATGTTTGCACAGTTAAATTATATGCCGAGGTTCAAAGTTGAGGAGCCGTTTGCTCTTCCGCCTCTAAAGAATGAAGCAAGTGGAACTTAGCGAGGACGAAATTTTCGTGATTGAGAAGATGCGCGAGTATGGGCCATTCGCTTCTTTTGAGATTCAGAAGAAACCCACCGATAAACAAAAGGACGGCCGGCTTATCCACATAAGATGTGCTGACAGCATCAATACGCCCGACCACTTTGATTTTTGAAAAGCAGTATGTTATAATTCACAGGAGAAGGTTAGCGGAAGAACCGCACATCTTGCCAAGAGTGCGGTTTTGTTATGATAGCCACGCATGTAAAGAAATACCGGGGGGCGCATATTCTTATTTTGAATGAGTGGCAGACTTTTATCGCAATAATTTTTTATAAGGGGAAGTTCTATCACGCTTATGCAGAAGCAATTAAGAAAGGCGAATACGGGGGCAAGGAGTACACGGAGTGTGTTGACTTTGCGTATCGGGAGGCCAAGAGGGTGGTCGATGCCATAAAGATAAGCAAAAGACAAAGGTCGATTCTAGGGAAAATACTTATAAAACTAAATGTCTACAAAGCAATCAAAGTTTCGGGGGGGCGAGAGCCAGAGCAACAAAAAGACCAGTCTGGGAGAACAGAAGCAGTCAACCGCCTTCCGAGGGAAGGAGCCGTCGAAGCCAGCTGACGGTTCGTCGGTTAATAAACAGTCGAGGTATCGTGGTTCCTAAATGCCGGCAAAAAGCAGGGCACAACAACAAGCGACCGCCATCGCTAAACACGCGCCAGGAAAGCTTTACAAGCGCAACCGCGGTCTTTTGAAGATGAGCAAAGAAGAGCTTCATAAGTTCGCGGCCACCAAGAGAAGAAGCCTGCCGAAAAGAGTCGCGAAGCAACGTCGCGAGACGATGTTCGAGCGCGGCAGAGTTTAACGACGAAGCACGCAGGCAAATGAGCAATGACCAAGCATCTTACTGAGAAGGTAAGGAAGCTACGTCGGGCACGGAAGACCGGCGAGTTTGTCAACTCACAGAGGAAGGAGGTAGAGCGAGAGCTCGAAGCGGATCAAAAATCCAGTCAGGCCGTGATCCAACAGGTTCAAGAGGAGTACGACTTGGGCTGGCGATACCTTCGCGGGAAACTCCAGGAGGCTCTTATCCGGCTCAAGCTCTACAACAACCAGAAGCGGGACAAGGACCGGGTCGGCGACTCGTTGCTCTACACAAACTTCCAGACCATCCATGCCGCTCTTTACGAGGACGACTTGACTGTCGAGTTCGGCGGCAGGGAGGAGGGCGATCAGGACACGGCCGAGAACTTGAACGGGCTGGCGGTCTTTGATTACGACGTGATGGGGAAGGCCGAGCTAGACTACGAATTGAATTGGGACGCGCTCTTCAACGGCTGGGGGCTCGTGTATTTCAACGACTTCGACTTTGACTCCAAGACCCCGATTCCCGTCGTTTGGGATCCGATGACTTTTATCAGGGACCCGCACGCCATTTCTCCGAACGGCAACCGCCTCGGCCAGGGCGCGATGCGGTTCGGCTACCGCGAGGTGTCGCTTACCAAGAATGAAATGGAGGATAACGGGACATATTTCAATCTTGGTCAACTAAAAAGGCAGTCTGGGATAGACGTTTTCGGTCTTGTTGAAGAGATGAGGCGGAGGAGGGACGAGGCCCAGGGCAGGGAGAATATGGATGCCCTTTCGGAGAAGCGGACGAACCAGTCTTATACGATCCTTCAGGGGTTCACGATTATAGACGGCGAGAAATACTGGGTAGAGCTTGGGAACGACCGGAATCTCCTGATAAGAATGGAGCCGATTGAGGGTGGTAAATGGCCGCTCATCAAAAGGAACTTCTCTCCGATATCCCACGACTGGGACGGCGTTTCGATCCCGGACATCCTTGAGGATAAGCAGAGATTTCGGGCGGTGCTTTTGAACGTGCTCGGCGATGCGGCCAGGGCCGACGTCTATCCGATGTACCTCTTCAACGAGAAGAAGATAAAGAAAAGCATCGATAAGAACTTTGCTTTCAACAAGTGGATTCCAGTGGATGGGGATATCGGAGATGCGGCGAAACCCCTCCAGAAGGCCAACCCATCTAATTTGTCGCAGTTTATTCTCGAGTTTCTGGACGTCTCGGCGCAGAGGGCACTGGCTACGCCGGAATTGCGGCAGGGTGTGCCTTCCGAGAAGAGCCGGACGCTGGGGGAGCTTGAACTGGTATCCGCCGGCGTGGATAATCGTTACTCGCTTGTGGTCAAGATCTTCGGATGGAGCGAGCGCGACTTCTGGAAGAGGTGGTACGAGATTTACGACCGGGACTTCAAGAGCGGGATAGGCAAGAAGGTGATGCGGCTGATGAGCACTTTTGGGCCGACTTGGCGGGATATAACGAGGGACAAGATTATTGTCGGCCATCCGTTGGGGCCGGATATCAAGATAGAATCGCGGGTCGTCTCCGAGGCGAAGAAGATCAGGAACTTCAAGCTGACCAGGCAGTTCGTGGCGGACAACATCCAGAACCAGAACTTTGACGCGCTCTATGCTATGAGGAAGCTGGGCAGGCTGGTTTTCCCGAAGGACGAAGTTGAGCGGATGTTGCCGTTGACCATAGACGAGTTGGAGGCCACGGAGGAGAACGAAAGGATTAACAACGGCGAATACGTGCCGGTCAGGATCGAACAGAACCACCCCGTGCACTTTAGGATGCTCACCGCGGCCAAGGAGGGGCTGGAGAAAGAAGCTCATGCCAAGGCGCACCGGTTCATGATGATGGCAAAGCGGATGAGGCCGGAGCTCTTTCCGATGATGCCGGAGGAGACGACGGTGCCCATGTCCAAGTCAGATCAGGAGTCAATGCCGGTCGGCAAGGCGCCGGAGGCCGTGGCTCCGCAACAAAATGCGGGAATACGGTAAAAAGGAAATCGCGACGCTAAGAAGCGGGATAGGCCAGCCGTTTTGGGCGACTCTTAAGTCCATTTTCGAGGATCAGATGGCCGAATTAGCCGACAAGATTCTCAATGACGACGCGCTTCACGAAAAGATCAGCCTTACCAAACGGGAGCTGGCGATCATGCTTTACCAGTGGAAAAAAGAGGCGTTGAACACGCCAGAATCGGTTATTAAAAGTATTGAGGAAGGGAAAAAGACGGCGGTCGAATTTGATCCCTATCCCAAAGATTTCAAGGACCTTGTTGACATGGTTTGAGTATGCTACAATTACCGGAGAATCGACTAGCGGAAGAACCGCACGTCCAACGTGCGGTTTTATTTTATGGATCGGGGTGAGGCCGATCCATGAGACAAGCCCGCACGATGCGGGCACCCCAGTTGAACTGGGATCCGGCGCTTAGTCGAGCGCCGAGTAACCGGAAGTTTGGTCACGCCATCTCTCCAAAACTTTCGAGTAACAAATGGCAGACACAACCGTCCAGAAGGACGAGACCGTCGACACCGGGGACGACGAGATAAAAGAAGACCTGGAGTCGGGCGAATCCGAAGACAAGGGCGCGGCCGACTATAAGCCCGAGGTTCGGCAGGGCTTCAAATCTAGAGCCGAACGAGCGAAGTTCTTCTCCGAGAAGAAGAAAGGAGAAGGAAAAGTCGACGAGGGCGAAGAGGACGACGACAAACCGCTGACGCGGGGCGAGCTCAAAAAGCTCTTTCAACCGCTCACGGAGTCGTTCGACTCCCGGGCGCTCTCAATCGATATAAAGGCGTATCTCGCCTCCGAGCCGGAGATGCGGAAGTACGAAGCCAAGGCTTTGAAGTACCTTCAGGTGCACCCAACGGTGCCGGTCTCCGACGCCTTTGAACTCCTGGCCTCCCGCGACCTCAACCAGGCCGCGAAGGAGAGCGAGGAGGAGAAGGATAAGGCGAAAGCCGAGGCGAAGAAGCGCGAAGTCAGGGGCTCGCCCTCGCGCCCTGACAAGGCTCCGTCCAAGCTCGAGGCCTTCAGCAAGGAGTTGGAGGATCCCGAGAAGGTGGCGGCGCTGAATAGAAGAGTGAGGGCAGGAGAGAGAATAAATCTGGCGGAGTAGTCATCCGCCTTGACAGTCACATATAAAAGATGGCAAATACGACAACGACGGAAGTGACTGCCGCAGTCAACAACTACCTAGACAAGACGCTCCTGGTGCGGGCTTATCCGCATTTCGTCCATGCGTTGTGGGGGCAGGTGAGGGACATTCCACGGAACAGTACTCCGGTGATTAAGTTCCGCAGATACACCAACCTGACCGCTGCCACGACCGCTTTGACGCAGGGAGTCACCCCCACTGGAAGCCAGCTCGCGATCACCGACGTGACCGCGACGGCCGCCCAATACGGGGATTTCGTGACCACCACGGACTTTCTCGACATGACGGTCGTGGAGGACATGAAGACCGAGATGGCGCAGCTTCTGGGGGACCAGATGGGCGACACGATCGACCAGCTCGTTCGTGACACGATTACGGCAGGCACGACAATTCAGTACGCCTCGACGGCGACCACGCGGGCGACGGTGCTGGCGGGCATGATTCTCAATGGCGATGAAATCCGCGAGGCGGTAAGGACCAACCAGGGCAACAACGCCAAGGAGGTCACCGAGAAGATGTCGCCATCGCCGGGCTTCAACACCTCGCCAGTGGCGCCGGCCTACATCGGCATAATCAGCCACCAGTCGCTGTTTGACCTCAAGAAGGATCCTGATTGGGTGCCGATTGAGGAGTACTCGCAGTCTGACGGTCGGCTTGGCACGTTCGAAAAGGGCAAGCTCGACGACGTGAGGTTCGTCCTCGCAGGATCGCAAGCCAAAACGCAGTCGAGCACAGTCACGGTCCACCAGACGGTGATTCTAGGTCAGGAGTTTTACGGCATCACGAGAATATCGGGGGAGACCGCCAAGACGATCACGAAGTCGGCGGCCAACGACGACACCGACCGTAGCGACCCCCTTAACCAAAGGTCGACGATGGGATGGAAGATCACGTTCGTGACGACGCGGCTGAACGAGAATTTCGCGGTCCGCATCGAGCACGCGGTATCCTCCTAAACTAACTGATTAAAACCATGAATAAAACTTTAGTTATCGCGGTCTTAGTTTCGTTGGTTGCGGGAGGCATCGTCGGTTCCCTTCTCCCTGGAGGGTCCGGCGGGCGAGAGCCATGGTTCGACGAGGCGGAACGTTTCTTCGCCCGGCCTCTAGGGGCGGCGGTGGAGGTAGACTTCGGAGCCGCGCTTTCGCAGATCGAGCTCCACAACGCGCTCGTGGGACTCGCGGAAGACACGGCGAATATAAGAGGTGACAGATTCGTCACGAGTTCCCTGAATTTCGCGATGCCATTGGTCTGGAAATGTTATGGCGTGGGAGTTCCAGCCACGGCCTGTCCCCTTCAAGTTTCGAGCACGCCAGTATACGCAACTTCAACATTTACGGGATTCACGATCGGTAATGTTGGAGCGCTGAACGCCGGAGACTTTGTTCTGCTCGGCGTTGCCTCGACGACTGCGGTGAACTCGTCGACCCTTCAGTGGGCTCCGAACGTGATAAATTCGTCAACAGTGAACGTCTTGTGGACAACGAGCTCTATTACCACGAGTTCCGTTCCCGTTGCCACCGACTTGTACTTCACGATCTTTAGAAGGGGCGGGTATCCGGCTTTGCAGACCTCGACTAGCACGGACATCAACTAACATGACTAAGAACGAGATAATCGAGAAATTAACGGCGGCCAAAGTTGCTTTTGACCCGAAGTCGATTAAGAAAGAACTCGAGAAGCTTTTGCCCGCAAATCTCGGGGCGCAGGCTGATGTGCCTGCGCCTCCGAGAGAACCCTGTAAGTCCTGCAGTTTTGACGCCAGGGGCGTCAAGGTGCGGGAGATCTTCCATGAGAGAACGATCGATGGTCCGGGTATCGGGCACTGGTATTTCGACCCAGGCCAGAAGGACGGCCCGCTTTCCAAAGCGGCCATCATGTTCCGGGGACTCGCTAGCCAACCAAAGAAGGCGCTATTCGTGCCCTTGACGCCGGGCGAGCAACTCGGCTACTTGGCGCACTGCCAGCTTAACGGCTTGAGGATCGCGATTCTGAAGGGCGTCTCGCTCGAAGTGCCCCAGCAAATCGCGGACGTCATGACCGAGTCAATGAACATCACCTCCCAGCTTCCCTATCTAGCAAGGACGGCCCCGAACCCGTACACGCAGGAGCGGAAGCCGGCCAACCTCGACCTTCGGGACGAGGAAACGCGGAAGGCGCTGAACCTTCAGTAAACCCAGCGAGGATGAGTAAAGGTCGCGTAAAAACCATGCACATTAATAACGGCATTACATTATGCCAGTTTCATCATCCTCTTAGAAAGGAAGATGAACGAAGGCTGATACCAATTTTTCAAGAATTGGTAGGGTCAAAATACTACAAATTTGCCTAATTTTGAAAGCAGAGTGGCGAGGAATGTTATCCGCGCGGCTGGTTCGACTTTTTGGAAGACCTTTGCTGTCACCTCTTCTAATGTCACCGTCGCCCAGAAGGCACTCACGGGCGCCGCGACTGGCGATTTGATAGTTGAGAAGGTGATATTCCAGACTGATGCGACAGGATTGGCTGGGATGACGAACTTCGAACTCGGGGTGAGCGGCGAGACTTATGGGCCCAACTTACCCGTGGTCGAGGCCGCCTCGAACCTCGGAGCGAGTGTCGTTCGCCAGTGTCCGAATCCATCAACTTTTGCTGACACCACGAATGATACTGGTATGACTGTTACGGCTGCTGTTCCGTTTGTTCTTCAGGCAGGCGATTCTCTGCAATACAGCGGCTCGGTGGTTGCTGGCACTGGCGCCGGAGTAGTCTTGATCGCAATCAAGTTCTACCGAGTGGCAGACAACGCCGATATCGTTTCCGCAGTCTAGCGGATATACTCAGATTCAACTTGTGATTGAATCTGGGCTATGCCCACTATCGGAGAAAAAGTCAAGCCGAAGAACTTAGCCCTTTCCCAGTGGGACGAGGCTTTGGTGGCTTGGGTAGGTGACCGGACTTTCAAGATCCAGTACGCCCACAAGCCGTCCGGTTACTGGGCCGACGAGATTTATCCGATCGACAAATTCGACGAGTTTTTTGAAAAAGTCGAAGAGAAAGAAAAGGTCGAAGAGAAAGAAAAAAAGGAAAATGGCTGAAGAAAAAATAACCGAACAGGACTTGGTGAAAGACGGCTGGAACCTCCTGCCGCAGGAAATCTACGACGGCAAGGGAGAACAGGGCGCCAAGCTATACGAGAAAATCATTGACGGCGCGAGGACTTACAAGACGGTCGACTCGGCCGGAGAGGTCAAAGACTACAACCCATAAATGACAAAAAGGGACTGGACAATTTTGGTGTCCGTAGCGGGATCGCTTCTCTTGCTTGCGCTTCTTCTCGCGGCCTTCTCCGAAGGTGGCAATCCGCTTGGGGGGATACGGCGCGGCGGGGAGGGAACCACCGACAGGGTGAACATCGCCTCCGCGGCCACGTCGAGCGTGGTCGCCGCCGGCACCGGCCTTGGCAGGATGACGGTCTGCAACGACAGTCTAGCCGGGATCATCCTCTACTGCTCATACGGCACGAACGCCACCTCCGGACAGGGAGTGCCGCTTTACTCCTCCTCCACCGCTTCGCAGAGGTGCGAGTCGTTCGATCGGGAGGAGTGGGTCGGGGGCTTCACTTGCTATTCACTCGGGGGCGCGGCGACCGCGACAGTCGGCGGTTACTGATAAGCGTTAAAAAGATATCACTGGAACTCAACTCGCGACTTTAGTAAGGCGCTACACAGGCACCACATCTACCACTTATACGGACGCCAATCTCCTGGTTGACGCGAATAACGTTAAAAACGAGATGGTCTCGCGCATCTCGCAGAGGAACGAACAGTTGTGGATCATACCGGCGACGGATGACCTAGTGGCCAGTTCGGTGACCGCCCGGGAATACGCTTTGCCGGACGATGTCTTGAACCACATCGTCACGGTGTAGGCGGCTTTCGATACCGCTCAAGCTACGGTTTTCAAGGGGATTCGGCCGTCCCCTGGGGGTTTGCAGAGACTCTGTAGA
>ERZ1292637.749-Hain-H14-01um-R3-749-length-16329-cov-5_pt1 | contig 16329 bp, 23 predicted proteins | sample MGYA00564405_ERZ1292637 | MGnify/ENA primary metagenome ERZ1292637 (study PRJEB36523, sample SAMEA6512645) | groundwater metagenome | collected 2019-01-09 | study: AquaDiva: Metagenomics assemblies of 32 groundwater samples | reverse complement strand
TCACGTACCTCGTTCTGGGCTGCCGCAAAGTCTTGCTTGGCCTGCCGCATCGACTGGGCCTTAGAGATGATTGGGCGCCCCTCGGCGCTAGCCATCTTGCGGGACTGCTCGGCGTCATAAGCGGCCTTGGAGCCGAACTTGGGCGCTGGCCCTCGTGGGGGCGAGGCCGCCTCCAACTTGGCCTGAGCCTCATCCAGCTTGACCAGGGCCGATTCCAGGGGGGATTCTGGGGCTGGCGGGGATGGGGCCGCTTCTGGGACCGCTCCCAAGCCTTCCCGCTGGAGCCGCAACCCCTCCAGGTCGCCCTGCACCATCGGGGCTTCTGGCCGGAACTCCTGGTCAGGGACGCCCAACATCCCCCGCTGGATGCCTGCCTCCGGCGCTCCCGGCTCCGTGACGGGCACACGGGGCGGCACTTCCTCTATTAAAGGAGCAGCCCTCGGCGGCGGAACTGCCTGTTCTTGTTCAGCGGCAGCAAACTGTAGGACACGCTCGCGCCAGGTCTCGCCGCGCCGGAGTGGACGGCGCGAGCCGGTGGAGAGCAGCTGCTGGTAGAGGAGGTCGGGTCTGGAAGCCCCGGCGGCCTGCATTCGTTGCGCCAACTCCTCGGGCGCCAGCTCATCGAGGATTTTGACCTGAAAGTCCAGCTCTTCTCCGTAAGTCATCGGCGGGCCGGAGTTGATTCGGCGGACGAACTCCTGGTAGGAGGGGCCAGTGGGAGCATGGGGGGACGCCGCCTCCGGGCGGGCAGTCTGGGACGGCGCTTCCTCTATTAAAGGAGCAACCCTCGGCGGCGGAGCAGCCTCTGCCGCCTCCCGGACGAAGGTCTCTGGCAGGATGTCGGGCAGCGGCGTCCGCACCCGCTCGGCGGGCCGTGCGGCAGGGGCCAGGCGGGGTGGAACCGGACGCGTTGCTCCCTGGAATCCCCGGCGCAGGGCGCTGGGGCCAAGAGGGATGTCGGCACCAACATAAGCCGGGACATCGAGGAAGATATGCTTGGCCCACTCTGCCGGAGTGTTGGGCGGAGCAAAGGGCGTCCCCTCGGCTCCAGTGCCGGGAAAGGGGCTACGCATCCCTGCTATCAGTCCTTCAACCGCCCGCCCTGGCAAGGACTCCCTGGAGGGAGATGGCAGGGGGAAGCGGGTGGCGTCCTGGAGGAACTGGAAGAGCCCCCCCGGCGGAGGTGGTGCGCCCCCGCCGGGGGGTGGAGGTGGGGGAGATGGCGGGAGGCCCACGTCGCCGTCCAGTGCCGGCGCCGCGGGCATAACAGGATACCCCCGGCTGCGGAGCCACTCGCGGTCTGCCTCCGTCAACTCACCTACGATGGGAGCAACCGGCGTCGTAGGCTCTGCGGGAATATAGCCCCGCTTCCTGAGCCATTCACGGTCGGTTTCGGTAAGAGTAGTCATACTTCGACAAGCTCAGTACAAGCCTATCTCCGTGGGTAAAGGAACTGGGCACGCGGGTTGAACTGCGCCTGCCCCATGCCTCTGGCCTGCGGGCTGAACCCATAGCGGTACTGGTCGAGGCCAAAGTTGGGCAGGAAGTCGTAGAAAAAGGAGCCGGTGGGCAGTTGCCCTCCCGCCAACTGCTGGCCCTGCTGCTGGCGAAACTGGTTTTGCACATCGCCAAACCGTCCTTGAAGAAACCGCTGCTGACCCATCGGGAGGCCCCGCTGTCCTAAGAAGGTCAGAAAGGCCAACTCCGGGTCTTCGTCCAGAAGGGCCCTGATGTATCCAGGGTCAAGACCTGGCGTCGTCATGGCACCACCTTAAATCAAGCCCTGGGTTTGCAGCCAGTCCAGGAAGGCCGGCGCAGTCTGGAACTGCGTGGGGTTCATTGCCAGGTAATTCTGCAGAAAGGTACCTGTGGCCTGACCCATTCCCGGCAATACCCGCCGGGACCCTGCTTCCTGGAGTTGCTTGATGATAGGAGCAAACAACTCGCTTCCCACAGACCCCGACTCGCCTAAAAGTTCATCGCTGATGTACTGCTGTTGCGGACCGTAGATTGACCCATGCTGGGGAGACCGTAGGAAGTTGGCGGCGTCTCGCAGGGAATTGGACGCCATGCTGCCCGCTCCCAGCCCCACATTCCCAATGCCCTGACCACGCAAGAAACTCAATGCCTCATTGGGGGTGGCGACTCCAACATCCAGACCCGCCCTGGCCCTAGAAAGGGCAAAGGGCAATATCTGCTGTTGGGCCAGATTCTGGAGAAAGGGCTGGAAATTGGGCGCTATCCCACTTTCCAGAGAGTATCGGCGCAGCACGTCCGCTTGCCCCTGTTGTCCCCCCAGGAACTCATTGTTAACTGGGCTTCCATCAGGACTGATGAGCCCAGGCTTAGCCGTTGGTACCCCGCTGCCCGTGATAGGCGTGCCGGCAAAAGCGCCGCCGCCGCCTGCGCCCGTAGTCCCCACCACCGCCCGAACTTCGGTGTCAATGACGTTCTGGGGGACCCCAATGGCGGCAAGCCGGGCGCGGGCCTGCTGCTCTGAAATGCGTCCGGCAATCAGGTCCTGGATGATTTGGTTGTGGTCGGCGCCCGCGTTGGGGGTCTGCTGACCGGGGGCGGCGCCCGGCGTCGGCTGGGGAGCCACCGGGCTAGAGAAGTCGCCAAGGTCCAGGTATATCTGGTACTGCCTCCGCTGTTCCTCCGCATCGCCAGTTCCCCTGCCGCCGGCATCCAGCCATGCCGCGTAGGAAAGAGGGGTGCCCGCCCTGCGCTGATGCTCTTTCACTGCGATATCAAGGGAGGGAGCGGAATATTGCCGCCCACCGACGTTGTAGGTTGGCATGTCAGTTCACCTTCCTATAGATTAACGGGCCCACGGCGGCATGGCAGTTGGCCCAAAAGTTGGCTGGGCGGTCCGGGCACCGGGCCTGGGGCTGCCGGGCGGCACGTTGGGACCGGCGTTTCTCGGGCCGGGCGCCGGGACGCCGCCGTTTTGCATGATGAAGGGCATCACCTCCGGCTCCATGCCGGACGGCAATGCCTGCTGACCGTTGCCGTTGCCGCCGCCGCCAAGCTGGGGCATGAAACCCCCACCCCCAGCCGGTCCGCCACCGTTTCCAGAAGGCAGCCCCGCCGTTTGCGCCGTCATCATGGCCTGGAACAGTTGGAGCTGCTGCATCAGCCGCTGGAACTTCATGTCGTCCAAGTAAATCTGCCCCAACTCCTGCTGGCCCTGCCGGAACGAGGACTTGGCGAAGGAGTACGTGAGGGCCAGAGGAGACCCCAAGCGGGCCTGCTGCTCATCCATCATCCTTTGTATCTGGGCCACATCGGGCAGTTTCAGTATCTTCTCCCAGATGAAGGGGTCGGGCAGGATGTTGCCCTGCTTGGCTTGCTGTGCCATCGCCATCCGACCCACATCATCCTCGGGCAACTCCGCGATGAGTTGCACGGTGGGAGGCGGCAAATTCATCAGCATCTCGGGGGTGAACGTGACCTGCATGTAGTCCCGGTTGTTCCCCATGCCCCGCAGCGTCAAGGGGTTGAAGCGGCCCGTGGTGAACTGGTCCTGGAGCATCGCCAGAGTGTCACCCATCAGGGACTGGATACACTTCGTAGCTGGTCCCAGCACGGTGACAAACTGCTTGTTAAGCTGGGTCACGGCAAAGCCCGAGATGGTGATGGCCAACTGGCCATAGCTCACGTAGGGCAAGGCCCCCCGCTGGATCATGCCCGTGACGGTCTCCACCAGCACCAGCAGATCGCGGGTGCTCTCCACCCGCAGCAGCGGGGCCAGCTTCTCCTCCTTGCCGATGGGGATGACGGCATCGGAGGTGTTGGGGCTTTCCTCGAACTCATTCCCCTCCTCGTCCGTATTATGGACGTAGGTCTGGTTGAGCTGCTTGGACGCCAACTCCAGGAGAATGGACAGGAGGAAGTTCAGCTTCTTGAAGAGGTAGCGGTTGGGGGCAAAGATGCTCTCGCCGTAGTCAGTTTCGGTATCGTTGTCCTGCCCCTCCGTGTCGTTTTCGTCCCACAGGCGGGGCATCGGCCCCATCGGGAGGACGTTCGCGGGCACCCTGGGTGACCCGTGCTCCAGGGCAGGCTTCAGCACCTCCGCCGCCGTCACCACCTGGTTGTGCTGGCGGTCCGTGAAGTTGTAGACATCCAGCACCTCAGTGTCGCCCTTGCCCGAAAGCACAGCCTTGGGATACTCGTCCCGTACCTGCTGGGCCGTCCTAGAGGACTTGTTGCAAATCCACTCCAGGCCGTCCTCTCCCACCTGCCAGTAACAGTTGCGGGGGTCCCAAACCTGAATGTCCACGAAGCTGGTGCCGTCGTCCCGGTTCCTGATTAGCCCCCACACGATCCCCCACCCGCGTACCGGGACGATACCCGCCAACTGGTCCTGCAACTCCAACTGAATCTTACGACGCAGACGGTCATTGGCGGCGTTCAGGTTGCCGTAGTGGAATCGCTCGGCCCGGTCGTACCGTTGCCGCTCCGGTTCTTGAGCCATGCCGTAGGGCACCTGGATGAGCAACTTGGCGTCGGCAATGACGGTGGTGACCTTCCGGGCAAACGCCAAGGGTTCGTTGGCCGTGAAGGACTGGTAATCGGTGCCCAGGGGGAGGCCGGTGTCGTCGGCGTTAACGTCGTACTCCTCCAGCCGCAGCAGGGAGCGGTCGGCGTCCATGCGGTTGCGGCGACCCAGGGTGGCGGTCGCCACCACTTCCACCAGGTCAACGATTTCTTCAGGAGTGCGCTTCATTCTCCCATCACCCCAGGATGGCGAGGGCTAGCGAGGGCTCTGTCACGAACAGGCCCCACCCCTAGGATGGAATTAGGACGAAACTTCTTCCGCTCCGCCATCTCTATGAACGGCTCATACCCCGCCTTGTTGAACTGGTTGGCCATCATCACCTTGCGGTCTCCACCGCGCAGCCTGGACTCCAGCACCACCCGGCCATTATAGACCCGCACAACCTCCCACAGGTCGGGCTTGCCCTTCCTGCCGGGAAGCTCAATCACCTGGCCGGGTGTGATGTCCTGGAAGCTAAGGGACATCTACAGCACCTCTTCCCGCACGCCACCGGCCCGGCCCACTGGCCTGCGCCGGGCCAGGGCCTTGGTGGTCTCGCCCCTGAACCGCCGCATACCCACACCTTTGGGGTGGAACGTCTGGATTGTAACACGTTTCCGCCCAGCGGCGCGCTCGGGGCTGAAGCCACTGAGGATGTAACGCAGACAGTCCATGAAGTGAAAGCGGCTCTTCTGCCGGATTTTAGCCGTGCTTTCGTAGTTCTCGTCCAGCTCCCGGGAGTAGGTCAAGATTTCGTTCAAGAACCGGTGGCACTCCTCAAACACAAATAGCTGGTTCTTGGCAATAAAGCTATAGACCCGGTCAATGCCCGCCTCTACGTCCCGGATGGCGGGCTTATGAATGGGCCACCCAGCGGCCGTATAGGCGTACCTCGCCTCTTCCTCCGCCCACGACCCTCCCGCCCGGCGCCGCACCGTCTCACCCGTGCTCACCCTCTTAAACTCCTGGGCGTGCTGACCCACCGAGAGGCCACCCTGGAGGTAGTCCCGGTAGACGTACAGGAAGCCCGTGCCGGGATCCTGCGCCAGCCACACGGCGGCGGTGTTATTCGGTCCAAAGTCGTGCCCCACGTACCTTGGCCACTCCGCGTACTGGGGCAATTTCAGGTTGAACGCCGGGATTACCTGGGTGAGCTCATCAAACACGTCGTAAATCAGGCCCGTCGGTTTCTCGTACTTCCCCAGGTGGAACATGGCAAACTTGTAGGCGGGCAAGTCCCGCCTCGCCTGCTCAAACCGCTCCACCGGATACGTAGGGTTGCTGGTGCTGGAAGCCTCAATGATGTCAAACGTGGGGTCGCCCGCCCGCCACTTATCGTAGATGTCGGTCTTGTACCACCCCCCCACGTCGTATAAGGTGGTGGTGTAGAAAATCCGCCCGCTGTGGTACGCCACCCGCCGCCTTATGGCCTCCCAGGCCGTCCGGGGAAACTGGCTCTGGGCCAACTCGTCAATCCACGCCGCCTTGTAAGTCGCCGACTCCAGGGAGTCCGGGTTGTTCCCGCTCCCCAGGAATATCCGGCTGGCAGGGCGCCCATCCCTCTGCGCCAGCGATTCGAATCTGTGGTAGCCGGGCCGGTACACCCACGCCCCCAACTGGGCACAAAATAGCTCAATCAGCTCTGGAATGACCCGGGGCTCCATCAAGGGGAACGTCGGCGCCGCCACCAGGTAGTCCCCAGGACCGCACCGCTCCATCTCCGTCTTGATCCATACCACTCCCGTGCTGGTTTTCCCGCTCCCCGTCCCCGCCTGCATCCCCACTATCTGCGCCTGCGACGTTAATGCCCGGTACTGCGGCTCCGACGGGTTCACCTCCAGCCTCCCGTCTGGGTGGAGAATCTTGAACTGGGGAGGCGCAGCGGTGGTGGTCATGTCCGAACCAACCCGAGGTGGCGTAAACAACTCCCGCACGTCACCTCACTCACCACCTCAGTCACCCGTGAGGTAACATGCCTTGATGTCTTCCGACTCGCCGGGGTACCCGCCAGCATTTGTCCACAGAGACTCAGCACCTCGTTGTTATAGGTGCTCTTCCTACTAAAATGCACCTTCAACGAACCTATGATGACCGGCTCAAACACCGGCGGCGGTTCCCCATTCAACGCCGCCATTAAATATGCGCGTCCACGCACCCCAAAATTGCGTATTTGCCTCAAATCCCTGGGCTTACATGCCTCCGCCGCCGCTACAGTCCCAATGCCGGCCCGCACCAGAGCATTCTGATACCGCAACGGCAACCCCAACTCTTCAATGCCCCGGCTATCTAGCTCCTGTTCCCACCTCTCTATTTCTCGTTTCAGTGTCGCTAACGCCGCCAACAGCGGCCCCGCTTCCAACATATGCCGCCCGTCTGGGTGCAACACCTTGAACTGCGGGGGTGCGGCGGGGGTGATCATGGCCTCCCCCCCAACCCAACTCTCCGCATCACCCCCTCCAGCACGCTCTCTGCCTTCCGTTCTACTACTAACGGCTCAACCTTCCCCATCCCCGGCGTCCCGAACACCTCAGTCCCCACCACTCCCAGCGTCAACTCTTCCCCGGCCTCCGGCGGCCCTTCCAATCTCTCGGGCTGCCCCGCTGTGTAAAACCGCTCTACCTTCCGCACCGCACTCCGCGGGATTACAAAACCCCCGTCGACGTCGGGGTGCTCCTCCATCCCAATCGTTCCCACCACCGTCATACATACCGCGTCGTCTCGTAGCAGATACCCAACCGTCATTATCAGGCACGGCGTCTCTTTCTCGACTTCCTCCAAACTACGCCACCGCCCCAACCTCGCACTGTCCTCCCACTCCACCCGCACCATCTCGTACTTCCCCTCGATTCCCTCACGCTTCTTGGTCGGGCTCATTCCATCCCCGCTCGGATTGAACCCACTCCGCACCCGGTTGTGCCCCAGTGTCGTCTGCCCTCGTTCTTGCATCTGAACCTCACTGTCGCTATTCGATCGTCAGAAGTCCCCGGTATCCAAGAACCTCTTGACCCTGTACCCTATCCATAGAACCATCCCCACTATCGCTACCCACTCTACGGGCCCCATCTCTGAACCTCCTTTTTGTAGCTAAAATTGTGCGGGGACTCCACTTGCTACAGCTCCCCCCTGCGCTAAGCCCTACCCGGTGGAGGTGGGGGTGCCCCCTCCGGCGCCAGGGCAGGGAACACGCGCCGCAGCAGGGCGTCTGCAACGGCGGTGTCATGCCGTGACAAGGGAGGCTCGCCGCACCGAGGGCAGAGGCGCCAGCAGGAGCGGAGGCAGGGCCGCAGGGAAGGCCGACGGCGGGTGGTTCGCACAACATCCATTATGTCAACCCCCTCCAGATACAAATGCGCCCCGTTATGTCAACTTGTGACGAAAGGGGCGCATATAGCCGGTGGCGAGATGCAAGGAATCGTCGCATTTAGGTCACCTCGGGCAGCTCCAGGCTTGGCACATCCACTACCTGCGCCTCCACGACCTGGCGCGGCTGCCCCGGCGCGTTGATGATGATCTGGGTCACCTGGACCTTGGTGACTCCCTGCTGCTGGCCACGTTCAATCCGCCACTCAGGGTTGCCGTGGGCGGCGATGCCAGCAATCAGGAGGATGTCGCCGCCGACATGCCCCGACGGATTCGCCAGCCTTTGGCGGGCAAGACTTCTAAGATAGTCACCATAGGCGCGGTGCGCCAACTCGAACCGCGCCTTAAACCCCTGGACATCCTCTCGCACCCAACGATAGGCGCATTCGCTTGTAAGTCCAAGCGTGGCGGCGGCCTCTGTGACATTACCGAGTTGGGCATAGAGGGGCAGGAATGCTTCTTGACGTGCCCTGGTTTGGGCATCAAAAGTTGCCTGGGCTGGATGCGTACTCATAGCAAGTAGGGTAGCACGGAGGCGTGGAGTGGTGCAACCGTCCTCGTCCTGGGTGTTTGGGGCAAGGAAGACGGAGACGTTCCCGGTCCCCACCAACCCCGCCGCCTACCCGACCGATGCAGGGGCCGATCTCTTAGGTTGTGCTGCCCTGCTGGCGTCGTCCCAGGCGCGTTGAGCGCGCCACTCTCGTAGTCTTCACTGCCCTGGGTCCCGGCGCCACCGGGGGGCTGCCCATGCCACGGTGCGCGTGTTGGGCAGAGCTACTATCTATGAAGTGGTGTGGTGGGCAATAAAGAGCCGCCTGTGTTTCGACTCCGCCCCGTCTGTTATCACGTGGCAGAGCCGATAACAGGCGGCGAGTCACCATTATACCTCACTCCGCTGTTCCGAACAAGATGTCCCAAAACTGGGACACTTTACCCCCTTGACAGGGATACCCAAGATAGGATATAGTGGCGACATCTTGGATGGAGGTGGCGAACATGGCCAACGAGACACTGTACGAGATCGCACTCACTAATCCCCAGGGTAAGCGGCTCCTGGTAAGCTACGCCAACAAGACACCCTCGAATTCAAGAATGGCAACGGTTATCCGCAGCAATTGGGCAAGGCTGGAATGTGCGCTGGGCTGCGACATCCTCACCTTTGAGCGCAAAGCGCCAGGTAAGGCACCCTACGCTCTTCGTCCTACTGCCCACCGCACCGATGCGGTTAACTGGACCGTGGCCTACACTGGTCGCACTCTCAGAGACGCCAAATCCGAGGGTGAACTCCCTTGGATTGGCGACCTTAAGTAAGGCGCACCACCCCGGCGCAAATCTTAGCGAGAGGTGAAGGACATGGCGACCAAGTTGCGGGAAGGCACCCCAATCGAAGTACGGGAGTACATCCAGGCTTGCGATGAATGGTTTGTCCATGCAGGGCCGGAGACGCCCCGTGAGGTCGAGCATATCTACATAGTCAACTACGCTGGCGCATGGGGGCGCTTACTGGAAGCCGGTTATACGCCCAACGATACCGACGCATATCGAGCCTAGCGGGAGTGGCCCCGGCCCAGCGCCGGGGTGTAACCGCCCAGCGCCGCACACACGGAGGCGCAAATACAGCGGTAATGGAGGGAATGGACATGGCAACCTACATGATCGTCCGACACTACTACAATGGTCCAACATACCACCGGGTTATCAAGCGGGGATTAACCCTCCAGGAGGCCCAACGACACTGCAAGAATCCCGAGACATCTAGCTCAACTTGCTCCAAGGCCCTCGGGAGGCGTAGGACCGTCGAGAAGGGGCCCTGGTTTGACGGCTACCAGGAGGCACGGTAATGCCCAATAAGCTCCCGCAGTCCCCCCGCCGGCTTGTCCACTGCCAGCGCTGCGGCTGGCAGTGGTTCCCCCGCAATCCAAAACCCGTCAAGTGCGCCAACCCCGGGTGCAAGAGCCCCTACTGGAACACGCCCCGGAAGGTGAAGAAGGAGGCAACGCCATGACTGACGCCACCCCCCACGTCCCGCACCTGGCCTGGCACCTACACCACGAGAAACTCCTAGAAGTCTGCTTCTCATGTGAGGAGAGGATCGCCTACATCAAGTCAGATAAGCCCCTGCATGAGCAAGAGATCCGCCTGCGGCTGTTCAGGCCGGTCGTTGGCCCGCTGCCCGCCAGGTTGGCCAAGGCCCTCGCCGGATGGGCCAAGGCCCGCGCCGAGTTGGCCAAGGCCTGCACCGGATGGGTCAAGGCCCGCACCAAGTGGGACAGGGCCTACACCAAGTGGGACAGGGCCCTCGCCGGGTTCATGCCGGAGCTGGAGGAGATGCACCGGCGAGAGTGCCCCAACTGCCCCTGGGACGGAAGGACTATCTTCCCCAAGCAGGAGGTAACGCGGAGGGAATGAACATGGCAACCTACATGAAGGTGAAGCACATGACGGGCGCCCCCGTCTCATACCTCCTGCGCCAGGTAGAGCCTCCGCTGCTCCCACTCCGCCGCCAGGCTGTCCTGGGGGATGAAGGGGGATTCCCCCTCCCTAGGGTCCGCCGACACCAGCAAAAACTTCCCCGGCGCGTCCTCCATCTCCAGCGCGGCCTGGACATGAAGGGCCGCATACGCCATCGTGGTGGCGCTGGGCATCACCACCTCCCGAATGCCGCCGTTGAACACGATCCGCAGGGTTGCCATTAACTCACCTCTTTTCCATATCCCCATGAGCGTATCACGTATCACCACCCCCTAAAGGGGGGTGTACGTGTGATACGATACATGCTATATATCATGATATACCAGATACGAATTAGGACCCCTCCAGCTACGCGTATCATAGAGCATATCATGCCCTTTAGCATATCATGATACGCTCGCTAGTCCCCAGCCATCCTCCACGCGCACAAAATCCTTGTCCCGCCCCCTGTTGAGTGTCAGCCTGACAGAGTCCTCTTTAACATCCAGCTCGTCGGCCAATTCCTTGACTGTGCGTTTGCCGTGCTGTAGGGCGGCCCTGAGCCTTTCCCTTATCGGCACTTCGCTGGCGAACTCCGGCACGTCCGCCGCGTCCTCCAGGTGGAACGTCACCATGTCGGGGAGAAAGTCCAACCTCACCCCGGTGGGCCGCTGCAACGTCCCGTCGTTGGCCTTGACGTGCCTGAGCAGGAGGTGCATGGTGGCGGCCTCCTGCTCCTGGATCCGCTTCACCTCATAGACGTTGCGCGGCATGTTTAACCAGTACACTGACCCGAAGGGGCCAACGCCATTGGTGTTTTTCGCCTTGTGGGCGACGATGAGGCTGGTCACCCGCAGGGACCGCAGCGCGGTAAAGAAGGGGATGACGGCCGCCGCCGACTCCGGCTCCCCGCCGCAGGCCGGGCCCGCTGAATCCACCACTACTAATTGGATGTTGTGCTCAATCACTGCCCGCTGAATCTCCTGGACATCGTGGGATAAGGGCATGAAGCAAAACCGGTGCAGCACCTCGACCTTGCACTGGTAGCCCAACCCTCGGTATATCTTGGCGAAGCGCCGGGCCTGGTCCTCCTTGCTAGCCTCGTAGTCGAGGTAGAGCACCGGCCCGGGTTCCGGTTCCAGGTGCCCCACCGCCAGACCCTCTTGGATCATGGTGGCGAATACTGCCGAGATCATGCTCTTCCCCAGCCCGCCCTCGCCGTAGATCAAGTTGGCTTCCTTGTCCACTAGAATAGGCATAAGTCTATACCTCAACGAATCTGAAACTACCACGTCGCCCAGCCGCACCACCGGCTCTCCGGCCCGGAACGCCTCAATGGTTCGGCGCGAGACCAGCTCGATAAAGGCATCCCAATCCTGTTCGGGCATCCGCCCCAAGCAAAACTTAGCCACGCCGTTGCGCCCGATATTGGACAGCAGGTTATACCGGATCTGGTGAATGTGTCCGATGCCCTCCCACCGCACCAAAATCTCCCCGGTGGTCCCCAGGCGGCTGTCCTCCCGCAATTTGTCTAATTGGATGGTTAGCCCTGATTCCCATGTGAAGCGATAGACGCCGCCGCTCTGGGCCATCTCCGGGTTAGGCATCGGTCGCTCCTTTCCCGGTGCTGCCCTGGGGCGGCTTTGGTGGCCCCTGCCGTTGCAACTCCGCTAGTTCCTTGCCCATGCGCCGCAGGGCGGCGTAAATCGGTTCCAGGCGCTCATCCGGCTCATTGGGGGTCTCCAGGACGGGGGGCGAGCCGGCGGCCTCACAGCGGTCAACCCAGAGCACCCCACGGAGATGGGATTCACAGGGGGCGTTGCTAACAAGCTCGTTCTGCTGATGCCGAAGGCACCAGAAGGTCAGCTCCGGGCCCTGGTCTCTGGGTGGATTCGTCATCATCCCTCCAGGGCAAAGAATCGCCGCTCGTTGACCGGCCCCTGCGTCGTCCCGGCATTGCTGCCGCACAGGGACCGGGACGAGCGGCTTGCCGCCATTATATCACCTTGCCCAGCCCTGCCTCGCCATGCCCTGCCTTGCCTGGCCCAGCCCTGCCTCGCCATGCCCTGCCTTGCCTAACCTCACTTAGGGATACGCTCCGGCAATTACTCAAGGCGGAGCATCTGGGCTTTCGGGACCTGGCGGCTTAAGCCATGCCTCTGGCATTGCGCCCGTGCGGATGCAGGCGAGTGCTGCTTGGACAGAAGTGTAAATCCCTGGAGCCTTCTCTAAAAAGGGATAGTTGGCATCGGGGCCTTGAGGCCCCGTCGCTTTAACGTTGCTGTTGATGTCTGCCATAATGAGCATTAGCCAACGACTTAACATGCCGCCAGCAACGTTTATCTCCACTTGCGTCTTTATCTGAGCTTCATGGTAAGCACATTCTGCTCGTTCAACCTCCTGTCGTGCCGATCTAGTTGCCCGCATCAAAAAAGCTGGGGCGTCTCGAAGACTCGCATAAGCATGGTGTGCGGTAATAACGGCTTTAGCACGCTCCCCAAGGTCTGTAAATGCTCCAATGAGGGAATCGACATTCTTGGGCGGCTTATTTGCTTGCAGGTCTTTTACAAATTGGCGAGCTTCATTACGCTGACGATAGGGTGCTCTGACCAAGAAATAGGCATAAATTACAGACGCTCCGATGAAGGCCCCAATCACACCACCTATGCTTGTATAAATAGTCGAGTTAGTCATGGGGTCGCCGCGCGAAGGTTAGGGCAAGCGTTAGGGTGGGGGCACCCCGTTTTGCGGGGGTGTCGCTCCAGGCACAGCAGAGCCGCAGCGCTTTCCAGGGGCACGTGCTGGATGTTGCCCCACCGTGACCATGCCATCAAATGCGTCTGTGGGTCTTCGGACCGGTCAACCATTATTGCCTGAACGCAGCCGCACCTTTTGTCGGCGGCGATGTACACCCAAGCGCCCCAACTCCTCTTGAGTAGCGTCATTCCGTCACCGGCTCCAGCCTCAGCTCGGCCAGGTCCTTGGTAAGAACGGCATCGCCGCCCGCCGCCCGCATCCGTACCACGTCCAGCAGGTCGAATAGCACGGCTAAATAGTCCGCCTGTTTGAGCCCTCGCACAGTGGCCCCGGTGCGGAACCGGTCAGCAATTTTTGGGGATACGTCCCGGATCATTATGTCCGGCATTTCGACACCTCCATGCTTCCGTTACTTGGTTCACCGCCCCAGTATAGCACAAAAGACGTATGATGTCAAACAGTATATTGACAACTACTGCGCCAGGTGCTAAACTCTCCCCCAGTGAATCCAACGAAAGGAGTTATTCGCATGACTGTCTACAATGACGTGACGACCCTAGACGATTACCAGAGGATGGACAACATCGAGCTTGCTTCCACCATCTACACTCTGCGTGAGCAGGCCAAGGATCGGCTGGAGCAGGCGGATCGGGCGGCCGAGGAGATGCTGGTCCGTATGGAAAGGACCGGCGCCACTGCGGTGGACCACCCAGGCTTGATGGTCAAGCTGGAGATGCCCAGCCCGGCCTACGACCCCGACAAGCTGCGCCGCCTGTATGAGGTCGCCCCGAAGGAAGAGGTGGACAAGGCGGTGACGCCCGCCCACGATGAAGTGGTGCATGTCGCGGAGAAGTGGTCGGCGGTCAAGTTCAAGACGCTGCTGAAGTACGGGGCGCCGGTGTTCGAGGTGATCAACGCCGCCATGCTCCCCGGAGGCCGGCCCCGGCTGAAGATCACGGCCAGGGAGATGACGAAGTGACACAAGAAAATGAGTCGGGCCCCCGCCGGATGGACTGGTGGCTGGCCGCTTTGCAGATGGCTATGACTCTCACTGCTGGGGGGTCGGAGCCGGTGACGACACTGCCAGCCCACCCAAGCAAAGAACCAACCCTATTGGAGGAGTTCATTCTGCGTTGGGCCGATTGGTTCTACGACCAGATTGCCGCTGGCGGCCGAACGCCCCGATGATGCCCCGCACTGAGACGGAAACCGCAGCGCGGCTGGTCGCCCAGCAGGAGACCAACGATCTGCAAAAGCGGCTGGAAGCCCAGGCCAAGGGCCACGACTGCTCCGTATGCGGGCGTCCCCTCTGGCTGGGGTGGATCGGCGGGACGTGGAAGGTCCGGTGTAACTGCTACCCGGCGGAACCGGTGTGGCGGCGAAAGAGCACCCGGGAAACTAAGGCTATCTATGATGCGGAGACCGGCGGAGTGGTGAAGTACGACGTGCTCACCCAGCGGCCCGTCGGTATTGACACTAAGGAAGGAGAGGCGATGTTAGCGAACAGACCTGAGTTGAACCAGACCCTGGCGGCGCCCCCGGCCATCTCGACCGCGCCCATGACGATTGAGGAGTTCGACAACCGCATGGCATTGATTGAGCACGTCGCGGGCAGCATGAAGCCGCAAATCCACTACGGCATCATCCCGGGAACCAAGGATAAGAGCCTGTGGGAACCAGGTGCTGAGTACCTGCGGGCAGCCTTCAACATCGCCTGGAGCCACGAAGACATCGAAAAGGCAGAGGATTACGCGGCGGGGACATTCCGGTACAAGGTGAGGGCCTTCCAACTGCTGGGCCCTGGAGTGGAAGGCCCGTCCTGGACAGCCTCGGCGGACAGCCACGAGCGCAAGTTCTGGTGCAGAAACAATTGTCCGCGCCCCTGCGACCAGAAGCATGAGCCAGCCATGGAACGGGCGATGCTTCCCCACAACGTCTATGACCGGGCGTTGAAACGGGCTTTTGTCGCCCTGATTCGGAACGTCACCGGCACATCCGGCTATTTCAAAGACGCAGTGGCCGCAGGCGATTCTCAAGGGCTGACTTTCCGGTGCGCCGAACACAACCAATTATTCCGCCGGCACGAGAATGAGAAAGGTGTCTGGTACAGTCACCGCCAGGGGGAGAGGTATTGCAATGCGAGCCCCGCATTGGTGGAACAGTTTGAGGCCGCAGGCCAGGATGATGGCGGGGAACCCCCCCAGGACGCCCGCAGCGCCCCCCCGGGACAGGCCCAGGCCCCAACCACGGCCCCAGGCCCAGAGGCCCCCCAGCAGCCTCCCCAGCCCACTCCGGCAGGGTTCTGCGAGGGACACCAGGCCCCGATGGTGGTGAGCGCCCGCACCAAGAAGGTGGGGCATCTAGTGGCCGGGCAGCCATGCTTTGGCATCCCGGCTCAGGCTCAGACAGAAATCTCAGCCCCCAGCAACGAACAGATTGAGGATTGGGTCAACGAGGTGAAGGCGGCGCTGGAGCAGGCCGGCGTGGATTACGCCACCTGGCACGGCGGCAAGTGGTGGGAGTTCGCCGGGAAGCCGCTGGTGAAGTTCTTCCGTGACGGCGGTTCCCTGAAGGACGCCCTGGCGCTGGCGCCGGGGCAGGAGAAGGAGGAAGTGGTATGACGTACCAGACTACCAGCGAGAACGCGGAGCCCAATTTCTTTGCCCCCGATGCTGACCATCTGGGGTTGGATGCCCAGTCGGTGGCCGCGCCGCCGCCCGTGCAACCCTACCTGCCCGGCCAGGAGATGACGGCCGTCGAGAAGCTGGATGCCCTGATAGCGCGGCGGGAGGAAGAGCTGTGGGCCACCCTGGAGAAGCAGCGGAAAGCCAACGAGAGGCTCGACGCGGAGGCCGCGTCCCTGCGGCGGGACGCCGAGAGGCTGAGGCAGGTGCGGGACTGGGCGGTGGACGCCGCCCAGCGGTGGCCGGTCAACCCCAAGGACGGCGACCAGCGCACCCACGTTGACGGCGACAAAGAGACATTGTGGACGTTCCGCACGGGGCGAGGCTGGCTCCTGGCTGAGAGAGTGGGGCCCCCGCAGCGATGTCTCCACGGGCACTCCGTGGAGGAAGGCTGCATGGAATGTGACGAGGATGCGGGGGCTCCGGAGGCGGAGAAGGAAGAGGTATGAACATCAACAAGATACTGAGTGACCACAAGCTCTGGGTTGAAAGCGGCGGCAAGGATGGAGCGCTGGCGAACCTGGCGGGGGCGAACCT
>ERZ1292637.747-Hain-H14-01um-R3-747-length-16345-cov-7_pt1 | contig 16345 bp, 25 predicted proteins | sample MGYA00564405_ERZ1292637 | MGnify/ENA primary metagenome ERZ1292637 (study PRJEB36523, sample SAMEA6512645) | groundwater metagenome | collected 2019-01-09 | study: AquaDiva: Metagenomics assemblies of 32 groundwater samples | reverse complement strand
GGGGAATCCTGTTTACCTCCGAGCCAGGCTGGTATTGGAGCATTTGGTAGACCCGGTAGGGTTCTTACGAGAGGCAGTAGGGATACCCCAACAGGTGAAGGGAATTATCATAACTGTACCCTCAGACTTCAACCCCCTTCAAGAGCGTATCATTAGACGGGATGGAGTCGGTCATTGGTTCATTGATAAAACTCACATCAATTATTTTGATCAGCGTGGGTTAGATGGGGTATTGAGGGAAGCCGGGTTTGAAGCCGTATGGTGGGGAGCTACTGCCCCCTTAGAGGTCTTCCAGTTATGGCTAGGTCATAAATATATCGGGGATGACCGGATCGGGCAACGGGTTCACCTGACCCGGCTGAAGTTTGAGAAGGCTACAAACCGGCTGGCTTTTAGACTATATGGTCTATTATTCAACCGGCCAGGCTGGGGTCGCGAGATTATTTGTGTCGCAAAAAAGGTTGAATAATGACTGATTACATCAAGAGAGGTATTGAAGATAAAGATGGCTGGGTCAGAAACTTTGCCGGTGCGGAGATTGATTTATTAGATGACTTATATTTTTATGTTATTGGGCTACATCAAGATGGGACTCCCCGGCAACCCCTGACCCTTGAGGACTGTCAAGAGCGATTTGATACCCTGATTCCAGAAAAGGGAACTATTGAGGAATTGCGCCAGCTTGTGGAGGAATACAAGCCCCGTTGCGAATGTGGTAGAATAGCTACCATTTGGTATAAGCTCTCAGAGGTAATTGAGACGTACCCTAAGAACTTGCTACCCAAAAAGACAATGACAACTACCCTTTGGATGTGTGATGAGCATAGGAGGGATTAATAATGGATGAAGCCTTACGGGAACTTATTAACGCCATTAAAGACCTGTCTCCGGCTGTCTGGGAGGCTGCTCTGGTACAGGTTCGGGTTCAAGCCTGGCTCAACTTCGGGCTAGCCGGGGTATTTATATTGATATCTGGGCTATTTGTCTATTGCTCCCGTATACTTTACAGGATAGCTAAAGCCCACACAGATGAGGAGGATTGGGGAGCTGGGGCTACTATACTTATAGTATTGGCTATTCTTTTCTTTATCCCTATTGTTGGCAACCTATACTATGGCCTCCTGTACCTACTAAGTCCTGACTGGGCAGCCATTCAACTTATTTTGGAGCAAGTAAGGTGAAGTATGTCATTAAGCCTGAAATGCTTGGCGGCAAAGAGTATTGGATGATTTACTACAAATGGCTATGGTTTGAATGGTTTTTTGAGCGTTGGAACACATTAGAGTCAGCCATGAACCGAATGGAAGAATTAGGAGCAGTAAAGTATAAGACCGTTATCATAATTAAGGAAGGTAAGTAACCGATGGATTCCCGTTCACTAAAACAAACCTACATAGACAACCTTAAAGCAAAATCAGGTTTAGAGCAGCACCGGCCTTACCTGGGGATGTCCGGTATCTCCCAGTGTCCCAGGCTGCTCTATACCCAATTCACCAACGGCAGAGGCTACCGACCTATTCGAGACCATTGGCATTGTCGGGAGGGATACAAAGAACAAGCCGAAGCCCTGGAGATGTTAGGAGCGATCAATCCTGAAGGGGTTGAGGTTATAGCAGAATGGGATGCCCGGTATAAAGGTCATACCGATTGGGAGCCTCCTGATGGCGACCTGGTTGAGATTAAGTCGGTTTATTGGGACAAGTTTATGGAGATCGTTGAGCGCAGACGGGCAGAGAGGCAACACTATGAACAAGTCCAGGCGTATCTCAGGCATGGTGGCTGGAATCTGGCTCATATTTGTTATAAGGCTCGCGATGTGCCCCCAGAGCAATGGAGAGGTGATACTATTGCAACCTGTGGGGGCATCCCCATCTGGATTGTCAGTGTGGGACTCAACCGGGAGGTAGCTGATAGATTGGATACCAAAGCCAGGATGATACTGGGGGCGATAGATCGGGGGGTGGCTCCTGACTGTGTTTGTGGGAGATGTAAATGAGAGCACTTTTTTATTGCCATCAATCAAAAACCACAGGTCTTGGTCACTTTACCCGTTGCCTCGCCCTGGCTGACCATGCCTGGCGACGTGGCCACATCCTATCCTTCGTCGGAGACACCAACCCCCGGCAAGGCTACATCTCCCACTATCCTGCTCAACCTAATGACGGGGATGCCTTCATGAAGGCTGCCAAATCCTTCCAACCCGATTGGACTATAGTGGACCTCCCCGGCGATCTGCCTTCCTATGTTGGCGACGTGCGAGGCAAACTTTGCGTCATTGATGGTCTGGGTCACTCTGGCAATATAAAACCTGACCTGATTATAAGTCAGGGTTTCGAGGGAGAGTATTGTGCTCCAAAATACTTAATACTGAGGCAATCTCTGGCCCGGTATCAGGGGATACCTAAAGATGATCGGTGGTTAGTTTACGGGGGGGCTTCGGACGAACTAGGGTTACTGCCTGCTTTTAGCCGGGTAATGGGAGATAAACTGGCTAACCTACTGATAACTGAATATAACCATTTTATTTTTGAAAGGGTTAAAGGTCATATCATAGTAAAGGGAACAGGTGATGCCTCGTTGGGATGGGTTGCGGGGTCGGAACGGGCAGCCGTTCATTTGGGGGTAATGGTCTGGGAATTACTATTTTTTGGAGGAATCCCCATCTATATCTTTTCCAAGTCCGAGCGACACCTGGAGACAGCCCTTGAATTTAATAAGCAGGGGTTAGCTAAAGCCTGGGAGTATACAGGGTTACCTTCTGATGATAAATTAAGGGAGTTTTTATTGACGCCATTTGAGCCTTCCGGGGATGCCGGTATTGACCTGAAGGGAGCTAGGCGGGTATTAGAATTGATGGAGGCAGGATAATGCTTGTAGGTTCAGGTAGAGGCAAAAACTTTATTAGGGGTGAATTTAAGGTAGATATGAGCTTAAATGGCAGCTTTATTGACATCTTTTTCGATGATGGAGGCAGGAAGCGATTTGTAGCCATCCTTCGCTCAGACCTTGAACGAATGATGGCATTGAAAAGCCAGAGTGAAGGTTTTATTAGTTCAATGGGTTATGATATTCCTGCCGACGAGGAGACTTGTTTGACTATATTTGACCAGATGAGGTCTCAGTTACGGGGAAGAATTGAGAATGAAAGAAAGCGAATGATGGAGGCAAGCTAATGGATACCAGAACATTCGGGTTTAACTTTGCGCCAATGGGAGACGGGGACGCTATTACTATCCAGGTAAGTATCCAGAAGTTACGTATACCTGAGATAGCTATATTGACGATTCAAAGTGAGAATGATGGTATTGAGCTAGACTCCAATGACCTGCAAATTTTTGGAGAGATGTGCCTGGACCTATCCAAGAAGATGCAACTTGACCATGAAGCCCGCAATGCCTGTCCTGAATGCGGCGGGATGCTGGCTCATCACGAATACTGCTCTATGTACGTGAAGAAGAATTGATGACTACTCCATTATTCACAGTCACATCGGGCCGTTCAGGTAGCTACCTTATTCATAAAATCCTCTCCCTCTATCCCAACGTCGAATCCCACCACGAATTTTGTATCGAGCATACCCAAAAGCTCAGTGTCCTGCATCGGGCCGGGGTCGTATCTGAGGATATGGCGGCCTTACAATTGAGGGAGACGCACCTGGCTGGAGTCCATTATAGCCAGGCTGACATCTTTGCTGTCTCGGACAACAAACTATCATATCTCATTAAGCCTCTACAGGTCATCCTACCAGATAGTCGGTTTATACATTTGGTAAGGGATGGGAGGCGCGTGGTATCTAGCTACTATCATAAGTTGAAAAGTGAAGCAATGGTAAATAAGTGGATTGTCTGGCTGAGTATGTCTCTTATTGGCTCTAGAATCTGTCCATACCCGCCTCCAATTAAGGCTGCCTACTGGCCTTTACCAGACCCATTCAGGGAGCCACAAACCTACTATGATTTTATCCATACCTGGAACCGATGGCAACGGCTCTGCTGGTACTGGCAGGATTGCAATAGGGTCATTATGAGAGACTTAGAAGGGGTGCCAGATAAGCAAAGGTTTACTATTCTTCCGCTAGAACATCTAGTGAATTTTAAGTTAGATGGCTTCCGTGACTTTCCTCTGTTCAGTCTATTAGCTTGGCTTGGTCTCCCCTGGAAGGATGAAGCCTGGGAACTATGTCAAACTCCTCAGAACGTATCGGAGCCGGTTAGTTACCCCTTGACTAAGGAGCAGGAGGCACAGTATTGGGAGATATGCGGGGGGATGCATGAACAATTGGGTTACGGCAAGGAAGATTATGAGGTACAATACAGATGACCCCTTGCCTTCTCTGCCGTTCCTCAGACATTGACCCCCTCTACCAACCAATAGGAACCAGACGAGGGATAACTGTTCACCTGTGTAAAAAGTGTGGGTTGCTCCAAAGTTTGCCAAGAAATATAAGGGGGGATGGTATACCGAGAAGTAGTCATAATAGTGATTATGGCAACCTACGCACAGGCAAAATAGGCCGAGTAGTCCCTAACCTTGCCTTCTTCCGGTCCAACCTTCCAGGCTGGCGACCTAAGCGAGTGCTGGATGTGGGAGCAAGCCGGGGGGCATTCACAGAGGAGTTTATACAGTGGTTGCCAGATAGCAAGGTAGATGCAATTGAGCCGGATACAAAGTTATCAGGGGAATGGCAACCAACCAGGTATGTAAACTGGCTGAGTGTCAAGGTAGAGGATGCCGTATTGAATGACTATGACCTTTGTTACCTTTGTCATACCCTTGAACATCTCGATACACCCCTGGCTACCCTTAAAAAGCTACGGGCTGCTCTGGCTCCTAACGGCTGGCTACTGGTTGAAGTCCCCAATATCCGGGGTCTAATGGGAATTTTGGACATAGTGGAAGAAGTCTATATTGATAAGCACGTCTCTCATTTTTCTAAAAATACCCTCTGTAAGATGTTAGAGGCTGCTGGCCTTCATCCTAAATACTTCAAGGTAAATGAGGAGAATATTACTATTCTAGCTAAACGAGGGGGAGTCATCCCTATCTCCAGGGACTTCGCCCCTTCTGACCTTCCCGAGGACTATGAGGTGACCAGTATCCGGCCAATTGTGCAAGCCTATGCCAGCGACCTCGTTAAGAATAGGGAAGCCCTCAAAGGCAAAGCGTGGCGGCTTAACCGGCTTGTCAGGAATGAGGGGAAACCGGCGCTTATCTCCGGGGGAGGCCGTATCTTATCGGCATTGGTAGAGGCTGGCCTGGATACCTTGCTATTTGAAGGAGTGGTAGACCCCTGGCTGCCTCTGGATGAGGTTCACGGGTTGCCGGTGCTATCTAACCCCAAAATGATCGGTTACGTGAAGCCGAAGGTCGTATTGGTATGTAGCCGGTCAAGTGCGGAGGCAATGGCAGGGGAGGCGCGGGGGTGGATGCCTGGGGTAAAAGTTCTTCGTTGGAATCAGCCTTAAATAGAAGGGGGGAGTAATGATGGAATATTTTATCAGGTCTTACAGCTTTGCGGCTCCATTTGTGAGTGATGAGGCATTTGGCTATCAGCTTGGAGAGACGCCAGAGGATGCAATAGATAAATTCAGAGCAAGTTATAGTCACCATGCCGGTTTGTATTCAGCAGAGATTTATTCTAATGCAGATGCCTATCACAAAAAAGAACAGCCATTACTTCAATGGTTATCTGATAAAGCCAAAAAAACCTGGGGGATGTAAGTCCGGGGGTATTTTATGAAAGTTTGCCGAATTATAATGATACCCAAACGGGGTAGTAACCCTGATCTGATAATCGAGGTAGAGGGAGTCAAAGTGATTATCCCATTACTGAGCAAGGATCAGAGGTATAAGTTGGGGGCACTGATTTATGGGGTAATTGACCACGTTGACTTGCCGTGTGAGTTGAAGGTCAAGAAAGAAGATGCTAAATTTGAAGGGTTTAATCCAGATGACTGACTTCACCGATGAACTTAGAAAACTGCACCAAGAAAGGGATACCGAAGCCGGGGTCTATATTGATGGTATAAAAATTGAGAATCTGCTATGGGTTCCTGGCTTCTTTGGCCGGGTTATCAGGGTTAACCGGATTGAGCGTTGGATAAGTGCTGACCTTGACCTGATGTATAGGGTTGAGATGAGTAGCGTTTCATTGAAGGATTTGGTGACTACTCCCCGCTCTAAATAGACGGGGCTTCTACGGATTGATTACCGATGGTCGCTAATCCACGACCAAGAATATTCAAAGCAGCGTTCAAATCACGGCCAATTTTCAGGCCACAGTTAGGACAATGATGAACACGAACCGACAAACCTTTAGGCACAATTTCACCACAACCAGAGCAATCTTGCGTCGTACCCCTGGGGTAGATTTTGAGATAGCCACGACCAGCGTCTGCCGCTTTGTATTGGCTAAAGTTCAACATCATTCCCCAAGCGACATCAGTAATGCCCTTGTTGATAACCTTATTTCCATCGGTTTGCATACCGGCAATGTCCAAATCCTCAAACACAATCAAGCCAAATCGGTTGACCAGTTTTCGGCTTTCCTGATGAGCGAAGTTATTGCGCCGATTCTTAATACGGGTATAGACGTGGTTAAGAGCAAGAATGGCCTTGCTTCTTTCGGGTGTTCCCTTGTGAAGCTTGCTAATTCTGCGCTGGATACGTTTCAAGTCCTTTTCATCTCGCTTCATCCAACGCTTACGCTCAATCGTTTCACCCGTGCTGAACGTGGCGAATGTGGTCAAGCCCAAATCAATGCCGACCATTTCGGTAGACAGTGGCAAGGGTTGAGGTTCAACCTCACACGAAAAGCAAGCGTACCAGTTACCCAAAGAATCGCGCCGAATGGTCAAGGTTTTGATAGCTCCTTCAATGGGCCGGTGAAGCTTGATTCTAACGTCGCCTATCTTGGAGATAGTCAGCCGTTCCCCCAACTTGAAACCAGACTGTTTGAACGTGAAGCTATCATACCTACCATGACCCTTGAAACGCGGAAAGCCGTTTTTATGTCCAGCTTTTATTCGACGAAAGAACGCCTTGAAAGCAAGGTCAACCCGCTCCTGTACATTCTGCAATACCTGAGAATGAACCTCGGAGAGTTCAGGATTAGCTGCTTTCCAGCCGGTCAAAACCTTGTTGGTATCGTACAGGTTCAACGACTTTTGCTCAACTTCCCAGGCTTGCCGGCGCAAATTGAGCGTACTGTTATAAGCCAGTCGGCACGTTTCAAGCGCTTGATTGAGCCTGGTTCGTTGCGCTTTCGTTGGAAACATTCGATACTTAAACGTCTTTCTCATACCGACATTATAGCACGTTTTACGCTGATTGCAAATTGCGTAATAATATGGCTAAAGCCGCCAAGGAAGGAAAGCCTGTTTCATCCCCCGTTTGAAAACAGGGGGCTTTCACAGGCTGTTAATTTGGTAAGTGATAAACACCATATAACTTCAGGATGTTATTTAGGTCCAACTTCATTAGACTTTGACCCCTGGAAGCCAAATGAATGACCTCAAAGAGATAGCCAGGCAGGTTAGGATACTGACCTTACAAAGCATTACTCGAGCTGGCTCAGGTCATCCCGGCTCCTGTCTGTCCTGTGCCGACATCCTGGTACAATTATTTTTTGAGACCCTTCAGCCTCAACCCTATTCCTGGTTAGACCCTAACCGTGATATTTTTGTTCTCTCCAAGGGACATTCCTGCCCTGCTTTGTATAGCATTTTTTACCTATTAGGCATCCTAACCCTTGATCAACTTATGGCTCTGCGTAAGGGGGACGGCGGTCCATGCCAGGGTCATCCTTCCTATCCTCATTTGCCCCAAGTTGAGACCAGTTCGGGAAGCCTGGGGATAGCTGCCTCTGTATCGGTGGGGATGGCTCTAGGTTGCAAACAGACTGGGAATCCAGGCAGAGTCTATTGCCTGATTGGTGAAGGCGATTTGAACGAGGGAGTGACACTAGAAGCCTGTCGAATAGCGGGGTACTATGGCCTGGATAATCTATGCTGGATAATTGATTCCAATAACAAGATGAGTGATGGTCTCTCGAAGATTATGGTTAACCCTTTTGAGGAATTTAGGGCTTTCGGCTGGTTTGCCCAGTTAGTCAATGGTCATAACTTCGACTCATTGTCCGTTGCATTTCAGGTGGCACGGGAGCCACGCACCAGACCCACCGTTATTATTGCACAAACTATTAAGGGCAGAGGAGTCAGTTGGATGGAATCTGATCCAGCAGGGTATCACGGGAGCATAACTCTAAGCCAGGATGATCTTGACAAAGCCTTATTTGAGTTGGAGACAGAATGAACCGGATACCCATTGCCAGTAGCAACCTTGTTTCGGTTGGCTATGACTCGGTTGACCAAACCCTAGCAATAGAATTTAGAGGAAACAAAAAATCAGGTCCAAAACTCTATTATTATTTTAATGTACCTGAGTGGATTTATCAGGAACTAATAGACCCCGACTCCCTCCTGTATAAAGGCAGCAAGGGGACGTTCTTCTCTGAAGTAGTCAAGGGCAAATTTGAATATAAGGAAGTCAAGGGAGACAGTAATGAGATACCCCCCCCAGTGCAGCCTGACCGGGAGTCGGTCACTAAGAATTGTGACTGTGATACTTGGTTAAAAAATATTGATAAGATCAACGGTCTATTTGTACTTGCCTGGGCGCACGGGATAAACTATGACGGTGATAAATTTGAATGGTGTCCCTGGTGTGGGAATCTGTTAGAGATTGATAAGGATACCAATGACCCAATTACAACGTAAGAGTATCCGAGTCACATCTGGTGGCCGCTCCTTGCCCTCCGTTTGGAACTGGCTACCCTGGTGGCTCCGGTGGCAGGTGTGGAGGTGGCGAGTGAGGCGAAGATGAGCGATACCGTTGTCAAGTCTGACAGCTTACGTGAGGTTTACGGGAAGACTCTAGTTGAGTTGGCAGACCCAGACAAGCCTAATTTCTACGTTTTTTCGGCTGATCTTGCGGGAGGCTGTGGGGAGCATCATTTTCGCAAGGCTTTTCCATCGAGACATCTGGAAGTTGGAATTGCTGAGAGTGCTATGATGGGTATTGCTGCTGGCTTCCAGGCTCAGGTAGGGGTACCTGTTTTTGTAAACTCATTCGCAACCTTCCTTCTTAGGGGACTTGAACCTGCTCGGTTAGCCATATTCCACGATAAGAGGAACGTGCGAATAGTATGCTCCCATCTTGGACTTTCAGCCGGTCCAGATGGTAGCTCGGTTCAGGAGCTATCCTATATAGCTACATGGCGCTCGATTCCCAATTCTATTGTAGTTTGGCCGGCTGATGCCAATGAGTTGAGACAGGTATTGGAATGGTCCCTTGATTATAAAGGGCCGATGGTTATCTTCACGGGCAGGAACCCAGCCGTCAATGTCACCCCATCCAACTACCAATTCGTATTTGGTAAGGGGAGCCTGGTCTATCCTCTTGCTACCCGTGATGACCCTACGCGAGACCTATACCCCCGAACCAGTGACGTAACCCTGATTGCTTGCGGCCGTATAGTCGCTATCTGTATTGAGGCAGCCCGACAGCTAGGAGAGATGGGAATCGAAGCACGGGTTGCCAACCTATCTACATTGAAGCCTGTTGATGCTGAGTTTTTATTAAGGCTACAACAGACATCGAGTGGCCTTATCACAGTAGAAGACCATAATACACTTGGTGGCCTTTACTCGATTGTAGCCGAAGCTCTGGCTCCCGAAGGGTCTGGGGTGCCGATTATTCCTATAGCAGTTCAGAATACTTTCGGAGAGAGTGGGGAACCCGACCAGCTTTATAGGAAGTATGGTATCGGAGTGGAGGCAGTGGTAAAGCGAGTGAAGGAGTCGATAGGATGACCCTCTACCTTGAAGATTTAGAGAACCTGCAATGTAACCATCCTAATTGTGACCACACGAGCCACGATGCCGAGATGTACTTCCACGGGCGCTGCCACCCAGACTCCCCGACCTGGACTCTGTTCAATCGGGTCAGCGGAGAGATTTTTGTAGTTTGTGCTGAATGTGAGCGGGAGGTTGCTTGTATCGCTGTGGCAAGAAAAAAAGCAATGAGCAAGCTTCATAGGCTTATACAGAAAGCAAAAACCTCCACGCGCCAGGAGATACTTATCGGTAAAAAATGGCTAGATGTCGGAATGTTGCCACTTTCGTATGAGGTCTACTGGGGTGCTGATACTAACCTGCTGCTGCAAGACGAACAAATAATCATCGAGGATACATCCGCCGGGGTCGTTATCACCCGAATCTTTCCGAAGGGAACACCCATCTATCCTGGCGAATTCAAATACGATAAATTTACCACTCATGACACGGTAGACATTCGGCGCTTTAGTCAGCGCGAGGAAGTGGACTATCAGGGGCCACCGCCACCACCGAACGTCATAAAAGCAGCGAGGGCGGCCAAGGCAACACACATCAGTCCTGACGGCAAGTTTATTTACACAACTAAAAGGCTTGATGTTCATTGGGCCGATGGTACAAGTTCGGCCCGTTGGCATGATAAGGAAGAAAAGTTTGGGTATTGGGGAAGATTTCCAGGTGACATACCAGCCGACGCAGTAGAAATTAGTCCCTCAAAGAAAGCGCCGAAAAACAAAAAGTGATATTATTAGAGAACAAGGTCGCCCTGGTCACCGGAGGAGGCCGGGGTATCGGCCGGGCGATTACTCTGGCTTTAGTTCAGGCTGGTTGCCGGGTCATCATTACCTACCGGAACTATACTGATGGATCGGCTATAGAAACCAGCCGGCAATCTAACCTGATTTACCCTCCTATTTATATGGATGTAACAGACCTGGATAGTATAACTGAAGCCGTTGAAAGAGTAGGTAAATCAGTTGGTAAGTTAGACATCCTGGTAAACAATGCCGGGATCAACCGGCCAGCCTCCTTCGATGAGATAACCCTTGAAGATTGGGTAGAGGTTTTAGATACCAATTTAATGGGATCATTCCTGGTCACTCAGGCACTGTTGCCGGTGATAAAAGATGGTGGGTCAATCGTGTTTATAGGTAGCTCATCAGCTTTCACAGGGGGACCGGTCTCATCTCATTATACGGCGAGCAAGGCCGGCCTTATAGCCCTGGCTCAGAATATAGCTCTATTCGCTGCCCCTCGTAAAATACGGTCTAATGTGGTTTCCCCTGGCTATATCCATTCCAAAATGTTTGACCAGGCACCAGGGAATGAGGCCGTACAGGAACGGGTCAAAAGGATACCTATGGGTCGGCTGGGAAGCCCGGAGGAGGTAGCCGGGGCAGTTTGCTTTTTGGCATCTGATCTTAGCAGTTATATGACCGGGCAGGTTTTGAGAATCGATGGGGGTCTAACTTGGTAACTATCCTATCTCACCGTACCCTATACCGTCAAGAAGGAATGTATTGTTCCTTCCCTGGCCTGGCTGTCGGGGATGACCAATTATTCCTTACCTTTCGTATCACCCCAGCTCCCAACCAGCGAACCCATATTGATACCCGTTCCGGTTGCCTTGTTTGCTCCTTCCGAGGCTTCGATGACTCCTTTGAGATGTATACGGTCTTGAAGGAAGATCATTATACAGGTATTCAAGACCCGTCTATTGCCTATTTTGAGGGTATAATTCATTTAAGCTACTTTGTCTACACTAGCTTGACAGGCCGGCATACTAAAAGCCGGGTTAAGAATTGCGGGGTTCGGATTAAGTGGTCTTCTGATAGTGGATTATCTTGGGGTGATTGGGGTTCAATCTTAGGTGAGGTAGCCGCCAGTGAACCCATCATTTTTGTCAAGTGGAAGCCTCTATTAGCAGTCTATCAACCTAATGATGGTAATGAAGTATCTGACCTGTTTTATTTTGATACCAAAGTCATAGGTGATATAGCTACTAATCCCCGATGGAAGTTCATGTCAAGAATAGCTGGACAGCCTGGTAAAAACTTTCAGGAACCGGCTATATTAAACCTGGGGGAGCAATTATTATGTATCCATCGGGTTTATGACTCAGGGGTAGGTCATTCTGTTTTATGGATTAATCATAGTAATAAAGACCTATCCTGGACTGATCCTACTCCTTTATGGGAAGGGGTCTCTCCCAACCTATGCCGATTACCTGATGGTCGGATTATTTTAAGCTATACTCATAGAGTTAGCAAGCCTTACCGGGTTTGCGCCAGGGTTAGTGAGGATGAGGGATTGACCTGGGGAGATGAGATAGTTTTGAGAGAGACTGATAGGAGTTATGATATGGGGTATCCCAGCACGGTAGTTTGGGATAGTAAGTTAATTACTGTTTATTATTGGCAAGATAAAGTTGATCCCACTAGACGAATAGAGGCAACACAGTGGCAGGTTTAGGGAAAATTTTGATTAGATACCAAAAACCTGATATGGATATTTTTAAGCCTTTGGTTAAGGAGTTTATCAGGTATTATTATCGGGACAACCCAACAGGTGGCAACCTGCATATTGTCCTGGATGACGGCAACCTAAATGAAGGTTATATTTTTCATTGTCAGGAACGGTGCGAGGCTGAGGGGGATACCTTTGGCTATTTCCTGGCGACCTTGCTTCGTCATTTTACTATAGAAGAACTTGAGGAGATGTATCAAGCTAACCATTGGGGATTATATGCCTAATCTCCTATTTTTAGGAACCCCGCAGGATTCCATTCCGGCAATGGCCCGCGCCGTCAGCCTTCAGTATAGTGTCTTTGCCGTAGATGGCGACCCAGCAAGCAAGGGTCTAGCCTGGGTTAAAAAGTGGGGGTCTGAAGCAGCGCAAGCCAGTGTCTATGATTTTCACTGGATACATAAAACCATTCTCGATAATGGCTGGCATATTGATGGGGTACTGGCAGTAGGAACGGATGTAGGGCCGGTAGTGTCCCTTGTCTCCCATGCTCTGGGGTTGCCTCATGTCTCTTATCATGTCAGCAAGTTATCATGGGACAAGGTTGAATTAAAGAAGATTCTCTCTCGTGACGGTATCTCCGTCCCTGGCTTCGCTGAGATAGTCGTCAAGCCTCCTGATGGACGTGGCTCCCGTGGCGTCTCTATCGTATCGGCTTCTAACCTGTGGGGAACTGAATGGGCCGAAGCGAAGCGGAATAGTCCAACGGGCCGGGTGATGTGCGAGGAGTGGATTGGGGGACCGGGTATCAGTGCAGAATCCATCGTGTGGGATTCAGAGATTGTATTTGTAGGAAGTACTGACCGGGTATACTCTAATAGTCTAACTATTGAAGAAGGGGGTAGAGGGCCGTCTCAGTATGATGGTCCCTGGCTTAAAGAATTGACCTATCGGGTAGTCCAGGCAGTGCAACTTAAACGAGGTTCCATAAAGCTGGATATAGTTTTACGGGATGGGGATGTTACTCGACCTGTCATTTTGGAATCGGCTATTGGCAGGTTGGGAGGGGGCTATAATTTTAACTACCTTGAGAAGTCTTTTGGAGTCAATTTTCTTGAGATGGCTTTTGCAACCTACTGCGGTCAAGACCCCCGTCCTCTTATGCGAGTTGGTAAGGGTTGCCATGTAGCTGGCCGGTATGAGATGAATGGGAATCCATCCAGGAATGGGGAGCGCGGAGCCTTTAGAATGGTAACGGGAAAGACAAGAGAGGAAGCCGAGAGGAAGCTATGCAAGCATTGACCACAAAAGAGATTAAGGTATCAATGGAGCTTGCCGATGGTAAAGTATTTACGGGTCGCTGTATGATGTCTACAATTAACATTCAGCACGATATGATGGATATAACTCAATTCGGTCGCCAAGTCCGACATTTTGATCCTGGTGACTTATCCTGGGACATGCAACTACAAGGTTTAGGTCGCCCTATCTGGACTCACGGCGGCGACCTGGCTCCCGGTATTGCTGCCCGTTTTTTGCCTCAAGAATGGGAATGTGAGTATTGCGGCCGGGCCAACTATCTCAAATATCAACAGTGCCAGTCTTGCGGCTGGTATCGAGGCTTGATTATAGATATAGCACAGGAGGCCGGAGTTTGGAAAGTAAGAAGATAAATGAATAAAGATACCCAAATGATTGCAGATTTTGAACAGGCTGAGGCAGCTACCGTACAGGTAGCTATTATCATGGGTAGTTATTATAAAGACCTGCTCAAGAATGGTATCCCGGCTGACCTGGCCTACCTCTTGACTCAGGAGTTCCACCGGCAATGGTGGGTAATGGCGCTACCCAAGAAACCTGAAGGGGATAAGGGTATCTGATGTTTACCTGGATAATACCAAATAGGCTAGGTAAATCTGGTGCTTTAGACGTGATACCCGACAACGTATTTTGCATCAAAGTAGCTAATGAGCTAGACCCCCATTTCTCTATTTGGGATACTGACAAGTATGATATTGAGCAACAAACTGCCATTATTGGTGTAGTATTTACTTCCTTAAGGATTATGGCTGGTGGAGGCTCAGTTATTTTAACGTGTGTAGAAGGTCGCTCTCGTTCCCCAAGCCTGGCCTGTTTGATTGCCAGTTGTTGGAATCAAACTAGCCTTGAGGCTGAATGGCAAAAGTTGATAGCTATTGATAGAACGATAAGGAGCGATAGTGAAGTCTTGAAAACGATTTGCAGGATGGATAAGGATGGGATGTTTAACAGGTACAGGAGAGGGTATGCCTGACTTTCTCGCAATCGTCACTATACAGCTAAAATCAGAACGTTTGGAGAATAAAGGTATAGCTATGGTTGCCGGCAAACCCCTCCTCCAGTGGCTTATCCAGCGTATCTCTGACCCCCAAACCGGCATCGGGGCGCAGATAGTAGTTGCCACCCCCTCAGACCCGGCTAATGACCCCGTAGAGGCTCTGTGTAGGAAGTTAGGGATACCATGCCATCGTCGGAATAGTAACCGGGATGTAGTGGGGGAAATGGATGCCATTGTGCAAAAGTACAACCCACGTTTTGTGATGAGGGTACTGGCTGACGCCCCCCTTCAGTCAACTGAGGTTCCTCGTCGTGTAATCCACTGCCTTAGAAAGTATCCCGATCGAGACTTATTCTTTTACTTTATTCCAAGTTGGGTAAACCCCGTCTACGGAAGCGGCAACTTCCCTATCACCCGTCGCGCCTGGTCTATCCTCGCTACCAATGCCACCGGAGAGGAACGGGAACACCCCGACCTCTGGCTCAATCGTAACCGGCATCGGTTCAAAATCTTGTACCACGAAGGGCCAAGCAACTGGTACTATGCCCATCAAGACCGGATACGTCTTGAGGTAGATTGGCCGGAAGATTTAGAGATGGTAAGAGCGGTTGCAGAGAAGGGGCCGGGGATGCTGGCTCCCCTGGTTGGTAAGGGGGGTATCCTGCCCTGGTTACAACAGAATGAGCAGTATTGTAAAAATGCTAAATTACGTAGGGAGAAGACGGGGCCGACCGTGAGTTACACGAATGAGGAACAGGGGACCTGGCGCAACCTGATGAATCGGGCTAACTTCGTACTAACCTGGGAGAATGTGGAATTGAGGCCGCCAGATGGACGTGCCTTACAGGTATTTTGCCAGTCGGGTCAATGCTTGCTGGGATGGGGCGTAGATGGGATTTTGCATACAGTAGACGGAGGGGTAATAAGTCACGCGCCGAGGTTGGGGTGCAAGTGCGGAGCTGGTGGGAAGTGGTGGAGGAAGGTGGGGGGATAATCAAAAAGAGGCCAATTAAGCCCCTTTTTGCAACCTCGCCTTGCCAGGCCAATCCCAGCCGTGCCTTGCCGCTCCAGGCCTGGCAATATATAGATATTATACCAAAAACCCTGGACAAATCAATTGAAGTGTGATAAACTGTATCAAAGTAACTTTTAGTAAGTGTACTTTTATTGGAAAGGAACCAACTATAGAAAAGCCTCACGAATAATATATTGCTGTAGTTAACCTGGCCTGATGAGGGTTAAAAACCCGAAATAGCAGCAATGCTATCGCGTAGGTCCATCAGAGGGGTTGTGGATGGAACAAGTCTCCCCCTTAACCCCAAGTAACTAAACAGATTTAGTTACTTGGGGCTAAGGCCGGACAGGGGAGTGAGGTAGCCGGGTACGAAGCCCCTCAAAAATTTAGTTAAACCAAGCTAACATTGACAGGGTTAGACCCCCTGTATATCGAACTAGACCGGAAGGGAACCGTGTTATCCCTTCCGGTCTTTTTTATTTATCCGTAAGACTATCTATTAGTGCCTGATAAAAAATACCTCTCAGCTCAAGAAGTTCAAAAAGAGTTCGGTCCCTCCCGTCATACCCTACTTCGTTGGGAGTCCGAGGGAGCCGTAACCCCTGCCCGTGTCGGCACAGGTCAACGCAGGTATGACCGAGACCAGATTACAAC
>ERZ1292637.637-Hain-H14-01um-R3-637-length-18468-cov-7_pt2 | contig 16366 bp, 17 predicted proteins | sample MGYA00564405_ERZ1292637 | MGnify/ENA primary metagenome ERZ1292637 (study PRJEB36523, sample SAMEA6512645) | groundwater metagenome | collected 2019-01-09 | study: AquaDiva: Metagenomics assemblies of 32 groundwater samples | reverse complement strand
AGGCCCTGTCGCTCTTGCTGGGCCGCGACACGACTCAGGAAGAGCGGACGCGGTTTCGCGCTGCGTACAGCGTAGCGCTCGGGGCGGACTGATACGTGGCAGTGGTGGCGATGCTAGGTGGAGGGCGGACGCCCGGCTGTGAGGATGAGCCGGGCGTCGTGCTTACGAGTGGTGTCGATGCCAGGAGGCGATGAGACTGTCGTGGAGCGGGGCCTAGCCTTTCCAGCTGGCTGGTGGACGCGGGTGGATCTGTGGCGATGAATACCCGTTCAGGCAATCTACTCAGATTTGGGAACTTCGCACCCTTTTTTTTCTGGGCTGGAGCGTGGGGCTCTGCATCGGCGGCGGCGTGGGGGCTGGGGCGTGGACTTGGCCGGCGTGGGGGCCGCAACGACGCCGGCCCGCTGTGTGGAGGAGCAGTGGCGCTTCCGCCCTCAGACCCCCTCCTACTTGCCGGGTTCTAGTGGGAGGCGGTATACTGGATGCGGATCTTGGAGCTGGTGGCCGTAGTGGGTGGGGCATGGGGCGGAGCCCCATCTAAAGGAATGGTCCGCAGGACACCGATGGTCCTCCATGGCCCACCTGTAGGGAGGGGTAGTAGAAAAAAGCTGATACCCCCGAGCACACATCCCGCAGAATAAAAAACCGAGGGTTAACCCTCCCGCCTACCTACCATTTATCCGCCATTTCCGCGCAACCATTTAACCGATGTCTAGCCATTTACCAGCCAAGTCTGCCCATCACGGTGGGCCGGTGTCAGGTAAGGACGAGGGGGACTTAATGTCCCTCCTCCGGACTGGTAGTTTAAAATCCACGTTCGTGTCCAGGATGGAGGCGGCTGGGATTGGGTTGGACTGGCTGGTGGAGTTGATGGCGAAGATTCCGAAGTCGCCTGGGTGTACGGCGCCGGTGTTATTGCGGCTGGCTGAGTTTACGGCGGCGGTGTTGGACATCAGGAAGCCGATGCCTGCGCATCAGCGTTTGCCGCCGTTGAGCATGCGTGCTGGTGGGGATACGGTGGAGAGCGTGGATGAGTTGTTTGCGCCGGAGGCTGATGCTGATGTGGCGGTAGAGGGTTCAGACGATGGCGCTGAGTCACCGTGAGAAGCTGGAGGCGCTTCGGGTCCGGGCGGACTGGGAGTATGCGTGTAACACGTACTACATGATTTTGAACCGGGACCCTCGGGTGGGTGGGATGGTGCCGCTGGTCTGGTCGAAGGCTCAGAGGCGGCTTGCGCGGGCGATTCTTGGGCAGAAGCGGGAGGGGAAGCCCATCCGTATCGTGCTCTTGAAGACCAGGCAATTCGGGGGCAGCACGGTCATCCAGAGCTTCCTATTCTGGCTGGCGCAGACGCGGCGGACGCAGCGGACGCTGACGGTTGGGCACAAGGAGACTTCGAGCCACAAGATCCACGGGATGGCTCGAGGGATGTTCGAGCATTTGCCGCGCTGGTTGCGGCCGATGGTGCGGTACAACGCGAAGACGCAGCTCTACATGGCAAACCCGGATAGGCGAAGTGACAGCCAGGGGTTGCAGAGCCACATGTTGAGCGACACGGCTGGTGACATGGCGAAGAACCCGGTCGGGGACGGGAAGGCGGACTTCAGGCGGTCGGAGACGTTCAATCTGCTGCATCTCTCGGAGGTGGCGTTTTGGCCGGCGGCTGACAAGCTGCTGGACGCGCTCTTGAGTTCCGTGCCGTATGCGCCCGGGACGGCGGTTTTCTTGGAGAGCACGGCGAATCGGAAGGGTGACGCCTGGTATCGGATTTGCCAGCGGGCGGCGAAGGGGGAAAGCGAGTTTGCCTTCGTCTTCATTCCTTGGTTCGATGACGACGCGAACCAAATGAACGTCTCGAAGCAAGGTCTTGGCCCACTGAGCGAGCGGGAGCAGTGGTTGCGAGATAAGCATGGCGTGAGCAACAGGCAAATTGCATGGCGGCGGTTCAAGCTGAAGAGCGAGCAATTCAAGGGTGACGAATCCTCGTTCCTCGCGGAGTACCCGGAAGACCCGGATAGCTGCTTCCTCTCGACAGAGGGGTCGATCTTCGGGAAGCTGATCCGGGTGGCGGAATCCTCGTTGGCGGTGCCTGAGATCGTTGGGGACCTGGATTCGGATGGAAAGGCTGTTATTCCGAACCCATGCGGTCATCTACGGGTCTACGAGGTCCCGCAGCCAGGCGCTCGCTACGCAGTGGGCGCGGACCCAGGTCAGGGCTTGCGGGCGAGTTCGGACCCGAGTGTGGCCGTGGTGATCGATGCGCTTGGCAACGTCGCAGCGGTCTGGGAGGGCCAGCCGGAAGCCGGCGAGTTCGGCTATGTCATTCGAGATATCGCGACGTGGTACAACAACGCGCTGGCTGGTATCGAGCGGAACGCCTGCGGAGTGGCGACGATCGAGCGATGCCTGGACGTGTACCCGAACCTCTACACTGAATTGATTCCAGATGGCCGTGGCAGGAAGCGGGCGCGGGTGGGGTGGATGACGAGTGGCCCATCGAAGCATCTTCTCGTGAGCCGGATTCGATCGCACCTCTGGGATGGCGACAAGCCGGAAGGCCACTCGTATGGGGTGCGGGACGCGAAGCTCATTGGTGAGCTGGGAACGTTCGTCTCGCTATCGGAGACACAGATGGGGGCCGGCGATGGTTGCCACGACGATCACGTGATGGCCTGGGGCATTGCCTTGATGGTTCTTGGGGACATCCAAGTAGGGACGGTGCTACACTCCAGCCAGAGGGCCAGAGATAACCAGTGGGCGGAGGCGAGCGACAGGCTCCCTCGAGTGAACTTCAACAGGAGAACGGAACGATGACAGGAACGTACTTGATGAGCTTGCTGACAGGTGCCTTCATGCTGGGGTTGCTGACGGGGTATATTTCAACGCTGATCGGGATGGTCATCATGCGGAACGCTCACCGGATGATTCGCGTGGAGACGATCACCAGGAATGTCAGGCGGCAATCGGAGGTCCAGAGCGACTACGTGCCAGAGGATCGTCTGGTGGCCGCACTGCCACGGGCCGCCAGTAACAAGGAGCACATCCTTCGGTGAGTGACGAGGGCAGATCGGCGCTCGAGCAGGAAGCCGACTTCCAGCGCGGCGTCGTTCCTGGCAAAGAACCGGATAGGCCGGCAGACGATTCTGACGAAGCCGAGCTATTCCGGCAGTGCTGGGACAGCTTCGAGCGTGCCCGGCAGGGCGGCAATCAGGCCAACCCCAATTACGAAGACCACCTCGAGCGCTGGCGCGGGCAGCACCGCCTCAAGGACCGTGTAGGCTGGCAGGCCCAGGTCAAGGCTGGCGACGATTACGCGATGCTGGAAACCCGCGTTGCGATCGTCACGGGCAACATCCCGAAGCCTGAAGTGAAGGCACTAGATGACCCCAGGAAGGCCGCCGTCGCCGCAGTCTTGCAAGCCACAGCGATAGACTGGGGCAAGCGGACGGAGCTTCAAGCGGACATGGAGGAATTTGACCGCAAGGGCGCTCTGAACGGCGCTGCCTTCCTGAAACTCTACTGGGATGCTCTGGCCAACGGTGGCATTGGCGAAATCGGCCGGCGCCTCTTGCACCCGGCGAACGTCCTCTTTGATCCCGATGAGAGCAGCTGGAAGGGCCGACCAGGCCCGGAGATGCATGTCATCGAGTGGTTTACACCTGAAGACATGCTCGCCATCTTTGGCGACCGCGCGAGAGGTCTGCGATCGGTTTCGAGCGTGTCGTACGGGAGCGGAACGCCCAGCGAGTCCTCGGTCGGGCATTCGGTGCGCCGCATCCCGGTCATCTATCGGTACTGGTCGTGCCATGAGAAGACCAGCGTGAGCGCTCATGAGCTGATACAGGAAGCGGCGCCGGAAACGGAGTACGAGGATCTGGAACAGAACAGGCTGGCTTTCAAAGAGAAATCCGGACCGATGCATGAGGGCGTCCCGATTCCGAAATATCCGTCCGGTCGCGTCACCATCTTTGTCGAGGAGGGCCGGATTCTGGACGACCGCCCGAACCCGTATCCAATGTGGAACATCATTCCGTTATTCAACGTGAAGGACCCGGAACGGCTCGCCGGCCTCTCCGAATTCGACCACACCAAGGAACTCCAGGACGCGAAAGACGAGTTCATGAGTACCGTTTGCGACCATCAGGCGCGATTTGGGCAGCCCGGCGTGAAGGTCCCCAGGAATTCCGGCCTGAACCCGAACCAGATCACGCTGGGCCCTGGCGAAATCTACCCGCTCAACCCAGGCACGGCCGACGAGTTCGGCTACATGTACCCACCGCCCATCCACGAGTACATCGTGAACTACACGGATCGGCTGCGGGACGCGATGGAACGGGTCACTGGCGTCAGCAACATCATCCAGGGCATCCGGCCTTCCGGGCTGGAGGTCTTTGCCACGGTACGGGCGCTTCAGGAGGCGGCGCTGGTTCGTCTGAAGCCAAAGACGCATGCCTTCGATCGTGCGTTCGTGAAGATGATGGAGTTGGTGATCTTCTTGATTCAGACGCGATACAGTCTGGAGCGGAAGATCCTGGTGTCTGGCGATGCTGGCGAAAAGCTGAAGGCGATTCTGGAACAAGAGAGTCAGAATCCAGAGAGCGCGATGCCTGCGAATGCGGCGAGTTTTCTTGGAAGCTCTGGCAAGAACTTCTACTTCTCGATCGTCGGGATCGGGCTCAAGGGCGCGATGGGCATCGAGGCAGATCGCGGAAACCTGATCGCGATGACGGATAGCGATGTCGCGGCCATGGGCCGTGACCTCTTCCAGCTGAGGGCCATCGGTCCCAGGGCGCTCCTGACGGCGGTCAAGTGGCCGCAGATCGACCAAACCCTGGATGAGATCCAGCACATCCAGAAGCTCGAGCAGGCAAACGAGCAGATGCAGAAGCAACTGGCAACGCTCGAGAAGGAAGTGACCCGCCTCCAGCGGAAATCGGAAGGTGCCGGCGCTGGCGCCGTCGCCCCAGGCCCCGGTCAGGCCAGCAATCAATTCCCGGCACCAACAGGTCAGCCGGAGGACTACGGCGCGCTGGACGCCGACATGGAAAATGCGCTGCTGGCAGAAGGCCGCTATCTGGTCCCGCATCCAGAAGACCAGCCCGATCACGAGCAGAAACACATGGCCGCATACAACCAATCGCCAAAGGAATCGCGGCCCTACTTCGAGTGGCACCTGGAACTGACACGGAACCAGAACGGAGGCAAGGCATGAAGGCACGAGAAGAGTACAGCGTGAACCCACTCGGGACATTCGTCGGAAAAGACCGGAAGAAGCCGGCGCCAAGAACCCGCAAGGAACGGCCCAAGCCCCTCCGCCGCGGGAAGAACCCGTTTGCCAGGTAGACGATGATCCGCGCCGTAAAAGGTGGCTTCAAGGTCTACGACTCGACCGGCAAGACGCCGCTTTCAAAGAAGCCGAAGACGCGCAAGGCCGCGCTCGCGCAGTTGCGGGCCGTGGAGGCGTCGAAACATCGCCGGAACCCATTTAGGTGAAAATAGTTGTTGCCAAACTGGGTTCAGGCACGTATTCATAGGAGGTAGCACGTGGCAATCGATACCCTCGAGGACGCGCCCGAGACATCGGAACCCGCGACCGAAGAGCCCGAGGACACGAAGCCAAGCGGATCGGAGGAAGGTAAACCCTCCGAGACCCCGCCCAAGTTCTATCAAGGTCGGTATTCCAGCCTGGAAGAGTTCGAGCGCGGTCACTCGAATCTGGTCACGTTTGCCACTAAAAAGGCGGACGAGGCCAGGAAACTGAGAGACTACGCGACGGAGCTCGAGGCCAGGCTGACGACTGCGCCCAAGACGGAAGAGAAGCCGATCGACCTTCTCACCGAAGCGGCAGAGGGCCGAGGCGTGCAAGCAGTCGATCAGATCGTAGAAGCCAAGCTCGCCCAGAAGGAGGCCCAGAAGCAAGCCAAGGTCACGGCCTGGTATCAGCAGAGGGCAGACGCATGGGCCAATCTTCTCGAACACACACCGGACGCCATCCGGTTTCAGGACTCGATCCTGGACCGGGCCAAAGCAGAACCACAGAGAGCCCTGGAATCAATTGTCCTGCAAATGATGTCTGAAAGCCAACAGTCGAGACGGACCCAACCCACGGAGAAGAAGCCGGAGAACACCGCGATCGACTCGAACGGCCGGGGCGGGAAGCTGCCGGCCGAAGCTAGGCTATCGGATGCGGAGATGAAGATCGCCGCAGCGTTCAACATCTCGCCAAAGGACTATGCCAAGCGTAAGCTGGAGAAGCTCTAACTCACCGGAAAGCCGCAGGCAGAGACCGAATCTCCTGCGGCCCCAGTATGGCAACACGCAGCTGTCCGGTCGGGAGCCCTTGAACATGGAGGGCGAGCCCAACAAGATCCGGTGCGGATACTGCGGCTTCGCAGGCTGCGATACGCGCCGAGACAGCGTATGCCCGTGCTGCCTCTCGAATAACTACAAGTTCGCACGACCATTCTGAAGGAGCCGCCCCATGCTATATCGATGGAACTTTCACGGACTCGCAGAAGTTGAGCGGCCATTCCCCATGATCGATCCGGGTAGCAGCGCCGATCTCGTGACCGGAGCCTGTCTCCTGGCCGGTACGACCACGAACACGGGCGGGCTCATTCGTGGAACTGGCGCTCTGGTCGATGTGGTGGGCGTGCTCAAGGAAGACGCGAAAAGCGCCGACTTCGGAACCGTCGTCGCCGGCAAACTCCTTCGCAAGCGAGTCGCGATCGATACAGGCGTGGTCTGGTTCGCGGAGTGGGACCCGGACTCGAGCATCGACAACGACGTGTCCAGCGCCACGGCCTCGGCGGTCACATTCACCACGGCCCAAGTAGACGACTTCGACCTGGGGTGGATGTACACGAAGGCCGGGACCGGCAAGGGGCAGCTGCGACAGCCCGGCGCCGCGACGACGACCGTGATGACGGCCAGTACCAGCCGCAACTGGACGACCGCACTCGGCACGGACAGCGATATCCTGATGATCCTCGCGCAGAACAAGCAGCTTTGCGATGTCATCACGAACGCCACCAAGTTCAAGAGCGCGAACGCGACCTACACGGGCAAGATCCACATCCTCTCGAACTGGATTCACACGGACAGCAAAGCCTATGAAGAGCTGGTCTCGGTCGACCACGGCGTCCTCGATGGCCTGGACAGCTCCAACCCAACGTTCTGGGCCGAGTTCGTCTTCCAGGATGTGTGGTGGAACAAGATCGACTAAGGAGGATCGGCAGTGCTCATCCCAGCAAATTTTCCGAACCTGATCGATCCCGTACTCGATCACGTCTTCCACACGACTCTCGACGAGGAACGGAAGGCCGACCACTATCGGGAGAAGGTCTTCACGATCACGAAGAACAACCGGAGCACCGATCGCTTCCTCGGGATCGGCGGTCTCGCGGACTTCGCCGAACACAAGGGCGCTATGCAAGTAGATTACATCTACGAGCAGTACATGCGGACGGTGACCCCGATCGAATACAGCAAGAAGCTGCCAATCAGCAAGCGGCTGCTCGAAGAAGACCTCTACGATGAGGTCGAGAGCGTCCCAGCCATGATGGCGCGGGCCTTCAACCGCACGCAAGAGAAGCAGACGGCGGACACCTTCAATGGCGCCTTCGACACCATCACAACTGCCGACGGCCTCTCGCTCTGCAACACCGCCCACACGAGCAAGAGCCCGGACGCCGGCGCCAATCAGTCCAACAGCGGGACCTTGGCCCTGACCTATGCCAACCTCATCACCACCAGGCGGTTGATCCGGCAGTTCAAGGACGACCGAGGTGAGTTAATGGAGTGCCGGGGCGATCTCTTGATAGCCCCGATCAATCTGGAGCAGACAGCTCGCGAGATCATCGAGGGCGAATTCAAGCATCAGTCGATGGACCGCGACCCGAACGTCGCCAGAGGCATCTTGGGCGGCGGCGGCACAATCGACCTCTGGGTCTGGGATCGGCTGTCAGACATCGACAACTGGTTCCTGGTGGACAAGCGGATGATGAAGCTCGCCTGCCGCTGGATTGACAAGGTGCGCTTGGAGACCAAGACGGTGTGGGACCACGACCACCGTGCCATTATCTACAGCGCCTACGCGCGCTACACCCGAGGCGTGCGCGACTGGCGATGGGTCTACGGCCACAAGGTCGCCTAGTTCAAGGAGTGCCAGAGTGGGGACGACAGTCGAGCAAATCACCTGCGCGGCCCTGACGACCACGGGCACGCCGAAGACGACAGAGGCCACGGCGAAGCTAGAGGAATACTGGCTGCCATACCAGCTGTTTCTCCACAGTCAGACTTCTGGTGCCGCAACGACCCTTGTCGGCGGTGGTGTTGGCGCTCCTGTGACGGCTGGTGAGCTGGTCTCTACTGGCGCTGGCGGCATCTTCCTGGACGCCGCAACGGACGAGCTTGGCATCATCCTTCCGATCCCTTACGACATGGACGTGACGGCCGCCTGCTCGTTCGAGGTGCCTATGCACTTCGCCGCCGTCACTGCTACAGGAGACACACTCACGCTCGGTCTGAAGTATAGGCAACTCACGGCCAATACGACTGCCCTTGCCATCGGAAATACCGCCGCAAGTCCCGACTTCGGGGCTAGGGCTTGGGCAGTGGACGATGCGGTCCACGTCGCCACAGGGGCGACCATTGCCGCTAATACGTTCACCAACGGTCGCTACGTGACCTTCCTAATCACCGTGACGACCTTCACCAACTTCAGCGCGAGCGAGGTCAGCTTCCTCGGAATGAAGTGGATCTACACCAAGCGGCATCTGTGAACCTTGACTGGCAAAATGAACTCATCAGAACCAGACGGCAGATTCATTCGAAGCTGCGGCCGCACAGTACATACAGGATTCGCGCGCTAGACACGGCCAAGGTCAATGCCATCGAGGGGAGCCGTGCGGTCAGAACGAGCCGCTGTTGCCCTCCACGTGGCGCCAGGTGGACGGCAGCTTTCGCCGAATACGTCTGCATGGCCTGCGGCCGAGGCAACGGTCGGTGAACCATGGCGAGCACCCAGACGGCCACTCGCACCACGGACGGGTTCTTCAACCTGCCTGGCGGCACGGCTACAGGCCCATGCCTCCTCGAAGCCGTTCTCGTGAGCGCGCCCACCGATACAGTGGTCATCACGCTCTACGATCTCGCCGCTCTCGACGCCAGCGCCGTACCGGCTGGCACTGGCACGCTTCTCGATCAGGTCATCGTCGCCGTCGGAACGAGCGATAGCTTCTACATAGGCTCCATACGGGCTTACAAGGGGCTCTACCTGAAGATCAACAGCGGCACCACGCCGCGCGTGACCTGCTACGTCCGATGAGACATGGCTACCGTCAACGACCTCCGCGATTCCATCGCGACAAGCCTGCGGGATACCTCCACGGCGGCAAAAACCAAGGTCGTCACGGCCATCAATTGGGCTCGCCGCTGGGTTCAGGCTGAATACCCATGGTCCTGGCTTGACCTTGGTGTCACCGGCATTCGTACGCTCGGGCCTTCCAGCTATACGGCCGTCACCGTGACGAGCGGAAGCGCGACCGTCACCGTCGATTCTAACGATGCTGGCCAGTTACAGGTCACGACCGACCTGACAGGCGGCCCGAAGCCGATCTACCCGTTCATCACCTTTGGTAACTCGGCACGCTTCTACCGCATCACGGCAAGAGCCTATGCTGCCCCGACCTCTACGCTGACCATCACGCCAGCTTTCATCGGGACATCGGCGAGTGACCAGACTGCGAAAATCTTTTTCCGCGAGTACGAGATGCCATCGGACTTCGCCTACCCTGTCGCCTTCTGTTTCGAGGATGGCGAGGTGATGGACCCAACGGCGATTGATGAACACTGGTACATCGCCCCGAACCCCACGGTTTCGACCGGGAAGCCATCGCGCTACTGCCTGCGAATGCGGAATCGCATCACGGCCGTCCTCGATCCAATCCCAGATGCGACGTATGGCATCTCAATCGAATACCGGATCGCTCTCTCCGATGTAGTAGCTGGTGGAAGCGAACAAAGCCTGATCGTTCCCTCTCGATGGCACTTGGTTCTCGAGGACCTGGCGCTCTGGAGGCTCAGGCGCGACGACAAGAACGATACGAGGTGGCCGGAACACGAACGACTGGGCCGTGAGGGCCTGGCTCGGATGATCGCCGAGGAATTGACGATTGGGCACTCGACCCTGCCCGTGGCCAAAGACCCGAGATCCCGAATGGGGTCCAGGCGGCTCGAGCGGGCCAGCCTCGATCGTGGAACCTAAGCCATGAGCTACCGTGGACGATTCTGCAACTACGCCCCGATGGCCAAGGGCCTCTTCGACAGCCTGAACTCCATCGATATCGACCCGACATACACCACCGATACTAGAAACAGCAGATTCGGACCCAACTACGTCCGAAAGCGGAACGGAATGACCGTGATCGGCGGCGTCGTGAAGGCGGCAACCCGGTTCACTGGCGGCTTCCAGTACCGGAACCCGAGCGGAGCGATCCGGGATTGCGTGACGATGGCCGATGGCAAATTCTACGCCCTTATTGGCAGCACCTGGACCGATCGCACCGGCGTCGTCGTGCTCTCCACGGCCACGGATAACCGTGTGCACATGACCGCCTTCAATGGCCTGGTCGTCGGGACCGATAACGTCAACCCGCTCTTTGTCTGGGACGGCAACACGGCCAACAGCATCCTGACGGCTGCCGGGATCTGGGATACCTCGAAGTGGGATACCGGCCGCTGGGGAACGGCCGTACCTCAGCGGGTTAGGCTTCTTCAGAACTTCGGGGATCGCCTGATCGCGCTAGACTTCACCGCGAGCGACGGCACGGCCAGACCGGACGGCTTCGCATGGAGCGGGCTCAACAACCCATCCAGCTGGGACACGACCGTAAACGGGTTCCTCCGAATTCAGCAGGCCGGCGGCAATCCCATTTACGGCGCCGGCCAGAGCGGCGATCGGATGATCGTTCTCTTCGAGGACGCGCTCTACGAGGTCGCGCAGACCGGGAATGACCTCATGCCGTACCAGGCATCCCTCCTGGCCTATGGAGTTGGCACCCGAGCGCCATACGCCGTCATCAGCCACGGTAACGATGTCTACTTCCTGACGGAGAACGGCCCGGAGCGCCTCAGCATGGTCCTGGCGGACAAGATTGGCGAATTCTCAGAGCCCATCCGGCAGTTCTGGTCAACAGTAGACTACAGCCAGTCCTTGACCTTCTCCGGCGCCTATAGTGATGGCGAGAAGGCCCTGAAGTGGGGCGTGCGACTCTCCGCTGGCACTGAGAACACCAGGACCATCGTCTACCGTGTGGACACGGGCGCATGGTCGATCGATGACAACTACGTCGCGGATGTAATGTGGCCCTACCGGAACAGCTCGAGTAAGAAGACCACGGCATGCGGCTCCACCGATCGAGCCTTCGAGCTGGACCGTGGGACGACCGATCTTGTGCCGGCCACCGGCGCCGCATCGAACATCCCATGGTACATCTGGACTCCATGGCTCGACTGCCACGAGGCGGAAAGCGGGCCAAAGCACATCAAGCTCTGGCAGGATTTCCAGTGCCAGTACCTCCAGCAGACCGGGAACACGATGGATATCGGCTACCAACTGGCGCTCTTTCCTGACCTTCGCGTGACCACGAGCATCGTGCTCTTGAACTACAACAACGCCGGAATCTGGGATCAAGGCATGTGGGACATCGCCGTCTGGGGCGGCGCAAACGAAGATCAGGCACAAACCAGCATTCCGCTTGAGGGCGATTCGACACACATCCGATTCAAGTTCGTGAATAACGCCGCCGTCCAGGTCACGCTGGAAGGCTTCGAGATATCTTTCTTCGATACGAGGTCCGTGTGAAAATCGGCTACAACCCAAGAGACATCTCAGACACCGTGCGGAAGCTCGTGCAGCTTGCGCAGGGCCGGATCTTCTTCGGAACGCCAGCCAACCCGAGCGGCAACTGCGATCTCGACCCGACCGTGAGCCTGGTTGTGACCGCCGCTGATACGAACACGTCGACCACACACCAGCTCGGGCGCGTGCCGGCTGCGTATCTTCAGATTCGGCAGACGGCGGGCGGTCGGGTGTACGATGCCAGCGGTGGGACCGCCAACTGGACGGCAACCGCGCTCGACCTGCGGGCCACGGTCCCAGGTACCTACACGATAATGATCTGGTGAAGCGATGAAGACCTGCACGGTATGCAAGAAAGAACTCGAAGAGACAGCGGAGTTCTTCCCCACTCAAAAGGGGCGACTCCTGCCGAAATGTCGGGAGTGTACGAATAAGTATGTCCAAGCTTGGAGGCAGAAAAACAGGGGACGATTGTTGACAAAAGAGGCTACATTCAGAGAAACGAAGCGAGCAGCCTTTCGTGCCTATCACACAGCATGGCGCCGAAAGAACGCTGAGCACGTGAAGACGAAGGCGCGGGAGTGGCGCAATCGCAACAGAGACAAGGCGCTGGAAAATCAGCATCGGTATGAGGCCAAGCCCGGCTACAAGGAACGCAGGAAACTCTACTACCGGGCTACTATAGATCGGCGGAGAGATCATCTGTTCAGAAAGATGTACGGAGTGAGTTTGGCAGAGTATGTCGAGATGAGCAGGCAGCAGGGAGGTCTCTGCGCGATCTGTTGTGGGGCGCCTGTAGGAAACTCAAGCAACCTGTCTGTCGATCACGACCACGAGACAGACTTGGTGCGCGGGTTGCTGTGCGGAAAGTGCAACTTTGCGATTGGCCAGATGGACAACTCCCCGGAGAGACTGCGAGCAGCGGCAGACTACCTAGAGAAGCACAAAGCGAGGCACCTACATGTTGTATGAGATGAAAACTGCTACTAGGCTCGCCTGTGCTTTTGCGCTCTGTATCTGTATTCTTGGGGTTCAAGGTGCGCTACCAGTAGCTCTTACCACGTTCTCGAGCGGTACAACCATCCTCAGCGCTTCGGTCAATGACAATTTTCTTTCAGTCTGGAACCCCTTGAATGGCCAGATCAACACCGCGAACCTCCTGAACGGCGGTATCGATCCTGCTGATATCTCGTCCACGGCTGACTTCACGTTCCAGTCCGTCGGGATCGGACCCACGGCGGCGGCACTGGCGAACGAGCCGGCTCGGATCTCGGAGACGATCCCGAGGCTCTTCTTTCACAACGCTACCACTGGCTATGCGGCCACCGATGGGCTGTACATCGGTGGGACTTCAGCATCCTCCAACGCCGAGATCAACTTGCTTGAAGCCGCCCGCCTGGAGATCTTGCAGAACGGCACGATCAGAGTCGAGCTGGACACGACCGAGATGGTCGTGAACGAGCCAGCTAACAATTATGACTTCCGCGTCGAGGGTCAAGCGGACGCAAACGCCCTCTTTGTGGACGCCTCTTCCGATAGTGTTGGCGTAGGGACGAATACGCCGGGTCGTTCCCTCGAGACTCGCTCGACCAGTGCGACCCGCTATATCCGCATCCGTGGTAACAACGCCGCTGGCTACTCGGCCGTCTTGGAACTCTACGACGACAGCGCTGACAACAACTGGCAGTTTGCCTACGAGGACCAGACTGTCTCCGGGAAGCTCCTTCTCGGCAAAGGTACAAGCGGAGCTTTTGGGACAGAATACGCCAGTATCGATCAGAACGGCGGGGTAGTGATCAATGAGACTGGGACTGCTACTGGAGACGTACGCATGGAGGGCGATACCAATTCAAACCTATTCTTCTTGGACGCGTCCTCAGACTTCATTGGTATCGCCACCGGGGCTCCGGTCCAGAGATTGGACATGAACGGGAACCTCCAGCTCAACACCCAAGGGAACAAGATTCTCGTCAAGGAAGGCGCGAACGCATCTATGGGAACAGCGACGCTCGTCGCCGGAGTCGTCACGGTCTCGAACACCCTCGTCACGGCGAGCAGCCGGATCTTCCTCACTCCTTATGGAGCCGGCGCTGGCGCTGGAACCTGGGGGCCGGTGTGGAGCCCAGCCAGAGTCGCGGCCACGTCATTCGACATCAGCTCGACCCTGACCACGGACACCCGCACGGTCGCCTGGAGCTTCATCGAGCCCGCGCCATGATTCTAATCAGCATCGGGTCTATCATCGGACTCGCTGGCAGCCTTTTCGGTCGCAAGCCCAGTACCCCTTCTGGCGCAGGACCCGTCACGCCCATTCAGCCGCCATGGCCGAACCTCGGATTCATCGGGCCGCCGATGACGCCTGGCCTGCGGGTCATCCTGGATGCGACCATGACCACGGCCACGCCTGCGGAAGCCGTGAAGGAATTGACGCGCCAGCGGGACGAGTCGACCGCCGATCCCGAGCGACATGCGATGCTCGTTCAGGCCGTCCAGACCGCTCAGCGATGGAGCGAGATCCAGCCGGACAAGCACCTTTTCATCAAGATGGCCCTTGAGTCCGGCGATGACCTCGGGCACGAACTGTTCACGCAGCGCGGACCACAGCTCTATGACGAGATTCTCGGGCGCTCTCGCCAGCCATCGGTTGGCGCCATCCTTGGCCAGCGCGCCGCGGCATCGCCGGACACGTTCCTTCCTGGCGGCCAGAACCCGTTCGCATCCCAAACCTTTAGTCGCCTCTCGACGACAGGGCCAGCACGCGATGACATCCTGGGTCAAGTTAGGGGCCTCGGTCGTCCGAGCACCGCACCGCCATCGCGGCCCAATGGTGTCGAGGGCATCGGAGGCCGGCCGAACCCGTTTGGACTGACGCGACCAGGACAGCCCGATCGATACAACATCGAAGACTTCGAGCGCCGGACGGCTGGCGCCGGACCCGCCCCGGAGTTGCCCCCCTCTCCGGGCGGATTCGGAGAACCGCCAGCCGTTCAGCCTCGACCAGCGCCAGTACCGACGCCAGGACCTGGACCAACACCAGGACCCACGCCAGGGCCGGGCCAAAATCCGTTCGCGACCATCAACCAGGCCGATGTGGACGCGCTCACGCAAGCCCAGCTTCAGGGCCGTGGCGTTCGCGCCACAGAGATCCAACGCGCCATCAATACCAAGCTCGGACGCGGGCCGCGCTATACACCGGCCGAATGGGACGCTCTGAAGCAGCGCGTCCTATCTGGCACCTTCAACAAGGCTGACCTGACCACGCTCCTCGGAGGCTCATCCTGATGGTGCTCTTGCGAAAGAAGAGCAATCCGTTCGGAACGCCATCGAGCTTCCAGAACACGGAGATGGGGCCTGGGAACGTCAACCCAAGCAACTCGAGGCCGTTCGGTAGCCCGCCGACATCCAACCTGGGCTCGACCTTCGGCGCCGCGATGCAACAGAAGCAGTCAGAGAGTTCGTATGGTCGCTTACTAGCGGCCGCGCCGCAATCGTTCGGCCGCCAGATGCCCGCGCTTGCTCCAGCTGGTGGCATGAGGTCGAAGATCAGCAGTACGGCAGGGTCAATTCCTCGAGCGGCGCTTGGAGACGGATCCGCGCCGCCCTATGTCGATCAGCGAGATCCGCTCCCCTCCGGCATGATCTGGTCAAGGCGTCGCGTCATCACTGGCGGCGCTACCCCTGTATTCGAGGATACGGGGGAACAAGCCACCCAGACTGACATCAACGCCTACAACGCCTTCCTGACGTACCGCACGACGGGAGAGCCTACGGGCAGGCAGCCGGGCCCTGGAAGCATAGGTGGACCGCCAGCTGGTGGCGGTACTGGTTCTGGGGCGGGTGGTTCTGGAACAATGCCACGATGGCCACGAACCACGCAAACCGGAACTGGCGGAGGTACGCCTCGGGCTCCAGATCCAATCGGACGTGGCACTGAAGATGTGACGCCGCAAGGCGGTAGGAGCAGAACCCGCTGGATTGGCGTCAATCCGCCAAGAACGGTTAGGCTGGACCCGTCAGGGACTGGGTTGACCTTCGCGGATACCGGGCAGCGTGCCACTGATGCCGATTTGAGGACGTACAACGACTATCTGATGGACGTTGGGCTACCGCAAGGCACCGTGTTGCCTCGTGGGTATCGCATCACCGCTTCAACGACAGGTGGCGGCACCGGCACAACGACAGGCGGAGGGACCGGCACACCGACAGAAAGCTGGGGATCGCCTGGATGGAGACTGATCGTCATGGGGGACAAGATCGTCTATGACGATGATGTTGACGGCCCGCCAGCCGACGCATCTGAAATCGCGGCGTACAACGCATGGGCGCGAGCCAACGGAAAGCCAGAGGTTAGGCTGCCCACCTCTGGTGGCGGCACCGGCACAACGACAGGCGGTGGCACTGGGACCGGCGGCGGTACTGGTAGAGCCGGCACCGGTGGAGGGACTGGAGGCGGTGGCACTGGGACCGGCGGCGGTACTGGTAGAGCCGGCACCGGTGGAGGG
>ERZ1292637.745-Hain-H14-01um-R3-745-length-16387-cov-16_pt1 | contig 16387 bp, 26 predicted proteins | sample MGYA00564405_ERZ1292637 | MGnify/ENA primary metagenome ERZ1292637 (study PRJEB36523, sample SAMEA6512645) | groundwater metagenome | collected 2019-01-09 | study: AquaDiva: Metagenomics assemblies of 32 groundwater samples | reverse complement strand
GCATTGCGATCCATGTAAATCCAATCAATAATCCTGACATCTCCTTTATACGGATTCATGTCATTGTCTGCGGTATTTGACCGAAGATTTGAATTAAAGATGATTTCTGCATCCGTCAATCGCTCAATAGGAACCAAGATAACGCGGGGTCGCACATCAATTCTCATGCCTTTATGATCCAGTTGATTGCGCATTGCATTCCGTGCCGTCTCATAATTGTCTGCCGTTAATGTAATACCAGTAGAAGAAGCATTGGATTGTGCCGTTCCTCCATCTGCCCGTCCATGAACGGTCGAAGCTAATTCTTGTGCGTCTCCCCCAAGATAGGAAGCATTAAATGCGCGATTGAATACATTTGCCGCAGAAACTTCTTCTGTCCGGCGAGCAGCCCGGCCAAGATCTCCCGGCTTATTATTCATGACATTATACTGATCATCATCGTAGAGTTCTTTGGAGATTTTGAATCCCTTCGCGTAGGTCTGATGCGTGTAGAGATTATCATACATCTGGATCGGATCTTCATAATCAATCGGCGCATTTTCCGCCTTTACGGTCAAAAGCCCGAATCCGGTTACCCCAGACGTCCGTTCATCCTGTTTCTTGGAATTTTTGACATGAAATACTTTTGAAAACACTCGTTCCGTTTCTTTATACGCATCATTATAGATTTCTGCAAATCCTGGTTCTAGTAAATCTCCAAATGTTGATCGTGTTGCTGCCATAGTTCTCCTTTATTATGCGGCGTTTTTGGCCGTTGCACTATCTATTCCAATACCAAACTGATTTTCTGCAATGCGATATGCGCCTTGACTTGCATCTGCGGCGACCGGATTTCCTACGATATTCGATACACCTTTAGGGTCCCATACCATAAGCTGCAATTGACCATTGGCATCACTTGCCGTGGATTGCGTCACTTGTCGACTCACGGAATCTATGTCAAAAAATTGGAAAATGTTGGTTTGTGCTTGATCTGCATCTGCATCATTGGTCCAGAGCATATCACCAGATACGTCAACAATAACTTCTGCTCGTATATAGTCAGCTCGTGTTGAATTTGTCGAAGACGTTGCAAGCGTATCATCACCGGTAAGTGTAACTCCTCCACGGGAATATCCAAAAGAAAAAGGATTCGTTCCTACTTCATCAACAAATCCTGTAAGAACACCTGCAATCGCGGCACCTACCCCAGCAGTCACAACTAATCCTGCAGTATTCACACGAACCATATCACCAACACGAAGAGTCGCGGAATTTGCGATACGAATGGGAATAGGGGAAGGAGCAGCAGTGTCTCCGGAAAGTGATCGCCAATATCTAAATCCTGTACCAGCAGTGTATGCCATGTCTGAAACAGACTATATACCCCTTTAGCATACTTGTCAAGCCCTGGAAGAATATGGGAAGAAATGAGGCTAAATTAACTCGTTATTGCGTTTGGCTATTTCTTTTTTCCGGGCAAGATATTTATCAGAAGATATTCCCATATTTTCAGCAATCAGCTTTTCTTTAGCAGACAACATCATGGAATCCGGTTCAATACTGCTTGAAGAAAAACTGCCAATTACTCCTAACGATGCATCCTGTACTTCTTTTCTCCCTTGCTCCTTAGCAGAAGACAACATGGAATCTTTATTTGCAAGATAATAGGACTGTTCCAAGTAAAAAGGAAGTTTCGTTAATGACACATCTTCCATGACCTGTGATAAATCCTTCTTATTTCCTTTCGGGTCCAAAAGATCTTTCAACATCGTTCCTACCTTGGTATTCATTTCTGCCTTATTAGCTGAATCAAGTTTCGTAATACCATATTTATCAGAAAATGTATCCACAATATCCCGAATTACTGCATTACGTGTATCGGTATCTGTGGAATTGACTACTTTTTCCTTTAAAATTTCTTTTGGCGTTTCTTTTTGTGGATTTAATCGGTTCTTGTGTTTCTCTTCGACTTGTTTAAAGAGTTCCGGATCAGACCAAATAGTTTCTATAACCGGATTCACCCGTTCCTGATACTCCCGAAGCGTTTCATTTTCCTTTTTGGCCATCCCCAGCTCTTCCGCAATTTTTGTTGCATCCTGTGGCGCTGGTGTTTCTTTTGAAGTCTCTTTCGGAGTTTCCTTCGGTGTTACTTCAGGAGTGGGTTTCGGATCTGGATCAGCCATAGATATCCAGCACTATAACGGATTTTATCGCATTTGTCAACTTAGCGTTTTCTTTTTTATAACCAGTGCATAATATCGAAACTCTTTTCCATCCTTTTTTGTGTCTTTCCAATGAGAAATAAAGGATTCCCGGTCTCGCACTTCTTCTTTTCCTCCACTAGGATTAAAAATATGAAGCACATGAGGAGTCACCTCAAGAAGAACAACATAATGTCCATCCTGACGAATATTGTTTCCTGCTAAATAATCAAGGAGTATACTCCACCCCTGTTCCCGATAATTATCAAGAAGTGCAAGCGTCTTCTCGGGATTTCCCCCCTGTAACACCTCAGTTTTCATTCCATGACTTTGTGCTGTCTTTTCCAATGGTTCTGGATCAATACCCTTTTCATCAATCCTTGTTTCTTTTGCAAGATCCTCTTGAGAAACTTCAACACCCTGTTGGTGAAGTACAAACGAAAGAGCAGCTACCCCACACCATCCATCTTTTTTTTGAGCAAAATCACGGGGATTCATACTACTTTTTTTTCTTCATCTTCATTTTGGCTTTCATAGCGGCTTTCTTCCCGGCCTTGCTGTACGAATAATGTTTTCCTCCAACTTTTGGCATATTTACTCACCTCCTATTCCACTTAATGCATTCGTAATATTCTGCACATAATTTTGTGTTTCCGGAAATGGAGGGATGCCTCCATACTTTTCCACATTGCCCGGTCCGGCATTATATGCTGCCAAAGCATCGGGAAGATTCCCAAACCGCTTCAATAGTAAATCCAGATAAAAAGCAGCAGCTGCCGCTGACTGATCCGCATTGAACGGATCTATTTGCTGACCCTGATTAAAACCCTGTCGGGATAACTCTTCAAGAGTAATGGGGTTGAATTGAAACAGTCCCGCAGCACCACTTTCCGGATTCACCTGATTGGTTGCAAAATCCTGATTTTCCTGCCGGGCCAGCGCGGAAAGAAGCAAGGAGGAAATGCCGGGACGAACTGCTTGTGCTAAAGAATTCTGAAGACCAGGCGGTGTTCCTTGTGCAAATTGCCGGGAAACAATATTTCCTGTATCCGGAATAGGAGAGGCAATACCACGCGGACCAGTCAAAGGAGATGCAATCGGGGGCTGTATCAATCCCAAATCAGATAATGTTGGACGAACATATCGACCAATGGTCTGACCGGCGCGTCCCAATGTTGATAAAAATGGATCAAGCGGACTTGCCATCTTCACCCTCCTTCAACCGTTTTCTTCTGGCAATTTCCATTCCTGCGCTTTGACAAACAATAATCAGCGCGTCCAGACCTGCTACCTGACCTACCTTGCCGGCACGAAAGTATGCTAAATCTTCCGCATCCTGGGCCATATATCCATAAATTTCATACACGGTATGATGTTTAAATTTTCCCACCAGATTCAGAAATACCGAAAATTCCTCTGACTTTGCCATACGGTCCAGATAGTCCAACTGCTGGCCGGTAGCATTTTTGAGTAACCATTCCACGGGAGCCGGCAATGAATGAATAGGAATCTTTGCTCGTTTCCGTTTATCAATTTCTTCCATAGATTATATCCCCGGCATTTGGCGTTTGACCTGTTCTCCCCCTTGCAATTTCCCTGTAAGAAGATCCGTTAACTCCCGGTTTCCCCCTTCCAATGCTTTTGGTGTCTGACTTGGTGCAGTTCCTCCCCCGGGAGCTCCTTCCATCATGGGCATGGTTCCCCCACGGGAAGATTTAGCAGACAACTCCTCCATAATATGTTGCGTCATCAGTTGTACACGAGGATCTGTTGAGGGAAGAGCCTGAAATCCTTCCGAGGACATAAATTGCACATGAACGGAGGTATGGATGGGCCCGATATAGGGCGTGCCGCCAACGGCCTGCCCCTGCATAATGAGCTTATTTTCCTGATTTGCCAATTCAATCTGAATTTCCAGACGGGCTTCCGTTTCCGTTTTCACCGGCAATTCCTTCTTAAAATCTGACGGATTGTACTTGTTGATACGGAGCAGCGCATCGCCTAACTTCACCGGATCATACCCAACACCCTGAAGCGCTAACTGGATCAACCTATCGTACATCTCCTGGGTTTTTGTCTGCATGAGCGGTTCGGAAATAGGCAATGTTGATCCGGCCGAAATTCTTATATCATACGCGCCTTTTTTCGGCGTGAAATATCCGGGTTCCAATTCAAAAAAGTTAAACTCACTGGTGGAATCCATAATCTTTGGTTCTCCTTTTTCCAGTGAGACCTCTTTTCCAGTTAACCGGATCTCCCTGAATTTCTTCCTGAATGTCTCATTATCTTTTTTTACAATCAGTCCCCGTTCTTCCAATTCCTTCATTTGATTTTGAAATTCCAGACTTCCCTCCTCACCAACAATCTTCTCCATAGTGGGCTGAGAATAGAATTGGAGCATATTAGAAACCCGAAGTGTTGCAACCCGTTGTAAAAATTCCCGTTCATACCGGCGAACCTTCAGCCGCACCCTCTTTAGCGTGCTTTCCTTCAAAATTGCCGCTTCCGTTGCGGTTCCTGCGGTTGGTAATGCCTGCGCCCTGGGGTTTATTCCCGTCACAATGGTTGCGTCATCCTCCAGGTGTTTAAGAACCAATTCTATTGACCGGGGGACATCTCCATACTCCACGGGCTTAATCTCCGCTCCCCCGGGAACCCCGATAAACCCGTGCGGTCGTGCTATCGTATCTTCATCGGACAAGTTCATCTGGTTACTGCCATAAAACATTTTGTCAATATCCAGATGACCACGATCTACGGTCATTCGACGAAATATATTTGTTTCATCCTGAATACTTTCCAAGAGCTTTGATTCCCCCTTGCCGTAGAAGAAGTGAGTTCTTCGAATATCCGTGGCCTTGGCAAACGGCAATTGCTTATGTTTATACGGATTGGGTCCCAGTACCACTGCCACATCATTAGCGATAACATACAGGCAATCAGAAGGTTTGACCGCCCAATACCACAGGACTTCCATCTGTTTACTGTGATCAATTCCCTCCGGCGGACTATACTTTTCGTAGTAGTTGGTATCTCCTCCCGGCTCCACGTACTTTGCTCTATCCATCGGGTCCCAGACTGGTCCCTTAAAAAAACTTTTGAATGAATCAATGTCCATGATAAACCGGCGGATACAATCCCGCGCCGCATAGGGACCAGTAAATCCCCGGGCATTCTCATCCACATAAAAATCCTCAAGCTTTACCGGTTCCAACAGTACATTGTCGTAATCCACCATCTCCTCTTCTTCATACTCTTTGCTTCCGCTTTTCAACTTCGTTTTAATCTTTCTAATATCCTTAAAGTAATACTCCTGTCCGATACCGGTTCCGCAGGTTAAGGCATCCCGGATAATATCCTCCGTTGCCAGATCCGATCCTGAAATTTCCCAGGAATACGAAAACAACTGCTCCATCACTTGGGCGCGGGCGATGTCTTCATGACCTCTTGGTAAAATCATGGGTTTGGGGGATTGATCAATAATCTCCGACACAGCCGTTTCAATGACTGCTGTGGTCATCGGCACGTAATGGTTGGATTGCCAGTCTTCTATGTCTCTTTCCGTTCGCATAGCTTCCCATTGTTCCCGTCCTTTTTCCCACTCTTTTTCTGCCTCCTGCCGTTTCGGCGCCTGCTGCATCGCCAGATACCGGTCATAGACTAAATCCCTTTGAGCTTTCTCGTAGTCCGTTGGTTTGTACTTTTCGTAGAGTCCTGGTTGATCTTGTTTTTTTGCCATATTCTCTAAAGCTCATCTCCGATTACGGAGTGTTAATACAGCCACCGGCTCCTTCCGGTCCGCTGACTTGTTTTCTGTTTTGCCGGATACATGAGGTCAAGGGAATAGGAGAGCGCATCAATTAAATCGTCGTGGGTACCCAGGGGAAAACGCACCAACTCATCTTCTAAATACAAGGTATTTGCGTGAGTTTTGTTGTGGTAGACTTTTCTGTTTTCGTACAGGGGCTGCAGTCCCCGAATCCTGAATTCTTTTGTTCGTTCATTGGGTTTTAACTCCGTAATATGGAAAGGACGCTTCTTAAATTCCGGATGCTCCCGAAGGGAATAGGCAAGGGTCTTTTGAAATGCAACCGTCTCAATACCAATATCACTGATGTGCCAGGATCGTGCAAACTGGATCATTTTGTCTATTATATCATGGGGAGAAAGCTTCATCCGGACCATATCCAATACATACACATACCCGTATTCGTCAACACCAATAATAATCATTGCTGTGTAGTCTGCGTCTTTGGCAAGGGAAAGCGCAGGATCAATGACTAAGAATTTGTTCAAGAGTTTTCCGCGCATGTCTGCCGGTTCAAAGTATTGAAACCACGTCTTTTTAAATATTGCATCCTCCTCCGGAACCGGATTATTCATATATTGAGCACTAAAATGCGCCCAACCCTCTTCCCGAAGCCTCGTCTGCAACTCTTTTCTTGAAAACTTCTCCGGCCAGAGGGCCCCGAACCCCTCTCCTGTCTGTATATTGCCCTCATACGCCCGTTGAATCAATATCTGGTAGGAATGCTTAATGTCATTGGAAGGATCAAGAATCCATCCATAGAGATCCGAATCATGCCAGCGAGTTCCAATAATAATCAACTGTCCTCCCGTTTCCAATAAATCCAGACTATCCTTGTAGCGTAAAATGACCTTAAAAATTTGATCCTGGGTTCCCACATTGTCCCGGTTGACCACGTCATCCATAATGATGATATCGAAATGTCCACCGACCAGATTATTGTCAATACCGGCAGCAATGAGGGTAGGTTCTCTTGTGGTGTTTCCTGCCAGTCTTGTCCGGTCCTGACTCCATTCTTTAGCTCCATTGGTCATATCTCCCCAGATTTCCCCAATTCTTCTTGTTCCCTGCAATTTTCTCTGGATATTGAGGTTTAAATCTACCGCCATCTGCCAGGTTGCGGAATACACAAGAATCCGTACTTTGGGGTTTTTGAGCATCTGCTGGATGGAGTAGCCGATGGTAATCAATTTACTTTTAAGATGCGACCGGGGAATGAGGATTAATTTCTTTTTGTCTTTGCGGTCTGTGACGAAATTACATAAATCCTTATGAAACGGTCCTAATGGAACAAACTTCTCATCGCCCTCCTCCGCTTTTAAGACATACTTATTAAACATGAACAGATCATCCAGTGACCGGTCCCGAAGATAGGTCAGGAGAAGTTCATACTTTTTGGTGGCTTCCGCAAGAAGTGCCCGCTTGTTTCTCCCCGGAGGAAGACCCTGCAATAATGCTTCCTGTACGCTAACTGGCTCGTCCATACGCCACTTTCTCGTCTTCCCACGGGATGAGAATACCCTCCCCCGAATCCCTGTGGTATCCTTCCAGCTTTGCAATCGTATTGCCAAGTTTTATTGCCAGCAGCTTACACGCGTGGTAGTCGTAGTGGGGAATACCTGAGGGGGTGAATGCTCCATAATAGGGCGTACCAACAATGAAAACCGATAATCCTTCATCTTGCAGGTCTATCGTTATCCTATAACGTTTCGGAACATCCTCTTCCTTGGAAAAAAGAAGAAAAATCGTGGAAAGGAATCTAATGTACTGCTTTTTGTTTTTTCGAAGACTGGTGAGCATTTCCAGCGCTATCATCCTCTGTTTTCGTTCTTTTTCTTCCTGTTCATCGGCAATCTTTCGTACCCATGGCGCTGCTTTCGTCTCACTCTCCTGCCCTATAACACCAAGAACTTCCGCGGCTGTTCCCTGCTTGTATTTTTGTACTCGTTCTTTGTCCAGTTGGGTAAGTTGCTCTACGGGTGTGGCAAGATCAGACTTTGAAGGCGTCATCCCCTTATTGTACCATATCAAGAAGTGGAGTTTCGGAATGTTCGTGAGACCATTCCGTTAATTTTTCCTGTATCTCCTGCAGCGTCCATTGCTTGTATTCACCCGGCTTCTTCTCTCGTTTATATTTCACAAGATGATTTCTGCACACAACGTTTTTTTCTGATTCAACCGGATTCTGACAATCGTAATAACAACATATTTCCATATCTAATTACAATACAATTATATAAAACTGTATCCCCCTATAACCCCTCCGGTAACCCTAACCCTCCATGCTCCACTCCCTCTGGTGATGTATACTCCCACCTGAATTCTGTCAGGTCAGTAGTATCACCGTCGGTCGTTTTCGCAAGTCTATCCTTGTGTTGTTTTTTTATTCGGCAAACTTAGGTATCTGATTACGATACTTAAGAAGATGGGTAGGATATGACCCTGCCTCCCTAAATCTTAATATGGATAATTGAATGTAGTCACTTAATTTTTCTGGTGGATTTATTCTTTTACCGTTCTTGAAATGAATATCATAATGACAAATCTTACATAAACAAATAAGATTATTGGTCGTATTATGGTTTAATTTTTTATATGAACGATGATGAAGGTTAAGGTTTTTGTCCGATCCACAAATAAAACAAACTTTGATAGTAGTTTTTTTTGAATAAAACCGCTTTCGTATAGTTTTCCAAAAATCTGATTGTAGAAATTCGTTATATTTCATATTACTTGGTGGGTTGTCCGCTCCCCTCCCTCAACTAGAAAAAGATCATCATTAACAGTTTTAGAATAATAAACCAGGAAAGTCCAATAGCAAATATTACGGAGATTATGAGAAGGAGGTCAATGAAGAATTGTTTGTACGTTGGTTCTTGCATATAAAAATCCGTTCCTTAAAGCTTTGGATGCTGGATGCCTCTTGCGGAAGGCGGCATCCTCAGCTTCAAAAAACGGATATCCGCAAGGTATTTCCAGTTACAATAATATCACACGAGTCAAGCGGGCGCAATACCCCAAAAACATAGCGCGGGTGTAGAGGCGGGTTGAAAGGTATTTTTTAAAATAGAGGAGGGTGTATATGGGGGTCTTATAGTAATAAGATATTAGATTAGAGCAATAGATGAGGCTAAATCAACGTCGTACAATTATGAATGTGCGACATCGGATGCGTCATCAGGCACAGGTTTACCTTCTATAAGTTCCTGTATTTCTCCATTGATGCGATCAACTTCCTTCTCTAAGTCTCCATACTGCATGTTACCGAGATTAGCGCGTACTGACAAGCTAACATTGGCATGCTTTTGTGTTGGATAGGCACCGGTGAGCTTGAGAATCTCAACAATAGACCGAAGTTGCGTGTCTGCTGACACTTTTTCAACTGTAGTCGTGGCTAAGTGTTTCAGGCGCCCGGAGATTATATGCGGTGTTAAACCAGATTCTGCAAGTGCTTCCTGGATTGTCTGTTTTACCTTGGGTACTCTAAAGAGCTCACTTGCTCGTGATGCAGCATTTTCTGGACTTGTTACGTCTAGGGTTTCTTGTGCTGCTTTTGTTCCATTAACAGTTCCTGTTTCCTCTATTTGTTTTATTATCGCTTGAGTAAACCTTGCCTGTTTTGGGGTTAAATCATTTGGCAACATGTTTGCCAGTGGCATATACAACAGACTATATCATATTTGCCTCTTGACAACTATGAACAAGTCCGTTATAGTCTAACAGAGCGGTAAGGAATCCACGTCTTCCCTTCTCCACCAAGCGAGAACTTACCAAGCCGTGCCATGTCTTCTTTACCGCTCAAATAAAATGAAACAACATATAACGATTGAACAATTAAACGAGCTTTCGGAAAAAGGAAAAGAGAAAGGGAAATTATGATAATCAAATATAAAATTCAACAACTACTCAGTGATTTTGGACTCTATCTATGGAATAAATTTCGTACGATAAGTGCTACTGAACTACTCTTGATAAGAGAAGCCGATTATCCTAGAAACTGTGAGCATTGTGGACTATCTCCGATTCATACATTGGATAATTGTGAATGTAGAAAATATACATTATTAAAAACGACTTCAAAGTCAACAAGAAAGAAATAATACCAATAAAAGTACCATGACCCTCAAGCATCTTCTCATCGCATTTAAAGAATCCGGATATCCCAAGTCCCGTACATGGATTTACCGTCATGAAGCAAAAGGCAACCTCATCATGCCGCGCTCGACTACAGACTTCAAGAAGGCCCAGGGGAGCCGGAAGCTGTCAGCAGTACGGGAACTCACCGAACAGCAAATCCACGACATTGTGTCTTCTTTTCTTCCCGGGGGTTCCGGATTCTATGATTACAGGAAAACTAGCTTATAATAAAACTGCCTCTTGACAAGAGGGTACAGTTGGGTACATACTTACCATTGTACTTACAACAAGTACAGCACTTTCACAATTGCCCCAGCATACACAATGGATCGAGGTAGTAGCTCGGTATACTCACTATTTTAGCATATTTGACTAGAATTGGTGAATGCCCTGTTATGAGCTACTACCTCATGCGGGGCTTTTTTATTCGCTCTTTAACAACTAAATAGACTATCTCACAAGGCTTGATCGAAACGTATCAAGCGGAAAGCGAAAGAATATGAAAACATTTTATGTGTACTGGTCAGAGACTCATTCTGTTAATATACAAGCAAAAAATGAAGAAGAAGCAATACAAAAAGCATTCGATGGAAAATATTACAAAGGAGGGGAAGAAGAGGAACTGGATGGAAGCATCAAGGCATACGAAATAACATAGGTTAAGGCATTCGGCCTTGCCTTGTGAGATAGTCAGTATGTGATGGTGCAAGGGTAATGCACAAGAAAGGAAAACTATGATTTCACATGAAACTGTTGCTCAACTTTCAAAAGAAAAAATTTTAACTATTGCTCGAGAACATCAAAAGGGCATAATGGTTCCGGAATTAAGTAAGAAATTTGAGTTAACTGAATATGTCTTACGATCTCTTTTGAAAAAATTAGGAATCTACGTAAAAGCAAAACACATGCCGTCAAAAGATTTAATAGAGGAAGTAAAAAAAGAGTTAAACGTAAAATAATAATTTTATTGGCACTCATTACCCAGTGCCACCACATACTGACGATAGATACCAAGGGGTGCGCTATGATGCACAGAAAGAAGGATATATGAACGATCACGAAATGAAGACATTGGAGGAAATCACCGCACAGATTGATTATCTTTTTCAGGAGGGCGTACGCTTCAATAGTGCAGAGGCAAAAACAATAGAAGCATGCGCTGGCTACCTACGTAGAATTTCGTATGAAATTCAGATCAATCTCGCTCATGCGGCACACAATCCAATAATATAACGGGCCAAGGCTTCATAGCCCGCCCCATGATATCTATAAAAAAATATAAAGATTGTATGAAAAACACACGCGATACCACAGCACTCATCAAAGACCTTGAACTTCAGATAGACCGGTTAGTCGGCTATACGCCCATGGGTGGTCACTGGAAACAGGAATGGTGGATGCGCGAAAGAATGGTAAGCGAGACGCTTGCCTGTGAAGATACGCCGGAGGAAGTACGCGATAAAATCAATCGTATTCAACAAAAACTGCATGAACTTAGAAATGGCATTACAAACGAACAACCCTATCTTGATACACAACATGAAATCATTGTGAAATGTGGTGGAAAGAAAATCAGCAGCTTCTCTTTACCGGATCGGGCAACATTTCCTACAATTGGCTCTTGCACAGAACAATACACTATGGTACAATAGGGTATATGAATCATGATGACGCATATATACGAACAAGCGAAATGGCCACCCTGTATGGAGTACACAAACGCACTATTCGAAGATGGGCACAGGCAAACAAAATACACTATATAAAAATAGGAAAGTACTACTTTTTTCCAAAGAAAGATCATGAGAAATATAAATAAAATTTCTAAGAAATATTACGATAAAATTCATGGCCCAGGGAGGAGGGACAAAAAAAGATTTGGAGGAAATAGACAAATAATTTTAGAAAGAGATAATTGGGAATGCCAAAAATGTGGAATGAATAATGAACAGCATATCCTTATATTTGGAAGATCTATTACCGTTGATCACATTGATGGAAATGGAAGATATAGTAAAAAGCCAAATAATGAAATAAGTAATTTAATTACTTTATGTTTACGATGTCATGGTAAAAAAGACATTATAAGAAGAAAATTTAGAAAAATAAAAGAAAGGAATATTATATGAAAAATCAGTTAGAACAGTTTGAAAAAGAAACACTGCGGCTGTTCAAAGAATTAGCAGATCATGGACACTATACACGCGCATTAGAAGTTCTTGAGACAGGACGTGCAACCATTGCGCTTGTTCAACGCATTTCCCACTATAAACCCGTTCTTACAAAGGAGGCCCTATGACCAATGACATAACCAAAAAAGAAGTGGATCAGGCACTTGCCCAAGCCACACCCATTCATGGATTAGGCATTGCCGGTCTTGAAGAAGAAGACGCATCCATTCTTCCTGTTCCTTTTGTCCGTGTGGTTCAGGGGCAATCCAAAGATGTGCTCACGAAATCAGGGGAAGAAGCAATAGAAGGAACATTCTTTTTCAATGACACAAAAGAATCATTCCCTTCTTTGGTTTTTGTGATTTTGAAAAGTAAAATAGTTACTACCGATTTTGAACGGGATGACAAGATTATTCCGACAAAACAACGGAAAATTCTTGGTATGACCATGGATACCAAAAAATTGTTCATCCTTTCTCTGGCAATTAGTTCATTCAGTAATTATGGTCGCTTGATTGCAGAAATGAAGCAAAAGAAAGTTCTTGCCGTCTGGGACTATATGGTTACGGCAACGACACGGAAAACAGAAAACGACAAGGGGAAGTTTTATGTCATTGAATTTGCTCTTGGAGAAGCCATCAATGATCAAGACAAACAAGAGATGACCTTGGCGTTTGAACAATACAAGAATATCTTTGAGAAAAAAGAAGATGACATGCCGTTCTAAAAAGTTTTTATGAGTAAACTATTTCAATGCATCATCTTTCTTTTGGTTTTAATGTTTGTCGGAATGGTCATCTATTGTCTATGGTAAAGGAGGAAGTATGAATAAAATTGATGCAATTATTAGCGCAATGACATTTTTATTATGGTTTATATATGTTTTTACAAAAGATCCAATTATAGGAATGGTTTTAAGTGCTGGCATCGGTTGGACGTGTACAAGATTTTTTCTTTTTTCAATAGAAAAATAAAAATAATATAAACCCGTTTACGCCAAAGGAGGCAATATGAAAGATAAAATTAAAGAGTTTAGGTTAATTTCAAAAGATCAACACGAAGGAATAATGCCTTGTGGTAATACAGGATTAGTAGTAACAGAAATATTTTCTGTAGGAATGAAAAAAGTTTTAAAAAGAAACTCATATTCTTGTTCTTTATGTGGTCTAAGTACAGAAGAAGAATTAGTTTAATTTTTTACAAGTGGGTATAAAGGAGGTTCTATGAAACAAATAAACACGTTCGAGCAAGTACGCCAAGGGGATAACGCACATTGATGGATTGAGTGCTGGATATGCAAGTAAGGTGGGAAGACGAAAGTCGGGCGTGAGCCCTTCTTCACCTAACCTTGAAGTACTCGTATCCAGCACCGAGTTCATCAATGAGGGGAGAAGAATATGAAAAAAAATAATTCAAAAATGTTTAACGAAATAAGAACTTTTCTTGAATATGGTGGAATACCGTCAGATAGAGCAGAAATTGGATCACGAATTTTAATTCGTTTGTTAGATAAAAGAAAAAAATTAGCACATTAAAACCTAAGAGGAAGGAAGCGTGGTGGCGGAATAAGACGCACGGAAAATAATATATATTTCTTGGGGGATTACTTTCACCTTTTTATCCTATATATTGTTTTTTGTCTCAAAGTGTAGACTGAAATTGTCTACCCACGCTTTCTCTCTCTTAGGGGGGAGTAGCTTTTGAAAGGAGGCGATGTATGAGCAACAGCAAAGGAAAATGCCCTCATGGAAATGAAATGGATTATTGTCCTTACTGTAACCATCGGGGTTTCGCATCCGAATAAACACGAAAGCTTTTGAAAGGAGCGGAAGATGAAAAAAGTACATCACAATGGCGTTCTTGCAGCATTTTATAGTACTATTTTAGGGCGAGATCCATTGATTCACTCATGGATTGAAGGAAAAGAAAAAACGATGTGCGAAAGAATAAAAATATCTCATCTTGTAGACTATGATTATCCAGAGCCAACGTGTCTTATTTGTAAAAAAAGATTTGAAAGAATGTTTTAATTTCTCTGCTTCCATGCAGAGGGAGGGAGTATATGAAGAAATTAGAAATAGGTAAAAAATATATAGTTTTGAACTGGAAAGAAATTGAAACGGTTTGGGTGTTTGGACTGGAACAATCTCCAGGATATTATATTGAAAATCCTATAAGTAAAAAATTGATGAGGCTAATAGGGATAATGGAAAATGACGAATTAGAACCTAAGTAGCCCCTCAAAGAAGTGGGGAGAAAGAAACCATCCGAAAGAATCGGACAGAGGAAAGGAAAAAACTATGCCATACCAGAAACAACCATGGGAAGAAACATTTAGGAAATTTTATAACGATAATGAAAACGGAGGGAGTTCCCGTTGGTTAGTAGCGCCGAATATCGTAGAAGTTTTTATTCGCCAACTTCTCCTTTCCCAGCTCCAAGAAGTATGGGAGAGGGTGGAAAAAATAAAGAATGAAAAACCACCGATGAAGCTTAGACGCAAAAGCGATAGAGTAGATTGGCTAAACGATGGATACCAATTGGCTCTGTCTGATATTTTACAAACCCTCTCTACTATGGAGAAAGAGAGGAAAAGGGGAACGCCTAATAACGAGTAATAGTACCTTGATATGGCAAAAGGAGGAATATGAAAATAATCAAAATAATTTCAGAAAATAAAAAAACTAAAAAAAATGCTATTGGTGGATATAAAGCAAAAATTGGCTATGCTGAAGCCATTGTAGAAGAAAACGAAAAATTAGTAACACGACACGGAGTAAGAGTCTGATTCCTTTTGCCGTATGAGGGTATGGGACAACCACAATTTCGTATAAAACCATGGAAACAATGTCCTATCTGTGAAGAGGAATATTATGGACAATCCTGCACGGAGTGTCAGTATAAAAACCAATACGAAAGAAGAAAGATAAAAATAGCCTGTGATAAACCCGAAATTTAATCTAAGACTTTGGAAACGGTGTGCTGTCTGTCATCGTGAATACTATGAATCATCATGTCCTGACTGCAAACAATACAGAAGGAATAAACAGAAAAGAAAGAAAAAAACCACCTCATCGTCATAGACTCCCGATTATGAGCGGATGAGGTGGTGATTTATTCTAATTTTTTTAATGCACTTCGTACAGCATACCCAGTCCATGCCGTAATAAAGAATCCTATTTCCATTGCCTCTTTTTGGGTAATAAGTTCAAGATAGAGAAGTCCACCGATAAGAAAATAGAGCGCAACACCTAGATGTGTTTTATGACCATCTAATTCATTCCACCACCGTGTTACTAATTTCATGTGTCTTCACCGCCTTCCTATATGAAACAATTTTTTTATTGCAGTCCACATAAGTTTGAATGCTCCCCAATCCGGCATCGTTATGGTGTCTTTGATCCCTTGCAATGCCTCTTGAAGGCTTTTAATCTGAGAATCCTGATCTATGGTCGTTCTCGTAAGCGTAGCAATTTGGTTTGTTAAATCATCATGGTCAAATTTTAATTTTGTAATCTGTGATTGCAGGTCAGTAATTTGTGTATTGGCTTCCGCTATCTGTTTATCACGGATAACGAGCATATCATCATTGCTTACTAGTTTTTTTACTTCATTTACTACGGCATCAACGTTTGCGGCAACCCCAAGTTCTTCAGAAACCGCAACAAACCAGTTCCAGTTGCGATCTCGATCCGCATTGGATTGAGAAAGTTGCGCCTGAAAATCGGGTTTTACGTCTTTTGGATGCAGCCAGCCGGAACAGTAACCATAACTATGATCCTGAACATGGGGAAGACTCCCTGTCGGCCAATTTGCATCAAAGCTCTTAAACATTTTGGTATCCCCTTCTATGAAAATACATACATGTCCATGGGGCATGGAAGAGACGCAGCGGAATACGATAATATCTCCTTTGTGAGGTATACTGGTGGGTGTATTTTCTATCTTGTCAAAGTATTGCGTTTCTGTGAAATTATTAAAGACTTGGCAGGCAGAAGGATGGGCGAGGAGTTTTTTATCCGTAAGGCCAAGAACTTCGTAGACGTAAAAATGGACGAGATCAAAACATTGATTTTTGTATATTCCAT